>Ga0265327_10004442_pt1 | contig 12417 bp, 10 predicted proteins | sample 41621metaG_FD_202089 | JGI IMG/M metagenome (GOLD analysis project Ga0265327, IMG submission 202089) | Rhizosphere microbial communities from Carex aquatilis grown in University of Washington, Seatle, WA, United States - 4-16-21 metaG | ecosystem: Host-associated > Plants > Roots > Rhizosphere...
ACGACGCGACCTGCAACACCACCGAGAGCGTTTCGACGACGAACACGCCGCCCATGATGAAAAGCACGATTTCCTGTCTGACGATCACCGCCACCACACCCAAGGCTGCGCCCAGAGCCAGTGCCCCAACATCCCCCATGAAGACTTCGGCCGGATAAGCGTTGAACCAGAGAAAGCCAAGACCAGCGCCGGCAATCGCGGCGCAAAACACGGCAAGCTCACCCGCGCCCGGCACGTAAGGAATACCCAGATATTTGGAGAAATAAAGGTGACCAGTGACATAAGCAAAGATCGCTAGCGCGCTGGCTACCATGACAGTAGGCATGATCGCCAATCCATCCAGGCCATCGGTGAGGTTGACTGCATTACTACTTCCGACAATCACCAAATAAGCGAGGATGACGAAGCTAAGCGCGCCCATAGGGATCAGCAAGTGCTTGAAGAATGGGATCAGCAATTCGGTCTGCGATGGCACAGTAGCTGTCTGAAACAGGTAAATCGCGACGCCAAAGCCAATCAGCGATTGCCAGAAATATTTTTCTTTGGCAGATAAGCCCTTGGGGTTGCGATGCACGACTTTACGCCAGTCATCGACCCAGCCGATGACACCGAACCCAAGTGTTGTCACCAGAACCACCCAGACAAAACGGTTAGTCAGATCAGACCAGAGCAGTGTCGACACTGCAATCGCTACCAGAATCAACGCACCACCCATGGTTGGCGTACCCGCCTTGATCAAATGCGTTTGCGGACCATCATCGCGTACGGCTTGGCCAACTTTATATTCTGTCAGTTTGCGGATCAGAGTTGGGCCGACCATGAAGGAGATGGTGAGTGAAGTCAGCGTCGCCATCACCACGCGCATGGTGATGTAGTTAAAGACATTGAAGCCGCGTATGTCGTGAGATAGCCAGCGTGCAAGTTCGAGTAGCATTAGTGCACTCCTCCATTGATATTTGTTGCATTTGAGATTGTGCTGGCGGCCGTCGTAATCAGATTGACGACGCGCTCCATGCGCATGAAGCGCGAACCTTTGACCAGCACGGTGACACCAGCTTGCATCTCTGGCTTGATGGCTTCTGATAGGCTTTCCGGGCTATCGAAACGTCTGGCACCTTCACCAAATGCAGTTTCAGCAGCACGCACTAGATCACCCAACAAATAGAATTTTTGCACCCCGGCCTCACGTGCATAACGGCCGATTTCTGCATGCATGGCTGCCGCATCGTCGCCCAATTCGCCCATATCACCCATCACCATCAGTTTGGTATCAGGGCGCTTGGCCAGCACATCAATCGCAGCTTTCATCGATGCTGGATTGGCGTTGTAGGTATCGTTAATCACCAGCGCGCCATTGATGCCAGCTTGCTGCTGCAAGCGGCCTTTGACGCCACCGAATTTTTCGAGCCCTTGCGCGACTTGCTGCAAGGTAGCACCCATCGCTAGCGCAAGCGCTGAAGCAGCAAGTGCATTACGAACATTGTGTTCGCCAGCAACAGGCAAGTGGAATGAGATATTGCCCTGCGGAGTATGCAGATCGAGACTGCTACCATCCACATCCAACACATAATCAGCACTGATATCAGCGCCGCCGTTGAGGCCAAATGTGACTATTCTGGATTTGCTCGCCAGCTGTTTCCACAAGCCAGCATAGTTGTCATCGCTGTTGATGACAGCGATGCCGTTTTCTGCCAAGCCTTCAAAGATCTCGCCTTTCGCCTTGGCGATCGCTTCGACTGTGCCCAAACCCCCAAGATGCGCAGTGGTAGCGTTATTCACGAGCGCTACAGTAGGTTGAGCGATTTTTGTCAGATAGCTGATTTCACCTGCGTGATTCATGCCCATCTCGGCAACCGCATAGCGATGTTCTTTGCGCAGCTTCAGTAGCGTCACCGGCATGCCAATGTCGTTATTTAAATTACCCTGAGTTGCCAGCACAGCAGCATCGCTACCTGCCAATACGCGCAATATGGAAGCCAGCATTTCTTTAACTGTCGTCTTGCCATTGCTACCAGTGATTGCAGCTAGAGGGATATCGAATTTTTTGCGCCAGTAGGCCGCAAGCGCACCCAGTGCCAGGCGCGTATCGGCAACCAGTAACCCAGCACTGACTTCAGCCTCATGACTGGAAACCATTGCAGCTGCTGCGCCCTGTTGCAGGCTTTGTTTGGCGAATGCATTACCATCAAAATTTTCACCTTTGATAGCAACAAATAATTGATCAGCTACGAGATTACGACTATCTGTACCGACTGAAGTGAACATCACATCATGGCCAAGCAGCTTGGCGTTGAGGGCGGTAGCGGCTTCAGTCAGGCGCATCATGACAGCCACTCCTTCAACACATTTTGTACAACTTCAGCATCGCTGAATGGGTATCTCACACCGGCGATTTCCTGATAATCTTCATGACCCTTGCCAGCCACCAGCACTACATCCTGCGGCTGGGCAGACTGAATCGCTGTTTTGATTGCCAGAGTGCGGTCTTCGGCAACTTCATATTCGCCATGCATACCTGCCAAGACCTGACGAATAATCTCTGCCGGGTTTTCATGACGCGGGTTATCTGATGTCACGATGGTCTTGTCAGCTAGATTCGATGCGACTCCTGCCATTAGCGGGCGTTTGCCAGCATCGCGATTGCCACCGCAACCAAACACACAAATCAGGCGACCACTCGCTTGTTCACGCAATGCTTTCAGCACTTTTTCCAAGGCATCTGGCGTGTGGGCATAATCAATCACCACCAATGGCTGCTCGCCACCGCCATATTGCTGCATGCGACCAGCGACAGATTTAACCTGGCCTACGGCATCAATCGCGTCCTCAAGCGCAATATCCGAAGCGAGCAAGCTGGCCAATACTGCCAGCAAGTTATAAGCATTGAAGCGTCCGAGCACATTCGCCTGCAGTTTCGCATCGCCAAAAGGTGTATGCACCTGCATGGATAAGCCCTGCACATTGAACTCAAGATCAAGTCCACGCACATCACCTGAATCCAGACCATAAGTCAGCACCTGCTTACCTTGCTGCTGGAGCTCTGATGCCAGCTTCAGCCCAAAATCATCATCCGTATTCAGCACTGAGCAACTGAGACCATCCCAATCAAATAGCTTGCGCTTGGCAGCCGCATAAGACGCCATATCTCCGTGGTAGTCCAGATGGTCACGCGTGAGATTGGTAAAGACTGCCACATTGAAGTGCACGCCATTGACACGGCCCTGTTCCAGACCGTGCGATGACACTTCCATCGCCACCGATTGTGCTCCCTGCGCAAGGTAATCAGCCAACATGCCGTGCAACAGAATCGGATCTGGTGTGGTATTGATGGCATGCGACAAGGCATTGGGGAAACCATTACCAAGCGTGCCGACAACCGCTGCCTTACGGCCAAGCAACTCCAGCGCTTGCGCCAGCCAGTGACTGCATGAAGTTTTACCGTTGGTACCGGTGACGCCTATCATCCACAGTTTTTGTGAGGGATGACCATAGAATTCATCGGCAATGTACCCAGACTGATTGCGCAAATCTGCAATCGCGACATTCGGTAGCTGCCATGTGCCATCCCAAGTAAATCCATTGGCTTCCCAAAGCACCCCTGTGGCACCCTTAGCAATCGCCTGCACAATATACTGGCGACCGTCGCTGTGTTCCCCTGGATATGCCAGGAACACGCTACCAGCGGCAACTTTGCGGCTGTCCGCTGTAATAGCACTTGCCTGATTTAACAAAGCTGAAAGTGGCATAGTCATACCACCTCCTTCACTTCAGGTGCATCGTCTGGCGGTATTACCACATTGTCATCTGGCGCATCCTGCGGCACGCCGAGCATACGCAATGCCCCAGACATCACGGCAGAGAATACTGGGGCAGCAACGGCACCACCGTAATAGACGCCGTCAGTTGGCTCATCCACCATCACGGCTATGATTAGCCTTGGATTGGAAGCAGGCGCCATCCCGACAAATGATGAAACATATTTATCTTCCTGATAGCCACCGACACCCAGTTTATGGGCTGTGCCGGTCTTACCTGCGACACGATAGCCAGCTACTTGCGCCTTGGGAGCGGTACCGCCTGGCTGCACAACCAGCTCCAGCATATCCCTGACATGCCTTGCTGTTTCAGCACTGAACACCTGTTGACCAACTGGGTAATCAGTCAGCTTGAGCAGAGAAACCGGCCGCAGCTCGCCATCGTTAGCAAACACCGTATAAGCGCGGGCCAATTGCAGCAAGGTCACGCTGATACCGTGACCAAATGACATAGTCGCTTGTTCGATTGGGCGCCAGGTTTTGTAGTTTCTGAGCCTGCCGGAGACTTCCCCTGGGAAGCCGATATGCGTAGGAGAACCAAAACCAAGCTGGTTAAACACGCTCCAGAAATATTGTGGCGTGAGCGTCAGTGCAATCTTGGCGGCGCCAACATTGGAAGATTTCTGTATCACCTGAGCGACCGAGATCAAACCCTGCGGATGGGCGTCATGTATGGTTGCTGGCCCGATTTGCAGGGTACCAGGCGCGGTCTGCACCATCGTCTCTGCAGTGAAATTACCGTTTTCCAAAGCCGCACCTATGGTCACTGGCTTCATGGTAGAGCCCGGCTCGAAAGTATCTACAATCGCACGATTACGCGATTTTCCATTGATATCGACTGGGTTGTTCGGGTTGTAGGTCGGCAAATTAACCATCGCCAGCACTTCGCCTGTCTTCGCATCCAGCACGATGGCTGAGCCCGCCTTGGCTTTGTGCAACTCAACGGCATGCGCCAACTCGCGATAGGCCAGATATTGAATCTTGCGATCTATCGACATCGCCACATCGTGCCCATCCTGCGGCACTTTGACTGCTTCCAGGTCTTCAACAATATGGCCTTGCCTGTCTTTAATCACGCGACGGCTCCCAGATTTTCCTGACAGCCAGTCCTGATATTTAAGCTCAAAGCCTTCCTGCCCCAATTCATCGGCGCCAGTAAAGCCAATTAGATGCGCAGTGACTTCACCGGCCGGGTAATAGCGCCGATACTCGCGCTGCATGAATACGCCAGGAATGGCCAAACGCATGACCTGATTTGCTAGCTCCGGCGCTATGCGTCGTTTGATGTAAACGAACTCACGATTATTATCAACCAGCTTTTTGTTGATTTCTTCTGGCTTCATATTCAAAAGCACAGCAATTTTTTTCGTCTGCTCCTGCGTAATTTTTACATCGGCAGGGCTAGTCCAGATCGACTCCACCGGGGTGCTGATCGCCAGCGGCACACCATAACGGTCAGTGATCATGCCGCGATGCGCAGGTAGTGTCATGGCCCGGCTATATCGCGCATCGCCTTCTTTCTGCAAGAAATCTCTGCGCAAACTTTGCAGATAAACACCACGCCCCAGCAAGACTGCAAAACCCAGCAGCACGAGTATTAACAATACTCGGCGACGCCAGGCTGGCAATCTGATGATCTGTTGATGGGCGAGGTTCATATTCATTTAATTCGGCTTCACCATTTGGATACGCTTTGTATCCGGGACTTCCATATGCAACTGCTGCGTGGCGATCTGCTCAATACGGGCATGCATCGCCCAAGTACTCTGCTCTAATTGCAACTGACCCCACTCAATCTCCAGTTGTTTGGAGGTGTCCTGACTCTGCTGCAATTCAAAATAGAGCTTGCGTGCCTTGTGCTGAGAGGTAACTGTCCCTAATGCAGTAAATATCAGGACCAAAAACAGGATCAAATTGAGCTTGGTCATATCAATTCACACCAGTGCGTTCTGCAATGCGCAACACCGCACTGCGAGAGCGCGGATTTCTTTTAATCTCTAAAGCACTGGGTTTGATTGCCTTACCAACAGCAAACATCCTCGGCTGAGGCAAATCCTTTGCAAGTACCGGGAAGTTGGATGGCAGATCGTCCCGATCTTCTTCAGAACGAATGAATCGTTTGACGATACGGTCTTCCAGCGAATGAAAGCTAATCACTGCCAGACGCCCTCCAGGTGCCAGCAAATCCAGACACTGTGGTAACACTAACGACAACTCCTCAAGCTCCTGATTGAGGAAAATCCGTATAGCTTGAAATGTGCGCGTCGCCGGGTCTTGCCCAGGCTCGATTTTGGGGACCGCACTAGCCACGATCTTGGCAAATTGTCCGGTTGTAGAAATAGATTCCCCCCTTGTGCGCGTCTCAATAACCGCCCTTGCAATCTGTTTAGCAAACCGTTCTTCACCATAATCCTTGATGACCCCCTTTAATTGTTGCTCGGACACAGTGGCCAACCACTCTGCTGCTGTCTGGCCACGGCTTTGGTCCATACGCATATCCAATGGACCATCAAATCTGAAACTAAAACCCCTATCCCCTTCATCTATCTGTGGCGAGGAAATACCTAAATCCAGTAGCACGCCATCCACCTTGCTTACACTTATTTCTGCCAATGCCTGTTGCATGCCGGCAAAATGGCTATGCACAATCTGAAAACGAGCATCTTTTATTGCTTGTGCAGATTCGATAGCAGCTTCATCGCGATCAAACGCAATCAACCTTCCGTCTTGACCAAGCTTTTCAAGTATCAGACGACTATGTCCGCCACGACCAAATGTGCCGTCGACATAGACGCCGGATGGCTTGATATTCAGGCCATCAACCGCTTCATCCAGCAACACCGTTATGTGCTTTAGATTTTTTAGGGGAAATTCCGGAGATACTGAACCTGTTGAAGCGGATGACTCTAGTGAGCGGGCGCTCACAGCGAAAAGCCCTCCAGCTCGGCTGGCATTGCCATTTCCTCGCCTGCCATCACGCGATCCAGCTGCGCACGCCAAGCTTCTACGTTCCATAACTCAAAACGTGAACCCTGACCTACCAACATGACTTGTTTTTCCAGACCAGCAAATTCGCGCAATGTTGGCGAAATAAGCATACGACCAGCACTATCCATGGCGACGTCTTCAGCAAAACCCACCAGCAATCGCTGCATGGCACTGGATTGCTTATCAAAACTGGATAAGGCCATTAATTTGGACTGGATAGGCTCCCAAGCAGGCTGCGGGTACAGCAGAAGGCAGCGATGGGGATGCGCAGTCAACACCAAGTTACCGGCGCACTGCGTTTGCAGTGCGTCACGATGCTTGGCAGGCACAGCTAGCCTGCCCTTCGCATCCAAACTCAATGATGTTGCGCCACGAAACATGAAATCCCTTTATCTTTGGTGGAAGTTCTCATTTTTTAAGGTGTGAAGAATTGCCGGCCGCCCTTAGTTTCGAACAGCAATTCCCCACAAAACCCCACTTTTTCCCACCTACGCCCACTATAGATAAAAAAAATGGGCGATGCAAGCCCTTTTTTATGATTTTTCCTTTACAGGACAATGACTTAGCGGGTTTTTATGATAAAAAAATTATCGTTAAAAAATAAGGGGATAGAGTATTAAGTGAAAGTGCTTTGTGAGAACATGTGCGGAAGTGCTGGATATTGCTTGATGGTGAAAGTTACAGAGAAAAATCTGGGATAAAAATTGAAGCTGGCCGATAAGCCGGGTTCTGTTCACGTCTTGCGACGGTGACAGTCATTCATCTAGGCGTACCGTTACCAGCACGCTCAAGCAACCTACCCGCCAGTGGCGCGAGCCACGCCGCGTACCCGAGGGTACATACTGGCCTATTTGGTCTTGCTGCGGATGGAGGTTACCGCGTTTCACCGTAACTTAATACGCTCGTCTCTGTGGCCCTGTTCCTCGCCTTATACCTTGCGGCTTTCAGCGTACGGCCGTTAGCCGTCATCCCGCTCTATGCAGCCCGGACTTTCCTCCCCCTATTACTAGGCGGCGACTGTCTGGCCAGCTTCACCATCAATTTTAGCACGGGAGGCATTGCGCACCCTGTTTTACAATTTCATTATTTCTCTACTTAATGATCAGAAGAAAAATATAATCGGATATACAGCGATCGCCAAAGCAATCCACAACCATTCCATGCCCCAGCGACGCAGATGACCTGTAAATTGCAATATCGCAACGCCTATACACAGCAGAAAGAAAATCGCAAATACCATTGATGCCCCCTTAGAATTATTAAATCACCTGCAGCTATCCACAGAGTCAAGAACCACACACGTTTATTATTTATGTATAAGTATGCTCAGACAATAACACTCCCAACGCATCAAGACAAACACTGACATTTTTCATCGTTGCACTTGTTCCCATCAGGCCAATACGAACAGTTTTTCCTGCCAGATCTCCCAAACCAGCACCAATTTCAATGCCGTAACGATTCAACATATCTGCGCGCAGCTTTGCTTCATCAACACCATGCGGGACCAGAACCGTATTCAACTGCGGCAACCGATGCGGGGCATCTACCAGCAAATCCAATCGAAGCTCTTTGAGCCCCTTCACTAAAGCCCGATGACAAGCCATGTGGCGCTGCCAACTGGCCTCCAGCCCTTCTTCTGACAACATAAGCAGCGACTCATGCAACCCATAGAGCGCATTGATAGGGGCAGTATGGTGATAGGTGCGTTTACCCTCTCCCCAGTAACTCATGACCAGGTTCAAATCCATGAACCAACTCTGAATGACCTCCTTGCGTGCCTTGATCTTGGCGATCGCTCGCTCACCGAATGTGACAGGAGACAAGCCTGGTGTGCAGGAAAGGCCTTTTTGGCTTGCAGAGTAAACAGCATCCAGCCCCCACTCATCCACCAATACCGGCGTGCAGCCTAACGAAGTGACTGTATCGCAAATCACCAGCGCACCATGGCGATGGGCAATCTCAGTCAGCAACTGAACGTCTGACTGCGCGCCAGTTGATGTTTCAGCATGCACGAAAGCAACAACCTTGGTATCTGGATTAGCCTTGAGTGCATCTTCCAGCTTTTGTGGATCGACGGGCTTGCCCCAATCATCTTCAACCACGACCAGCTCAGCACGACAACGCCTGGCGTTTTCCATCATGCGACGGCCAAATACGCCGTTACTGCACACAATCACCTTATCGCCCGATTCCAGCAAGTTCACAAAGCAGGTTTCCATGCCTATCATACCGGGCGCGGATAGGGCAAAAATCAGGTGATTATCAGTTTGGAAGGTGTAGCGCAGGAGTGCCTTAAGCGATTCAAGCATGTCCGAAAAAGTTGGGTCAAGGTGGCCAACTGTAGGTCTGGCCATGGCATCAAGTACCCGCTGATGCACATCGGACGGGCCCGGCCCAAGCAAGATACGCTGGGGTGGAATAAAAGTCTGCGCTTGTGGGGCTGGCAACATCATTACACCTCCAATTGCCACCTGATTTCTTGGCCAGCACGCAGAGGAACGAGCGCATCGGACCCGAGACTGATCTCTTCAGGTACTTTCCAGCTTTTCTTGATCAGGGATATTTTGCCTTGATTACGCGGCAGTCGGTAATAATCAGGGCCATAAAAACTGGCAAAAGCTTCCAACTTATCCAGCGCACCAGCGTCTTCAAAAGCTTCGGCGTAAAGCTCAATCGCCGCATGTGCGGTATACATACCGGCACAGCCACAAGCCGCCTCCTTGGCAGACTTGGCGTGCGGGGCGCTATCTGTACCGAGGAAAAATTTAGGGCTACCCGAAGTTGCAGCCTGCACCAGCGCAAGTCTATGTTCTTCGCGCTTCAATACCGGCAAGCAATAATGATGCGGCCGCATGCCACCGGCAAACATGGCATTACGGTTCATCAGCAGGTGATGTGCAGTAATCGTCGCGCCTATATTGCTGGAAGCAGCCATGACAAAATCAGCAGCATCCTTGGTAGTGATGTGCTCGAATACCACGCGCAAGCCTGGCAATTTCTGCAAGAGCGGCGCCAGATTACGCTCGATAAAGACCTTCTCACGATCAAACACATCGACATCAGCATCAGTCACTTCAGCATGCACCAGTAAAGGCAGACTATGCTTTTCCATGGCTTCCAGCGCCTGCATGCACTTACCAATACTGGTCACGCCAGAGTCTGAGTTAGTGGTAGCACCAGCCGGGTAGAGCTTGACACCATGCACCAAGCCGCTTGCTTTGGCTTTCGCTATTTCTTCAGCACTCGTATTATCAGTCAGATATAGCGTCATTAATGGCTGAAACGCCATGCCAGCAGGCAATACATCCAAAATGCGCTGCCTGTAGGCAATGGCGAGTTCGGTGCTTGTTACTGGCGGACGCAGGTTGGGCATGACAATCGCGCGTGCAAACTGCCTAGCCGTATCAGGCAACACCGATTTAAGTGCTTCACCATCTCTTAAGTGCAAATGCCAATCGTCTGGCCTGGTCAGGCTGATTTTTTCCATATTTAGTTCTTTATCTCTAAGGCAAATTCGTAAAGCGCATTTTTCTTGGTACCAGTGATTTCTGCTGCCAATTTTACTGCTTGTTTCAGCGGCAGTTCCGCCAGCAACAATCTGAGCACACGCTCATCATCCTCATTCACAGCGAGCGTTTCTTTGAGTGGAGCAGCTTCAACCAACAAGACAAATTCTCCACGCTGCTGGTTGCTATCGGCCTCCAGCCAAGCTTGCGCATCCTGCAACAGGCAGCGATGAAAGGTTTCAAAAGTCTTGGTGAGCTCGCGGGCAATCGTGATTCGACGATCACCGCCCAGCACAGTCGCCAAATCAGCGATGCATTCCATAATGCGATGTGGTGCCTCATAAAAAACCAGCGTTGTTGCCAGCGGCTTCAGGTTCTCGAGTTGTTTACGTCTCTGCGAGCCACTAGCTGGCAAAAAGCCGATGAAACTGAAGCCAGTTGCTGTAATACCGGAGACTGACAAAGCTGTAATGACCGCACTTGCGCCAGGCACAGGTACAACATTGATACCAGCTTCACGTAACACGTCAACCACAACCGCCCCTGGGTCGCTAATACCTGGTGTACCTGCATCAGTAACCAGTGCAATCGATTCGCCAGCCTGCAACCTAGTAAGCAGACTTTGTGCTGATTGATGCTCGTTATGCTCATGTACAGCGATCAGCTTTTTCTGAATCGCAAAGTGAGCAAGCAAATGTGAGGTGTGACGCGTATCCTCGGCCGCAATCGCATCCACCGCTTTCAAAACCTCGATCGCACGCAGCGTAATATCTTGGAGATTTCCAATCGGCGTGGCGACCACATATAATGTACCGCTATGACTCAACGATTATCGACTTTCATCTGCATTTCATTATTTTTTATTTCAGGTTTGGCCTTAGCCGAACCCACAAACAGCACCGGCAACTCTGCTATCACGCCCAGCAAAAAGAAACCCGAAGCGTATTTTATTGAAGGGCTGAATTGCCTCAAGCAGCAGGATAACAGCTGCGCGCAACTGGCACTTAATAGCATCCCCAGCCAATCTGCCTACGCTAAACTATTGGCAGGCAATCTGGCAGCACAGGAAGGCAATACAGACCGCGCATTTCGCCTGTTGCTGCCCTTGCAGGCAGATTCTAGCCTCAGCCCGACCGCAGTCGTGAGTTTACACGCAAGCCTTGCGCTAGCCTATGAAAAACAGGGCGATCCAGCACGTGCGCTTGAACAACTAGTCATCACAGACGATGCCACCCCGGATGGCCAAGACAAACTGGATAACCAAGCCCATATTTTGCAGCTATTGTCGGGGCTTACCAGAGATGACTTGATTGAAATGCGTGGGGAGAGTCTTGATACGACGACTCAGGGCTGGATAGACCTCGCGCTTGCGATTGCAGACAATGATGAGTCCAATCAGGCAACATCAGCCTGGCGGAATGCATATCCTGAGCACCCGGCCATGATGCTGGTAGACAAGCAGTTCGCAAAAAGCATTATTGCAACAGAACCAAATCCGAATGTTGAGGCTTCTAAAACCAGCATCAAAAAACCTTTACTTAAAGGCTTGCATGGGAAAATCGCACTCATACTACCTTTCGGCGTCGACGCTTTTTATCCAGTAGCAGATGCGATCCAGCAAGGCGTTGTTAAAGCACAGGCTGTGCTGCAAGGCGATGCCGAGATTCAGATCTATTCGACCACTGGCAGCAAAGACCAGATCGCTGCCATCTATCAGCAAGCCACTTCTGATGGTGCCAATTACGTGATCGGCCCCCTCACCCGCGACGAAGTGACAGAGCTGAGCTCAAAAAACATTCCCGTCCCCACCCTGGCACTCAACCAGACCGGGGCGATGACTAGCAGCAAGAATTTCCACACATTTGGTTTATTTATAGAGGGTGAAGCAGCGCAAGTGGCTAAAATTGGTCGTGACGCTGGCATGCAAACAGCGACTATCATCCTCACTGAAACAGTGCTTGCGAATCGCATTGCAAAAGCTTTTGGCGATGCCTGGCTGAGCAATGGCGGCCAAGTCAAAATGATATTAACGGTAGCGCAAGATGGCCTGCTGGATGAGATCAAATCAAAGATAAGTGCCAACCCTGCGGACATGATCTTCGTTG
>Ga0265327_10004443_pt1 | contig 12416 bp, 10 predicted proteins | sample 41621metaG_FD_202089 | JGI IMG/M metagenome (GOLD analysis project Ga0265327, IMG submission 202089) | Rhizosphere microbial communities from Carex aquatilis grown in University of Washington, Seatle, WA, United States - 4-16-21 metaG | ecosystem: Host-associated > Plants > Roots > Rhizosphere...
GCCGACCGCATCACCGTGGAGTCGCGCCGCGCCGGCCTGCCGGCCGCAGAGGGCGTGCGCTGGAGCAGCGAAGGCACGGGTGATTTCGAGGTCGACACCATCGACAAACCCACCCGCGGCACCGACATCATCTTGCACCTGCGCGATGGCGAAGAAGAGTTCCTCACCGCCTGGAAGCTGCGCGGCATCATCGGCAAATACTCCGACCACATCTCCCTGCCCATCCTCATGCAAAAGGAAGAGTGGGACGCTGAAAAGAGCGAGCAAGTCACCAAAGACGAGTGGGAAACCGTCAACCAGGCTGCCGCCTTGTGGAGCCGCTCCAAGAGCGACATCACCGAAGAGCAATACAACGAGTTCTACAAGCAGATCAGCCACGACAGCGAGGCCCCGCTGGCCTACACGCACAACCGCGTCGAAGGTCGCAGCGAGTACACGCAGCTGCTGTACGTGCCCGCCAAGGCACCGTACGATATGTGGAACCGCGACAAGCGTGGTGGCCTCAAGCTCTACGTCAAGCGCGTCTTCATCATGGACGACGCCGAAGCCCTGCTGCCCAGCTACCTGCGCTTCGTCAAGGGCGTGGTTGACAGCGCTGACTTGCCACTCAATGTGAGCCGCGAGATCCTGCAGGAGAGCCGTGACGTCAAGGCCATCCGCGAAGGCTGCACCAAGCGCATCCTGTCCATGCTCGAAGACATGGCCCACCACGATGACGCCGCCATGCGCGACAAGTACGCCGCCTTCTACAAAGAGTTCGGCACCGTGCTCAAGGAAGGCATCGGCGAGGATTTCGCCAACCGCGAGCGCCTGGCCAAGCTCTTCCGCTTTGCGTCCACGCAGGCTGATGAGGGCGTGTCACTGGCCGACTACGTCAGCCGCATGAAGGAAGGCCAGGACGCCATCTACGTGATCACGGCCGATTCACTGGCCGCCGCCAAGAACAGCCCGCAGCTTGAGATCTTCAAGAAGAAGGGCATCGAGGTGCTGCTGCTGACCGACCGTGTCGACGAGTGGCTGCTCTCGCACCTGTACGAGTTCGAAGGCAAGCCGCTGCAAAGCGTGGCCAAGGGCGCCGTGGACCTGGGCAAGCTGCAAGACGACGAAGAAAAGAAGAAGGCCGAAGAAGCCGCCGAGCAGTTCAAGCCCCTGCTGGAGCGCCTGCAGGCTTCGCTCAAGGACGTGGCCAAGGAAGTGCGCGTCACCACGCGCCTGGTGGACTCGCCGGCCTGCCTGGTCACGGGTGAGGGCGATGTGTCCGGTCACCTGGCGCGCCTGCTCAAGCAAGCTGGCCAGAACGCCCCCGACACCAAGCCCACGCTGGAGATCAACCCGGAGCACGCCCTGGTCAAGAAGCTCGACACCAGCGAGCACTTTGATGACCTGGCGCACATCCTGTTTGACCAGGCCTTGCTGGCCGAAGGTGGGCAACTGGAAGACCCGGCCGCCTATGTGCGCCGCGTCAACGCCTTGCTGGCGACCGCGTCAGTCTGATCGGTGGATCAGCCCCGCTGATGGGCCATCTTGGGATGGTGGCCCATCTCATCGGGCTTGTGGGGCTCGCTGTCTGACGATGACAGGGGGTTGGGCATGCCGTCAAAGCGGCTGTCCATCGCAAAGAAGGAGTCCTGCGCGAAGCTGGACTCTGCCCAGCGCGCGGCCCGTTCCGCACGCCGCTCCTTGAGCTTGCGTGCGAGTTGGTCGCCCGCATCGTGCAGGCGCTCCGGCGAAAACTGGGCTTGCTCTGCACTGGTGCCCATGGGGCCCAGTGCCCAGCCCGCCATCAGGTGGGCCGATGGCCATTGGCCGGGCAGGCAGCGCACATAACGCACACGGCAGGCTTCCAGCACGGCTTCCTTGAGCTTCTGGGATTTGCGTGTGGCCTTGCCCGGGTTGGTTTCAATGTCGATGACCGACACGACGACGCCATTGGGTGAGCACACGGCCATGGACACGTGCAAGGCCTGCAGGCGCTCGTACCAGGCTTTGGCATCACTGGCATCGGCAGACTGGCAAAAGCGCAGCAGGCTGACCTTGGCCAGGATGACGTGGTGGGGCAGGGCGGCGCGCAACTCGCGGTAAAGCGCGCGCTCATGCACACTGAACAGCGGCCTGGCGTTCAGATTCCAGCGTGCTGGCCAGCGGCGGCGTGCAGCGCGGGTGGCGAACTGCTGCCAGGCGCGGCCCAGAAAGATGCCGCCAGCCAGGGCGGACAGCACAATGCCCCAGAAGATCGGATCGGACCCCATGTCACCCCCTAAACAAGTGTGGGGATATTACGGGGTTTTGTCACGAAAACAATCCCCAGGCGGAGGGCGCTCAATCAGGGGGCACGCAGCGTCGCTAGTTTGGCGCGATCAGCATCTTCACCCAGTCACTGATGTGCATCACGCGGTATTTGACGCGGTAAATCACCTCGGCAGCCAGGGATTGCAGCGAACTGTCCAGGTGGGTGCCCACGGTGTCGGGTGGCAACTTCAGCCACGCTTCGGCGTCCGGGCCGTCCCGCTCGACGATGGCGCCGGCTTTGGCGGCAATGCGCAGCATGGGGGCGTTTTCCGTCAGCGCGTGGATCATCATGTGGCTGGCGTGCTGGTTGCGCGCGTGGGTGATGGCGTGCATGAACAGGCGCATGCCCAGGCCTCGGCCGCGTCCTTCCGGCAGCACCGACACGCCAAACTCCATGGCACGGCCGCGAGAGGACTGGTCGCCGTTCGGGCCCTTGCCGGGCATGGCGGCCAGGTGGGCCACGGCCACCAGTTGCAGCTTGCGGTTGAAGATGCCAAACACCTCGTCGCGCTTGAAGTCGATCGAGGCCACGTACTTGTTGAGCTGGTCGGACGTCACCGGCGAGCCAAAGCGCAGGTAGCGGTCGTGCTCGTCCAGGTGCAGCAGGTGATCCAGGATGCGGTGGCGGTGCCGTGCATGCAGGTCACGGATGGGGATCCAGCCCTCAGGCGTGCCGGCCTTCGGCGGCGGCGCTTCCTGTGGGCGGAAGGTCAGGTCCTTGGCGCTCAGGCCGAACCTGTCCGGGTGTTGATCATGTGGCTTCACTGCGGTCATCTCTGACCCCTTTCTGAACCCTCAGCGACTGACGTTGTTTTCAGTATGTGCGATTCGTCTCTCTGTCAAAGCCGAAGTAGCGATACAAACCTAGGGTTACTACTTAATTTCGGCAACTATACAGCTTACTAAAAGGCCGTGGGTTTGGTGGGCCTGATGTGCGTCAACTCTTGCACGGCCGCTGCAACTTTGTGTTGCCGGTTTGGGCCACTTGCAGCAAGGGTTGAAAGCCGGCTATACTCTGCGGTTCCCGACATGGTTGCCGGGAGGGTTTCGTTTGTGCCTGCAGGTTTCTTGCAGCGCGTTGCGAGGCCTGGGGCGGTTGGCGGTAGAGCCTGCGTTGTTTTTGCAGGTGATGCGCCATCAGTGCCCTGTTGTCTGAGAGGCCACCACATCCTAAGAAGTGGCACCAATGACAGCAGTCAACCAGCTTTACCACTTAGGAAATCTCATGAAGACCTTCAGCGCCAAGCCGGCCGAGGTAGTGCACGAGTGGTTTGTGATCGACGCCACCGATAAGGTGCTCGGACGAGTAGCCAGCGAAGTTGCTCTCCGTTTGCGTGGAAAACACAAGGCCATCTACACGCCTCACGTAGACACCGGTGACTTCATCGTCATCGTCAACGCAGACAAGATTCGCGTCACTGGCACCAAGGCCAATGACAAGGTGTACTACCGTCACTCGGGCTTCCCCGGCGGTATCTACGCCACGAAGTTCAAGGACATGCAAGCCAAGCACCCTGGCCGCGCCATCGAAAAGGCCGTCAAGGGCATGCTGCCCAAGGGTCCCCTGGGCTACGCCATGATCAAGAAGCTGAAGGTCTATGCAGGCGGTGAGCATCCTCACGCAGCCCAGCAGCCCAAGGCCCTGGAAATCTAAGGAGCGGCCACATGATTGGTAACTGGAACTATGGCACCGGCCGTCGCAAGTCGTCCGTCGCTCGCGTCTTCATCAAGAAGGGCACTGGCCAGATCATCGTCAACGGTAAGCCTGTCGAACAATACTTCGGCCGTCAAACCTCGATCATGGTCGTCAAGCAACCTCTGGTGCTGACCAACAACGTCGAACTGTTCGACGTGAAGGTCAACGTGCACGGTGGTGGCGAATCCGGTCAAGCCGGCGCTGTGCGCCACGGCGTGACCCGCGCTCTGATCGACTTCGACGCCACGTTGAAGCCTGAACTGAGCCGCGCTGGTTTCGTGACCCGCGATGCCCGTGAAGTCGAACGTAAGAAGGTCGGTCTGCACGGCGCTCGTCGCAGGAAGCAGTTCAGCAAGCGCTGATCCTTCCCTTTTTGCTGGCCGGTGCGTGCATCGGCTGCAAAAACCAAAAGCCCGCCATTGGCTCTGCCTGGCGGGCTTTTGCTTTGGGTGCTTGATCTGGCTGTGCGCCGTGTGGTGCTGCTCAGAAGGCCTGGTTGAAGCGCACACCCAAAGCCAGTTGTGATGGTGCGTTGCCATCGTGATCCGGGTGTACGCGCAGGGCAGCCACAGCGCTCACCGAGGTGGTGGTGCTCAGGCGGGTCACGTAGCGCGTTTCGGCGGTCCACTCGCGCGCTGTGGGCGACAGGTTCACGGTGTGGGTGCCGTAGATGGGGTCGCCTGTGGCCTCATTCACGCCAGTGACCACGCTGTAGGTCAGGGTGCCGCTGCGCGCGCGCAAAGGCGCGTTGAGCGTGAAGCTCAGCCGGTCGTCGGCGCGCCAGTTGTCCTGGCGAACCAGGCCAATGCCGTAACCATCGGCGCGCACATCGGTGCCGGCCATCAGCATGCCGCTGGCGCTGGGCGCGGCTGTACGCGTGCGGCTGACGGCGCCCGTCAAGGTCCAGTTGGCGTTCAAGGCCCAGGCACCGCTGACGGTGATGCCGCTCGTGCCTGTTTGCTGGTTCAGGCCCAGCTGGCGCTTCGAGTAGCCGCCCAGCATGCCCTGTTCGGTCAGTTGGCCCGCTGAGACGTTCAAGGCTTGTGTGCCGTTCTCGTAGCTCAACTCCATCAGGTTCACATCACCAGAAGCCGCGTCATAAGACTTGGACCGCGCAGCGGCCACACGCCCTGTCCAGTGGCGGCCCAAAGGCAGTGCCATGGCTGCAAACTGATGGTTGGGCGCAAAGCCCAGCAAGGGGTTGCCCAGCGCGCTGTCGGTGCCGCTCAGGCGCGAGGCCAGGTTGCTGCCCATCAGGCCCAGGCTCATGCCGGACAGCCCGCCGTCGCCGGCGCTCAGGCTCAGGCCGGAGGCCTGGCGCAGCATCACCACGGAGGCGTCTGTGCGCTGCACATGGTTCCAGGGCTCGCCGCTCTGGTTGTGGGCGCTCACACGCAGCGACTGCTGCACCTCGGTCTGGCGCGATTGCAGCCGGGTCAGCCGGCTGCCGGAGCTCAGCACCTGCTCGGCGGCATCCAGCATGCGGTCGGGGCGGCCCAGCACGCTGTTGAGGGTCATCACGCTGCGCCCGCTCAGGGCTGCGCCTTCATCGCTGGTGTAGTTGCGGCCGTATTCGTCGAACACCTCGGTCTTCAGGCCCTGAAAGGCGGACGGGGTGCTCACGCTCGGGCGTGTGCTGACCACACCCGTGGTGTTCAGCGACACGGTGGTGCGGCTGCCATTGGCGGTGCGGTAGGTGTAGCTCCCAATGGGCGAGAGCGCGCGGTTCACATTGAGCATGCCCCGGCCATAGACGGCGTCCACGCCAGGCGCGCCCAGGTCATCGGCCGTGTTGAGCATGATGGCGGCCACCTGGTTGGCCCGCAGATAGGGCCAGTAGCCCGTGATCAAGGCAGCAGCGCCCGATACGGCCGGTGCCGCCATGGAGGTGCCCGTCAGGTAGGCATAGCCCGTGCCATACGCGGAGATGATGTTGACGCCAGGCGCGACCAGGTAGTACTGGGCCGTGTCCCCCGCCTTGTTTGAAAAGGACGCCAGGCGTTTGTTGCCGTCCACCGCGCCGACCACGATCATGGTGCCGTTGGTCCAGCTTTCCCTGGCGTAGCGGCTCGGCCAGTTGGGGTTGCTCGCGCTGTCGTTGCCGGCGGCGACCACCATCACGGCATTGTTGCTGGCGGCCACGGCGCGCAAGGAGGCGTCGCCCGTGGGGCTGGTGGCGCCCAGGCTGAGGTTGATCACGCGCGCGCCGTTGGCTGCAGCGTAATCGATGCCCCGGTTGATGGCCGATGCCGCAGCCGTGCCACCGTTGAACACCTTGATCATCAGGACGCTGGCCTGTGGCGCCACACCGTACATGCCCGTGCCATTGCCGGGTGCGGCCAGGATGCCGGTGGTGTGGGTGCCGTGGTTGAGGTTGTCGGCAACGTCGCTGCTGCCGTCCACCGCGTTGTAGCCGCGCAGGATGTGGCTGTTGTTGCTGAACTCGGGGTTGGCCAGGTTCAAGCCGGTGTCCAGCATGGCCACGATCACGCCCTCACCCAGGATGCCCTGGTTGTGGATGTTGCGCATGCCCAGTTGGTTGACCGTGGTGGACCAGTTGTACTCGCTCGTCGTCGGCGCAAAGGTCTGGGCGGCTGCCAGCTGGCAAGCGCTGGCCAGTGCCGTCATGAGGAAGAAGTGGTGCAGTTTGCGCATGGCCGACAGCGAAGTTGATGACGGTGGAAAGGGGCCCACCGATCCCGTGGCTGCCCATGGTTTCGGATGTCGGAAGCGGAACTTGATCAAGTGACGTGAAGGAATGCACACTGCAGGACACTTTGTGATCGATGTCACAACTGAGCGGGCAAACAAGGTGGTCTTTCCATGGCAGTTACATGGATCAGCGCAAGGATCAGGGCGAGAAGCCGCCGTGCGTCCCTAAAATGGCGGCTTTCCCCGATCGGGACGTACCAAGAGGATTTCAGATGATCAAAGTCGGCATCGTGGGTGGCACGGGCTATACCGGTGTGGAGTTGCTGCGCCTGCTGGCCCGGCACCCCCAGGTCCAGTTGCAGGCCATTACCTCTCGCAAGGAGGCTGGCATGCCCGTGGCGGACATGTACCCCAGCCTGCGAGGCCATGTCGATCTGGCTTTCGTGACGCCCGACGACGCCAGGCTCACCGAGTGCAATGTGGTCTTCTTCGCGACACCCCATGGCGTGGCCATGGCCCAGGCGCGCGAGCTGGTCAATGCCGGTGTCAAGGTCATCGACCTGGCCGCCGACTTCCGTCTGAAGGACACCGCCGTGTTCGAGCAGTGGTACGGCATGCCCCACAGCTGCCCTGATCTGCTGGAAGAAGCCGTGTATGGCCTGCCCGAGCTGAACCGCGAGGCCATCAAGAAGGCCCGCATCATCGGCAACCCGGGTTGCTACCCCACGTCCGTGCAACTGGGCCTGGCACCGCTGCTCAAGCACAAGCTGGTCGAGCCCACGCACCTGATCGCCAATTGCGCCTCGGGCGTGTCCGGCGCGGGCCGCAAGGCCGAGGTGCACACCCTGCTGGCCGAGGCTGCCGACAACTTCAAGGCCTATGGCGTCAAGGGCCACCGCCACGGCCCCGAGATCAACCAGCAATTGCGCGCCATTGCAGGCGACAGTTCGGTCAACTGCCTGTTCGTGCCGCACTTGTTGCCCATCATCCGCGGCATCCACTCCACCCTGTATGGCCGCCTCACCGCCGAAGGCCAGGCAGCTGACCTGCAGGCCGTGTTCGAGGCCCATTACAAGGGCGAGCGTTTTGTGGACGTGCTGCCCGCTGGCAGCGCCCCCGAAACCCGCAGCGTGCGCGCCAGCAATACCGTGCGCATCGCGGTGCACAAGCCCGAGCCCGATACCGTCATGGTGCTGGTGGTGGAAGACAACCTCACCAAGGGCGCCTCCGGGCAGGCCGTGCAGTGCATGAACCTGATGTTCGGTCTGGATGAGCAGATGGGGCTGGATCTGGTTCCGGTTCTGCCCTGATGCGTTGGCGGCTGATCCGGCGGCGCCTGTCGATCGCGTCGCCGCGCATGGCTGTACGCAGCCACATGGCCTGGCCTTTGCGCTGGGCCGTGGCGGCGCTGATGCTGGGCTTTTCTGCTGCGCTGGCCCTGTGGGCCTTCGAGTTCGGCCGCAACATTGCCGGTCTCAATCAGGACGGCGGCAAGTCGGCCGACCTGGTGGCCCAACTGCGCCAGCAACTGGACGACGCGCGCCGTGATCGTGATGCGGCCCAGGCCGTGGCCAACTCCGCCGACAGCCTGCTCAAGGCCGAGCGCGTGACCCAGCAGCGCCTGGCCGAGCAGGTCAAGTCGCTGGAAACCGAGAACCTCGCGCTCAAGGATGACCTGGGCTTTTTCGAGCGCCTGCTGCCGGCCACTGGCGGCGGTTTGTCGGTGCGAGGCTTGCAGGTTGAAACGTCCGCACCGGGGCAGGTGCGCTTCCAGTTGCTGATCATGCAGCAGGGCGGGCGCAACCAGCCCGAGTTCAAGGGGCGTGTCGAGGTGCTGCTCAGCGGCGCACGTGATGGGCGCCCCTGGGCAGACAGCGCGCCCACCTTCACCCAGCCACTGGCGTTCAAGCAATACCGCCGTGTCGAAGGGCAGGTGAACTTGCCTGCCAACAGCACGGTCAAACAGGTGCAGGTGCGTGTGCTCGATGAGTCAGGCCAGGTGCGCGCAGGGCAAGTTCAGGCACTTTGAACGTTAGGTGCGCGAAGCTGCTTCATACTGTGAAAAACCTCCGTGCAAGGCATTGACCTGCGCGGGCAACCGTGTAACCTCGGGCCCTTCGCCCACCCCCTTTTGATGAGGAACCCGTGATGTTCGGCTGGAAGAAAACCCCTCCCATTCGTACCCTGATCGGCGAAGGCACCGTGATCTCGGGCGAGATCCGCTTCAGCGATGGCCTGCGCATTGACGGCGAGGTCCAGGGTAATGTGACGTCCACAGGCGATGCCCGCTCTCTGCTGGTCATCAGCGAAAAAGCCCGTGTCCATGGCAAGGTCAGGGCCGGGCATGTCATCATTAATGGGCTGATCGAAGGCCCGGTGATGGCCGAAGACCTGCTTGAGTTGCAACCCAAGGCGCGCATCGTGGGTGATGTGCGCTACGAAGCCCTGGAAATGCACCAGGGCGCCACGATAGACGGCGAACTGCGCCCCTTGAAAACCGATGACAAGCCGGCACTGAAGCTGGCAGCCAGCTCAAACACCGGTGTGACCACCGTGCAGCCCGTCATCGCGCAGTCGCAAAAGAACTGATTTTTGATCCCGGAGATTTACATGACCGTTGTTGCCCAAACCACTGCCGACACCTTTGCTGCAGACGTTCCGGCGCCCATCATCTTCACCGACGCTGCGGCGTCCAAGGTGGCCGAGCTGGTCGCTGAAGAAGGCAATCCGGAGCTGAAGCTGCGCGTGTTCGTGCAAGGCGGCGGCTGCTCGGGCTTCCAGTATGGTTTCACCTTCGACGAGCTGAGCAACGAAGACGACACCAAGATGGAAAAGAACGGCGTCACGCTGTTGATCGACGCCATGAGCCTGCAGTACCTGGTGGGCGCCGAGATCGACTACAAGGACGACCTCGAAGGCGCCCAGTTCGTGATCCGCAACCCCAACGCCCAGACCACCTGCGGCTGCGGCTCCAGCTTCTCGGTCTGATCCATGCTGCTGATCCAGGCCGGATCGGCGCTTTAACGGGCAGGTTGGCGGACCCGGTTAACGGGCGGGGTAAAGCCCGCCCAGCACGCGGGGCCCTCGTGCCCCGGTCACCGCCGGCACATTGCCAGCCAGCCGATTGACGTGGGTCCAGGCCAGCCAGGCAAAGGCCGCGGCTTCCACCTGCATCACGTCCAGGCCGTGGGTGTCTGATCGGCCCACGCGCACGCCGGGCAGTTGCTCGCCCAGGCGCCGCATCAGGTCGCCATTGAGCGCACCGCCCCCACACACCACCACTTCGGCCGCGTCTGGCGCGTGTTCGCGCAAGGCCATGGCGGCACTGCGTGCCGTCAGCTCGCACAGCGTGGCCTGCACATCGCGGGCAAGGTCGGCGTCGGCCAGGGGGCCATCGGTCAGGCCATGAGGGGCCAGCCAGCGGTTGAGCCACTCGGCGTTGAACAGGTCACGCCCGGTGCTTTTCGGCGGGGCCAGGCTGAAGAAGGGCTCCTGCAGGGCATCACCCAGCCAGTCCTCCATCACATTGCCCATGGCGCCAAATTCGCCGTTGGCGTCGTAGGCGTGGCCGGTCTGCCATTGGCACCACATGTCCAGCAGGGCATTGCCCGGGCCGCAGTCAAAGCCAAGCGGGACTTGTTCGGGGCGCAGGATGCTCAGGTTGGCCATGCCGCCAATATTGAGCACGGCCACAGTCTGGTCCGGCACGCCAAAGATGGCCTGGTGGAAGGCCGGCACCAGGGGCGCGCCCTGGCCGCCTGCGGCCACATCGCGGCTGCGGAAGTCCGACACCACGTCAATGCCTGTCATCTCGGCCAGCAAGGCTGGGTTGTTGAGCTGGATGGTGTAGGCCAGATCTGGCCGGTGGCGCACGGTTTGCCCGTGTGCGCCGATGGCCTGGACCTCCGTGGGCAGCACATCGGCCGCCTCGCAAATGGCCTGCACCACGGTGGCATACAGCACGGCCAAGGCTTGCGAGGCCACGGCGCTGCGATGCAGTTCATCCTCGCCTGGCGTGTTCAGGTCCAGCAGCGCCTGGCGCAAGGTCGGGGGCAGGGGGCGGTGGGCATGCGCCAGCATCCGCCAGCTGTCCTGCTCGCGCTGCAGCAAGACGCCATCGACCCCATCCAGCGAGGTGCCCGACATCAGCCCGATGTACAGCTCAGAAAAAAGCCCGCTGGGGCGGGCTGAGGGGAGGAGGTCCAACCCCTGTGTCAACACGTTGACGGACGCGCTCATTCGAATCGCGGGCCGGACTGTGCGCCAGCGGTCTGCCATTGGCCGGCCGCCTGGATGGTCTGGGCCACGTCCACGGTGCGCTGGCGGAACTGGGCCAATGCCTGCGGCGACAGCACCTGGCTGTCAGAGGCGCGTGCGATCGTCATCGGGTCCACCTGGTGGCCGCTGAGCTTGAACTCGAAGTGCAGATGGGGCCCGGTTGCCCAACCCGTGGCGCCGACCGCACCAATGCGCGCCCCTTGCTCCACATGCTGGCCGTTGCGAACGTCGATGCGGCTCAGGTGCGCATACACCGTCATGCGGTTGCCGCTGTGCTGGACCTGGATCACATTGCCATAGCCATTTTGCTGGCCGGCAAAGGTCACGACGCCATCACCCACGGTGCGAACCGGTGTGCCGGTGGGGGCGCCAAAGTCCACGCCCAGGTGGGCGCGCCACTTCTGCAGGATCGGGTGAAAGCGCATGGCAAAGCCCGAGGTCACCCGCGAGAAGGCCAACGGCGAAGCCAGGAAGGCGCGTGTCTTGCTGCGGCCGTTGAGGTCGTAGTACGCACCTTTCTTGCCTGGCTCCTGGAACCAGACGGCGTCGTGGTGTTTGTCCTGGTTGATGAAGCGCGCGGCCAGCACGCGGCCAGCCGAGCCGCCCCAGGTGATGGGTTCGCCGTCGGCCGTGTGGGCCTCGTACAGCACGCTGAAGGCATCGCCCTTGCGCAATTCACGGCGGAAGTCGATGTCGTTGCCAAAGATTTCAGCCAGCTGGTTGGTGACGCCATCCGGCACGTGTGCGTCGTCAGCCGCTGCGTACAGCGACGACTGGATGGTGCCCGAAGCCAGTTGCGGCACGGTTTCCAGCGGCACGAGTTCCTTGCGCACATCCCAGCGAGCCGGGGTGCTGCCCTGGGCCTTCACGCGGGTGATGGTCAGGCGGCTGAAGTGGGTGTCCAGGTCATTGGTCGTGTCGGCCGGGCCGCGCACGATCAGTTGCTGCAACTGCCCGTCTTCCACCGATGCCTTGACCGACTTGCCTGTGCGGCCCTGCAGGATGGTGCCCGCCACAGGGTCATTGCGGATGAACTGGGCCGTGTCCATGTCGTCCACGCCCAGGCGGGCCAGCAGGCTGTCCACGGTGTCGGCGGGGCGGGTGACATCGCTGCGGTATAGCGTCAGCGCCTGGTCACCCAGGTTGGCGAGCTGCGCAGGCAGTTCCGGCGCGGCCACGGTTTCATGAATTTGCGCGATGTGGGGCTGCACGCCTTGGGGGAGGGCGGTCAGCGGGGCCACACCGAACGCCGCAACGGCCGATCCGGCCAGAAGGGCCACCACGGCAGCGCTGACGCGGCGGGGGTGACGGTGTGCGGCGGCTTGAAAAGACTGCGCGCCAGACTGCAAGGCCTCGATCAATTTAGATGTCGTCAAAACTGAAATCCCATCCAGATGCGGTGGCGGGGGAAGCTGTCCCCTAAAATCAGCCCGCGTTGCACACATGGCACACGCCTGGGCGCCCACAATTTCCGGAGTATATCCCCCGGAATAGGGTGGTC
>Ga0265327_10004444_pt1 | contig 12406 bp, 9 predicted proteins | sample 41621metaG_FD_202089 | JGI IMG/M metagenome (GOLD analysis project Ga0265327, IMG submission 202089) | Rhizosphere microbial communities from Carex aquatilis grown in University of Washington, Seatle, WA, United States - 4-16-21 metaG | ecosystem: Host-associated > Plants > Roots > Rhizosphere >...
GTGTTTGTGCTGTTGTCGGTGACGACTATCTCGAAGTTTTTATATGTTTGTGCCAGGCACGACTCGACCGTCCGGCGCAGGTATTCGGGACGGTTATAGGTCGGCAAACAGATCGAAACGAGAGGGGCGGATGAAGTCATCGTGTTCAATCGAATCTACAAAATGCTGTCGTCACCGCAGTGACTAGCTTCGCCTCCAATGGACGTATTTTCACCTATCTGATATGCAGACAGATGGTGCTGATGTCAATGTTGCAACGGAATTCACCAGAGATTCACCGCTTGCTTGAGGAAGCTATGGCGTCTTCACTCTGATACCATTCCAAAGTTCGCCGCAGCCCCTCCATCCAGTCGGTATATTTGTAATTCAGGAAGTTCTGGTCGGCCAAACTCAGGTGAGATACTTCACCCGGCTGATTGAGCGCCGTTACGCGCAACGGTTTTCCCGCCAGAGTTTGCACATCCTTCACCACGTCACCAACAGTTTTGATAAAGGGCGGCCCGAAGTGATTACGCGAGGGAACAGGTTTCTGCGCCAGCGCCGCATCCAGCGTTTGTTTTATGATGTCCGCCGCATCACCAATGTAGATGTATTGCCGGGTTGTGCCGTCAAGTCGCGTGCGAATAACAAGCTCTGTGTTTTTAACCGAAGCCAGGCAAATGCTGGGCACCAGTCGCTCGTGATGTTTGTCTCCTTCGCCGAAGAAGTTCGGAAACCGCAATAAAGTGATCGGCAATTTGTAAGTGAGACGATAACTCTCGACCATCAAATCCTCGCACGCTTTCGAAGTCTCATAAGGAAAACTCGCATGGTAGGCATCGTTAACGTCGCAGTTTTGCCGCTCGCCGAAACTCTTGTCACTTGCAACATAAAGGAACGACGTCTGTGGGGCCGCTTGCCGAATCGCTTCGAGTACATGGGCGGTTTCGAGGACGTGTGCCTGGTAGGCTTCGAGGGGATGATCGCGGCAGTAACGAACATCGACGACGCCAGCAAGGTGAATCACTGCAGATGGGTGATTGCTCTCAATCCATGAAAGCGTTTCCTTAAAATTGGACCGAGCGTGATGGGGCATGTGAACCACTTTGTGGCCGGCGGCAGCCAGCGACCGTTCTGTCCAAGTACCCAAAAACCCCGAGATACCAGTCATTGCAATCATTGTTCCTGAAATTTAGCCAGTTGAGGTCAAAATGCCATTCTTAACAGCTTGAAGGATGAACGCGGTCGGACGTCAAAATAACTTTGCGAGCGCTGTGTTTGCGGGTAGTTTCGGTCGTTTACAAACACGTGAGCGAAGCCCGTAAGAATCTTAATCTCGATGCGCTGTTGCGCGGAACTGTTGATGAAACGATACAGCGTGAGAGCGCTGAATTTGATCGGCTGACAGGGGGTGCGAACAAACCTATTGTTCTATTTGGAGCAGGGGGGCTGGGACGCAGGACCCTGGCAGGTTTGCGTAAACACGGTGTCGAGCCGGTTGCGTTTGCCGATAATAATTCTGCAGGATGGGGGCGCGACATTGAAGGAGTTCGCGTGCTTTCACCCAAGGACGCTGCCGCTACTTATGGGAAGAGCGCCGTGTTTGTGGTGACGATCTGGGGAGCATTCGGAAAAGACCGGATGCGCGATCGGATTAATCAAGTGCGGGCGCTCGGGTGCGAGCACGTTGTTTCGTTTGGGCCGCTCTATTGGAAGTACCCCGATGGACTAATGCCTCATTATAGTGTGGAACTTCCACATAAAGTTCTCGAACAAAAGCCACAGATACGTGAGGCATTTCAATTGTGGGCGGATGCAGCTTCGCGCGAGGAATTTTTAGCTCACCTTCATTGGCGGTTGACGATGGATTTCGACGTGCTGTCGTCACCGGTGAAACATCCGATTTATTTTCCGCACGATCTGTTGGAAGTCTCCAATGAAGAGGTTTTTGTGGACTGCGGCGCGTTTGATGGCGATTCGGCGAAATTATTTATCAACGAGTGCGGCGGAAAGTATCGGAAGCTGGTGGCGTATGAACCGGACCCGGTGAATTTTGCCAAATTGCGTGAAAACGCAAAGGCGTGGCCCGGTGGCCCGCAAAAAACTCTGTTGGTGCAAGCAGCGACTGGTGCGCAGCGCGGAAAAATTCTGATGATGGCTGAAGGGAGCAAGTCGTCAGCCGTCGGACATGGAAACGTCGAGGTTGATTTATTGACGTTGGATGAATCGTTGAAGGATTTGCCTGTAACTTATTTGAAGATGGACATTGAAGGTGCGGAGATGGATACGTTGGCTGGGGCGGTGGATATCATCCGCAAACATTCACCGGTGCTCACGATTTCCGCATATCATCAGCAGAACGATCTTTGGAATATACCGCTTTTAATACACTCCCTTAATCCGAATTATCGCTTTTACTTGCGGCCACATGACTTGGAAGTTTGGGATACCGTCTGTTATGCGATTCCGTTGAACCGTTTGAAACAGGGGGCGATGTTATAGTATGGCGCAGCCACGTTTTGAACCGCGGGATTGTCCAGTGTGTGGCGGAAAAAAATCGAAGCCACTGTTTCAGCAGTCGTTCGAAAAACTTGCCGGGGCGACTTTGATGGATGGGTATGACGTGGTGATTTGCCAAACGTGCGGCGCGGGTTTTGCCGACGATATACCGACGCAGGAAACCTTCGATGCGTTTTATCGCGATTTCTCCAAATACGAAGACGGGCCGAGCACGAAAACAGCCGCGCCTCCTGTTTCCAGGAAATTCCGGGATATGGCGGAGTTGATTCAAAGATTTATTCCGACGCGGGATTCGAAAGTGTTCGAAATCGGTGCAGCAACGGGAGAATTGCTCAAGGGGTTGAGTGATTTGGGATTCTCAAATGTTCTTGCATCTGATCCCTCACCGGCGTGCATTCGTCTGGCGCATGATTGGTACAATGTTCCCGGGGTCTCAGGGACGGTGTTTTCTGTGGCGACACCTGAGAAGCCTTACGATTTGGTTATTCTAATCGGCGTGATGGAACATATACGCGATCTGAATCGAACGGTGGATCAGTTTTATCGTTTGGTGAAGAAAGGCGGACGCGTGTTCATTGAGGTTCCGGATGCGAGCCGGTATGATGCTCGGTTGGATGCTCCGTATCAGGAATTCAGTGTCGAGCATATCAATTTCTTTTCCAAGACGTCGTTGATCAATCTGATGCAGTTGCGCGGATTTCGCGTGTTGGAAGCGGGACACACCATGCGTCCTTTGCACGAAGTAACCTGCCCGTGCGTCTACGGCGCGTTTGAATATACTGGCGAAAATGGCGTGATGACGCGCGATGAAGAGACTGAACGTGGGTTGCGCGCTTACGTTGATGGCTGCTCAAAAGAAGACGTCCGAATTCGTGCAGCGATCCAAAACGCGCTCGAACCAGGAGAAAAAATGATCGTTTGGGGATCGGGAACGCACACCCTCCGTTTGTTGGCCACCGGCGGATTGGATGTTGCGAAAGTTGCATGCTTTGTCGATTCGAACCCCAAATACCAGTCACAAGGGTTGCGTGGGGTTTCGGTTTTGCCGCCATCGCAGATTCAGAACAGATCTGAGCCAATTTTAATTTCTTCTCGCAGTTCGCAACGCGCCATTCAGGATACTATTCGACGCACATTCGGCCTCAAAAATCGTTTGATTGTCCTTTATCCCAGCTGATTTAGAGCCGCTGGAAGGAACTTTAAACTTGCGGTAAAGACCTGTTGAAACCATCCTACTCGGCGAAATTTCAACCAAGTTCGCGTTTAGCATTTATCTATGGAAGTAATTAACATTGGAGGCACTCCAGTCGGTGAAGGTCATCCCTGTTACATCATCGGCGAGATCGGTATTAATCATAACGGTGATGTGGGTATCGCCAAGCGTTTGATCGACGTCGCGAAATCGTGCGGCTGCAATATGGTGAAGTTTCAGAAGCGCACACCGGAGCTGTGCGTGCCGCAGGCCCAGCGCAGTGTTATGCGCGAAACACCATGGGGTTATATCACCTACATGGATTATCGCTACAAGGTTGAATTCACAGTCGAACAATATACCGAGATCGACAACTATTGCCGTGAACAAGGCATCGCATGGTGCGCCTCTTGTTGGGACATCCCCTCTGTGGACTTTATCGAAAAGTTCAACGTTCCGTGCTATAAGATCGCTTCGGCAACGTTGACTAATCATGACTTGCTCAAGCGCAATCGCGACACCGGCAAACCGGTACTTTTGTCGACCGGCATGAGCACACTAAAAGAAATTGATCAGGCTATTAACATCGTCGGCAAAGACAATTTGATTGTCCTCCATTCAGTCAGCACCTACCCGGCGTATTACGAAGAACTGAATCTGCGCGCTATTGCTACATTGCGTCAGCGCTATAATGTGCCGATTGGATATTCTGGTCATGAAACAGGTATCGCATCGACTGTTGCTGCGGTTGCCTTGGGTGCCTGTGTTGTTGAGCGGCACATCACGCTCGATCGCTCGATGTGGGGATCCGACCATGCCGCGTCGCTCCAACCCTCCGGTCTCGGCCGTTTGGTTCATGACATTCGGCTCGTCGAGACGAGCATGGGCACGGGCGAAAAGAAAGTTTTAGAACGGGAAATTCCGATGATTACTCGCCTGCGTCGCAAGGACTAAAATATGCTCGAACCGATTAAGGCGATCGCGATGGATTTTGACGGCGTTCTCACCGACGGCGGTTTGTGGTGGGGCGCTAATGGCGAAGAAATGAAGCGCCTTTGTTTTCCCGATATTACCGGGATTCCATTGGCCAGAAATGCGGGAATGAAACTGGCGATTATCTCTGGCGAATCCAGCCAGGCTGGTATGGGTTTGGTCCGGCGCTATGCCGAAAAGGTGAAAATCGTGGACATCTATGCCGGCTGCCATGATAAAGCAACTGCGGTCCGCGAGTTCGCCAAGAAATACGAACTTCAACTGAGCGAAATTTGTTTCATTGGTGATGACGTGAATGATTTGCCGGCGATGACCATAGTAGGATTGTCAGCGGCGCCTGCAAATGCGCATCCGACCGTAAAGCAACAGGCAACATTTATCACGACTCGCGGCGGCGGGTTCGGCGCGGTGCGGGAAGTTATCGACACAATTTTGGCCAAACAGGCCAAGGCATAATTCAACCATGGTATCCACGGTTAAGCTTTCTGATTTTGTAATGGAGTTTCTCGCGGACAGGGGTGTCCGCGATGTCTTTCTTCTCACTGGCGGCGGCGCGATGCACCTCAACGATTCGTTGGGAAAATGCTCACGCATTCGATACATCTGCAACCTGCACGAACAGGCTTGTGCTGTTGCTGCGGAGGCTTATGCAAAGTACGACAATCGTCTCGGCGTCGCGATGGTGACGGTTGGTCCGGGCGCGACGAACACGATCACGGGGGTTGCCGGGGCGTGGCTTGATTCGACCCCAGTTTTGTTTCTATCTGGTCAGGTTAAGCGTGCGGACCTGAAGGGAAGCAGCGGCTTGCGTAATAAGGGCGTACAGGAAGTCGATATTGTCGAGATGGTTCGTTCAATTACGAAATATGCAGTAACCGTTACTGACCCAACTACCATTCGTTTTCATCTGGAAAAGGCTCTGCATTTGGCACAGTCCGGAAGGCCCGGCCCGGTTTGGATCGACATTCCGCTAGATGTGCAAGCGACGCCGATTGATCCGAAGTCCTTGCAAGGGTTTGCAGTTACAGCCACCACGACTTCTGCTGATGCAACGATTCAGGCGGCGGCGGCAAAGACCCTCGAGTTGCTTGGACAATCAGATCGGCCATTCATCTGGGCTGGAAACGGCGTCAGGCTCGCGTCTGCGCAAAATGAATTTCGAGAATTGGTAGACGCGTTACAGGTGCCTTTTGGGCTGACCTGGCTGGCGATGGATTATGTGCCCGACAATTATCCGCTGCTTGTCGGTCGTCCCGGGCCGATGGCACCGCGGGGACCAAACTTCGCGCTACAGAACTCTGATTTCCTTCTGACTTTAGGCGCGCGCCTCGATGTCGTCTGCACTGCATTCGCCCCAGAACGTTTGGCACGCGGCGCGAAAAAGGTGATGGTGGACATCGACGCGAACGAGGTGAAAAAGCTGGAGGACCATTTGGCGTTGCCTGTTTGCGCGGATGTTCGGGGGTTTATGAAGGAACTTTTACGCCAATACAAGCAGACCAGCGGTTCTAAATGGGAAGCCTGGAAGAAGCGTTGCGAAAATTGGAAGGCGAAATATCCCCTGGTTGATCCGAAATGCCGCGTTCCCGTCGGATTGGTCAGCATGTATAACTTCACCGAAGTGTTGTGCGACCTTTTGCCGGAAGGAGCGTTGGTTGTTCCGGCGAGCTCTGGGAACGCCATTGAAACCCTTCTACTTGCGTTCAAGACCAAAGCTGGACAGCGCGTGTTGAATACGACCGGCCTCGGCCCGATGGGATTTGGGTTGCCGGCTAGCATCGGTGCTTGCCTCGCCGCTGGCGGAAAGGAAACCGTTCTGGTCGATGGCGATGGAGGGTTTCAAATGAACATTCAGGAACTGGAAACGATTGCGCGACTGAAGCTGCCGATTAAGATTTTTGTGGCGAATAATAACGGCTACGGTTCTATCGTGACATCGCAATCGACCTATTTCAAACGGCTTGTTGGTTCGACGCCCGAGAGCGGCCTGACCTTGCCGGACACATTGAAGATCGCCACAGCGTACGGCATCCTTTGCTCGCGCATTTCTGACCAGACGAATCTGAAGGACAGCGTGCGCGCAGTGTTGAGCGCGAAAGGACCGCACATTTGTGACCTGATGGTGATTCAAGACGAAGCTCGGCAACCACGCGTGAGTTCACAGCAGCGACCGGATGGCAGCATGGTTTCGAAACCATTGGAAGACCTCTTTCCGTTCCTACCGCGCGAAGAGTTTCTGTCGAACATGATCATTCCACCGCTTCCGGAGTGAAGGACCGAACAAAAATTTTGATGGTTGGTTTGGGGGCCATTGGTCAACGGCATGCTCGAAACTTTCGCACTCTTTTGGGGGATCAACTGGAGCTATTAGCATTTCGTTCCCGTCGTAATGCTCCGGTGTTAAATGACAAAATGGAAGCCGTCGCAGGCGACCCGGCTGCCAGCCTTAATGCCCGGGTTATCTCGACATTGGAGAACGCCCTCGACGACAAACCACATGCGGTTGTTATCTCGAATCCTTCAAGCTTGCACTTGAAAACGGCTCGAGCTGCGGTCGAAGCGGGGTGCGCAGTGTTCATTGAAAAGCCACTTAGCCATTCGTGGGACGGCGTGCCTGAATTTCTGGAACTTGCCGAACGAAAGAAGGTGGTGACCTTCGTTGCGTATCAATGGAGGTTCCATCCGTTGGTGCAGGCGTTGAAGCGGTTTCTGGAAGCGCGACCGCTTGGCCGAATCGTTTCCGTCCAGGCGACTTATGGTGAGTATTTGCCCGGCTGGCACGCATATGAAGACTATCGGCAAAGTTACGCTGCTCGCGCCGAATTGGGCGGCGGCGTGTTGCTGACGCAAATTCACGATTTCGATTATCTCGGTTGGTTGTTCGGTTGGCCGAAACAGGTTTTCAGTGTTGGTGGTCACCTAAGTGATTTGGAGATCGACGTGGAAGATGTTGCGGACACGCTGTGCACTTGCGAAGTGGATGAACGGATGATTCCGGTGCATGTGCATCAGGACTATTTGCAAAAGCCAGGTGTCAGGCGTTGTGAAATTATTGCGGAACGCGGTCGAGTGCACGTTGACCTGATTGGCGCGACGCTGAAAGCGTTTGACGCCACGGGTAAGTGCGTTCGGGATGAGAACTTCAGCACTTTTGTCCGCAATGAGATGTTCCTAAGCGAGGCCAGACACTTCTTAGAATGTTTACGGGGCGAGCAGGAATCTTTGATTCCAGCGGCAGAGGGAGCGCGCAGTCTTGCTGTTGCTCTTGCGGCAAAAACGTCACTAAAATCAGGACAGGCTCAGTATGTCGATCTCTATTAATTTTTCGGCTGCTTGGGAAGGTGCCTTCCTTGACATCCCAGAAGAATGCACTAGTGTTGCTCGCTAGTTTCCCCTAGTATTGAACAGTCCAAATTATGTTCGACATTAATTTTTATATGAAGTCCTACGACTTCATGAAAAACGCTGAGGCGGGCAAATTTTCTGACCGGCAGGAAGCCTTGGAACTTTTGGAATCCTGGCGCAGCAAAGATCCGATCGTTTACAACATTGAAACGACAAACGCGTGCAACATGCGTTGTCAGATGTGTCCGCGCACCACGTTGATGACGCGTCTGGACGAAACTCTGCCGATGGACATGTTCAAACAGGTTGTGGACCAGTTAAAGCCGCACGCCCCTGAAGATTGGAGCCGCTGGGAAGCGTTTGTGGAGAAGAACTACGGGATCAAGAGAAACGACATGAGCGAAAATCATTTCTTTTTGCTTATAATTCCCCGGGTGATTCAGTTGCACGGTTACGGTGATCCATTGTTGGATAAGAGTTTGCCTCAAAATGTGAAGTTGCTGACCGAACGCGGTTTTGATTCCTACTTCAGTTGCAACCCCTCGAACATAAATCTGGAAAAGGTCACGGAGATGTTTGATAACGGATTAACGTTCATCAAGTACTCGATGGAAACTGTCGATGACGTCACGCACAAAGCGATTCGCGGCAAGGCGTCGGATTTTACGCGCAGCTACCAGAAAATTTGCAAGCTTTTGGAGATAAAACGCGAACGAAATTACAAGACGACCATCATCATTACGATGTTGGATTTGAACCGCGAAAATCAGGCGGAAGACTTTGCGAAACTTAAGGCGGCGTTTGAAGGCAAGGATGTTTACGTTTATCTGAAGAGTGAAGACCAGCAATGGTATCGTGGCGATATTCACCCCACAAAATCGGTTCACTGGAGCGAATTTTGCAAACATCCATGGATGTCCATGACGGTTAAGTCTAATGGCGAAGTGGCCATGTGTATGGAAGACTTCGACAACGAAATCGTTTTGGGCGACATTCGCAAGCAAAGGCTTCATGACATCTGGAACGGAGCGCTTTATAATCAACTTCGTCACGATCACTTCACGCTCAATCCATGCATCAAATGCACGGCTCGTTGTGACATGACGATGATTGGCGAGTTGATAGGTAATAACGGTGCCGCTGTTGAGCGGCATGCAGGTTTGGTTACTCGCGAAAGTTAATTATTCACAAGTTCGACCGAAGAAGAGCAAATGACGACGAACAAAACCGTTAATCAGGTATTTACCGCAAATAAAACGCTCGCCGGTCAGTTGCGACTTACTGCTCAAGGCAATGAGGTGTCGATTGAAGGCTCTCCCGCTGCCTTGAAGATGTTGGCAGAAGTTATTCTGGCAACTGTTGGATGTGGAGGGAACGTATTTGCCAAGGGGTATCATGCACAGTTGGCGAAGGCTGACCGCTCGGGATTCATGCTTACCCCTGATTCTCTCGAAAAATTATCCTTTCACTGCAACGACAAGTTCGAGGGCTCTGCGCCGACTGTTTAGGTATAGATTTCTGACTCAATCTTGCTTTTTATTGCGCGCTGGAACTGCAATAAAAAGTTGACCGTATTTCTCTTATCTTCTTGACAGTGCGTGACAAGGGTGCAGTGTTGTCCGCAACGCGTACTAACACCATCAATTCAAGGGAAGGGCTATGCTAACTCTAAATAAACTTACCGGTCGTATACTTCTGCTGTGTGTCAACCTCGTGCTGCCGACGGCATTATTTGCTCAAGTGCCCGTCATTCTTACCCAACCTCAAAGCCAGATTGCGTTAGTTGGCACGAACGTCATTTTTTCAGTAGTAGTTGGCAACAACGCCTCAGGCGGTCCGCTGCCAACAGTGTCCTCCGGCACATTGCGTTTGTGGCTGCGAGGTGACACTGGCGTCGTTACCAACGCGAGTGGGAAAGTGACGCAGTGGCAAGATCAATCCGGCAATGCCAATCATGCGGCGCCGAAAACCAGCAATGGCCAGCCTTCTGTAGTCAATCCCGTTGCCATTTATGGCCGCTCTGCGGTGCGATTTGATGGAATCCAGGACAATGTGAATGGCGATTATTTGTACGGTTCAGGCGACGTGGGTATCCCCGATGCTTACACCTCGTTTTTGGTCTATAACGCTCTCGAGACCACTAACAATGAAAATTCTTTGTATTCTGTTGGTGTCCCCGGCGGTACTTACGGAGGCTGCCGCGCGGATGATATCGTAAGCCAAAAAATGTATTATAGCGGGTGGGCTTACGATTACATAACGCCATTCGTCGTGCCCACCAATACTTACCGGATCTGGACGACGCGTATGAACACGAACCTAACGCAGGTCCAACTATTCGACCGCACATCGGCGCCCGTGACAAACTTCAACATCGGCATATCGGGATACAGTGCGCCCGGTCCGGGCTATTATGTTGGCGGATATGATCCTTCTGTCGGATCTACGGCTACCGGTCGCAACTTTGGCGGCGATATTGCGGAACTCATTATTTATCGCGGACAGCTTAGCGACGGTGACCGGCTGGCAGTTGAGCAATATTTGCAACAGAAATATTTTCAACCCAGTGTGACCAACCTCGCGTATCAATGGAACCTCAACGGTAGCCCCATCAACGGTCAAACGAACTCTTCGTTAGTTCTGACCAATGTTCAACTTTCGGATTCTGGAACATATAGCGTCGTGTTAAATAACGGCACAAACTCCGCGACGAGTTCAAACGCCGTCTTGAACGTCGGTGTGCCGCCTTCAATTACAGCGCAGCCGGCAAGCCAGACCGTTACTCAAGGCAGCAACGCCGTCTTTTCTGTGTCGGCTTCGGGTATGGGAATGCTGAACTATCAATGGACCAAAAACGCGGCTGCGATCGCTGGCGCCACCACCTCCACATTGTCTTTGTCCGGCGTTCAGGTCAGCGATAGCGCTACGTATTCGGTTGTGGTTATGAGCGGCTTTGGTTCAGTCACAAGTTCAAATGCTGTATTGCAGGTTGATGCGCCTCCGCAGATCACATCGCAACCCGCAACTCAATATGCTGCCGTAGGGAGCACCGCGACGATCAGCGCGAGCGCGACGGATGGGACGTTGCCGGTATTGCCGTCGGTTAGTTCTGGAACGTTGCGGCTTTGGTTAAAAGCCGACGCCGGAGTGGTCACGGATGGTTCGGGTCGGGTCAGCGTATGGCATGATCAGTCAGCGAATGCAAACGACGCGGCGCAGGCGAACAGCGCCCAACAGCCAATGCTGGTTTATCCGAGCGGAGCCAATGGCCGGCCGGTGTTGAGATTCGACGGCGTTGAGAGCTCGACGACTGGAGATTTCCTGCAAGGCACGGGCGATGTCGGTCTTTCTAATGCATTTACGGCATTCCTCTATTATGCGGAGAATTCCACGTCTGATTCTTACGGTTATGGAAAGGACATTGCTATGGTTGGGGTTCCTAACCCGTCATTTGGGGGAACCTGCCGTGGTTTTGCTGTGATTAACAACAACCTGACGTTCACGACGTGGAACATCGACTACTCTACGTCAGTGAGTCTGCCGGTTGGATCGTATCGGATCGCGACGGAAAGGTTTAATACCAATCTGAATTTTGCAGAAGTTTTTGACAGGACTATTACGAGCAGCAACGGGTTTACCTTCTCAACCTCCGGACAGTCGATTCCGGGCGCAGGTTATTACGTCGGCGGTCTGGGTTCGCAAATCCGCAATTTTGCCGGTGACGTTGGGGAGTTGATTTGTTTCAGCGGCGCTTTGAACGAGAGCGATCGCCTTGCGGTGGAGCAATACTTGCAGCAGAAATACTATCAGACGCCAGTCACGACTGGACTCTCGTATCAATGGCAATTCAACGGAACGGATTTGCCGGGCCAAACGAATTCCAGCCTCGTGATCACTAACGTGCAGTTGAGCGACGCGGGCCCCTACGATCTCGTTGTCACAAACACGGCCGGGGCGACCACCAGTTCGAACGCAGTTTTGGTGGTCGGTTTGGCGCCGTCGATTAGCGGGCAACCTCAGGACCAGGCTGTTCCGGTTGGGACGCTTGCATCTTTTGTGGTTACGGCAACGGGAACGGATCCGCTAAGTTACCAGTGGAAGTTCAACGGAACACCGATCAGTCTGGCGACAAACTCAACGTTATCCATTGCCAACGCCCAGACAACGAACAACGGAAGCTACTCCGTTATGATCTCAAACCTATTCGGTGTCGTGACAAGTTCGAACGCAGTGCTTCGGGTCGATGTGATTCCGCAAATCCTGTCGCAACCGCAAAGCCAGACGGTGACGGTTGGAAATGGCGCGACATTTTCTGTCGGCACGGACGCAGTGTTGCCGACGGTTGCTTCCGGGACATTGCGGCTGTGGTTGAAGGCG
>Ga0265327_10004445_pt1 | contig 12401 bp, 8 predicted proteins | sample 41621metaG_FD_202089 | JGI IMG/M metagenome (GOLD analysis project Ga0265327, IMG submission 202089) | Rhizosphere microbial communities from Carex aquatilis grown in University of Washington, Seatle, WA, United States - 4-16-21 metaG | ecosystem: Host-associated > Plants > Roots > Rhizosphere >...
CCACCATCGTCATCACCAATCACGGCCCTCAGGGCCTCACCGACGACACGCCCTACAACCACTACTCGCTGCTGCGGACCCTGGAGGACGCCTTTGGCCTGGGCGGCTATCTCGGCCACGCCGCGGACACCGACAAGGGCGTCCTGCCCATGACCCGACTGTTCGGCGGCCACTAGCGCCGCCCGCCGCGCCGGGATTGATCAGGATCAATACAGCTTGGGTCTTGGCGTGCCCCAATTTCCGGACAAAGCTGCCGGTTGGCGCAACGATCCTCGGCCAAGCGCGCGGGCGGGGTCGGTTCGAGGTGAGCATGGGTCGCGCGCCGCGAGAGGCGAAGTCCGTATGAAGCCCTTCCGGCGCCGCAACCTTCGCACAGGCTTGTTCGTTGCTTCACAAAGCAGAAGCGTCCAGCCGCGAAAGGGTGCGGGGGTGTTCCAGTTCAGAGCGGCGAACCAGGGCGAAGCGATCCGGATGGATCCGACCGAGGCGCCGCATTTCGGCGCGCCGGGGCGTCTGGGCTTCCATCTGATCGACACCACGATGATGTACGCGCCCCGGTCCGGGGGGGTGAAGCGCTACCTCAACGCCAAGCGCGACTGGATCGCCAGGCGTCGTCCCGACCTGCGCCACACCCTGGTGATCCCCGGCGCGACCACCGGGCTCGAAAGCGGCGGCGTGGTCACGGTGGCGGCGGCCAGGCTGCCGTTCGGCGACGGCTACCGGATGCCCGCCAGCGCGGCCAAATGGGAGACGGTGCTCCGCATGCTGGAGCCCGACATCATCGAGGCCGGCGACATTTTCGTGCCCGGCCATGCGGCCCTGGACACCGGCGACGCCCTCGGGGTCCCCGTGGTGGGGTTCTGCCACACCGACGCCGCCGCGCTCGCCGCCCTGCACTTCGGCGACTGGGCCGAGGCGCCGGCCATGAAGCGCTGGGCCGAGGCCTACCGGCGGTTCGACCGGGTGATCGCCCCCTCCCGCCACATCGCCGGCCGGCTGCAGGAGGCCGGGGTGGAGAAGGTGACGGTCCAGCGGCTGGGGGTGGACACCGAGCTGTTCAATCCCCTGCGGGCCGACCGCGCACGTCTGCGCAAACGCCTGAAACTGCCGGCCAGCGCGCGCATCCTGGTGTTCGCCGGGCGGCCGGCCCGGGAGAAGAACATCGATTCCATCGTCTGCGCCGTGGAGCGGCTGGGGGCGCCCTATCACCTGCTGCTGGTGGGGGCGGGCAAGGACGTGAAGGTCTCGCCGCGGGTCATCAGCCTCGACTACGAGCGCGACCCCATCGCCCTGGCCAGCCTGATCGCCAGCTGCGACGCCTGCGTCCACGCCAATGAGAACGAGCCCTTCGGCCTGGTCATTCTGGAGGCCCTGGCCGCCGGCCTGCCGGTGATCGGCCCCTCCAAGGGCGGGGTCGGCGAGCTGATCGACGACGAGGTGGGCCAGCCGGCCGCCGCGGTGGATCCGACCGGCCTCGCCGAGGCCATCGAGGCCCTGTTCGCCCGCGACCTCGCCCTCATCGGCCAGGCCGCCCGGCGGCGGGCCGAACAACGCCATGGCTGGGACACCACCTTCGAAGGGCTCACCCGCATCTATGGCGAGCTGGTGGCCAGCGGGTCCGGGGTCCAGCCTCTGGCGCTGAGGGCCTAGTCAGGCTGCAATCCCATTTGGGCGAATGCGTTATGCAGCTTGGGCATGGGGTGCTACCCCTGGTCCCAAGGGTCGGTTCCTTAATCTCACGATTGGACCACCGACCATGCGTATCGGACTTTTCGCCGGCCTCGCCGCCGCGGCGCTGCTGGGCGCTTCCGCCGCCCAGGCCGCCCTGGTGACCGGCGTCTTCACCGCCACCGTCACCTCCGGCACGGACTATACCGGCCTCCTGGGCCTGGCGCCCGGAACCGACCTGACCGGCCTCAAGGTCACCGGCGCGTTCAGCTACGACCCCGGCCAGTTACCGGCCGACATCAGCCCCTCCCCCGCCAGCACCAATGAATATTACGGGACCCCGGTGGGCGTCTCGACCATCACCGAGACCATAGCCGGCCACACCTTCGTCTTCGACGCGGTGACCGCCCAGTATCTCTATATGCAGTCCGGCGGCGGCGGCGTGGCCGCCTTCGAGTTCGAGACCGTCAACTACCCGTCCTTCGCCTTCGCCCATTCCGCCTCGATCGGCGTCGCCACCACCTCCGGCCAGTTCGGAGTTCCGATCGGCGCGCCCGGCGCCCTGAACATCCATGTCACCGGTCCGGACGACCTGATCGGCGGGTGCTGCGCCGCCCAGATCTATGAAGGTTCCGGCGCCACCTGGGCGCTTTGGCGCTATGACCTGGACAGCCTGTCGGTGGGCGTGCCGGAGCCGGCCGCCTGGACGCTGATGATCCTCGGCTTCGCCGGCGTCGGCGCGGCCCTGAGGCTGCGGAGGTGGGCGCCGCTCGCGATCTGAAGGCGCCCTCCCTCCCCAGGGCTATCGCATGTGGAATCCAGGCGATGGCGTCGGCCCTTCTCCCCTTGCGGGAGAAGGTGGCCCCTCGGAGAGGGGTCGGATGAGGGGTCTCTCAGACCTGTCCGGACAGGGTTTTCAACCCCTCACCCGACCCTGCTCCGCAGGGCCACCCTCTCCCGCAAGGGGAGAGGGAAAGCCTACGCCCCATACGCGATAGCCCGGCCTTCATGGGGAGCGCGTTGGCTCTCGCCCTACCGCCCGGTGGGCATGTCCTTGAAGGGCACGTCCTTGTCCACGCGGATGTCGCCCGGCAGGCCCAGGACCCGTTCGGCGATGATGTTCTTCAGGATCTCGTCGGTGCCGCCGGCGATGCGCAGGCCGGGGGCGAACATCACCGAGCTCTGGAAGGTCGCGTGCAGCAGGGCCAGGTCCGGGTCGTTGATGATCCCGTACTGATCCAGCATCTCGACGGCGGTATTGCCCAGCTCCTGCATCTGCACGGCGGAGACGATCTTGCCGATCGAGCTCTCCGGTCCGGGCGTCTGGCCTTTCGACAAGGCGGTCATGGTCCGGTTGCGGGTGTGCTTGAGCCCCTCGGCCTGCACGTACCAGTCGGCCAGCTTCTCGCGGAGCGCGCTGTCCTTGAGGGCGGAGCCGCCATCGAGGCCCGGCGTCTTGCGCGCCGCCTCCATGAAGTGGCTCCAGCCCGCCCCCGTGGCCCCGCCCACGGCGAGGCGTTCGTTCATCAGGGTCACCAGGCTGACCTTCCAGCCGTCGCCCTCCGCCCCCAGCCTCTGGCTGTCCGGGACCCGCACGTCGGTGAAGAACACCTCGTTGAACCCGGACCCGCCGGACATCTGGTGGATCGGCTTCACCTCGATCCCCGGGGAGGCCATGTCCACCCAGAACATGGTCAGGCCCTTGTGCTTGGGCACGTCAGGATTGGTCCGCACCACCACGATGCCGAAATTCGAGAACTGGGCGCCGGTGGTCCACACCTTCTGGCCGGAAATCAGCCAGTCGCCGGAGCCGTCCGGGGCCCGCACAGCCTTGGTGCGCGCCGCCGCCACGTCCGAGCCGCCGGAGGGCTCGGAGAACAGCTGGCACCAGATCTCCTCGCCGCGGATGGCGGGGCCGGAAAAACGGGCCTTGGTGGCCTCGTCGGCGAAGTTCATCACGGTGGGCACGCACATGCCCAGGCCGATCTGGAACGGATTGGGCGGGATCGGATAGGCCGCTTCCTCATGGCTGAAGATCACGTTCTGGATCGGGTTGCCGCCCTGGCCGCCCCACTCCTTGGGCCAGGTGATGCAGGCATAGCCGGCGGCGGCCTTGGTGGCCTGCCAGGCCTTGGAGGCGGCCATGGAGTCGCCGTCCCCCTCGGGATCGGCGCTCACATGCTGCCTGGGGGCGTTGGCCTCCAGCCAGGCGCGAACCTGCTGGCGGTAGGCGGCTTCTTCGGGCGTGTCGTTGAAGTCCATGGTCGTGGCTCCGATCAAGCCGCCGCGTTGCGGCGTTCGAGGTGGCTGACGAGACGTTCCTTCCAGACCCGCGGCGCACCGGCCACGAGGCTGAGCTGGCGGGAGCGCCGGTAATAGAGGTGACAGTCCATCTCCCAGGTGAAGCCGATGCCGCCGTGGGTCTGGATGTTTTCCTTCGACGCGAACCAGAAGGCCTCGGAGGCCGCGATCCGCGCCGCCGAGGCCGCCACCGGCAGCTCCGACGAATTGGTGTTGAGGGCCCAGGCTCCGTAATAGGAGTTGGACCGGGCCAGCTCGTTCTTCACATAGATGTCGGCGAGCTTGTGCTTGATCGCCTGGTAGGAGGCGATGGTGCGGCCAAAGGCGTAGCGCTCCAGGGCGTAGTCCTTGGCCATTTCCAGGCAACGGTCGGCGCCGCCGCACTGTTCGAAGCTCAGCAGCACCGCCGCCCGGTCGAGGATCTGCTCCAGCAGGGCCATACCCTCCCCGGCCCCGCCCAGGCGGGTGGCGGGGGCGCCGTCAAACACGAGCCGCGCCGCGTCCCGGGTGGGGTCGAGGGTCTTCACCGCCTCGCGGATCACCCCGGCGCCGGCCAGGTCCACCAGGAACAGGCCAGGCTTGCCGCCCTCCTTGGCGAGGACGAGGCCCACCGTGGCGATGTCGCCGTCGGTGACCGGGATCTTGGTCCCGCTCAGCTTGCCATCGGTCACCACGGACTGCAGCGTCCCGGCGGTCACCACGCCTGGGCCCTCGGAGGTGGCCAGGGCGCCGATCACCTCGCCCGCCGCGATCTTCGGCAGCAGCTCGGCCTTCTGCGCCTCGGAGCCCGCCAGCATGATGGCCTCGGCCAGGATATAGACGGTGGAGGCGAAGGGGATGGGCGCCACCGCCCGGCCCAGCTCCTCAGCGATCACGCAGAGTTCAAGATGGCCAAGGCCCAGGCCGCCATGGGCTTCGGGGATCGCCGCGCCCATCCAGCCCTGTGCGCCCACCGCCTTCCACAGCGCCTCGTCATAGCCCTTGGCGTCGTCGTCCAGCACCTTGCGCACCCGGGTTGCGGGGCTGTTGGCCTCGAGGAACTTCCGCGCCTCGCCCTTGAGGAACTTCTGGTCGTCTGAGAAATCGAAATTCATTTCCGCCCACTCCGCCGGTTCGACCGGTTTTGGCATCTGTCGGGGCGCAGCATACGCGAGGCGAAAGTCTTGGAAAGATTGACCTCGCGTCAAGGATTTCAGGGTCTTATGGGCGATGGTGGGTATGTGACTAAAAGGCTGATCAAATGGCCAAGGCCATATTCCAGAAGAACCAGAGAGTGTGGGTCGAGAGCGTCGGCGCCTGGGCGCTGGTGGAGCGGATCGTACCGGTCTGGGCCCGCGGCTTCGATGAGCCGGTCAAGGTGACCTATGATGTGGGGCTCGGCCGCGAGTTCCAGGGCCACGAACTGCGCGCCGAACAGGAGGGCGACAACAGCCTGGCCGACGACGGCGCCCATTGGCGCCTGCTGCGGGCCCGCAACAAATGGCAGACCCCGGAAACCTCGCGGCATCATCCGTTCCCGGGCAGCTATCCGGTGGTGGTGACCGACGCCAATGACTGGGGCGGCTGGCGCACGCCGGGGGCCGAATATGACCGCGATCCCCACAAGATCGAATTCCAGGCCCGGCTGATCGCCTCGGCGCCCCGGCTGCTCACCATCGGCCGCCGGCTGGCCGCCATCATCGAGGAGACCCCCGGAGCCCCGGCCGAACTGATCCGCATGGCCGCCGAGGCCAGCAAGATCGACCAGTACCTGAAGGATATCCCGGCCGCCCCGGAGGGCGGGCCGGAAGCTGCGCCTGCCGAAGACGCGGGCGCCGTCGAGGCTGCGGAGTAGCCAATCGGCCGGCGGCGCGCCGATGCCGGCCTCGCGCCCTCGTCGGCATGATTGGGCGAAGGGAACCCCGTCCGGAGGGATCTGAGAGACCCCTCATCCGACCCCTCTCCGAGGGGCCACCTTCTCCCGCAAGGGGAGAAGGGTCGACGTCATAGCCTGGATTTCCTCAGGCGATAGCCCTCCCCGCAAGGGGGGAGGGCTTTGCGCCGGGCGGCCCACAGCCGTCGAGTGGCGATGGGTCCCGGCCTAGAACTTGTAGCCGACCCCGGCCGAGACCACCCAGGGATCCAGGTTGACGTCGGACTTCAGGGCGCCGGAATTGATGTTGGCCTTGGTCTGGAAATAGATCTTCTTGACGTCCAGGTTCAGGCTCCAGCGATCCTTCAGGGCGTAGTCGACCCCGGCCTGCAGGGCCACGCCGAACCCGTCCTTAAGCTTCACGGTGAAGCCGTTCTGGTTCTTGCCGCTGTAGAAGATCATGTAGTTCACGCCGGCGCCCACATAGGGACTGAAGCGCGCAGCCGGGGCGAAGTGGTACTGGGCGGCCAGGACCGGCGGCAGCACCCAGGTCTTGTTGACCTCGACATTGGTCCCGGGCCCGATGGCCTTGATCTGGTGCTGGCTGGTTCCCAGCACCAGCTCCACCGCGACATTGTCGGTGAGGAAGTAGCTGAAATTGACCGTGGGCGTCACATAGGACGACACGTCGGCATGCAGGCCGGTGGCGGCGCCCGCCGCGGTGAGGATCGGATCGCCCGCATCCGGCGCCACGTCGGTCGCGCGGACGTTCATCATCAGGAGGCCCTGATGCTTGGGCTGGAAATCCTCGGCCTGGGCCGCGCCGGCCGCGACCAGGGCGGTGGCGGCCAGCAGGCCGCTGAGCTGGATACGCATTGTCTATCCCCATTGGTGGGTGGCTTGAGCGCCACCGCACCGGGGAAATCGCGCGGTCGGCCCCGCGCAGCTTTGATATGGCTCAAACAGCCGTTTGAATTTGCGACTTGTGGCGCCGACGCCCTCGCTCCGACGGCCGGTTTCGCCTAAATCGATGGGATGCGCACCGACAGCCCCCAGCCGATCCAGCTCTCCGAGTATCGCCCCCCCGCCTTCCTGATCGACGAGACCCATCTCGCCTTCGATCTGGCGCCCAACGCCACCCGGGTGACGGCGACCCTGAAGGTCCGGCGCAACGGCGACCATGCCGAGCCCCTGGTGCTGAACGGCGAACGGCTGAAGCCGGTGTCGGTCGCCGTGGATGGCCGCGTGCTGGCCGAGGCCGAGCGCAGCATCGACGCTGAATTCCTGACGATCCCGGGCGTCCCCGACAGCTTCACCCTGGTGACCGAGGTGGAGATCGATCCGGAGGCCAACAAGGCGCTGGACGGGCTCTACATGTCCGGCGGGCGCTTCTGCACCCAGTGCGAGGCCGAGGGCTTCCGCAAGATCACCTGGTTCCCCGACCGGCCCGACGTGCTCAGCCGCTTCACGGTGCGGGTCGAGGCGGACCGCGCCTTCCACCGCCTGCTGTCCAACGGCAACCTGATGGAAAGCGGCGTCCTGCCCAACAACCGCCACTACGCGGTCTGGAACGACCCCTTCCCCAAGCCCTGCTACCTGTTCGCCCTGGTGGCCGGCGAGCTGGACGAACTGGCGGACCACCTGATCACCATGAGCGGCCGCCGGGTGGAGCTGAAGATCTATGTGGATCCCGGCATGTCCGCCCGCTCCGCCTACGCCATGGACGCCCTGAAGCGCTCGATGAAGTGGGACGAGGAGGCCTTTGGCCGCGAATACGATCTCGACCTGTTCATGATCGTCGCGGTGCGCGACTTCAACTTCGGGGCCATGGAGAACAAGGGGCTGAACATCTTCAACTCCTCGCTCCTGCTGGCCGATCCGGCCACCGCCACCGACCTGGACTATGAGCGGATCGAAAGCGTCGTCGCCCACGAATATTTCCACAACTGGACCGGCGACCGGATCACCTGCCGCGACTGGTTCCAGCTGTGCCTGAAGGAAGGCCTCACGGTCTTCCGCGACCAGAGCTTCTCGGCCGACATGCGCGGCGCCGCGGTCCAGCGGATCAAGGACGTTAAGGCGCTGCGGGCCCGGCAGTTCGCCGAGGACCAGGGGCCGCTGTCCCATCCGGTACGGCCGTCCAGCTATCTGAAGATCGACAATTTCTACACCGCGACGATCTACGAGAAGGGCGCCGAGGTCATCCGGATGCTCAAGACCCTGATCGGGCCGGAGATGTTCCGGAAGGGCATGGATCTCTATTTCGACCGCTGGGACGGCCACGCCACCACGGTGGAGGAGTTCATCAAGTGCTTCGCCGAAGTGTCCGGCGAGGATCTCACCGACTTCTTCGCCTGGTACGAACAGGCCGGCACGCCGAAGGTCAGCCTGACCCACAGCTATGACGCCGAGGCCCGCACCCTGCAGCTCGACCTGGCCCAGGAGATCGATCCCACGCCGGGACAGGCGGCCAAGCGCCCCCTGCCCACCCCGATCCGCCTGGGCCTGCTGGACGCCGAGGGCCGCACCCTGGCCTTCGAGCGCGATGGCCAGGCGACGGACGAAACCCTGATCGTCCTGGACACCGCCCAGGCCAGCGTCACGCTCACCGGGGTGGACTCGACCCCGGTGGTCTCCGCCCTGCGGGGCTTCTCCGCCCCCGTCACCCTCACCACCGACACCCTGGCGCGGGACCGCTATGTCCAGCTGGCCGGCGACGGTGACCTGTTCAACCGCTGGGAGGCCGGCCAGGAACTGGCCCGCGCCCTGATCCTGGGCCGCGCCGCCGGCAAGCCGGACGAGGTGGGGGAGGAACGCTTCGCCCACGCCATGGCCCGGGCCCTGGCCGACCAGGCCTCCGACCCCGCATTCAAGGCCCTGCTGCTGGCCCTGCCCACCGAGGCGGACCTGGCCCTGGCCCGCCAGCCCGCGGATCCCGCGGCGATCCATGAGGCGCGCGAAGCCCTGCGGCAGCGCCTGGCGCTGCACCTGGGGGAGGACCTCAAGCGCATCCATATCGGCCTGCAGGAGATGGGGGAGTTCTCCCCGGACGCCGCCAGCGCCGGCCGCCGGGCCCTGCGCAACGCCGCCCTCGACCTGCTGGCCGCCAATCCCCGCGCCGAGGTGGCCGAACTGGCGGACGGACACTATTACGCCGCCGCCAACATGACCGACGCCATGGGCGGGCTGATGGCCCTGATGTCCATCGGCGGCGAGGCCTTCGAGGCGGCCCTGGTTCACTTCTTCGAGCGCTGGCAGAACGAGCCCCTGGTGGTGGACAAGTGGTTCGCGCTCCAGGGCCGCGACCCGTCGGAGGGGGCGCTGGGCCGCGTGCTGGGCCTGACCGCCCATCCGGCCTTCGACCAGAAGAACCCCAACCGCCTGCGGGCCCTGATCTCGTCCTTCACCACCGGCAACCCCGCCCGCTTCCACGATCCCAGCGGGGCCGGATACCGGTTCCTCGCAGATCAGATCCTTGCGGTGGACGGGTTCAATCCCATGACCGCGGCCCGGCTGGTGGAGCCTTTGGGGGGATGGCGGCGTTACGCTCCCGAACTCGGGGAGAAGATGAAGCGTGAGCTGAAGCGTATCGCCGACGCCCCGGGTCTCTCCAAGAACGTCTATGAACTGGCCAGCAAGGCCCTGGCCGAGTGACGTCTGCGGCCAGGCGCCCGAATCATATGAAGTCTTTGCTATGGTCCAGCTGATCGTGGGAGGCCCTCGCGCATGAGCATCTCGCTGGAGCGGATCAAGTTCCTGGTGGTGGATGACAATCTGCACGCCATCGACCTGGTGAAGACGATGCTCCGCGGCTTCGGCGTGGACCAGGTGGCCGAGGCGACCAATCTCACCGACGCCAAGAAGGCCCTGAAGGCCGCGCCGGTGGACATCATCATCCTCGACTACCTGCTGGGGGACGAGGAGGGTGTCACCCTGGCGCGCCACATCCGCATGGACCCGTCGAGCCCCGCCCCGTTTGTGCCGATCATCATGCTCACCGGCCACGCCAACCGGGCCCGGCTGATCACCGCGCGGGACGCCGGCGTGAACGAGTTCTGCGTGAAACCCTTCACCCCGGCCGACCTGATGAAGCGGATCATGGCGGTGATCGACCACCCGCGGCCGTTCGTGCGCAGCCCCACCTATTTCGGCCCCGATCGCCGCCGACAGGACGATCCCAAGTATCCAGGACCGGAGCGGCGCGGCAGCCGCCACCGCAAAAGCTGAGACCCTCTGCAAGGTTTGGGCCGTTCCGGGTCGCTCAGCCAGCGGCGAAACCTCTCTGTGACCCTATGTTATCGTGACGGGCCGCGGCGTCATGCGTAGACTCCGTCTCTTCGGGAGTGACTCGGGTTCCACAGGAGCAGCGCGGCTTGGCCAGACGCGGGGGGGATGACGCGGATGCAGGCCGCCCGCGCCGTCAGGCGCGGCGGGCCGCGCCCCCACGCCCCCAGGGCTCGCCGCAGCAGGCCTTTGTCCGCATCGCAATCCTCTCGGTCCTGCTGTTGCTGGCCCTCTACACCGCCTTCGCCGTCGCGCGGATCGAGCGCCAGCCGCTGACCGCCACGGCTGCCGACGCCGCCCTGCCGGGGCGGGCCGACGCCCTGGCCGCCCGCCTGGACGCCGAGGCCGCCGCCCTGCGCGGCGGGGTGCTGGCCGCCCGCGCCGCCCTGCAGCGGGATGTGGAACAGCCCGCCGACGCAGACCGGCCTGGCCGCCACTGCGGGGGCAGGCCTGTCCCTGGCGATCGTGGGAGACGACGCCGTGGCCGCCACGGCCGGCGCCGCCGAGGGCCAGGACTGGCGGGGCCTGGCGCAGAAGGCGGAGGCGTCGCAGCGCGAGGTCTGGCTGGGCGTGACCCCCGGGGCACGGCCGGCCCTGGCGGCCGCCACCCTGGCCGCGACACCCAAGGGCCGTCGCTGGGTGATCATCACCGGCGACCCGGCCCGGCTCGCCGCCTGGCTGGACAAGACCCGGATCGAAGCCGTCACCACGCCGGAGGGCCATGTCCTGGCCGCGGTGGGCGCCGGCGGCGTCGCCCAGTCCGACAGCACCGGCACGGCCTTCGGCCTGGCGCCCGGGGAACTTGCCCTGGACGGCGGACCGATCCGCGCCCGGCGTCCCGATGGCGCCGCCCTCGACCTCGCCGCCCGCCCGGCCCTGGGGGGCGCGCTCTATATCCTCACCGCGGCCCCAGCGACCCCGGTCGAGGCCCGCACCAGCAGCGAACAGCTCACCTGGCTCTTGATCCCCCTGGCCGCCGCCTTCCTGCTGGGCCTGCTGCTGCTGGGCCAGAGCCGCAAGGTGGACGACGCCCAGCAGGCCTTCCTGGACTCGGAACAGCGCTTCCGCCTGGCCGTGGAGGCCGCACGCTGCGGCATCTGGGAATGGGACCTGGTGAAGGACCAGATGTTCATGTCCGACGTCACCGGGGCCATCTTCGGCCTGGGGGGCGGCGGGATCGTGCCGGGACCCCAGGTGCTGGAACAGGTGTCTCCCGACCATCGCGACCAGGTGCGGCAGGCCCTGGCGGCGGCCACGGCCTATGGCGGTTTCGACGTGTCCTTCAAGGTGCCCAATCCCAAGGGGGGCCGGCCAATCTGGATCGACGCCCGCGGCCAGGCCTTCGGCGAGGGGCCCGGCGGTCATACGCGGATCATCGGCGTGGCGCTGGATGTCACCGAGGAGCGACTGGCCCAGGCGCGGGCCCAGGCGGCGGAGAACCGGCTGCGGGACGCCATCGAGAGTGTGTCGGAAGCCTTCGTCCTGTGGGACCGCAGCGGCCGGCTGCTGATGTGCAATCGCAATTATCGCAGCTTCTTCTCCCTGGAACCCCGGCTGCTGAAGCCGGGCGCCACCCACCAGGAAGTAACCCGCTTCGCCCAGCTGGCCATCCGCCGCGAGATTCCCGCTCCCGATGGCCGCAAGGGCGTGCGGGAGGCTGAGCTCAATGACGGCCGTTGGGTCCAGATCTCGGAGCGGCGCACGGCCGAGGGCGGCCTGGTGATGACAGCCGCCGACATCACCGCGGTCAAGGCCCAGGAAGAGGTGCGCCGGCTCAATGAGGAGCAGCTGCAGAAGGCCGTGGTGGGGCTGGAGCGTAGCCAGGAGCAGCTCTCGGAGCTCGCCCGCAAGTATGAGGCTGAGAAGGTCCGGGCCGAGGGCGCCAACCGGGCCAAGAGCGAGTTCCTGGCCAATATGAGCCACGAGCTGCGCACGCCGCTGAACGCCATCAACGGGTTCTCCGAGATCATGGTCCAGGAGATGTTCGGCCCCCTGGGGGACGCCCGCTACAAGGGCTATTCCCAGGACATCCTGTCCTCCGGCCAGCACCTCCTGGCCCTGATCAACGACATCCTCGACATGTCGAAGATCGAGGCGGGCAAGATGAGCCTCAGGTTCGAACCCCTGGCCCTGGAGGACGTCGCCGCAGACGCGGTGCGGCTGGTGATCCATCGCGCCGAGACCGCCGGCCTGGCCCTGTCCATCGACTTCCCGCCCCACCTGCCGGAGGTGGAGGCCGACTATCGGGCGGTGAAGCAGGTGTTGCTGAACATCCTGTCGAACTCCATCAAGTTCA
>Ga0265327_10004448_pt1 | contig 12400 bp, 5 predicted proteins | sample 41621metaG_FD_202089 | JGI IMG/M metagenome (GOLD analysis project Ga0265327, IMG submission 202089) | Rhizosphere microbial communities from Carex aquatilis grown in University of Washington, Seatle, WA, United States - 4-16-21 metaG | ecosystem: Host-associated > Plants > Roots > Rhizosphere >...
ACGACCTGCTGTGGCAGAACATCGCGACGGGCGAACGTGCGCTCTGGCTGATGCAGGGCACCGGTTTTGTTTCAGGCGTCGCCCTGGGCACCATCACGACGGACTGGTCGATCGCCGCCAGCGCCGACTTCAACCACGACGGCAAGCCGGACCTGCTCTGGCAGAACGCGGCCACGGGCGAACGCGTGATCTGGCTGATGGACGGCACCGCCTTCCTCTCGAGCAAGTCGCTCGGCGTGGTGCCGACGGATTGGTCGATCGCCGGCACGGGCGACTTCAACGGCGACGGCCAGATTGATATCGTCTGGCAGAACACCGTCACGGGCGAACGCCACATTTGGTATATGAACGGCCCGGCCTTTGGATCGGACTTCCCGCTCGCAAATGCCCCGACCGACTGGACGATTGCCGGCACGGGCGATTTCAACGGCGACGGCAAGCCGGACATTCTCTGGCAAAACACGACGACGGGCCAAAGGGTCATTTGGCTGCTGAACGGCACCGGTTTTCTCGCGAGCGTCGACCTGGGCACCGTTTCGACGGACTGGACGATTGCCGGTACGGGCGATTTCAATGGGGACGGGCAGACGGACATCATCTGGCAGAACACCGTCACCGGCGAGCGCGTCATCTGGCTGATGTCCGGCACCACCTACCAATCCAGCGTCTCGCTCGGATCCGTGCCGGTTCAGTGGAGTCTCGTCCGGTGAGCAGCGCACCAGCCCCTTCGCTCCCCCAAAAGAGGGATGGCGGTGATTGTGAATAGTGGTAGCGTTCTTCCGTGCTGGTAGAGTCAGTTGGTCGCTCGCGTTTAAGCACAGGCTTTGGTCGGAGCGGGGCGATCCAAACGGCCCTTTCGTTGACAGCCCGACCCGTATCATCCGCCGGACATGTTTTCCCCAGTTCAACCTCACGGCGTTCCCCGCCTCCGGCTCGTTTGCCTGGGGGCGCTCCTTACGGTGGCCAACCCCGCCGGCGCCCAGACGGTCAATGCCTGGCTGACCACGGCCGACCAGCAGAGCAAGCTGCAGCCGCAGGCCGCGCTGGCCTTCACGGCCGCCGCCGCCGCCGGCAATCCCGTGGTGGTCGACGAGACGCAGACCTACCAGCAAATCGAGGGCTTCGGAGCGTCCTTCACCGACACCTCCGCCTACCTGCTGAACGAGGTCGTGCCGGCGGGCGCGCGCCCCGGCGTCATGGCTGACCTCTTCACCCGGACCGTCAATGGCATCGGCCTGAGCTTTGTGCGCAACCCGATGGGTGCGTCCGATTTTGCCCGGTCGGTCTATTCCTACGATGACCAGACGGGGAGCGCGACCGACCCGAGCCTGGCGGGATTCTCCATCCAGCACGACCTGGCGGACATCGTTCCACTGGTGCAGCAGGCGCTGCAACTCAACCCGCAGTTGAAGATCATGGCCAATCCGTGGAGCCCGCCAGGCTGGATGAAGACCTCGGGTTCGATGATCACGGGCTCGTTGCGTGCTGACATGTACGCGCCATTTGCCAACTATTTCGTCAAGTACATCCAGGCATACGCGGCGAACGGCATCCCGATCCACTACCTCTCGCTCCAGAATGAGCCGCTCTACGGCCCCACCTCCTATCCCGGGATGCTGATGGACGCGGCGACGCAGACGACGGTGCTCCGCGACTACGTCCTGCCTGCGCTGACGGCCAATCAACTGAGCACAAAGGTCCTGGTGTATGACCATAACTGGGACCGTCCGGACTTTCCCGACCAGGTGCTGGCCGATTCGGTCGTTGGGGCGTCCAGCCAGGTCGCCGGGATTGCCTGGCATGGCTACGGCGGCACGCCGGGGGCCATGACGACGCTGGCCGCCAAATATCCCGCCAAGGGAAACTATGTGACCGAACATTCCGGCGGGACCTGGGTCGCCAACCAACTGCAGGCGGACTTCGAGGAGATCACCCAGGTCATGCGCAATTGGGGCCGGGCCTACGTGAAGTGGAATCTCGCCCTCGATCAGAACCGTGGGCCGACGTTTGGCGGCGCGAGCACGTGCTATCCGCTGGTGACGGTGAATAGCGTCAGCGGCGCCGCGACCTACACGGTCGAGTACTACACCCTCGGACATTTCAGCAAATTCGTGCTGCCCGGAGCCAGCCGCGTCTATTCGACGAACGGCGCCGGCGTGGTCAGCGCGGCGTTCGTCAATCCGGACGGCTCGAAGGTGCTGGTGGCCTACAACGACTCGACGGTCAGCCAGACCTTTCAGGTGCGCTGGGGCGCGCGGCAGTTCGCCTATACGCTGGCGGCCTCGGCCGCGGCGACCTTTACGTGGTCTGGATCGCCAGCCGGCGGGTACACGCTCGATCCGACGCTGCCCATTCGCGCGTCGAGTTTCAACGCGACGCGCGGCCTCCAGACGGAAACCACGACCGACACGCTCGGCGGCTACGACGTCGGCTATTCGGACAACACCGACTACGCGGTGTACAAGAACGTGGATTTTGGCTCGGGCGTGAACGCGGTGACCGCCCGCGTGGCCAGCGCCTCCACCGGCGGCACGCTGGAACTCCGGCTGGATTCGCCCGCCGGGCTCCGCGTCGCCTCGCTGGCCATCGGCGGCACGGGCGGCTGGCAAACCTGGCAGAACGTGACCGGCAGCGTCGCCGGCGCGACCGGCGTCCACGATGTCTATTTGGTCTTCGTCGGCGGTGCGGGAATCGCCAACCTGAACTGGTTCCAATTCGCCTGGACCTCCCTGGCCCCGCGGATTGCCAGCTCGCTTCCGAACCAGACGGTGACGGCCGGCAATCCCGCCGTCTTCACGGTTGCGGCCGGCGGCACGCCGGCGCCGACCCTGCAGTGGCAGCGGCTGCCCGCCGCTGGCGGCGGCTGGGTCAACCTGGCCGACTCTGGAAATTTCGCCGGCACCGCGACGGCGACACTGACCGTCAGCGGCACGGCGACGGGCATGAGCGGCGACCAGTTCCGCTGCGTCGCCACGAACCCGGCCGGCTCCGCCACCAGCAACGCCGCGGCACTCACGGTGAACCCCGCGCCGATTCTCAACGCGATTGCGTACAATGCGACCACGTTTCCCGCGACGGCGCTGCCCGGCGCCACCGTTGCTTTCACCTACAATGTGACCAACGCCGGCACGAACGCGTGGGGCGCGAATCACTCGCTTGTCCTGCGCGACGCGAACAATCACGACCTCGCTTCCGCCTCGCTGAACGGCGTCGCGCCCGGCGCCAGCTCGACCGCCACCTTGAGTTTCATCGCGCCGGCGCTCCCCGGTCAGGACGTTTATTATGTACAGGGCTTGGAGCAGGGTGTCGGCTACTTCAGCGCGCGCGCGACAGTCGCCCTCCTGGTTTCGAGCGTCGTCGGTCCCGCTGATTTCAACGGCGACGGTCACGCCGATCTGCTCTGGCAGAACCGGGTGACCGGCGAACGGGCCGTCTGGCTGATGAACAACGGCACCTACCTGGGCAGCGTTCCCCTTGGCACCGTTCCGGCGGCCTGGTCGATTGCCGGAACCGGCGATTTCAATGGCGACGGGCATCCGGACCTGGTCTGGCAGAACTCCGGAACCGGTGAGCGACTCATCTGGCTGATGAACGGCGGCGCCTTCGCCTCCAGCGTCTCGCTGGGCGTCGTCTCCACCGACTGGTCGATCGCGGCCGTCGGCGACTTCAACGGCGACGGCCGGCCCGACCTGGTCTGGCAGAACGCTGGCACCGGCGAGCGACTCCTTTGGCTGATGAGCGGCACCACGTTCCTGAGCTCGGCTTCCCTCGGCACGGTGCCGACGGCGTGGTCGATCGCCGGCACGGGGGATTTCAACGCGGACGGCCATCCCGACCTCGTCTGGCAAAACCTTGTCACGGGCGAATGCGCCCTCTGGCTGATGAACGGCCCCCGTTTCGCGAGCGCGGTTTCCCTCGGCTCGGTCCCGCCACCACTGCTGGTTGCCGGGACCACGGATTTCGACGGCGATGGCCAGACGGATATTCTTTGGACGAACACGCTGACCGGCGAACGCACCGTCTGGCTGATGAACGGGGCCACCCACGCCAACACCGTCTCCCTCGGCACGGTTCCGTTGGAGTGGACGTTGGGCCGGCCGTCGTTGCGACGGCCGCCCGCGGACTTCAATGGCGACGGCCAATCTGACCTGATCTGGCAGAACACGGTCACCGGCGAGCGGCTTGTCTGGCTGATGACCGGGACATCGTTCCTGTCGGGCGTCTCGCTCGGCGCCGTTTCCACCGACTGGTCCATCGCCGGGAACGGCGACTTCAACGGTGACGGGCATCCCGACCTGGTCTGGCAGAATGACGTCACCGGCGAGCGCCTCATCTGGTTGCTGGACGGCGCCGTTTTCCAGGGCGCGGTGTCGTTGGGCGCGATTCCGACCGCCTGGACGATTGCGGGCACCGGTGACTTCAATGGCGACGGCCAGGCCGACCTTATCTGGCAAAACAACTCCACCGGTGAGCGCATCATCTGGCTAATGTCCGGCCCCGCGTACCTTGGAAGCGTCTACCTCGGTGTCGTCCCGACCAATTGGACGCTGGCCGGCTCGGGCGATTTCAACGGCGACGGCAGTTCCGACCTGCTCTGGCAGAACACCGCCACCGGCGAGCGGGTCATCTGGCTGATGACCGGCCCCGCATTTGCGTCGAGCGTCGACCTTGGCGCGGTTCCGATCGAGTGGACGATCGCGACCGTGGGCGATTTCAACGGAGACGGCCAGACGGACATCGTCTGGCAAAACTCCGTCACGGGCGAACGGGTCATCTGGCTCATGACGGGCACCAATTTCCTTTCCAGCGTCTCGCTCGGCGCGATCCCGGTTGAGTGGAGCGTCGTCCGCTGACCGCCTGGAGCGCCCTCAGGTAGGTTGGACGCGCCCTCCTGTAGCCGGCCTCGCTGAGGCCGGTCTCACGCACCGGGGTCGGCGACCCCGGTTATACGCGTCAACCTCAACAGAAATCGCTCTAACCGTCGGAGCCCGGTGCGGCGCGGCCCGGCGGCCTGCGCCCGCCGTGGGGATGCGGCCAGCGCCGGACGTGCGGTTTCGAATTGGAGGCGGAGTGCCCTGCCCTGAGCCGGTCGAATGGGCCCTCACCCCGCGAAACTGGCTCCGACCGCCCGATCCGCCCGCTCGCTCCCCCGAAAGAGGGATGCCCGTGCAAACGTAAAATGTTAGGGTGCGCGGATGCTTGCGAAGCCGGGTGCCAGCTCAGCTTAGGTTTGAGGCGAATACAGGCTTTGGGAGCGCCGATTACCCCCGCATGGCAAGAATTTCCGACGGACGTGCATCCCCCAGTTTCAACCCCCGACCTCGCGCGCTTCGGCATTGGCCCGAACCTGTTCGCCCGCCCGTCTCGGTTGGTCGTTGTCGTCGCGGGCCTTCTCGCGGCGAGGCTTGCCGCGGCCCAGACCGTTGACGTCTGGCTGACCACCGGCGACCGGCGGGCGCAACTGGAGCCGCAGAGTCCGGTTCAGTTTTCGGCGTCGGCGGCGTCCGATAACCCGGTGGTGGTCGACGAAACCCAGCCCGGGCAGGTGATCGAGGGCTTCGGCGCCGCCTTTACCGAGTCGTCGGCCTACCTGTTGAACGAGGTGGCCCCGCCGGCGGTCCGGACGGCCGTCATGACCGACCTTTTCACCCGCGCCGGGCGGGGGATCGGGCTGAGCTTCGTGCGCAATCCGATGGGCGCCTGCGACTACGCCCGGACTTATTATTCCTTCGACGACCAGCCGGCGGGGAAAACTGATCCGACTCTCGCCGGGTTCTCGATCGCGCGCGACCAGTTGGACGTCATTCCGCTCGTAAAGCTGGCCCGCCAGCTCAATCCCGGGCTCACGCTCATGGCGACACCGTGGAGTCCGCCGGGTTGGATGAAGACCTCGGATTCGCTCCTGAAGGGCACGCTGCGGCCGGACATGCACCGCGTGTTCGCGAACTATCTCGTCAGGTACCTCCAGGCCTACGCGGACAACGGCCTTCCGATCCAGTACGTCTCGCTGCAGAACGAGCCGTTGTTCGAACCGAAGGATTACCCCGGCATGCTGATGGATGCCGCCACGCAGACGGCTCTCCTTCGCGACCACGTGGTGCCGGCGCTGGTGGCCAGCCAGCTTCCAACCCGCGTGATGGTCTATGACCACAACTGGGACCGGACCGACTATTCCGACCAGGTGTTGGCCGCGTTGCCGCCCGCGGTCGCCGAGCGGGTGGCCGGGGTGGCCTGGCACGGTTACGGTGGCTCGCCGGGGGTCATGACAACCGTGGCGGGGAAACACCTGGCCTTCGGCAACTACCAGACCGAGCACTCCGGGGGCGCCTGGGTCCATGACCAGTTCAGGTCGGATTTTGAGGACATCATCCACGCCATGCGCAACTCGAGCCGCACCTATCTCAAGTGGAACCTTGCGCTCGACCAGCGCGGCGGACCCGTTTCGGGCGGCGGCAAGACCAGCACGCCGCTGATCACGATCGACAGCGCCACCGGCGCGGCCACCTATGGCATCGAGTATTTCACACTCGGACATTTCAGCAAGTTCGTGCAGCCCGGAGCGCGGCGCGTGTTCTCGACCAACGGCGTCGGCGTGTTGACCGCGGCCTTTGTCAATGCCGACGGTTCAACCGTCTTGGTGGCTTTCAACGAGGCCGCCGGGGCGCGGACCCTCCAGGTTGTCTGGGGTGGCCGCCAGTTCGGCTACACGCTGCCACCCGCGGGGGCGGCGACGTTCGTGTGGTCCGGGCGGCAATCCGGCGGCTATTCGCTGGACGCGACGAATGCGATCCAGGCGTCCAGCTTCAACGCCATTGCCGGACTCGAGACGGAGCTGACCCGCGATGCGACGGGCACCCTGGCGGTCGGCCATAGCGGCAGCGGCCGGTTTGCTCTGTATCGGAACGTGAATTTCGGCCGGGGCGTGGATACCGTGAGCGTCCGCTTCGCCGCCGCCGGCCACGCCGGCCGCCTCGAGTTCCGTCTCGACGGACCCGGTGGCGACCGGATCGGGATCGTGGAAGTTGAAGCCTCGGAGGGGCGGCCGGCCTGGCAGACCGCCACGGCCCGCGTCGCGGGGGTCCGGGGCATCCACGACCTCTGCCTGGTTTTCTCGGGATCCGCCGAGAACATCGCCGACCTGAACTGGTTCAAGTTCGGGACGCTTCCGGCGACGGCGTCGAAGTAGTCTGTTAAACTACAAGGTCGGCCGCGGCGCGAAGTAGTTTAACAGACTACTTCAACGTGCGGCCGGCGCAGGAGAGTCTGGCGGCGGTTCGGCCCCGGCGGGATCGTGCCGCCAGGCCGGCGGACGGGGGCGTCCGGCCGCCGGGGATTCGGCGCGGCGCCCACAACGTCCGGGAGGCGGTGGGCCCTCCCACCGCAATTGGCCGAGCCGGTCGAACGGGCCCGCGCTTCCTCAGCCCGTGAAGTAGATGTACGCTCCGAGGATGCAGGTGAGCACGAAGATCGACGCGGCGACCTCGTGCCAGCCCCAGCTCGCGCGGGTCCGGGCCTTGTCCTCGGCCGTGGCCGTGGCGGACGTGAGCCCCTTGATGTGGACGTAATCCGGCGCCTCCGAGGTGTAGCTCATCACGATCATCACGATCGCCGAGATGATCGTGATCAGGATGCTGAAGTACTGGAAGTTGATGTTGCTGACGATCCAGAGGAACGAGCCCTCCGTGTATTGGAACGTGCCGCGGGATAGCGTGACCGGCGTGTCCACCAGCATGCGGAAGAGTCCGACGATCAGGCCCACCACCATCGCCCAGAGCGCGCCGCGCGCGTTGAGGCGTTTCCAGAACACGCCGAAGAAAAAGACCACGAAGATCGGCGGCGCCAGGTAGCCCTGCACCGACTGCAGGTAGCTGTAGAGGCCGTGTGCGCCCTTCACGACGGGAATCCAGGCGAGGGCGATCAGGACCATGACGACGGTGGCGGTGCGGCCGACCTTCACCAGCTTCTCCTGCGAGGCGTCGGGGTGGCGCTTTTGGTAGATGTCCACGGTGAAGAGGGTCGAGCAGGCGTTGAACACGCCGGCGAGCGAGCCCATGAGGGCCGAGAGCAGGCCCGCGACCACGACGCCGCGCAGGCCGGCCGGCAGGAGATACTTCACCATCAGCGGGAACGCGCCCTGGGCATCCTGGTGGGCCGACAGCTCCGGAAGCTTGCCCGATTTGATCAGCGCAAAGTAGATCAGGCCGGGGATGATGAAAAGATAGACCGGGAAAAGCTTGAGGAAGGCGGCGAAGATCGAGCCTTCGCGCGCGACCTTCTCGTTGGGGGCGCCGAGGGCCCGCTGCACGATGTACTGGTCGGTGCACCAATACCACAGCCCGATGACGGGCGCGCAGATGGCCATGCCGAGCCACGGGAAGGCGCTGTTGAAATACCAGGCCTGCTTCACGATCGCCCCGGCGGCATTCAATTCCTTCACCGGCGCCCAGGTGGCGACCTGGCCGGCCGGCACGAGCGGCTTCCAGAGGTTGAACATGTCGGACCCGCAGAGCGCCCGCAATTCGCCCCAGCCGCCGAGGATGTGCAGGCCGTAGAAGGTCAGCAGCGCCGAGCCGCCGATCAGCACGGTGACCTGCACGGCGTCGTTGTACGCCACGGCGCGCATGCCGCCGAGCGTGGTGTAAAGTCCGGTGAGCAGCACGACCGCGATCGAGCCGATCCAGAAACTGTCGATCGTGCCCCAGCCGAGGTTGATGTTGATCTCGGGCAGCAGGGTCGCGAAGACCACGCCGCCGGCGAAGATGCCGACCGCGATCTTGGAAACGACGAAGGTGACGAGCGACACCCATGACAGGACCGTGCGCGAGCGCCCGCAGAACCGGCGCTCGAGGAACTCCGGCATCGTGAACACCTGCGAGCGCATGTAGAATGGCACGAAGACCCAGGCGAGCACGAGCAGGCACCACGCGTGGAGCTCGTAATGCGCCATGGCCACGCCGTCGGTGGCGCCGGAGCCGGCGAGGCCGACGATGTGTTCGGAGCCGATGTTCGAGGCGAAGATCGAGGCGCCGATCACCCACCAGCCGAGGTTGCGCCCGGCGAGGAAGTAGTCAGCGGTCGTGTTCTTGGCCTTCTTGACCACCCACCAGCCGACCCCCGCGAGGATGCCGAAGTAGCCAAGGATGGCCAGCCAGTCGAGCAGGCCGAGCGTGGAATTCGGCGAGGAGGTTGCAGTGATCGCCAGCAGGGGTAGGGATGCGGGATTCATGGACAGGTGTTGAGGGAAAGGGGTAGGCAGGACGGCGAATTTGCGTCCCGGTCAGCGCGCCACCGACAGCTTGAACACGATCGTGTTCGCGTACGTCTGGCCCGGCTTCAGCACCGTCGAGGGGAAGGCCGGGTGGTTGGGGGAGTCGGGGTAGTGCTGCGGCTCGAAGCAGAAGCCGGAGCGGAAGGCGTAAACCTGGCCGCGCTTGCCGGTGATGGTGCCGTCGAGGAAATTGCCGGAGTAGAATTGGACGGCCGGCTCGGTCGAGGACACCTCGAGGACGATGCCGGTGCGCGGGCACAAGACGCGGGCCTGCAGGGCGAACTCGCCGGTGGCCTTCGGGTTGGTGATCCAGTTGTGGTCGTAGCCGCCTCCGGCCTTGAGTTGGTCGTCCGCGGCGCCGATGCGCGCGCCGATGGCGGTGGGCTGGCGGAAATCGAACGGCGTGCCGTCGACGGGCTTCAGCTCGCCGGTCGGAATCAGGCCGCTGTCCACCGGGTTGAACCGGTCGGCGTTGATCGTCACCAGGTGGTCGAGGACGTCGCCGCCGGCGCCGAGGTTGAAATAGGAGTGGTTGGTGAGGTTGACCACGGTGTCCTTGTCCGTGTGCGCGGTGAACTCGATGCGCAGCGCATTGTCCTCGGTGAGGGTGTACACCACCTTGACGTCGAGGTTGCCCGGGTAGCCCTCTTCGCCGTCCTTGCTCAGGTAGGTCAGCTCGAGCGAGGCGCCGAGCTTGCTGCCGAACGACCGGCCCTTCCAGACGACCTTGTCGAAGCCCTTGACGCCGCCGTGGAGGGCGTTGACGCCGTTGTTGGCGGCGAGCGTGTAGGTCTGGCCGTTGAGGGTGAACTTGCCGTTGGCGATCCGGTTGCCGTAGCGGCCGATCAGCGCGCCGAAGTACGGGCTCTTCTTTACGTAGGCGTCGACGCTGTCGTAGCCCAGCACCACGTCGGTCATCTTGCCGTTGCGGTCGGGCACGAGCAGCGAGACGACGATGCCGCCGTAATTGGTGATGTTGGCCTCCACGCCATTGCTGTTGCGCAGGGTGTAAAGCTGCACCTCCTGGCCGTCGACGGTGCCGAAGGGCTTCTGCGTCACGCGGGCGGCGGCGGACAGCGATGGTACAAAGTTGAGCAGGGCGGCCGCCAGCAACAGGGCCGCGGTGAAGCGATTCGGGGATTTCATGGTCTTGAGGGGAAAGGTTTCTTTAAACCGCAGTTCAACACGGACACTCGCAGAGGGGGCAGGGGCGCGAAGCCGAGGGTAGTATCCGGAAGCTTCATCGGGCCAACTGACCAAGGCAAGAGGTGACTCGCGAGTGACCGCTGCGCCTTCCCGGCCCGTGGGGAGCCGGCGGCGCGGGCCGTTTTTGGGGTGGACATCGGAGAATCGATGCTGCCGCCGTCGCTATCCGGCGCAAAAGGCCGCGTGCTTTACCGTAAAGCAATGGATGCGGTCCCGCTGCTCGCCGGCTGGCGCCGGCCTGGCCAGCGGCCGGGTTCTTGGAGGCGGGGTGCCCTCACCCCCGACACCACGTAAGCCGCCTCGACGGCCCGTTTCCGCCCGCCGGGGCCTATTTCTTCGCGTCGTGCTCGGCCGCCAGTTGCAGCGCGACGAACAGGCTCATTTCGGTATGCGCGCGTAACAGCGCATCGTGCTTGGCGTCCCGCATGAGTCCGGCATCGAAGATCGGCTTGCTGATTCGCTTGTAGTCGGGGTGAAATGCGAGCGGACGCACCGTCACAACGCCGAGAAAGTAGCTTTTCGGGCCGTCGGAAATCAAGGCCTCGCCCCGGTCCCAGAGCATGGTCAGGACGCGGGCCCCGGCCGGCGCCTTGGCTCCCACGTCAAGGATAGTCACGGGACCCGGCCAATGGGCCGCCTTCGCGAGCTCGCTGGCGCGCTCCCGCATGGTCGTCAGGATGATTTCCTGTCCGTTGACGCGGGAGTACCGTCCTTCTTCGAACGGGCGCTCGTCCACGTAGTCGATGGCAACATACAACATCGGGGCAGCGGCTGCCGGGACACCGGCCTCGGTCGCGCGCATTGCCGGCGAAATCGCCATCATCAGGGGAATGAGACCGACCAGGATTCGGGTGCGGGGTTTCATTTCGGTAGGGGGTTCAACTCCGAGGTTAGCCGCTTTGCCTCCGAAGGCAATTAAGGACGTCGGGGCCGCGCTTCGCGTGCATGCCTGGCGGGGAGGGCCGGCCCTCGGCCAACCGAACCACCGGATGAGCGGCGGCCGATTCGTTAGGGCGGGCCTGCCCGACGCGTTTGTCTTGTCGACACCGAGCGGCGGACGAATGTTGAGCCGGGCATTGGCCTGCCGACGGCCGCTGGAAAAGTGCTGCAATTCCCCGTCGAAGACCCCAATAAATCCGGCGCAATTTGTCCCCGTAGCTCAGCTGGATAGAGCAGCGGATTTCTAATCCGCCGGTCGCGTGTTCGAGTCACGCCGGGGACGCCATCCTTCACTCGCCGCCCGAGGCGCGGCGAGCTTCGGGTGGCAGGCCTGCTGTTCGATTGTCGGAGCGGCCTAGTGCCGCGACAATCTGGGCCGGCCGTGCCTTTTCATCGCGGCATAAAGCCGCTCCTGCCTGGGCCGTGTTCGATCGGCACGTTCCGCCCGATCCGTTGCCGGATGGTGGATTTCGGGATGGGGCGAATCGTCCCCGATGAGGCGCTTCGCGCGACGGCTCGTCCGGAGGACTCGCCCTACCTCGCTCCGGGCGCGAAATAGTCAAGCCATGGCGGACGAGGGCGTCCGTCCTCCATTTCTACCCCCGAGCAATCGGCCGCGCGGGATCGCTGATCCACTCGCTCCACGAACCAACGTAGAGCCTCGAACCGGGCAGGCCGGCGTGCTCCATCGCCAGCAGGTTGACGCAGGCGGTGACGCCCGAGCCGCATTGATGGACGACCTGCGCGGGCGACCGGCCGCCGAGCATGGCCTCGAATTCAGATCTCAATTTGGCCGGCGACCGGAACGTGTGGTCGGGATTCAGGTTCAGTTTGAAGAACCGGTTGAGCGCCGACGGGATGCGGCCCGCCACCGGGTCCACCGGCTCGGATTCGCCGCGGAAGCGTTCCGGCGTACGCGCGTCGATGACCGCGAGCGTACGTGCCTCCAAGCCGGCTTGGAGCACGTCAACGGTCACGAAATGCGCG
>Ga0265327_10004449_pt1 | contig 12398 bp, 13 predicted proteins | sample 41621metaG_FD_202089 | JGI IMG/M metagenome (GOLD analysis project Ga0265327, IMG submission 202089) | Rhizosphere microbial communities from Carex aquatilis grown in University of Washington, Seatle, WA, United States - 4-16-21 metaG | ecosystem: Host-associated > Plants > Roots > Rhizosphere...
GCTTCGACAGATTGTACAGGAGTCTGTAGCGTCATATAATCCTGCTAAACGAATTCGAGGAAAGCTTGCTGACGAACCCGAGGGCTGGTGGACAATTCACGCTGATCCGGCTCAAAAGAGCTTTAGCATAAGCGGCGGAGGAGGAGCAGCGTAATGAAAGGGATTCGTATCTGCGCTGCCGGCGCTAAAGGCTAAGATGCACGAAAAAGAAACACCCTCGCTACGGTTTTTTGGAAATTACCGAGATTATCCCCCATTCGGGATTTTCCGGTCGCCGTCCAGATGTTCCTAGCGACTGCACCATATTGACCCTTTGTCCGCGCTCTAATTCATTATACGGCATGACTTCGAATCCTTGGACAACGAGGTTTGTGACTGATGCTTGTTCTTTGTGTGCGTTGAGGGTGTCGTCTTTGAGGTGATCGGTGCTCGGAATTTCTCCGCGGTCAACCACCTGTAATATCCCGCCAGGGCGGAGAATCGCGTCTGCCAATTCGTATGTTTTGTTTTGAACTCGAAGCCGGTACTCCTGATTGGTCGTTATCTTAAGCGGCGTCAGATTTAGGCAGTGCTGGCGTGTGAGATGAGTGCCAACAAGCCATACCGTTACCGCGTCAAACTGGGGAATTTCTTTAAGGAAGGCTTCCAAAATGGGATCACAAAATAAATCAGCTTCAACCAACACCGTTCCAGTTGTCGGTATCGTAACTTGTGCGTTTATTGTGATTGCGTAATGCTTTTCACTTTGCATTTCGACACCCAAGCGGCGAACAACGGTACTCGGAAAGCTGCGGGTTTCTAAATTTCTGCAGGCTGTTTCTAAGCATTCTCGATTTTCGTCGATTGATACGAGGTATGTCGGCGACAGGTTTTGAAGTAGTGCAGCCACGCCGTGGCCGGTACCGCATCCAACATCGAAAATTCGAATCGGATTATACGGCTGCAGTTGTTTGGCGAGCCACTGATAGACACCTTGTTGGTCAAAGTTTGTCGCGTTCCCGGTCCAGGCGCGGACGTATTGCTGGCGCGCCGCGCTCACGCGCTGCGGTCCGCGCGCTGCATCAATATCGCGATGGCAAAACTTATATTTCGATTTACTTCCGCACCAACACGGGTCGTTAACTCCGGGCGATCGATTGGCCATAACGCTATTAAAACGCCGCTTGGCATTTTCAACAGGAAATTGTGGTAGGTTTGTACCCGCGCTGCCGGCGCTTGAGGCCAGGTGCACGAAAAACGTAACGCGCTAGATGCTCGTTTGCGACTTTGACTGCGGCATCGGCGGGACGACGAATAGCCCGTAATAGTGATCTTGTGGTAAACGCAACAGTTTGGAATCCGGATCTAACTGCTGCGTGACATCGCTCACGGTCGCCACTTTCATGCCTCGCGGCGGCGGCAAGGTTACCCGGTAAAAATTGAAATTCAAGAGGAGGAGAGCTCCGAGCGCATTGAGGGCGTTTTGCAACGTTGCCTGGTCAAAGCAGGTGTCGCGCTGGTGTTTAACCTTGTTGTAGCTTGTCCACCAATTTGGATTGGCGGTAGAATTCAGGGCCCAGTTATCCCAAGGACGAAAGCTCAACCCAAACCGTGGCACAAAAACTTCATCATTGCAGAGACTGGGTAGATGCTTGAGCAAGACTTTTCTGTAATCATCGATATTGTTTCGCCTCGACGATGGAGCAAAGTATTTGCACAAAGATTTGGCGAGCACATCAACCTCCGATGCTGCCGCAAAAAGCAAATGCGCTAATTCAATCGAGAAGACTTTGAAGTTTTCAGGATGAAATTCAATGTAGCGGGAGATCGCTTCTAAATCCTGCTCAAGCGCCAAGAAGTAGTTCCAGTGCAGTTTGCTATTTACCGATTGCTTAATGGCCATACGTTGATAATACCAACCGCGCTACCGCCTGGCCCCGCACATTACCAACAGAGAGCGATGAAGCAAGGGCCAATGGCTGATCGGTGCGCTAAACTCGTGTTTCTCACGTCCGGTTAGTCGGTGGCGTTGTGCGACGGATCGATGGCGCCGATTTGGAGGGCGTCGTGCAGTTCACGGCGCGCATCCTGCAGACGGTTGAAAGCATCTTCGGCGAGCTCGTTTTGAAACGGATGCGAATGCTTTACCCGAATTGTATCCAAGGTCATTCCGAGCGAACGAATGCCGGCATCGATTTCTGTTTCCAACTGCGCGGCTTGTTCTGCTGTAATTTTTGGACGGCGATGTTGTTTGTATTGTGGCACGGCCGCGCGGTCGATTCTGTATATGTATTGCGTGTCGGTTTCGTCCATTCGTTGGAATCCAACTTTCTCGGCCAGGCGCGCCGAATGTTTGGCGTGTGGGAGTTTGAGGTCCAGCGTTGCCATTTGGTTCGGTTGGTTTTCGTTGCGCTTGAAAATGAATGGGAGGATTACGCGCTTGAGCGGTTCGACGAGAATTCCTTTTCCGCGATAGCGTGGCAACACGAGCCAATGCAGTTCGTTCGGCCCCATGAAAAGGACGGCGGCGGCAAAATTCTTGGCGTCAGCTTTTACGAAAAAGAATTCATGACCGGTGTGTTGGACGTAGTCCGGACACGCGTAGCCGTAGATTGTTGGTCCCCAAACGTAGCCCCACCAAGTTGCCCGCCCGATTTCGGTAATAATTACGTCATCGCACGGACCCGAGTTGAGCCGGTCGAGTATTTCAACAATGTTTTCTTCCTTCACGACGCAAGGCTACCTAAACATCTCGCGGCATTGCACTGTAGAATGTTTCCGCGCTGACGGCTCGAGAGGCCGGCAGGTTTGAAGTATGTCCTCCATACCTGTTGTCGTTGGAGCGAAATGAGCTTTAACGGGAGGTGTTATTGTGGGAGAAGTTGGGCGTGATTGGGAGCGATCATGTATGGGAGATGTGGCTGGAGCGGCTTTACAATCTTCGCCGCGATAAGCGCGGTTCGCATGAGCGCCCCCATAAGCCAGTCCTTTTGTTGAGCATCTTGGATTTGCTGGATCGCAGAATCATCTCTGGAAACGAGGTTCCACTAAGTGACGAGTTGGTCAGAACTTTCAAGCGTTACTTCGAGGTCGTGCGAAAGCAGGACGATCAGCCGACAATCCAGAATCCTTTTTTTCATCTATCCGGCGATAAGTTCTGGCAGCTCGTGCCAGCACCAGGTGAAGCCCCCATTTACCGCGAGGGCGCGACAACGGGTGCCCCGAGTGTTGCGGAACTCCGAAAGCGGGTCGCCTATGGCCGATTTGATGATGGGTTCTGGCAGTTGATAAAAGAGCCTGTTGCGCGGCATCAACTCCGTGAGGCGATTATCGCCCGATATTTTCCAGATGACCGGGAAAAATTGGCAGCGGTGGCAGCTACCAACGGAACAGCGGTGGCAAAAGCGGATGCTTTGCGAGAGGAATTGCCGCCGGGTCGAGATGCGGCGTTCCGTCGGACGATTCTGGAGATTTATGATTATCGATGTGCGGCATGCGGCGTTCGCGTGTTGCTTGACCAAGCCGTGTCACTGGTGGAGGCGGCGCACTTGATCCCCTTTAATGTCAGCCGTAACGACAAACCAACCAACGGCATGGCCCTGTGCCCGAACCATCATTGGGCCATGGATCGGCATCTCATAGCTCCCGTGCCGGACAGCAAAAAGAGAGCGGGAATTTGGCGAGTGAATGAGGAGCGACTAGACGATCGAATCGAGGGGCAGCGGGAGCTGGTGGCCATTGCTGGAAAATCGGTAATTCCGCCAAACGAGGAAAAGTTTTATCCAGCGATCGAGAGTCTGCGTTGGCGTGAGGAGCATCTCGTTATCACTTATTAAGGCAACTATGCCGGATTCTAAACGCGATATCGATTCGATGAAGGGATTGAATTTACCGGGGTTCGGCTTAATTGAACGGGAGCGAGTGCTGACGTCGGATGAATTATTTGCGGTAGTGAGCGACAAATTTCCCGTATCGCCCGGTCATACCCTCATTATTCCGCTCCGCGCGCTAACGCGATTCCAAGAATTAAACACAGCGGAGAAATTGCGGCTATTGGACTGGGTCGATTGGGTACAGAGCAGACTGGTGACGACGCTTTCGCCTCCACCCGATGCTTTTAACCTGGGCGTGAATGACGGCAAAGCGGCCGGCCAAACTATGCCGCAATTTCATTTCCATGTGATTCCACGGCGCAATGGTGACGTGGCAGATCCACGCGGCGGAATCCGGTGGGTAAAGCCCGACAAAGCAAAGTATTGGTGAGGCGGTTGAAAAACGAACGCATTCGAGAGATGCGATTTCAGCTGGCAGCGGACAGGAAAACTTCACGGTGGTGATGCGACAGGAAGTGCTTCTGGTCTGAGTTGAAAGGAATTGGTTGCGGTGGCCGTTCGGGGTTCAAGCCCATTCGTTTCAGAGAAACGACGTCAACTACTGGTGAGATCATCACTTCGCCGTTGTCTTCAAAGCTGATAAAACCGCGATCAAAAAGGTGGTCAGCAGTTGGGGTAAGGAGCAGCCCGTTGCCGCCGGCAAGTCGTTCTTCGTTGTTGCACTCGCGCCAAGGTTTGATGTGGCTGCCGACCAGGTGGGTTGGGTTATTTACAAAAGTGACGCGGCAGGCGTGTTCTATCTGTGAAACGCGTTCTTTGAAAAGGCCTTGTCCGATGCGCGCGCGAATCAAAGCCTGGCGCGTGGTGTTCGGAATCTCTGCGTCGAGAATGCGGCGCTGTTCTATATCTTCCCATTCCTGCAGGCCGGTGAGTTCGGGTTCAACTAATTGCCGAGGGCCATCTCGTAATACGGATGTGTTGAATATCTGGCCCTCTAAGCCCGCGAGGCCAAGGATGACCTGGGCAAGGTTCTGCGAAATCGACGTGAGGTAGACGTGCTGCAGTCCGTCGCCTGTGGTGCGCAACGGGGAAAACTGCTCGCGTTCCAACAGTGGAACCAAAAGTGTGAGGTGCTGCTTGGGGCGAGGAGCCGCTGAGAACCGCTGGAAAGCCACGTCAACCCGCCAGCCGACAACGTCCCAAGCCTCGCCGATGTGACCGAACTCGGCGGGTCGCGGACATGTGTAACAGTAGGAAGTGGCGAAGCCTACGCCGCGGATTGCGCCATCGGCATAGGAGAAAACGACATCGCCCGGGGTTACTTCGCGAAGAAAATCGTAATGACGATTTCGAGCGCCATTGCGATTCCGTTTGGGAGACCAGATGTAGCGGCCTTCGAATTCGTGTCGAAAGGTCTGCTTGTGATTGACCCACCAGTAACGCATGGACGAAGACCAGGTTTGTGTATCAGGCTGCGAGTGTCAAAGGTTTGTAATGTGAGGGAGGCGCGGCGTTGTCCCTAGCGGCGACGTAATGCGCCTGCGGGATGCGAGCTCGTACCATCTCGGTCGGGGATTTTATTAGCAGCTACGATTCGAAACGCGAATTCTCGCTTAGATCACGTCGGGGTAATGCTCTTGAAGTTCCCGCTTTAGCCAGTCATAGAGGAGAGTCCGAACCGGTAGCGAGCCGAAACCCATAATGCCGAGTCCGCCGTGCGACTGCAGAGCTTGTATTTGAATGCCATCGAGTGTCAGATTCAAACCTTTATCGACTAAACGATCGGAATCCTTAGAACGGTCGATAAATGTGAGAAATGGCAGTGTACGTTTTGGGTTTGGAACGATAAACTCCACCACAGTAGGCGGAGCCCAACCATCCGCAGCATCGCGACTGTCCATTGCAACAACGAGAGCGACTTCACCACTAATCAATTTTGAATTAAACCTACCGAATTGATTTCCTTTTACGAATGCTGGGTAATCCTGGCTCGCCTGTTCGTATGCCAATTTGAAATTATATACATAATCTTCAGGGCTGTAGCATTTCCAGGCACGCGCTTCTTGTTTGGTCGTGGGCCGATACTTGTCGGAGAGCTCAAGCACGTTTGCGACTCGTAGATACGCTATGGCCTGCTGAAGAGATTCGAACGAAAAAGAATCGGCGCGAAAGGGCGCAGATGGGCAATCTCGACCGGACTCAATGGCAGATAGCACTTCCGCCTCAGCTGCATCGGCACCCTCTACCACGGAACCGGCAATTTGCTCGAATGACGGGAACGGGTTTGCCTTCAACATGTCAGGATATTTCCGTTTAAAGAAAGCCATCACACGCGGAAAGGTTATGCCATACCAAAACGGCAGGAATAGGTTAAGACCGGTATATACATCTTCCACCAAGTAGGTACCAGCCGATGGCAACCCAACGGTATGTGCATATCGGCGCAGAAACCATAAAAGCAGTTCAGCACTATGATTAGCGCCGTGAACTTGTAATCTTTTGTCGCGGAATAATCGCTCTAGGTATCGAGCGATAAATTTCTTGCCCTTGACCGAAGCATCCAAGAATTGATCGCGACGCATCCATTGTATTGCGACGGCGCCCTTCCGAGGCTCGATCTGGAGTTCAAGAAGTCCTGCTATCTCCTTACCGTCTTGCGATGTAATCTTCGGCATTCCGGAGGAGGTAGGAGTATGCAGGAGAATTGGGGCATTCTCCCCATTCGGGATAGTAAAAATCGAATACGAAATTGTTTCCGGGTTCGCGTGATGAATGTTTACGCCTAACTTCCAAGCATTCGCAAAGAACTCGTGCTTAACTATTGGGAAATCCACATCCAACAACGTATTTATTTCACCGGCGTATGTTTGGAAGAGCTCCCGATCTTTTGCGTTAATCGCACTCAACCCGATTCTATCGTCGAGTTTGTTCTTCAATTCAGGATATTCAGAAACTCGGCTGAGGTAGTCGGCACAAATTGTGTACCAACGTTCGAAATACGGAAAACCTTTGCCGACCTGGTCCACGTTCTGCTGAAAATTTACTGTAAATGTCTTCTGTTCCTTTTTCAGCTCAGGCATTAACGCGTGAACATGGCACCAATATGCTTTGTTATTGTCTACATCGACACATATTAACAACAGCGGCAGGCTGATGCGCGTGCTGTAGGCGACCAATTCGACAGGACAGTCGTATCGCGTGGCATCCTTTGGAATTTTTCTAACCTGGACCTTTAATTCACCAATTGGCCGCTGATATTCGTCAACGAGTTCGACCGTGCCATCGTGGTTTGGGATTTTATCTAGAGAATTGACGTGAGGTTTGACGCGCGCTTTGTCTATCAACCCGAGAAACGCCACCACGGCGCTAAGTTCTTCAGTATTGTTGGCGGGATAACGCGCCGGTTCAAATGGGTTGGCCGTAGACATAATCAGCTACGCCACTTATTTAGCTCCGGTATTCGTTCGTTGACAACGAGAATAGCCGCAGCTGAGACTATTCTCCCACAATATTTTTGGTATGAATTTAACGGAGCACGATCGTGGACGCATTGACAGTTTTTTTGAGGCGGTTAGGCCGATGCTATCCGGGTACAACTATTCAACATTTAGTTACGTCGCATTCAAACAGGACGAAAAATTCGTTATAGCGCAAGCTCGACTTTCTTTGGCTGCAGCACCCGGCATGAAATCCGGCTGTTTTGAATCCCAGCGCGTCATCGCGGGGTTTTGCTACTTAAATGACCAAAAGCTTTCAGCTGAAGATACAGTTAAACAGTTGCTAAGCGGTTCGCTCAAAATTGATAACCGACAATTGACGTTTCCGCCGCAAAACAGTGGCAATTATTCCACGTCTTGTAATTTATTCCATTTAAACGCGAACGAAGCGCCGCAAAGGAACAAACAGCTATTAATTTTCGGTGCTGAGCGGAGAGATCAAAATGGTCCACCAAACGTGGAATGGGAGCTTCGCGCAGCTCAGAAACCGTTTGATAGTCTACAAGACCTATGTCTCGAGTATGCGATTCCGGTGCCAGCTGGAAGTTATATTACAGCCGAAATAATTGCTTTCAGCACTTTGTTGATCGGTGGCGATAGCGTCGTCAGAGGAACAACCGCCAAATTGATTTTATATCTTGCGAAGGGACTTCAACCTGAAAATGCGTCACTGGGGTACATCTTGTTTGATAAAGGCAAAATATTTCGTCGTGACACTCTATCTGGCGGTAATTTCAAATGGAACGATGCCGACATAAGTCAACGTGGGGAGTTCGAGATCGAGGTTCCCGCGGGCTCTGTACTTCATTGTTTTGCGACGTTCGCCGGCGAAACGCAGCATCATGCCTGGGTTATTGATCCGTCAACCGTTCAAAACCCCCTCCGCGCGGCGCATCAGACGTTCGATACGAACTTGCAGGCCCTGCAGGAAATTCTGACCAATCAAGGCGGCAAGGGGCAGAACGCGCGCGAATTGGAAACCGCCGTTGGTTGGGTCCTATGGATGCTCGGGTTTGCTGTCACGCATCTCGGTGGAACAAAGCGCACCGAAGACGCTCCTGATATCGTTGCCTCAACGGCACAAGGCCATCTAGTTGTAATAGAATGCACGACTGGGTTGCTAAAAGGTGACAACAAGCTTCCGAAGCTCGTTGAGCGCGCGCAAAGGATTCGACAAAGTTTAACCGCTTCCGGTAACTCCCACGTTCGTGTTTTGCCCGTGATAATCACAACCAGGACGAGAGAGGAAGTGAAACCCGATATCGAGCAAGCTACAAAATCCGGTGTTTTAGTTGCGACGAGGGAAGGATTTGCCGAATTAATCAATCGTACAAATCTACTTCCCAATTCTGATTGGTTGTACGTACAAGCGGAGAACGAACTCAAGAAATTGCAAACACCCTCGCCATTCGCGCCACACTTTTAACGAAAGGGGCTCTGGTTCTTTGCGAAACAATGAATTTGACCCGAAAGCTGTCCGCATAATTGCGCGCAGATGCACAAAGTGATGCTTCGAATCCCTCGTAGCTGTTTCGTGAGGGGAACGGATTTAGGGATCGTTTCGTCGGCATTTATTTGCAGGAGTTCGTGGATAATTTGGGTGTCGAGTTTGAGTGTGTGGGCGACTTGGTTCCTGGCGCGGTTGAGTAACTCGAGCGATGGCAGCAGCACAGGATCGCCGACACCAAGCCCGAGCAAGTACGCAATCTGCAATTTCTGCGCATAGGTGAAGCGAATCTCGTTTGTGGTAACGACCGGATGGGCGAGGCAGCGGATGTACTCAGTAAGCGCGAACTCGGTGATCGTGTGACATTTGAGGACGAGGTATTCTAGGTTTCGTGTGCGGGGGACGGCCTTGGTGGTGAGATGAAGCAGCTGCTTCTTGACGCGTTCAGCCTCATCGATTCGCTCTTTGTCGGTGATATAATCTGATCCGCAAACACTATAGGTGCCTCGCATCCGAAACTCATGGGCATCTTTCAGGGTTGGCCTAGGCTTACGAATTCGCATAGTTGGTTAGTCCGAAGCCAATTCGACAAACGCGTATTCTAGCGGCTCCTTAGACTTGAGTCGGTATTTTACGGTTCCCACTTCCCGCCATTGGCCATTGCGTTCCATGACTCGGTGGATAACGGCCAACTCCATATACGGCTGGTCCACCTCCCATATATTTCCATCGTTCGGACCTCCGACAAACTTCGCTTTTAGATTGCCTTTCATTCTGTCCCTTTATCGTGATGTAGTTCTGTAAAACCGAATCAAGCCATCTTTTGCTGTTGGGTCGTCGTAGCTAATCGTCCCAGTATCGTTTGTGAGTGTAGCGAGTGGTGACCACTGCGAAAAATCCGCGGAGTTCTCTAATGTGTAGACCGAATGGATTTTGCTCGCGAGGGTTATTGTAAAACTGCCGTCTGGCTTCGCGCCGACGGGCACAATAGTTGCGGGGGCCGCAACACTGGAGTTTCGCAATACTGAAAAAGATGTGCCGACTCCGGAGATGAGATCGGGCTTACCGTCCCCGTCCAAGTCGGCAACCTGAATGCATTCTGTTTGCATTGGGACGGGATGGGGCTGGGTAAACGAATTGCTATCTAGCGAACCAATCGCGCTCTGGTTTATGTAAATACCGACACCAGCCACAGCTAAATCAGGTTTGCCGTCACCGTTGAAGTCACCTGCTGCAATCGGTGCTCCTGCAGCCAGCTGTGCGATCGGCGCACTTGAACGAAATGCGTTCGAGCTGATGTTCCCGATTGTGCTCTGATTCTTAAAAAAGCGAAGATACGTGCCTACGCTGACAACGGCTGCTATGTCTGGACGTCCGTCTCCGTCGAAATCAGCGACTGCAACGCCGCCAACGTTGCCACCGCCTCCAAGTGCAGAAAGGGTCACAGGTGCGGCGAAAGAACTTGTTGTGAGTGTTCCTGGGACGGCCAAATTCCTAACGATCCAGAGTTGTTCTCCATTTCCTATAATGTCGGGCTTTCCGTCACCATCGAGGTCTGCAACCGCAAGGTTTTCAGCGCTCGCCTGAAGATTAATCATCGGTCCGAACGAGTTTGTCGCTATGATCCCATTTGTAATTTTATTTTGTAATACGAAGTAACCCGCCAAAATATCTGGCCTTCCGTCGCCGTCCAAATCGTAGATTAATGCGGAGTGGATAAAAAAAGCATTTCCGATCGAAATATCAACTCGCGGCTTAAAGCTTATGGATCCGGCTGTACTTGTGTTCTGGAAGACTGAAATAAAATTAGTTCCATAACCGGTATTGTTGCCGTGGTACGCGACTACGATATCTGGTCTGCCGTCGCCGTCTAAATCACCAATCGCCACAGCGAACGGCCAAGGCTGGGTGTCAAAGCTCATAGGCAGTAAAAACAGGTTTGTGTCGAAGGTACCTGCGACACAGCCGTTGGGGACGATTGAGATGCTATTACTCCATGAATTGACCGCCACCACGTCCGGTCGCCCGTCGCCGTCTAAATCTGCGATTGCGCATCTGGTGATATAGTCTGGACCCGCTAGGAAATTGATCTGCGGTCCCATGTTGAGGACGTCACTGCTAAAAAATGAGGTGGAAAACTGCTGCAGTGAGTAGGCCGTCAGACCCCCTGCTGTTACTGTGATGGGGCCGAAACCTGCGCATGGTGGCACTGCGACGTTCAATTGATTAGCGGAAGCCGAGAGGACGGTTCCTTGCACCCCGTTGAAACAAACTGTGTTTGCGGACGCAGCCGGAAAGAAATGAGAGCCGGTGATTGTAATTGTGCTGCCAATCGTTGCTGATTGTGGACTTATTGAGGTAATCGCCGGTGCTTGGGCGTGGGCGGAGCGGAATATGCACAGAGCCACCGCTGAAATTAGTGAGTGACGCAGGGCGCTCGCTTTCCAGCGAGTGGCGCCCGAGAATAAATTAGCTGTCCGCGTCATTGAGCCTTTCGCTTGATAGTTAGATGAGCTTGGCGCACCTGAGAAAAATTGCGATCCGTTTTTAGCGGTCGTTGCCGACGTCAGTTGTTTGATTGCTTGCCTTTTGATTGCTGAAGGGTCGCCTCCAACAGTTGTACAGAGCGTGGCGCGGACCTTCTAGCGAGTTCGCGCGTCTCTAGCTCGACTGATTCTTCTTTCTGTCGTATGGCGTACGTCGATGCCTTGAACGTTGCCCAGGGGACAACCAAAAGCCCTACGAACATGGAGAAGTTAAGACAATGAATGACGGCGCGGGCAAACAAAGAGTCACATGTCCAATCATCGCGCCGATAAGGGCCGTCATCACCGTCGTAGTAGTCGCTCCAGTGATGATAGTCATGAGCGATTTTGGGGCCGACGATATTTCTAAATTCGTCAATTCCAGCTCCCAACATATAGAGCGACACGAAGCAAGTCAGGATCATCAGCCAGACGCGAAATTGACGAAGGAGCGACAGGTCCACGACCTCGATGATGGATTTTAAATTCAAAAAACACGCGAACACGGGTGCAGAAAACCAGAGTAGCCCGAAAAGAAGAACGTGAGCGCGCAGCACTTCCCCAGCGAGCCCCAACACAAGTAGGAAACCCAGAAAACACAAAAGATAAAGAATCTTTGGGCCCAGTGGTTTCATTCTTGCGGATTTTATTTGATTAGCCGGCCAGCGCTCAAGATGTAAAACGGCCAAGAGTATTCTTTTAAGGCCGCCCCAACTATTCCTCCACGCACCGCCAGGATAAAACCAATGACGGTTTTGTAGACGCTGACCCGGTTTTGTTTCATGCGGTTATCTTCAATGGGAAGTTCCTTCGTCGCGTCCCCCGGAGCAGGGCAAAGTGAATCTTCGATTTGGTGGGGCTTTTCCCAGGGTTTCGGCGCAACGCCTTCACCCTGGGCTATAATCATGTTGCTCCTATGGGGCTTCGAGGTGGCTTCGCGGATTCGGACGATGGACACGGACGGGCACCGGGCTGTCACGGACACACACTGATGGCGGATGTAAAGGGCTGCAAATACGAGATTTATGCGGTTTTGAATATTTTTCTAAAAAAATTTCACTTGGACAGCCTTTGTCCTAGTGGGGTTGGTAGAGTTTCGGGATGAAATTGGAACAAT
>Ga0265327_10004450_pt1 | contig 12398 bp, 12 predicted proteins | sample 41621metaG_FD_202089 | JGI IMG/M metagenome (GOLD analysis project Ga0265327, IMG submission 202089) | Rhizosphere microbial communities from Carex aquatilis grown in University of Washington, Seatle, WA, United States - 4-16-21 metaG | ecosystem: Host-associated > Plants > Roots > Rhizosphere...
ATTAAATGAGCGATAAAAAAGATATTAGATTCAGTAACGAAACAATGGAGCTTATTCAAAGCCTTATTAAACGTTATCCTGAAGGAAAACAGAAATCGGCATTACTGCCGCTATTACATTTGGCGCAAGCTGAGTTTGACGGTTGGTTAAGTGTTTCAGCAATGGATCTTGTTGCATCAATTTTAAATATTCAACCTATCGAGGTATATGAAGTTGCTTCATTTTATTCGATGTATAATTTGAAACCAGTAGGAAAATGTGTGATTGAAGTTTGTCGTACAAGTTCTTGTTGGCTTCGTGGTTCTGAAGATATTGTTCATCACATCGAAAAAAAGTTAAATATTAAGGTTGGAGAAACAAGTGCTGATGGAAAGTTTACATTAAAAACAGTTGAATGCCTTGGTTCATGTGGAACAGCACCAATGTTACAAATTGGAGAAAAATACCATGAGAATCTAACTATCGAAAAAGTTGACGCATTGCTCGATCAATGGAAACAATCAGAAAAACACAGTAGTTATTTGGATACACAAACATTTCGTAAGAATTAAAATGGGACGCAAAATATTACTAGAGCATGATCACGTTGAAGGAATAAATACCTACGAAGTGTATCGCAAATATAATGGTTATGCATCTGTTGAAAAGGCTTTGAAAACTATGAAGCCTGATGAAGTTACAGAAGAGGTTAAAAAGTCAGGGTTACGTGGTCGAGGTGGTGCAGGGTTTCCTACAGGAATGAAGTGGAGTTTTTTAGCTAAACCTGAAGGCATAAAGCGTTATCTTGTTTGCAATGCTGATGAATCAGAGCCTGGAACATTTAAGGATCGTTATTTAATGGAACGTATTCCTCATTTGTTAATTGAAGGAATGATTACTTCAAGTTATGCTTTGGGTGCCAGTACTTCATATATTTATGTTCGAGGTGAATACTTTTATATTATTCGCATTTTAGAGAAAGCTATAGCTGAAGCATACAAAGCTGGTTGGCTTGGTAAAAATATTCTAGGAACTGATTTCTCTCATGATATGTATGTTCAGTGTGGTGCAGGTGCTTATATCTGTGGAGAAGAAACAGCTTTACTTGAAAGTTTGGAAGGGAAACGAGGCAATCCTCGTATCAAACCACCATTTCCTGCTGTAAAAGGAGTGTGGGATTGTCCTACCGTTGTGAATAATGTTGAAACTCTTGCATCAGTTTGTCATATTGTTAATGCCGGTGGAGATGAGTATGCTAAAATTGGTATAGGAAGATCAACAGGAACAAAATTAATTTCAGCATCTGGTCATATAAATAAACCTGGGGTTTATGAAATTGAATTAGGCGTTCCAGTTGAAGAGTTTATTTATTCAAATGAATATTGTGGAGGGATTTTGAATGATAAAAAATTGAAAGCTGTTGTTGCTGGAGGTTCTTCAGTTCCAGTTCTACCAGCTGAATTAATTTTAAAAACAGCAAATGGTGAGCCTCGTTTAATGACATACGAAAGCTTATCAGATGGAGGTTTTGCTACTGGTACCATGTTGGGTTCAGGAGGATTTATTGTGATGGATGAATCAACAAGTATTGTTAAAAATCTATTCACTTTTGCCCGCTTTTATCATCATGAAAGTTGTGGTCAATGCAGTCCATGCCGTGAAGGAACGGCTTGGATGGAAAAAGTTCTTCATAAAATAATGGATGGACATGGCAAACTTTCTGATATTGATTTGCTTTGGGATATTCAAAAAAATATTGAAGGAAATACAATTTGTCCTTTAGGCGATGCTGCAGCTTGGCCTGTTGCCAGTGCTATCAGACATTTTAGAAGTGAATTTGAAGAGTATATCAATAATCCATCATCAGTCAAGGATGTGAAATACTATTATCATTGTAAGAATTTAAGCCCAGCAGAGGCATATAGTAGTTTATAATATTTTAAAAATGGCAAAAGTAACTATAGACGGAATTGAAATTGAAGTACCAGATGGTACAACCATTTTGCAGGCTGCACGAATGATTGGACCATCGGTGGCTCCGCCTGCCATGTGCTATTATTCCAAACTTAAAACAAGCGGTGGTTATTGCCGCACTTGTATTGTAAAAGTTAGCAAAGGGTCTGATAAGGATCCACGACCAATGCCTAAACTCGTACCTTCCTGTCGAACAAATGTGATGGATGGAATGGAAGTAATGAATTTTACTTCTCCAGAAGTGATGGAGGCACGCAAAGGAGTTACAGAGTTTTTATTGTTAAATCATCCTCTAGATTGCCCAATTTGTGACCAAGCAGGTGAATGCCATCTTCAAGACCTTTCGTATGAAAATGGATCATCTAAAACACGTACTGAATTTGAAAGAAGAACATTTAATAAATTAAATGTTGGTAGTCATATTCAACTTCATATGACGCGTTGTATCCTTTGCTATCGTTGTGTAAAAGTAGCAGAACAAATTACAGATGGTAGAGTTCATGGAGTGATGAATCGCGGTGATCATGCAGAAATTTCTACATATATTGAACAAGCTATCGATAATGATTTTTCAGGAAATATGATTGATGTTTGTCCGGTTGGAGCTTTAACAGATAAAACATTTCGATTTAAAAGCCGTGTATGGTTTACAAAACCAGTTGATGCTCATCGATCTTGTGAAAAATGTTCAGGGAAAGTGGTGCTTTGGTATCAAAAAGATGAGGTATTAAGAGTAACAGGACGTAAAGATCAATGGGGTGAAGTAGAAGAATTTATTTGCAATACTTGCCGTTTTGATAAAAAGAAAACAAGTGATTGGACTATTGATGGGCCTCGACATATCAGCCATCATTCTGTGATTTCGGCAAATCACTACGAAAAGAAAGTAAAGCCACATGAATTTAAATTGAATGATATTAAACCGTTAATAGAATCATGATGGATTGGAGTATTTTAATAGAAAAGAGCATTCTTGTTGTAATCCTTTTTTTGATAAGTTTAGCTGTTGCAGCATATAGTACTTATGCAGAAAGAAAGATAGCTGCATTTCTTCAAGATCGTATAGGACCTGATCGTGCAGGGCCATGGGGATTACTTCAACCAATTGCAGATGGAACAAAAATGTTTATGAAGGAAGAAATCATTCCGAATGCTTCCGATAAATTATTGTTTATCCTTGGACCATGCATTTTTATGACTACCGCTTTAATGACAAGTGCATTAATTCCTTGGGGAAAATCGATGAATATTGGTGGGCATGAAATCAGTTTGCAAGTTGCTAATTTGAATATAGGCATTCTTTATATTTTTGCAATTGTTTCAATTGGTGTATATGGAATTATGATAGGAGGGTGGGCATCAAATAATAAATTCGCTTTGTTAGGCGCAATTCGAGCTTCATCACAAATGATTAGCTATGAGCTTGCAATGGGAATGGCTATCATCGCAATTCTACTTACCTCAAATTCATTAGATATTCGTACTATTGTTGACCAACAAGTAGGGTTTAAATGGAATATTTTTTATCAACCTCTTGGTTTTTTAATCTTTATCATTTGTGCATTTGCAGAGTGTAATCGCACACCCTTTGATTTACCTGAGACAGAAACAGAATTAGTAGGAGGCTATCATACTGAATACAGTTCAATGAAGTTAGGTTTATACCTGTTTGCCGAATATACTAATATGTTCATTTCATCGGCAGTCATTTCGTGTTTGTATTTTGGAGGATATCATTTCCCAGGAATTGATAGTTTACATCTTTCACAAAATGTTGCCGCACTTGTAAGTGTTGCAGTATTGTTTTCAAAAGTATTTTTCTTTATTCTTTTCTTCATGTGGGTGCGTTGGACATTGCCACGTTTCCGTTATGATCAATTGATGAGATTAGGCTGGCAAATTTTGTTGCCACTAGCTATAGTAAATGTATTGATAACCGGTGCCTGGCTAACTTATTTTAAATAAAATTATGCAATCGCTAACCAATAGATCAGTTGTTGTTCGAAAAAAAGAAATGTCTTTTATGGAGAAGCTATATCTGCCTGCTATTTTAGGTGGAATGGTGATAACCATAAAACATCTTTTTAAGAAAAAAGTTACCAATAAATACCCTGAGGTGAAACGCATTTTTGCTCCAGTTTATCGAGGTGTGCATGTATTGAAACTTGATGAACAAGGAAGAGAAAATTGTACAGCCTGCGGATTATGTGCTGTTGCCTGTCCGGCTGAAGCCATTACAATGATTGCAGCCGAACGTAAATCAGGTGAAGAAAACTTATATAGGGAAGAAAAATACGCGGCTACTTATGAAATCAATATGTTGCGTTGCATCTTCTGTGGGTTATGTGAAGAAGCTTGTCCAAAAGATGCAATTTATTTAACGGATAGATTAATAGAATCAAAATATCAAAGGAAGAGTTTCATTTATGGCAAAGATTTATTAGTAGAAAAAGTTGATGAAAGAATAGATGTTTCCAAAAGGAAAAGAAATTATAAGATGGCATAAAAATTAACAATTGAATAGAAAACGATGAGCCAATATTTATTTTTTACATTATCAATACTTACAATAATCAGTGCACTTTATGTAGTGTTTTCAAGAAACCCCATGTATAGTGTTCTATCGCTGATAGTTTGTTTTTTTACCATTGCTGGACATTATATTTTATTGAATGCGCAGTTTCTTGCGATCGTTCACATCATTGTTTATGCCGGAGCTATTATGGTATTGTTTTTATTTACTGTGATGCTTCTCAATCTTAACAAAGAAACAGAACCTCACAAAACAAACTGGATAAAAATTGCTGCAGTGATAGCGGCCGGAATGTTGTTTTTAACTTTAATAGCATCCCTAAAATCAACACAACTAGGAACATATCATTTGCCATATAGAACAACTATTGGTTTAGTTCAGAATATCGGTGAAAAGTTATTTACAGATTTCTTATTACCATTTGAAATCTCCTCTATATTATTTATGTCGGCAATGGTTGGTGCTGTGATGTTAGCTAAAAAAGACAATTAGAAATGAAAGAAATAGCTATGAATTATGTTCCGCAAAATTGGTATTTGTTATTAAGTACTTTTTTGTTTTGTATCGGAATAATGGGAGTGTTATTTCGTAGAAATGCCATCATTATCATGATGTGCATTGAACTGATGCTAAATTCTGTAAACCTTCTTTTGGTAGCTTTTTCTGCATATAGCGGAAATAGCGATGGACAGGTTTTTGTGTTTTTTATTATGGTGGTGGCTGCTGCCGAAGTAGCTGTAGGGTTGGCATTGTTGGTTTCTATTTACAGAAATGTTGCCAGCACAGATATTAATATTTTAAACAAATTAAAGTGGTAAACGTGACTGATCAAATTTTGAGAGATTCATTATTGATAACACCGGGAATGTTGATTCCGTTGTTTCCGCTAATCGGTTTTCTGATCAATGGATTGTTTGGGAAATATTTACCGAAAAGCATTACAGGTTGGATTGCAAGCGTATCAGTTCTTGCTTCTTTTATTTGTACCTTTTACATTTTCACAAATCTACCTTCAACAAGTTCACTTCATATAGATTTATTTAACTGGATTGCATACAGTAACATGAACATAGGTTTCGGTTTTTTAATTGATCCGTTAACTTTAGTAATGTTATTGGTGATTAGTGGCGTTGGTTTTTTGATCCATTTATATTCCATTGGGTATATGCATGGTGATGAAGGGTTTACAAGATTCTTTACTCACCTAAATCTATTCATCTTTTTTATGATGTTATTGGTTATGGGAAGCAATTATTTGGTGATGTTTATAGGATGGGAAGGTGTTGGATTATGCTCTTATTTATTGATAGGATTTTGGTTTAAAAACGATGCATATAATGATGCTGCTAAAAAAGCATTCATCATGAACAGAATTGGTGACCTAGGTTTTTTACTAGGAATGTTTTTAATGTTGTTCAATTTTGGCAGTTTAGATTATTCTGTTGTTGCTCAAAAAGCATTGTTGTTACAGGTTGGAAGTTCAGTGCTTGTTGCGATAACTTTATTACTTTTTGTAGGTGCAACAGGAAAATCGGCACAAATTCCATTATATACTTGGCTGCCTGATGCGATGGCAGGACCAACTCCAGTTTCAGCATTAATACATGCTGCAACGATGGTTACTGCAGGTATTTATATGATCGTTCGCTCGAATGTGATTTATGCATTAGCACCATTCACTTTAGAAATTGTTGCAATTGTTGGAGTGGCAACTTGTTTGTTTGCAGCTATAATAGGATTGATGCAGAATGATATCAAAAAAGTTTTGGCATATTCAACAGTATCGCAACTAGGAATCATGTTTGCTGCTTTAGGAATCGGAGCTTTCTCGAGCGGTATGTTCCATTTAGTAACTCATGCTTTTTTTAAAGCATTATTATTCCTCGGTTCAGGAAGCGTGATTCATGCTTTGCACGGAGAACAAGATATCAGAAAAATGGGAGGTTTAAGAAAATATATCAAAATCACTTTCATCACTTTCTTGATTGGAGCTGTTGCTATTTCAGGTATACCTCCATTTGCAGGTTTCTTTTCAAAAGACGAGATTCTATCACACGCATTTGAAAATAACAAAATAATTTGGGCAATACTTTCTATCAGTTCAATGATGACTGCATTTTATATGTTCCGTTTGGTTTACTTAACTTTTTTTAATGATTTCAGAGGGACAGAAGAAACAAAAACGCATATACATGAATCACCTTCAATTATGACCATCCCTTTGATTATTCTTGCAACTCTTTCTATCATTGGAGGGTTTATAGGGGTGCCTTCAGTATTTGGATTCACACATCAATTTCAAGCGTATATTTCATCAGTTACGGATGCTTCCAAAGAATTGATGAAAGAAAATATCGAACTCAATCATTCGATGGAATGGGTATTGATTGTAACAGCTGTAGTTGCAGCTATTGTAAGTATTTTATATGCACGATTTAAATACATTATAAAAAAGGAACAGCCTTCGGAAGATGTTACTTTATCAGGTTTCGATAAAGTTGTTTACAACAAATTTTATGTGGATGAACTGTATGATTCGATCATAGTAAAACCTTTAAAAGTTTTATCTGATTTATTTTTAGTGTTGGTTGATAAATTAATTATTGATCTTTTTGTAAATGCTATTGCATGGATAGTTGGTCTATTTGGTCGTACGCTTCGATTGGTGCAAAGTGGTAACACAGGTTTTTATGTGTTCGCGATGGTGTTTGGTATTATTGTATTGTTTGTAATAAGGTTGCTAATTTAAATGATGACTTTACTCATATTATTTTTTCCGCTCATAGCTTCACTCTTGGTTTTACTATCAGGGAATAAGCTCGCTTCAAAAGTAGCATTGCTATTTTCTGTCATTGAATTAGCAATAACGTTTTACGTATATCTAGTCTATAGACAATCGGGGGCAGATAACTTTTATTATTTCAAAGAATGGATTAGCGACCCTAAAATCAGTTTTCATATAGGAATGGATGGGTTGAGTTTATTAATGGTTATATTAACCAACTTCCTTACGCCTATTATCATTCTCTCAGCATTTAATAGAAACATAGAAAATGCAAAAGGGTATTTTTCGCTAATCACTTTTATGCAATTTGCACTAATTGGTGTATTCGTAGCATATGATGGGTTATTGTATTACATTTTTTGGGAACTAGCATTGATACCAATTTATTTTATTGCATTACGCTGGGGTGGTCCAAATCGTGTGAATGTTACTTTAAAGTTTTTCATTTACACTTTAACAGGAAGTTTATTGATGTTGTTTGGATTCATTATGCTTTATCATTACAATCCAAGTCATTCATTTGATATCCGTGAATTATACGCAAATGCTTCTAAAGTATGTTCATGCAAACAAAGTTGGTTGTTTTGGTTATTTTTTGCAGCATTTGCTATAAAAATACCAATCGTCCCATTTCATACATGGCAGGCTGATACATACAGCGAAGCACCTACACAAGGATCCATGTTACTCGCAGGTATTATGCTCAAGATGGGCACTTACAGTTTGATTCGCTGGTTAATTCCAATCGTTCCATCAGGTGTTGCTGAGTGGGGACCATATGCAATCGTGCTTTGTGTAGTTGGAATTGTATATGCGTCAGTGATTGCTATTATGCAAAAAGATCTAAAAAAATTATTTGCTTATTCATCTGTTGCACATGTTGGATTAATTTCAGCGGGTATTTTTGCTTTGAATATGCAAGGATTGCAAGGAAGTGTTGTTCAAATGTTGGCTCATGGGGTGAATGTTGTTGGGTTATTTTTCTGTGCTGATATTATTTTCAATCGCACAAAAAGTTTGAATGTTGAAGGTTTGGGCGGTATTAGAAATGTTGCTCCAAAATTCAATACAATGTTTATGATTGTTGTTCTAGGGAGTGTTGCTTTACCGCTTACAAATGGTTTTATCGGAGAATTCCTTTTGTTATTTGGAGTATATGAATACAATACGTGGCTTTCAGCTTTTGCAGGATTAACTATCATTCTTGGTGCAGTTTATATGTTACGAATGTATCAAAAAGTAATGCTCGGAAATACGAATGATACAACTTCTGTTTTTGGAGATTTGATGTGGAATGAGAAATTGGTTTTAGGGATTATTGCGATTGCGATTATTGTGATGGGTATTTATCCTAAACCAGTTTTTACAATTGCTGAACCTGCATTGAAGACGATATTAAGTAATGCTTTAATAAAATAAATTGTAAAGAAGTAGAATCTTTTTTATACAAAAAATAATAATAAATGAATACACTGATCTATACATCAATTCTAGGATTACTCTGTATGGTAGTTGAAATACTCGACCTCAGAAAAATTCTTGTACCAATGATCATTTTGGGGTTGGCAATTATTTTTTATCTCAATTTAGAAGACTGGAATCATCTTCAATTCTTTTATAACAATATGCTTAGAATTGATCATTATTCTGTTGCATTCTCAGGATTGGCTATTATAATATCAGCTTTTGTTTTTGTGCTTTCTGTAGATTTTTATAAAGATGATTCAAGACATATTAGTGATTATTTAGCTATTATGCTTTTTATCTTGTGTGGAGCAATTGTTATGTTCTCATACTGGAATATGGCAATGCTGTTTTTGGGTATTGAAATTCTTTCAATCTCACTTTATATCATGGCAGGAAGTAAACGTTTTGATGTGAGATCAAACGAAGCTGGTTTCAAATATTTTTTGATGGGTTCGTTCGCTTCAGGATTTTTGCTGTTCGGAATTGCATTAATATATGGTGCTACAGGCAGCTTTCATTTAGCGAATATTGCAACATATGTTGCAGGAGGAAATATCAGCCCGATATTTTATGTAGGAATGATGATGATGATGATAGCAATGCTATTTAAAGTTGCAGCCGTTCCTTTTCATTTTTGGAGTCCTGATGTATATGAAGGTGCACCAGCGTTGGTCACAGCACTTATGTCCACTTTGGTTAAAATTGCTGCATTTGGTGCGTTTTATCGATTGTTCTATGTCTGTTTTCTTGACACAATAGGTTATACGAGTTTAATATTAGCTATTGTAACAGCTTCAACAATCATTCTAGGAAACTTAACGGCATTAAGTCAAGTAAATTTCAAAAGACTTTTAGCTTATTCTGGAATATCTCATGCAGGTTATTTATTGTTAGGATTAATTGGCATGAAAGGAGGAACAGCTAATGCTATTTTTTATTATTCTTCAGGATACGCTATAGCAACAATTGGAGCTTTTGCTGTTGCAATACTAGTATTCAAAGCAATGAAAAATGAGAACATTGAAGCCTTTAATGGTCTTGGGAAAAAGAATCCATTATTAGCTGCAGCTCTCACGATGAGTATGCTTTCTTTAGCAGGAATACCTCCATTTGCTGGATTTCTAGGGAAATATTATATTTTTTCTGAGGCCATCAACAACGGTCAGATTCTGCTTACTTTGGTTGCGATTATAAACTCAATAATTGGTGTTTATTATTACTTTAAAGTAATCCTTGCTATGTATACCAAAATACCTGATGATACTGTAATAAGTAGTAACGTCTCTTATAATATTGTTATTTCAATTTGCTTGATTTTGAGTTTGTTAATTGGAATATATCCGGATGTATTGATGCATCTGATTTAAGTAAAGTATCATTTGTAATGAATATATTACACTTGACTTGTATTAACAAGAAGTTATTTTTCGTTTAAATTCTTGTTTTAAGGTAAATTTTATCATCATAATTATAAATTAATCAATTTTATTTCTTTTTTTGCGATTCAATAAAAAAAACTAAAAAAATGGACAAGGTTCAAACACAAAAACAAGAGAGCAAATTTAAAAGCATGTTTGCTTCATTCGCTATCCCTGTATTGTTAGCAGTAGGTATTTGCATTTACATATTTGTTTTGGGAAACAATTCAAATTTTGAGGGTGGCGATACTAAAAATCACCCAGTACCAGATGGGGTTGGACATGTTCTTGGATTGATTTACAAAGGGGGGATGATTGTTCCAATTCTACTTTCTTTGGTGTTAATGAGCATTACATTTTCAATTGAAAGATTTCTAACAATTACAAAAGCATCAGGAAAAGTTTCAGCTGAAGCATTTGTAAGAAAGATACAATCACATTTAAGAGCGAATAATGTTGACGCAGCAATAAAAGAATGCGATGTTCAAACAGGATCCGTTGCAAATGTTGTAAAGTCAACATTAGTAAAATATAAAGAATTGGAAAGTGTTTCTGATATGGATGTTGACCATAAGGTACTTTCTATCCAAAAGGAAACAGAAGAGTCTGTTTCTTTGGAGCTTCCAATGTTGGAAAAAAATCTTGTGATCATTGCCACAATGGCTTCAGTATCCACACTCGTAGCGCTTTTAGGGACTGTATTAGGTATGATTAAAGCATTTTCGGCTCTGGCAACTGCTGGGTCTCCTGACTCAGTAGCTTTAGCAAATGGTATTTCTGAAGCTTTGATTAATACAGCATTAGGTATTGGTAATTCAGCTATCGCAATTATCATGTATAACGTGTTTACTACAAAAATAGATAAGATCACTTATACTATAGACGAAGCTGGTTTCAGTATCGTTCAACAGTTTGCTGCTGCACATAAAAAATAATTGATTGAATAAAAAATTGAATATCCATTTTCAAATTTTAATTTTCAATCCTAAATTATAGATTATGCCAAAAGTAAAAGTTCCACGTAAAAGCACAACAGTAGATATGACTGCAATGACAGATGTTGCATTTTTGCTGTTAACTTTTTTTATGCTTGCTACGAAATTTAAACCAGATGAACCTGTTACTGTTGATACGCCATCTTCTATTTCTGAAACCAAGCTTCCTGACGTTGATATGATGATGATAACTATCGATAAGGAGAATAGGGTGTTTTTTGGAATTGACGGACAGCAAAAAAGGGATTCTTTATTGGATATGATCTCTGCAAAATATAAAGTAGCTTTTACTGAAAAAGAGAAAAAAGAGTTTTCATTACTCTCTGCATTTGGGGTTCCAGTCGCTCAACTCAAACAATTTCTTGACATGCCCGCTACTGAACGTTCAAAAGTTAAGCAACCAGGTATTCCATCAGACTCTATTAATAATGAGTTAGGAGATTGGATTTGGTTTTCAAGACTTGTGAATAATAAAATACGTGTTGCTGTAAAAGGAGATCAAAGTACTAGTTTCCCTGTTGTTAAACAAGTAATGAATACTTTACAGGATAAGAAAATGAATAAATTTAATTTCATCACTACACTTGAACGTGGTGCTGAATAATATTATTTGTAACAATTAATAATATAAAGAAATGGCAGAAATAGAAGGCGGTGGTGGTGGTAAACACAAAGGTGGTAAGAAGAGAGGGAAAAAACTTTCGACAAGAGTAGATTTTACTCCGATGGTTGACCTTGGCTTTCTTCTCATTACTTTTTTTATGTTAACCACTAGCATGAATAAACCTCAGGTAATGGATATCAATATGCCAATTAAAGATCCAACTGTTAAAAATCTACCTGTTGCTGCATCTCAAGCTATTACAGTAATATTAACAAAGGATGATAAAGTGGTTTATTATTTTATTAACCAAGAAGGAGAACCCGAACCACCAGTAATTACTGATTTTGATCCAAGAAAAGGTATTAGAAATACCTTGATTACTGAGAATGCAAAGCGAAATAAATTTCTCGATTCAATACCGGTATATAAAAAACAATTGAATGAAGGGATTATTGATAAGCCAACTTACAAAGCCCATGTTTCTTCAATTAAGAATTATGAAAAAGGTCTTATAGTTGTGATAAAAGCTACTGATGAATCTAGATATAAAAACTTAATTGATATTCTAGATGAAATGTTGATTTGCAATATTGGTATTTATGCCATCGTTGATATTACAGATAAAGAAAAAGAGATGGTGAAA
>Ga0265327_10004451_pt1 | contig 12397 bp, 14 predicted proteins | sample 41621metaG_FD_202089 | JGI IMG/M metagenome (GOLD analysis project Ga0265327, IMG submission 202089) | Rhizosphere microbial communities from Carex aquatilis grown in University of Washington, Seatle, WA, United States - 4-16-21 metaG | ecosystem: Host-associated > Plants > Roots > Rhizosphere...
CTCAGCAACGGCATCTGTCTTGCCAGATAACTGCATAGCGAGTCGATGGTATTGATGCGCAATCTTGCCGGCTGCTCCAGCAGATTCCAGTGCATTGCTGCCGAGCGTTCCAGTGCTTTTTGTGCCAGATCGTAAGTGATCTTTTTATGCGCTGCGTCCGGCATTTCAGCGTTGGCCGCACGCTGCAAACTATCCAGAATGCGGCTGCGCATCTCGGCTGCCGCCTTGTTGGTAAATGTGATGGCAACGATCTCTTCAGGCTCATTCACCACTGCCAGCAACTTTAAATAACGCTGGGTCAACAGCTCGGTCTTGCCCGCGCCCGCCGGAGCTTCGACGATAAAAGACTGCAACTCCAGCGCACGGGCGCGGTTGGCCTCATCCAGTTCCAACAGAGTGTGGGAGGTGGTCATTGCTGGCCTCCCCTCTCCATCTGCAACTTGCGTTCCAGCAATCTTAACAACGGCTTCACTTCGCAATATGCCAAATCGTCTTCGTCTTTAAAACGCACCGCAGCATCGCCTGCCTTGACCTCGTCGGCGATGGCTTCAAGGCTGTCGCGCCAGTGTTGCAACAGGTCGTGCCAGGAGGGGAATCTAACTTCATCGAACAGCTTGCGTGCCTCCTCCAGGCCTTTCACGCCGGGCAGGGTACCTGCATGGTTTGCGATACCGATGAACTGATATTCGCCTGCCCGCACCTTGGCAAAGCACACTGCTGCAACCTCTCCTTCGACGATAACCAGCGAGGCATAGATGGGGAGCTGAGGATCGGTGATGCGCTCTTCCGCCCAGCTATTGGGGCTGAGTTGCGAGCCGGTCTTGTAGTCGATCACCACCATGCTGCCATCAGGTAAAACATCCACGCGATCCAAGGTCAACTCGACGTTAATGCCTTGAATGTCCAGTTTTTCCTTGCGTTCGCAGTCTTGCACGGTGAATGGCGAACGCTCACGTTCTATTGCCAGCCAACCATTGAGCAAAGCCATCAACCTGAGTTTTTCCAAGGACGCAAAATGAACAGGTAACGGCTCTTCCAGTCCTTGCGAAAATTGTTTCATACCTGCCTCTACTGCGGCATGCACTGCATGCTGCTGTGCGGTTTCATCCATACTCATCAACCAGGCAGAATCGCGCCCGTTCCAGAATGCCTGCAAAACGGAATGCAACAAGTTGCCGCGCGCCATGCTGTCCAACCCGTCTACCGGTTGTTGCAACTCCCGCGCGCCGAGGCGGAACTGGTAGTAGCCCCAAGCCGGGCACACTGCTTGCGCCTGAAACAGGGCAGCACCACCGCGAACTTTTTCACCTTCCTCTACCTCGGGTGCCAGATGATCGGGTAGCCACTGCATGGATGCGGGTGAGGTTAATTGTTCCGCGAGCCGTTCGGACAGCGTTTGCGCCCGCACGAATTCCTTTCCTGCCACGGGGATGTCTTTCAATAATGGACTGTTACGCAATTCACGTTCACCATCGCGGCGCGCCCATGAGAACACAACCTCAGACGCAGAGCGCAGCAGGCGCTGATGGATAGTGAACGCAAACTCCGCCTGTACCTGACTGCATGAATTTGGCGAACCGGCCTTGCGCTGTATTTCGGCAGGCAGCAGCGGATTGGGTCTTGCGGGCGGCGGCCAGACATGGTCGTTCATGCCCATCACCCACAGCGCAGCCAACGGTTCGCTGGTCGCTTCCAGCATACCCATGATCTGAATCTGCGGCTCACCAGTCGCTTCCGGCTGGAAGATACGGTCGCGCGTTAATCGGGATAGATGGCGTAGCGCTTCGCTGCTACTCATCTTGCCCAGTATTGCGTCGAGCGCAGCGAAATTCTGTAAAGTCTCATCCCAGGCTTTCGCTGCCTGATGTTCAAAACTGGAAAGCGCTCGATCGCCCGGCCAGTGTGCGGCATCCAGCAACTGGGTAAAAGTCGACACCCAGCCCATCGCTGATTGCCTGGCAGAGACGGCTTTCTGCTGCAAAGCCTCCAGATGTAGCACCAGCTTTGCCACGCCAAAGCCCTTCATCTGCGCTCTTCTTGCTTGCCTTAATAATTGATCCAACGAGATCGTGGCAGGCAGCCTGTTACGCATCGCCGCATCAACTCTGGCTCTGGCATCCGCCTCGGCGATACCTGCCGACCAGTACACATCTCGCAGTAACACGCCTGTTTCCTGTTGTGTGATGCGCTGGTTGCATGCCAGCCTTAATAGCGCCAGTGCAGTTGCAATGGCAGGCGTTTCCGCCAGAGATTGTCCCAGCGAAAAGTCATAGACACGCGATATTTCCGCATGCGCCGGATGTATGCATTCCGGGTGCAAGACGTCATCCAGCATCGCTTGTAATGTCGGCCGCAGATTCGCCAGTTCCGGTACTGCGATCGCCAGCTTTGCATTGGGGTCGGCATTCAGCTTTTGTTGCGCCCAATGCACTGCCGCACGACACTCTGCTTCGGCCTCGTCGAATTCCATCTGTACGGCAATCGCTGGAGTTTCCAGCCCTAACCCCCAACGCTGCAAGGTACTGCGCTGTGCTAACGCGTCGAACAGGCGCTGCTCCTGTGGGCTGATGCGGTCGAAGCCAGCCAGATAGATATCCGGCGGCAATTTAGCGTATTGCACCAGCGTGATCTGCAACTCCAGCATGCGCGTTTCTTCCAACGCATCATATTGCTGGCACAGCGCGCGAAAAGCACCTCGCCAGCGTAAGAACTGGCGCGTTTCGTCGGTATGCAATTCATCGGGGAAGCGTACCCCCCATGCTTGCATCAACGCATTCGCTTCCATCGCCGACTGCGCCATGCCGCTAATGTCGAATAATTGCTGCTGACCTGATGTGGCCTTGGAGATCACTTGCTCCCACAACAGGCGCTCAGCCATACCATTCAGGGTCAGGTGCGGGATATCTTGCGCAGGTACCGCACCGGAAAGCATGGCACGCTGCGTCATATCACCCAGCCACTGAGTCAGTGTCAGTGCCTGCAATGGCTGCCATAGTGTCAGGCCGGCTGATCGTTGCGTGTGGGCATGCGCATTCTTCAGGCTACGCGCCAGGCGTGCAGTAGAGCAAAGGACAAGTTGAGGAAGTGCTTCCGGCATGGAAGCTATTGTAGCGGCATGCGACGCTATTCGGTTAATGTAGCCGGATAGTCTGCTTCCCTAGCGTAACCGCCTTGCCTAGATCAAGTGGCGAGGGTCAACTGGCAGAAATCAACTGACGAGATGCGGCGGCTCGACTGGGTTGAAGTCCACCCAGTCGCCATTGCGCCATTTCCCCTGTGCGTGCTCGACATCTTCCGCATGCTCCCTTTTCAGGGTGGAGATGATGCGTTGCTCGTCATCGGGATTAGCCAGATGCACGGCCACCATCACACCGGCCTCGTGGCGCGCGTATTGAGGCGAATCCCCTTTATGGTTCATGCCGCCCATAGCGCCCAACAAGGAGCCGGTATAAGCACCGATGCCCGCAGCGGCAAGCGCTACGATAGGGCCGCCGAACATGCCGACTGCCCCTGCAGCCACCCCTAAGGTAGCACCCGTGGCAAGCGCAGAAGTATGCGCGTGCTCTGCTTCAGGGTCTGCGGTTTCGTCACCCCCCGCTGGCAATACACCATGCTGGCCCGGCGGGCCGTTATAGAAAATGCAGATGTCACGGGTATCGATGTATTGGTTGAGCAGTATTGCGGCAGCGTTGGCTGCACTGAATGACGGGAATCTTCCGGCAATGATCTGTTCCATGATGTACTCCTGTGAATTAACCGAGATAGGATGGTTAATATCTACTTGAAGCACATGAAAATCTGTGCGTTAGCGCACAATCGTCAATGTTAAATGAAGGTCAGCATCGTTCTACCTGTTTGCGACCAGCAAACCTTGACCAGTAGGTAGTTCCAGGATTGCAGCTGATTGAGCCTTCGCCCATTTGTTAATGGCCTGATGCTGTTCATCGCAAACTTCCCAGCCATAGTCATCAAACAGAATGATGCCACCGGCAACGATGGAGGCAAAGATGTACTCCAATGCGGCAACTTCAGCTTTGGCTGAATTCAGGTCGACGTGCAGAAAGGCAATCTTAGCTGGTGGCGGATTATCCTTGAAAACATCAGGCACACGCCCTTGGATGACGTGGATGTTCGGGTAGCTCTTGAATCTGTCGCTGACCTCTGCATAACTGTAATCAGAGTAGGCGTTCTCGTTTTTCTGTATCCAGGAGGCATTATTGATATCCTCCGCAGGAATGCCTGCAAAAGTGTCGTATAGATACCAGTGTTTTGCGATAGTGGAGAAATCGAGGTAATCCGCAATAAAAGCAGTGGTGTGACCTTTGAAAACTCCCAATTCCACCAGATCGCCATCCAGTTTCAATGCCGTCTCAACACACCATTTGGCGACAGACAGGTTCCATTGCCAATTCGGCAGCGGCAACAGGTCACTGTACTTCTCGACCAGCAGATTGAACTTGTCGTCTTTGGAAAAACTGGTGGCCCTGCCCCATGTTGCAAGCCCGGGAGAAACGAACACGCCACGACTCCAGAGGGAAGAAGGGACTACCGCTGCCTCTATACCACGCTGGATCTCCAACAGCTCTTTTACGTTAAGCGATATCAACTGCTTGCGCGACAAGTTGCTGATCGGATGGCTCACTTTTCGCTCTCGTACATATTCATGATCTGGAACGTATTCATTGAGCAGATAAATAAGCAGGAATTCGTAAAGCGTATTTATTTCCATCGCGATCTCGAATTTCTCATTCTTGATTTTACAGTTCACCATGTAAGCATGAACATTCTGGCAAGTATCGACATCCAGTTTTGACACAAACTGAATCAATGCGTATTCCACGTTTTTGTCGTTTAAGTCAAACAAGTAATTCATAGCACCTCTCTATATCTGACTTACGCCAGGGCATGCCGTTAATGAACGTTTTCTGTGTGACCGTTTCTGGCCGAATTGCGACTTTTGTCCTGACTATTTTTCGACCAGAGCCTTCAAATTAGCCAGCCCTTCCTCGAACTGCTTGCCCACCATGCCGTCGATATCCATTAGCGTACTCATCAGTTTTGACTTGTAGGGTTGCGGGCCGTACATGGCCCAGGTGATCTCGGTGCTGGTGCCTTTCTTGGTAAGCGTGAATTCGGCCATGTTACTGGCTCTGAACGGTTTGTAGAATTCCAGCTTCATCACCACTTTGGTCGAAGCCTTGGCTTCCACGATCTCCATGCTGCCTTTGCCGACCTTGCGGTTGCCTTCCCACTCATAAATTGCGCCTAGGCCTTTGGGCGGCTCGCTAAGAGTACGTTTCACATTCTTGTCCAGTTTTTCCCATGGCGACCACGCCTGCCATTTGCTCAGATCGTTGATGTTGCCGAAGATCTTGGCCTGCGTGGCGTTGATGATGGCCGAGCGCTCAGTGCGGAAGGTATTTGGTCTGGTAGCCGCATAGATGAGTGTGCCGATGATGACAAGCGGAATGATGATGAGAGCGATGGGAGGCATAGTTCTTTCCTAGCGAGTTATAGGTGAAAAGCCGTTATGCTACTCCAATTCAGGCTTTCCAACCTTCCACATAAGCTGCCAGCCTATCTGTAGTCTGCACCCCGCCCTTGTCGGCCTGATAATGCTCGATGACGAATCGCAATGCGGCAGGCGAGTCGAAAATGCTATGCATAGTGAATCTTGTCAGGTTCTCGCCAAGCACCTCAAACGTCACCTCATTGCGAAACCGCACCGGCTCCGTACCGGCTTCGCCCGCATGTTTGTAGACGATGCGCTGCGGAGCGTCGATCTCAAGGTAGGTGATGGCGTTGTTAAAATCTGTGCCATCCGGGCCATGCATGATGAATCGCCAGAACCCGCCTACGGCAAACTCCATGCTGTGCGTGGTCAGGGTAAAGCCATCCGGCCCGAACCAGTGTGCCAGATGTTTGGGGTCGCTCCATGCTGCGAACACCAGTTCGCGCGGCGCATTGATGGTTCGCCTGACCACCATTTCGTGGTCGGAAGGTTGGTGCATTACTGCTTTTTTGTCACTCATTTATAAACTCCTCACCAGGTTTTTACCATCGCCACCAACTGATCGAGCGCAGCACCCCAGCCTTGTTCAAAGCCCATCTGTTCGTGCCTGGTTCTGGTTGTAGCGTCGGGGTGCATGGCGATGGCTGTATATTTGGTGCCATTGCCGTGCTTTTCCATTATCACCGTGGCAGTGAACTGAAATTCGGCACATTCGTGGCCGGGCGTGGCTTCCGGCTGCTTGGCGGGACGGAATCCGGGTTCCAGCCCATTGGTCCAGGTGAGCCGCTCATTTTCAACCACTTCCAGATAGCAACCTGTATTAGGGAATCTCTGCCCCTCCGGTGATTGCATGACGGTGTAGAATTTACCGCCCGGATACAGGTCGATCTCGCACTCCACCGTTTTCCACGGCAATGGGCAAAACCATTTCATCAGGTGCTCAGGGACGGTCCAGGCTTTCCACACCTGTTCTGGCGGTACATCTACAACGCGCTCGAATAGCAGATCCAGTTCCGGGTTTAAGCTGGGTCTATTCACTGGTTTATTCATGGTTTTTCTCCTGATTGTTGACTTTGCAGTCCTAGCAAATAGGCATCGAGTTGATCCAGACGTTGCTCCCAGAACTTTCGATATTCCCCTACCCAGTCCGCAGCGGCCTGCATGGGCTTCGCTTCCAGTTTGCAGGGTCGCCACTGCGCTTCTTTGCTGCGGGAAATCAGCCCCGCATGCTCCAGCACTTTCAGGTGCTTGGTGACGGCGGGTAGCGACATGTCAAAAGGCTGCGCCAGCTCTGTCACTGAAGTCTCGCCCATAGCAAGTCGCGCCAGTATGGCGCGGCGCGTGGGGTCGGCCAGTGCGGCAAAAGTGGAACTAAGGTGATCTGTAGCCATAGTCATGTTCTATTATTTAACCAAGTGGTAAAATACAATACGTGCAGATTTCTTGTCAAGTGTTGCTATAAAATCTATCTGATATGGCAACCAAACCCCCAGACGAAAAGAACTACATCACTCCCGAAGGCTTTGCGGTACTGAAAGCCGAGTGGGATCAGTTAGTAAAGACAGATCGGCCCGGCGTGGTAAGAGACGTTGCGTGGGCGGCATCCAACGGCGACCGCAGCGAGAATGCGGATTACATTTACGGAAAAAGACGACTACGGCAGATCGATGCGCGCCTGAAATTCCTGATGAAACGCATCGACCTGGCGGAAGTGGTGGATGCGGCAAAGCAGCAGAATCTGGAAAAAGTATATTTTGGCGCTTGGGTGACGCTGTTTGCGATCAACCGCGATGAAGAGATCACTTACCGCATTGTGGGTAAAGATGAACTGGATTTAACCAAGGGTCATATCAGCTGGGTATCGCCGCTCGCCAAGGCGCTGCTGGGCAAGGGCGAAGGGGATACGGTGCGGGTGCAGACGCCGGGCGGCGACGAAGAATACGAAATCGTCGCGGTCAGTTACAAGGCTTAGGTTGATTTACACTGCTGCATGCTCTTGGCAGCTTTCGAACATGGCCCGCGGCGACCATGCTTTTTCATTGCCGCTGTTGTCTTGTGGTAGCTGGATTTCACGGCGTTGGCAGATTTGTGATATCCGGATTTGACTGCATTGCCGGTTTTCGCCCTGGTTTTTGCATCGGCGGGCTTGGCCTCTTTCGCGTTCATCATATCGGCAGCCTTGGTTTCTGCAGGTTTTGCCTCTTCCACTTTAGTTGCGGCGGCAGCTTTTGCTGTCGTGGTTGGCGCCGCCGCGGTAGCCGCGGCAGGTGCAGGTTTTTGCGCAGGGGCAGGGTCGGCTGCCCATGTGCTGGTAACGACCAGCGATAACAGCATCGCACTCCATAACGGTTTCATGTCTCTCTCCTGATTTGTTTTATAGGGTATAGCTTCATGCTGCGAGCAGCATCGGGAATTCACTATCGGCACGACCTTCGAACAGGTCTACGGTGCGCGGGCAACGGGTGATCTTGACGCGATTCTTTTGTTTTTTACTGCGGTTGGCAGTGAGATTGACGTAGGGGGTTTCGCTGACGCGAAAATAGTGACCCATTTCCAGCTTTTCAGCGTCTGTTTCAAACACGCTATGCGGCGTCGACAGGTTCTGCAGGGTTAAATTGCCCTTACGATCAGCCTTTAACACCAGATAAACCACCAACTCGCCGGTGCTACGCTTTTTGCCCCATGTCTCGCCAACGTGAATCTGCATGAAAAAAGTGTAGCAACTATTTAAACCTAAATCAAATTTTATTGGCTTAAATTCTAGATATGAGTGTTTGCAGTTCCTGTTTGATGGCTGCGATCACCGGCTGCCAATCTTCATCGTCTCGCTGCCTGAACAATCGTATGGTGGGATACCATGGAGAATCAGTGCGCTCGCGCAACCAGCGCCAATCGCTGCGGTAATACGGCAGCATCACCCAGCACGGCTTGCCCATAGCCCCCGCGAGATGGGCAACTGCAGTATCAACGGCGATCACCAGATCCAATTGCGAGATCACTGCAGCGGTATCGGCGAAGTCCTGTAACTCATCGCCCAGGTGGGTGAAATTTGCATGCTTGGAGAGTTTATCAATCACGATACTGTCGGCTCTCTGCTGCAGACTGACGAAGCTGATGCCTTCAGTTTCAAGAAGCGTCGACAATTGGGTGGGGTCACTCAGGGAACGCCATTTGTTATTGTGATGATGTGGATTCCCGCGCCATACCAATCCGACTTTGTGTCCCTCGCCCAATTTTCCCTGCCAACGGCTTACATTCTGTGGAGTGGCACTGAGGTAGGGAACATTGGCAGGAATGGCTTCGGGAGCATCCCAGTTTGTGTCCCAATGCAGTGGAATACTGAAGGGCATCACCCAATAGTCGAAATCGTCAGCAAGTAACAGCTCCGGGCTCTGGGTGCGCGTCTTGTCCACCCCTGACAGCGTCTCGAACAAAGTCACCAGCGGTCCTCGGCATACCAGCGTGATATCCACATCCCAGCGTTGTTTGAACAATGGGAAGTAGCGGCTGCACTGGATCTGATCACCATAGCCCTGCTCGCTCCATACCAGCAGCTTTTTGCCGTTAAGGTCTTCACCCTGCCACTGTGGCGCGCTGACTTCAGGGAGAGGGATGCCATTGTCCGGCAGGCGCGGGTCGTAACGCGCCTCGTAATTCTTCCAGCCTTCTGCGAACCGGCCTTGCGCCAGTTGCAGGAACCCCAGATTCAGTTGCGCCAGCATATAGTCAGCTTTCAATTCCATGGCTTTGCGGAAATGCTGTTCGGCTTCGGTATCGCGCTGCAGGTTGCTCATCAGCACGCCATAATTGGTATGGGCGAAGGCCGATTCCGGGTTTATCTGCAACGCCATCAGCAAATAAGGTTCAGCCTCTTGTTCGCGTCTATAGCCGCTCAGCAGATTCGCCAGGTTGGACAGTATCTGCTCAGATTGCCCCCATGCCGCCAGTGCCCGCCGCTGATAATGTTCCGCTTGCTCCGGGCGCAACGTTTTTTCCAGCAATAGCCCATAATTAGTCAGCGCCATCGGGTTTTCCGGTTCTGATTCAAGCGCGCGCATATAGCATTGCTCAGCTTGTTCATGACGATCCGTCGCTGCCAGCAGCACGCCCAGATTGACCAGGCAGATCAAATCGTCGGGTGCGACTGTTAACGTTTTAAGATAGTGTTGCTCAGCTTCCTGATACTGGCGGCGATTAAACAGGACCAACCCCAGATTGGTATTGGCCTGGACATGGTTGGGATCAACCGACAGGATGCGGCGCAGATGTTTCTCAGCCTCATCGTGCCTGCCTGCCCGCACCAGGAGCCGGGCCAACATCGCCCCTGCATCGGTATTTTCTGGATCAAAGCCCACTGCGCGCAGATATTCGAGTTCGGCCTCAAGGAATTCCCCGGCTTTTTCATGCATCAAGGCCAGGTTGAACCAGGCTTGCGCATAGGTTGGGTCCAGCTCCAGGGCGTGGCGCCAAAGTTGTTCGGCCAGAGCTTGCTCACCCAGTTTTGCTGCGCACACCCCCGCGACATTACTAAGATCGACATTGCGCTGCCCCTGTTGCAATGCTTTTATGCATATCTGCAGCGCTTCAAACGCCTGCCCCTGCTGCAGCAATTGCAATGCCTGTGCTGCAGAAGTCGGCGCCTCCTTCCGCGATCTGGTAGCAGTTTTTTTGGCACGGTTGCCCATCACTCGCTCGCCTCCAGCAAGAATCCTGCGCCATCATCAGCGGCCAGTTGTTCAGTTAAAAAAGGCATCACGCTTTGTAAAGTCTGCTTAAGCGTCCAGGGAGGGTTGATGATAAACATGCCACTGCCATGCATACCGAAACCATCCAATGCAGGCGTATGCACGGTCAGACCGACATGTAGCCAGTTTTGCATGGGCAGTTGCTTGAGATGATCAACGAACTGGATAGATTCCTGACGTTGCAACATGGGATACCAAACCGCAAAGGTACCAGTGGCGAAACGCTTTAACGCTTCTTCCAGCGCTTTAACCACGCGTTGATAATCCTGCTTTTCTTCATAAGGCGGATCAATCAGAATCAGACCGCGCCTGGGCGGTGGCGGTAGCAAAGCTTTTAATCCGGCAAAGCCGTCGGCTTTTTCTATCTTGACCTGGCGGCCGGCATCTGCAAAATTATCCTGCAGATGCTGGCTGTCAGTCGGGTGCAGTTCATACAGACGTAAACGATCATCGCGTCGTATCAGAGACTGCGCCAGCAACGGCGAGCCGGGGTAGGTTTTCAGGCCGTTGTCGGCATTGACACTACGTACCAGCGCTACATATTCAGCCAGCGCTGGCGGCAGGTCGTTGCGCGCCCATAATCTGGCGATGCCGCCCTTGTATTCGGCATTCTGCGCAGCATAGCCTTGATCCAGCGCGTATAACCCCGCTCCGGCATGGGTATCGATGACCCAGTAAGGTTTGTCTTTCTGGTTGAGGTATTGCAGCAGCTGCACCAGGATGAAGTGCTTGAGAACGTCAGCGTGGCTACCGGCGTGAAAGGCGTGGCGGTAACTTAACATATGAAAGGGCTATCAGTTAAAAGCCCGATTGTAGCGCGAAGCTGGGGGAAATATTATGTCAGGCGCAGGCCGGTGTCATCATGCCGCACAACCACTACCGGAGATTACTTGGTGAGCAGCAACTTACCCTGTCCCGTGAGGCGCAGGCGGTACTCCTGCCCCATATGATCTATGATGATCTCCTGCACTCCCTTGAACAACTCACTACTTGCTATGCGCGGCAATGGTAGTTTAGCGTCTGCTGGCATTGCGCTGTTTGCGGCTTGTTCATATTGATATTGCTCATTCATGAATGGATGATAATGGTTCTCATTTGCAACGTCAACATGAAGTATGCGTCAATTGAGAAATAAGCCGTTTTTGGGCGAAAAAAAACCCCGGCATGCCGGGGTTTGATTTGTTCCTGAAACTTACTCAGGAACGATGTTTGCAGCTTGCTTGCCTTTTGGGCCAGTAGCTTCGTCATAGGTTACGCGCTGATTTTCACGCAGCGTCTTGAAACCATCTGCCTTGATTGCAGAGAAATGAGCGAAGAGGTCTTCACCGCCAGCGTCTGGGGTAATGAAACCAAAACCTTTTGCATCATTGAACCACTTTACTATACCTGTTGCCATGCTATCTTCCTTAACTAAAATTAAATGTGGACGAATGTCCTATCCATACGAAATCAAGGGAAACATCCGACAACATTTAATGCCGCAATACCGTATCTTGACCCTACAGATTGCCGCATCATACATAAGAATTAGTAATGTGCAAACAATTTGTTACATTATTTGTACAAATCACGCTTTTTTAAACAATTTCATCGTCATGAAAAGCATAAATTCGTAATGAAACCAAGCGCTATCCTTACACTACAGCGACTGCAATGTGAACAATAGCAGTAACGCGATTGAGCTGCCCATAATACCCGCCATGGTCAAGCGCGAGCCGCGCATCCTGGTCCACAGCAGCACCCCGGTGATTGCCAGCAGGATCAGGGAGCCGGCGAATGAATCCGCCAGTAATATCCAGCCGATGTTCATGCCCACACCTTTGTGCATACGGGTGAAAAAGCCCAGGGTATTGCTATCCTGGCGGGTAATGGTCGCGAACTGGTTGCCCACCACATATTCCGCGATGATGGCGGATTGCGGCGTCTGGAACTCTACTTTCCATTGCGCAGGCTGATGCATTTTCCTGCCGTCCCAGGCAGCGTCGCGCGGAGGCTTATCGCCCGCACGCGGCGGACGCTGGATTGGCTCATGGTGCAGATTGAGCTCACCCTGTATCCATACCGTGAATGCCTTGAGGTCGGCGGGAGGTTGTGCGGGCAAAGCGAGTTGCATCTGCGATTCCTGCATCTTGATTGCCGG
>Ga0265327_10004452_pt1 | contig 12394 bp, 8 predicted proteins | sample 41621metaG_FD_202089 | JGI IMG/M metagenome (GOLD analysis project Ga0265327, IMG submission 202089) | Rhizosphere microbial communities from Carex aquatilis grown in University of Washington, Seatle, WA, United States - 4-16-21 metaG | ecosystem: Host-associated > Plants > Roots > Rhizosphere >...
GGCGGCTACGACGCGTTTCTGTCACTCGAGGACTGGGGCATGTGGCTCAAGTTGGCCGCCGAGCATCGCTTCGCCTACGTCGATGCCTGCCTTGGCAGCTACCGCGTGCTGGACACCGGGTACTGGCGCCAGATGGTTCGTCGCCGTGCGGTTCGCCAATGCGCCTTCGACACCTTGGCCAACGTCTTCGGCAAGCGCGCCGACGTCGACCCACTCATTCGAGACCGACTGCGGGACCTGGTCGAGACGATGGTCGCCAACGAGGACGAGGGGGCTGCGGCGCGGTCCACCGCCCTGCGGGAGATCGACCCTCCCGTCCGACTCCAGCCATCGCGGCCGCGGAGCGACACGGTCGCCTCGGCGGCCGATCTGGTCGGTCGGGGCTACTCGATCACCGAGGTCGACGACGCAGGCGTCGTCCTCACCCCCACTGCTTCGAAGGTCCTTTACCTTGCCCCCTGGCTCACCGTCGGGGGCGCCGACCGAGGCACGATCGATTGGTTTCGACACATCGGCCGCGATGCCTTCGAACGCCTCCTCGTGACGACCGACGCCAGCGACAACGCGCTCTATGCCGAAGCCGAGGCACTGGCCGACGAGGCGTGGTGCCTGCCGGAGATCACGGGCCGCGAAGCGGTGCCGCACTTCGTGCTTGATCTCGTGGCCAACCGGGGAGTGGACCTGGTCCACGTCATGAACTCGAAGACCGGCTTCGACCTCCTTCCCGCCATCAAGTCGTCGTTCCCCGACGTCCCGGTGGTGGCGCAGTTCCACGCCGACGAGAACGGAGGTGGCTACCCCCGGTACGTGGTCTCCCGCTACGACACCCTGGTCGACGCGTACTCGGTGATCAGCGAGGAGATGCGCCGTCAGCTGGTCGCGCACCACGTGTCCCCGTCCAAGGTCGAGGTGATCTACCTGGGGGTGGACGCGGCCCACTTCGATCCCGAACGCGCAGGCCCGCGGCTCGCCCTGGACGGAGGGCGCTTCCATGTGCTCTTCGCCGCCCGCCTGGCGGCCCAGAAGCGCCCCGAGATGGCGCTCGACATCGCCGATGCGGTCCGGCGCACGCTGCCCACCGCCCAGTTCCATTTCGTGGGGGACGGGCCCATCCGTCCGGAGCTCGAGCAGCGCGCCGCCGACCTCGGCCTGGGGGACCTCGTCGTCTTCCACGGGGCGTCGGACAACATGTGGGGCTGGTACGACGCCTGCGACGTCTCGCTCCTCTGCAGCACCTTCGAAGGCATCCCGCTCGTGATCTTCGAGGCGATGAGCATGGAGGTGCCGACGATCACCCCGCTCATCGGGGGGATCGGTGAGGTGGTCGACGAAGCCACGGGGGTCGGCCTCGGTCGCCAGGCCGGGGTCGACGCCTATGCCGCAGCCCTGGTGGCGCTGGCCAACGATCCCTCCCGCCGCCAGACGATGGGTCGGGCGGCACGGCAGCTCGTCCTCGACCGGTATCGGGTGGAGACGATGGGAACCCAGCACCGCGACCTCTATGGCCGTCTGATCGCCCGGTCGAGGATCCGCCGGTGACCGCCAGGACGTCCGCAGACGTGCCGTTCGAGCGACGGACCCGAACCGGGGTCGAGGCGCGGGTCGACGTGGTGCTGCCCTTCTACAACCACGGCGTCTTCGTTGAAGAGGCACTGGCCTCGGTCCGTCGGCAGACCCGCGCCATCGACCGCGTCCTGGTGGTCGACGACGGGTCGACCGACGGGTACAGCCTCGAGATCCTCGCCCGCCTCGACGGCGAGCCGGGCGTCGAGGTGCTCCACCAGGAGAACAAGGGGCCGGGCGCGGCCCGCAACCGGGGGATCTTCGCCAGCACGGCAGAGGCCGTCGTCCTGCTGGATGCCGACGACCGGATGGAGGACGACCACGTCGCCGTGGCCCTGGCCACCCTCGAGAATGCTCGACCCTCGGTCGGGTTCGCCTACCCCGACCAGCAGTCCTTCGGCACCCTCGACGATCTCATGGTCATGCCGGCGTACAACCTCCACACCCTCACCGAGTTCAACTACTGCGGGACCGGTTGCATCGTCGACCGGGGTGTCTTCGACGCTGGTCACGCCTTCGCCGAGGACCTGCGCCATGGCCACGAGGACTGGGAGTTCTTCCTGCGGATCGGGGCCGCGGGGATCGAAGGGACTGACTTCCACGGCCCGGCGCTGGGGTGGCGGCGGTGGGGGTATTCACGCTCGGACGGGGTGAACGAGCGGGCCCTCGTCTACAACGACGAGCTGCGCTCGCTGCACCCCGAGGTGTTCGAGCCATCCCGGCTCGTTGCCCTCAAGCAACGGTGGTCACCGGCCCTGTCGGTGATGGTGGACCAGGTCCCCGCCACCGTCGCCGCCCAGACGTGCGGGGACTACGAGGTGGTGTCGTTCCAGGGCGGCGCGCCCGAGGTGCGCGGCCGGTGGGTGGCCGCCCTCGGGGACGGCGCCGCCGGCCTTCTCGACGACGAGACCTTCGTGGAGCGCCTCCTTCGGGTCCTCGTCGGCGACCGGAACGGTGCGGCCGTGCTCTTGACCACCGCCCATGACGTGGCCGGCGCAGTGCGGTGGCAACGGGTACCTGCGTCCGGCGGCTCGGCCGACGGCGTCGTCGTCGACGCCGTCCACTACGACCGCTGGCGTCGCGCCGGTGGAGGGGCGGACGCCGCCAGTGCTGTCGCCGCCCTCGCCGACGAGACGGCCCCCCATAGCCACTGGCGGTGGACCGGCCGGCCTCCGACCCCTGGGGCGCGCCGGAGGGGTGTGGGTGCCGAGCCGGTACTCCAGGCCCTTCCTCCGCCGGCGGCGGGGAGCGGGCCGCCGGCGCTCTCCCTTCCTCACGAGCGACAAGCTCGGGCGGAGCAGCGCTGGTCCGAAGCGGCCGAGAAGGAGCGCTCGTTCCGTTGGGGCGCGGCACCGCTCTTCGTTCCCACCGCCGGGCCACGTCGGCGCGCGGCCGGCCCGAGGCGTCGATGGGCGCCGTCCCCGACGGTCGTCTTGGAGCTGGTGGTCCTCGAGTCGGGGGAGGCCGTGCTGCGGGCACAGCGCCAGGGACCGGGCGCTCGAGATCACGAGCCTCGGCCGGGAGCGCCACGGATCACCCTCGGGCGACTCTGGGACCGAGGGTTCCCCGGGACCCACGCCGTGTACGACCGGATCGACGTGCACTCCCACACCCACGTGTACCGGGTGGCCGCCGGGCCGGTGGCAGCCGGCGAGGCCAGGCTCGGCTTCGCCGCCACAGAGGGCATGAGCGGCACCACGCTCCTCTCCGAACGGTTGGACTGGGGACTGGCCGCGCTGGCAGGACTGGGGATCGCCGTGCAGCCCCCTCTGGTCGAGTTCGAGGGCGCCGCGGTCTACCTCGAGCCGGCCGGAGACGACGGACCCACGCCCTTCTTGCGTCGCGGGCGGCTGGCGCCCTACCTGGACGGCGCCGGGGGCCTGGGCGCCACCCTCTACGAGCTCGAGCTCACCGGGGGTCGGGTCCGCTACGCAACCCACCCCGACTTCGCGGTGGCCCATCCCGAGCTGGGCCGGGCCGGTGGGGTGGCCGTGGCCGAGCTCGGTCCGGCCGATCCGACGTCGGCCGTCCCGGTGCTCGAGGAGGTGCCGGCCGGCGGCGGCGCGGTCTACGTCACCGGTGCGTCCGGGGGCGAACCATCGGGCGCTCGCATCCTCGGCGCACTCAGCGCCGGTGAGGGGACGGGCGTCGCCCTCATCCGCCTCCATCCCGGTCCGTCGCTCCCCCAGGCGCCCGATGAAGCCGGCTACCGCCTGGCAGTGGACTGGCAACCGCTCGGCCAGCTCGGCTACGAGCCGGAGGGGTCGGTGGGCTTCGTCTGGCGGGTCGATCCCCTCGAGGTCCCGCTCTATCAGTGGCGCCGGCCGGACTCGACCACCCAGCTGCTGACCCTCGGCGAGCGCCCCGCCCAGGGCGGCTGGGAGTTCGCCGGCACGCTCGGCATGGCCTGGCGGCCGAAGGCCACCTCGTCGGGTTTGGTCGGGCTGTGGGAGCTGTCGGCGGGCGGCCACCTCGTCTACGCCGTGGACCCCGCCGAGTTCACTGCCCTGGGCTTCACCTGCGACCGGCTGGTGGCCAAGGTGTCCGTCGCTCGCCGTCCGGGGTCCCTGCCACTCTGGCGCACCGCGGTCGCCGACGACTCCCCGTGGCGGTTCACCACGTGCCCCGCCGACGGGGAGGCGCAGGGCTTCGTCCGCCAGGGGGTCATCGGTTACCTGCTCTCCGCCCACCCCCCGCCCGAACCCGGCGATCCGCGCCGGCAGCTCACAGGGGACAAGCCCCCGCGGTTGGCGTCGTCGGCGGTGCCGGGTGCGCTGCCCGTCTACCTGGTCGCCGACGACCAGCGGCGGTGGGCGACGACCACGCTCGACGGGAACCTCGAGCGGATCGTCGTGGAGGAGGTCCTCGGCTTCCTTCCGCCCGACTAGCGGCTGAGGGTTCCGTCGGTTTCGCCGCGCACCGAGGCCACGAGGCCGTCGAGGATGTCGCGCTCGGAGACGAGGCACTCGTCGAACCCGAGCTGCACCATGACGAGCTCGAGCACCAGCACCCCCGCCACGATGACGTCCTGGCGGCCCGGGTCCATTCCCGGTCGCCGTCCCCGCGCCGCCGAGGTCTCCGAGGCGAGCCGCTGGCGCCAGCTGACGACGGCGGGGCGCGACAGCACGAAATGGTGGATCCGCTCGGCGTCGTACTCCGCCAGGCCCTGTTCCAGGGAGGCCAGCGTGGACACCGTGCCGGCCAACCCGATGAGCCGGCTGCCGGCGGCCAGGCGGTCGAGGGTCGGGACCATGCCGGTGGCCACCGCCAGGCCCTCCCCCACGGCGCGCACCGCGGCGTCGAGCTCGGCCTCGGTCGGCGGATCGTGGGCCAGGTAGCGCTCGGTGAGCCGGACACAACCCATGTCGATGGACACCGCCTCGACCTGCGGGCCCCGACCCACCACGAGCTCGGTCGACCCGCCGCCGATGTCGACCACCACGTCGTGGCCGGCCGCCGGCGCCAGGTCGGCGGTGGCCCCGGCAAAGGCGAGTCGACCTTCCTCGTCGCCGGAGAGGAGCTCGGCCGGGACGCCGACGACACCGGCCGCGGCTTCGAGGAATTCGGCACCATTCACCGCGTCGCGCACGGCCGAGGTCGCAGCCATGCGCGCCGCGCCGACACCGTGACTGTCCATGGCGGCGCGGTAGTCCGCCAGCACCGACAGCGTCCGGGCGATCGCCTCGGGGTCGAGTTTGCCCGTGGCGTCAACGCCCTGGCCCAGTCGGGTGACCCGCATCCTGCGGTCGAGGGTGGTCCCGTCGGGGCCGGCCACCAGGAGACGGGTGGAGTTGGTGCCGCAGTCGACGGCGGCAACGGTCTCGCGGGGTGCATCCGGCATGCGTCCGATTTACCACACGGTCCCTGAGTCCCCGCTCAGAGAAGGGTCCGCCCGCCTTCTGCCCCCCCCTGGGGCCGTGGCAGGCCGAGGCCCGCCGCCACCCAGTCGCCGACCGGGTCGTCCCCGCCCGCCAGCCACCAGGCCAGATGGGCGTGCAGGCACTTCACCCCCTGGCGCGTCCCCCCGACGCCCCCCGACGGCCGGGGGCCGCGGTGGTCGGGACTGAGGAGGGTGTCGCGTGCTTCGGCATAGCGGCCGTGCGCCTCGGCCAGCCTGACCGGGTCCACCGCCGCCTCGGCCTGGCGCACGCCGCCCGACGCCTCCAGACGGCTGACCTCCTCACGCAGCGCCGGGTCGACCAGCCAGTAGGTCGTGGGCATGGGGGTGCCGTCGTCAAGGAGCGGGGCGTTGGCGATGACCGCCGGGGTGCCGTCCGGCCGGCGCACCGCCACCCGGAACCGCCCCGCCGGCTCGCGGCCCAAGAGCGCGGCCACCGCCTCACGCTCGGGTTCGGTGGGGTCGCCGACGTGGCCGGGGCCCAGCCCCTCTCCCCTCAACGCCAGAATTCGAGCGTGTTGAGGATGCGCCGCAAGGTGCCCCCCGATGTTGCCCCTGCGGCGGTCGGGTGGGACGGGCGGTGGGCACCGGTGTCGTGCGCCGCGCCGGTGCCGCTGCCGACGGAGCCGGCGGGCAGCTCCGACGCCCCCGAGGGCGAAACCGGAGCCTGTCGGCCCGGGTCCCCGGCATCCGCGCCGCCCGAGGCCGCCGGCAGTACCTCGTAGACCTGCTGGCCCGGGTTGACCAGCTCGTACTCCTGCCGGGCGATGCGGGCCACCTCGGCGGGGCTCTCGAGCCGCCGCGCCTCTTGGTGCAGTGCGAGGTTCTGCTGTCGCAGCTTGTCGAGCTGGCTTCCCGAGGACGAGAGCTGCTGGTGCTGGTGGTAGAGGGAGGCGGCCGGGAACCAGGCGGCGACGATCACCACGGCCGCGACCGCCGCTCCGAGCACCAAGAGGCGCGAGCGTCGGTCGCCCGTCGTCCGTCGGTGGGCGCCGCGTGACCGGGGCCGGCGAGCCGGCGAGCCGGCCGCCGTGCGCTCAGCCATGGCCGCGGCGCGTGGCCAGCACGTCGGCGCCGCCGTAGGCGGCCGAACCGCCCAGGTCCTCTTCGATCCGCAACAGCTGGTTGTACTTGGCCACACGGTCCGAACGGCACGGCGCACCGCCCTTGAACTGCCCGGCGTTCACGGCCACCGCCAGGTCGGCGACCGTGGTGTCCTCGGTCTCACCGCTCCGATGGGAGATGACGGTGCCATAGGACGAGCGGGTGGCCAGCTCGATGGCGTCGAGGGTCTCGGTCACCGTGCCGATCTGGTTGACCTTGACCAGCACGGCGTTGGCCACGCCGGCCCGGACCCCGCGCTCGATCAACTCGATGTTGGTCACGAAGACGTCGTCGCCCACCAGCTGCACCCGGTCGCCCAGCGCCGCGGTCAGGGCCGCCCAGCCGTCCCAGTCGTGCTCGGCCATCCCGTCCTCGATGGAGACGATCGGGTAGCGATCCACCAGGTCGGCCCAGTAGTCCACCATGGCCGCCGGCGACAGCGTGCGGCCTTCCCCGGTGAGCTCGTAGGAGCCGTCCTTCCACAACTCGCTCGTGGCCGGGTCGAGGGCGATGGCGATCTCTGTGCCGGGCACCCGCCCGGCGGCCTCGATGGCCTCCACCAAGAGGCGCACCGCGTCCTCGTTGTGGGCGAGGTCGGGGGCGAACCCTCCTTCGTCCCCCACTCCGGTGGAGAGGTTGCGGCCGGCCAGGATCCGCCGTAGCGCGTGGTAGGTCTCCGAGCCCCAGCGCAGCGCCTCGCCGTAGGAGGCGGCACCGATCGGCATCAGCATGTACTCCTGGAAGTCCACGTTGTTGGTGGCGTGCGCCCCGCCGTTCACCACGTTGAACATCGGCACCGGCAGCACGTGGGCGTTGACCCCGCCCAGCGAGCGGTAGAGGGGAACCTCGAGCTCGGCGGCAGCCGCTTTGGCGACGGCCATCGAGATGGCCACCACGGCGTTGGCACCCAGCCTCCCCTTGTCCGGGGTGCCGTCGAGGTCGACCATGGCCAGGTCGACCTCGCGCTGATCGAGCGCGTCGAGGCCCGCCAGGGCGTCGGCCAGCTCGCCGTTCACGTTGGCCACTGCTTTCTGGACGCCCTTGCCGCCGTAGCGGGGGCCGCCGTCACGCAGCTCGGCTGCCTCGCCGTCCCCGGTCGAGGCGCCGGCGGGGGCGATGGCCCTCCCCCGGGCACCGGTGTCGAGCACGACCTCCACCTCGACCGTGGGGTTGCCCCGCGAGTCGAGGACCTCACGGCCGACGACGAACTCGATGGCGCTCACGTATGCACTCCCTTAGCGTCCCCCCTGGCGAGACACTGGCTAGCCAGGCTACTCGGCCACCGTTGCGCTGGTAGGGAGGGGGAGGCAGGTGCCGTTGGCTCTCACACCATGTGCAGTGTGGGAACGAGGTGGGCCCACAAGACGACCAGGAAGGCCGCGGCCGCGGCGGTCGTCCACAACAGCGGCGCGACGGTGCGGAACCGGGTGACGCAGAACGCCACGGCGCCCAGCACGAGCAGCGGCAGGGTGCAGTAGGTGTAACGGGCGAGCAGGTCCTGCCACTGCTCCCCCGCCTGCACGTACCAGATCAGTCCCACGTTCAAGAACCACGGGAGCACCACGATCCAATACCCGCGGGTCACCAGCCGGCGGCCGAGGCACAACGCCAGCACGGCGGCCACCGGGACGACGAGTACCTGAAAGACGTTGGCCAGATACGTGAGCAGGTTGTGGCTGATGAGTGCTCCCCCCAACTCCTGGGGGAGGAGGGGCTGGAACAGCGCCTGGGTCGTGAGGCCGGGGAGCGGTCCGAAGGAGAAGTGGAGGTGATGGGGGTTCACGATCGCCTGCTGCTCGACCTTGGCCAGGCTGGCGGCGGTGAGCGCGTGGTACTTCGCCTCGTCGAAGGCCAGCCAGGGAAGCAGCACCACGACGGCCAGCACCGCCCCGGCCCCGGCCCACAGCACCGAGGTCCGATCCCGATGCGCCCAGAGGGCGTACACGAGCACCACGGCGAAGACGGGCACGAGGACGGCCAGGTAGAGGTCGGTCAGGAGGCAACAGCCCACCAAGAGGCCGCAGACCGGTAGGCGACGCACCGAACGCCCCCGCCAGGCGATCCACAGCTCGGTGGTGGCCAGGATCCCGAGCGGAACGGCCAGGGCGAGGTTCGAGATGATCACCATCCGGGTCACGAACCCGGGCATGAGAAAGACGAGCAGGCCGGCAGCCAGTCCGCACAGCCACCGGGCACGCAGCATCCGCCGGCAGAGGCGGGCGAACAGGCCGATGGCGGCCAGCAGCAGCGCCAGGCCGAAGAAGCGGAGCAGGATGGCCTTGGTGTGGTAGTTGCCGCTCAGGTCGAACACCGGAACGGCGGCGTAGTAGTAGAGCGGCGGCTGGAACGCCTCGTACGAGAGTCCGGCCAGGCCGTCCGTGCGAGCGTCGATGGTGGTGTGGCGCGGGTATCTCCCTTGGGAGATCGCCAGGACCTGCTCGTTGGCGAGGGTCTTCCCCAACACCGGGTAGGCGCCGTGCTCGGCGATGTAGGCCACGTTGCCAAAGTGGGCGCCCTCGTCGAGCGGCGACCACAAAGGCGCGCGCAGGGCGGTGAACGATCCGAACACCACGAGGGCCACTACCTGTACGACGACGAGGGCGGCGGCCAGCTGCGCGGTGCGGCGGGTAAGGGGCCGGTCGCGCCACGACGACCGCTCGGTCGCGTCGGGTGCCGCCAACGGGGTGTCAACGGCCGTCGCCGTCACGTCCTCGGAAGGCGCGATCGCCACCGCCTCGGTGTCCACCTCCACCACCCGCCGCTCCTCGCCGACCGATCCAACGGCGGACCGGTCGGGCAACTCTACGGGCACGGCCCCGCGCACATTGGCCCCACCCCTACCGATCCCCCTCGGCCTCGCGGATCACCTCTTTGAACCGCAGGGCGGCGGCGCGGGCCGCGTCCTCGGGGTCCACCCCCAGCCGCCGGGCGAGGTCGGCCACGGCGAAGAGGAGGTCACCCACCCGGCGAGACAGGTCGAGCGCGCCGGCCCCGCTGGCGGCGGACTCGGGTGCGGGCAGGGCGGTCAGCAGGTCGGCCGCCGACCTGCGCTCCTCGTCGAACCCGGGTCGCTCGAGCCCCTCCACCGTGGTGGCCTTGCCCACCAGCTTGGCCGCCAGGGCCAGCGCCGGCAGCGACGCCGGGATGCCATCGGTCACGCTGCGGCGGCCCTTCTCGGCCTTTTTGATCTCTTCCCAGTTGGCCAGCACCGTGCCGGGATCCTCCGCCACCACGTCCCCGAAGACGTGCGGGTGGCGTGCCACCAACTTGTCGTGCACGTGGCGGGCCACCTCGGCCAGATCGAAGCGCCCCTCCTCGGCCGCCAGGCGGGAGTGGAAGAACACCTGGAAGAGAAGGTCTCCCAGCTCTTCTTCGAGATGGTCCACCGCCTCGGCGTCTGCGCCTCCCCGCGCCTCGGCCCGGGTCAGCTCGTCGACGGCGTCGATCACCTCGTAGGCCTCCTCGAGGAGGTGGCGGGTCAGCGAGGCGTGCGTTTGCTCGCGGTCCCACGGACAGTCCTGGCGCAGACGGCGGACGAGGCCGTCGAGGGCCGCCATCTCGCCGGCCACCGGCGCCGCCAGGCGAGGCACCCACACCGAGGTCAAGTGGTCGGGCCCGAGCGTCCGGTCGAGCTCGTCCCACGGGACCGTCACCACCTGCTCGTCGGGGAGGCCGAGGTGCCTGAGGAGCGTGGCCGTGAGCGGCTCGGTCGGGGCCTCGGTGTCCACCGCCAGCTTCACCTCCGAGAGGACGGCCGATGACCAGCACTGGGCGACGAGCAGCGGGCCCCGTTCACCGGCCGCCTCCACGGCGAAGCGGGTCCCGTCGACCAGGCGAACCCCGGCGGCCAGCGGGTCGACGCCCAGACGCTCCCACACCAGGTCAAGAAAGGAGACAGCGGGCACGACGGTGAGCTCCACCCGCGGATCGGCCCGCAGGAGCTCGACCGTTCGCTCGGCCACCAGCGGCGAGCCGGGCACGGCGTAGACGACGTCGCCTCCGCCACTCGCCGCCTCCACCAGGTCGTCGACGATCCGGCGGTAGACGTCCTCGAAGGTGGAAGCCTCCTCGTAGTGGTGGTCGAAAGAGGCCACCGCGTCGCCGAGGTCGGCCGCGGCAGGGTGGTGCCGGGTCCGGACGAAGGCCCGGGAGGCCCGGCGCAGCGCCTGCTCCGCGGCTTCGGTTCGAAGGTCAGGGCCCGCCGGGCCGAGCCCGACCACGGTGATCGAGGGCCGGCCGGGCGCGCCGGCGCCTCGCGCGCTGGTCCCGACCACCGCGCTCAGCCCGCGGCTGTGGAGGAGGTGGCCCCCTTCGACGGGGTGGCCGTCGCCGCCGACTGGATCTTCTGGGCCGGCGGGACATTCGCCGCCGCATCGGGGACGAACACGCCGGCCGGGCTGACCGGTGCGGCCAGGTCGACGCTGAGCGGCCGGACGCGGCCGTAGCGAGGGTCGGCGGTGACGTCGGCCTTGGCCCCGGCCACCGTGAGGACGGCCGTCGTCTTGGACGTCGTCGAGTCGAGGAGCGCCTGTGCCACCAGTGTCCGCACCTTGCCGAACGGCGTGGGGTTGCGGGCAGTGACGAAGAGCAGCGCGTACTTGGTCCCTGTGCCCTCGGACACCGGCTGGGAGAGAGTGCCCACCGGGAGCTTCACCACCGACGCCGGCAAGTCGGTGACCAGTACCTCGGGACCGCAGCCGATCTGGGTGACGGTGCCGGTCTTGGCGATCGGGGTGCCCCCCTTGATCTGCGAGCTCGCCGAGCTGGCGTCATCTTTCGATGTGTAGCTCACGAAGCTGATGCATTCGGTGTCGAACTCGGACGAGTGCAGGTGGTAGTAGCGCTCGAGCGCCGACGTGGACAGCGAAAATCCGGCCAGGTGGACCGAGAGCACGTCTTGTGCGGCCTGGGCCTGGATCTGCTCGGTGACGAACGATTTGGGCAGGCTGCCGAGCACCTGGGAGGCCGAGACCCCGCAGCTCTGCCCGGTCGCGCTCTCCAGCGCGCCGAGCACCGATGTGACCTGGCGGGAGAACGAGGACGTGGCGAAGGCGACATCGGCCTGGGTCACGGTGATGTGCCGCTGGGCCAGGAGCTGGGAGACGAGGACGTCGTCGGCCATCTTGCCCAGCCAGAAGCGGACGAAGTTGTTGTTGTAGGTCGGGGGCGAACCGGCCTTTGTGACCTTCCCCGCCCCCGTCACCGGGAAGAGCCCGGTCGCCGTCGAGGTGTTCCCGCTCAGCACCAGCTGGGCCTGGAGGTAGCACTGATAGTCGGTGCTGCCGGCAATGGCCGCCAGGTCTGTGTTGAGCGACCCGCGGCTGATGGCCGTGCCGTTGACGCTGGCCGCGTCGGAGGGGACGAAGTAGGCGGCAACGCCCACGGCGGCCCCCACCGCCACGAGGAGGGCGACGAGGAGCTTCATGCGCCGCGCATGCTATCGGCTGGTCCAGAAGCCCCCTGATCGGCCGGCCGCGGTTCGGTGTCGGCCGGCACCAGCTCGGCCAAGAGGGAGCGCAGGTAGTCGGCAGGACGCTCCTTGTCGGGCAGGTCGACCACCAGCTGGTGCAGCTCCTCGCGCAGCGTGGAGCTCGGGGCGAGCCGGCGCAGGCGTACCTGGGCGCTGGCCGGCAGGGTGAGCGGCGAGATCCGGGCTTGGGAGCGTCGGGCCCCGCCCACCCGGGCGGGGACCACCGAGATGTCGGCGACACCGGCGCGGAGGCACTCCACCCGGAGGCGGGTGAGGGAGAGCAACCCCTCGGCGGCCACCGGTGGCGGCCCGAACCTGTCGGCCCACTCTTCGGCCACGTCGTCCACCTGCTCGAAGGT
>Ga0265327_10004453_pt1 | contig 12394 bp, 11 predicted proteins | sample 41621metaG_FD_202089 | JGI IMG/M metagenome (GOLD analysis project Ga0265327, IMG submission 202089) | Rhizosphere microbial communities from Carex aquatilis grown in University of Washington, Seatle, WA, United States - 4-16-21 metaG | ecosystem: Host-associated > Plants > Roots > Rhizosphere...
CATCCCGAAGTCCTGTCGCGCATCTTCGAACCCTTTTTCACCACCAAAGATCCGACTCAGGGCACCGGCCTCGGCCTCTCCATCGTCCAGGACATCGTCCAACTCTCCGGCGGTGAAATCCTCGTCGACAGCACTCCCGGACGCGGCACCACCTTTACCATTTACTTCCCACTCGCCATCACTCCGATCATCAAGGAACCCGCGCCCCCCGCAGAAGCCCCGCTCACTGCGGGCAGCGAAACAATCCTGCTCGTTGAAGACGAAGAACTCGTCCGCATCATGCTCGTCGAAGTCCTCACCGCCAAAGGCTACAACGTCATGGCCGTCGGCGACGGCATGCAAGGACTCAACATCAGCCGCACCCATCAAGGCGTGATCGATCTTTTGATTACCGACCTCATGCTCCCGGAACTCCCCGGCTGGCAACTCGCCGATCGCATTGCCAAATCCCGCGGCCCCATCCCGGTTCTATTCATGTCCGGCTACACCAACGAAGAAATCTCCGAGAAGACCAAAGGCCGCACCGGCATGGATTTCCTCCAAAAGCCCTTCAGCAACGAAGCCCTCCTCGAAAAAGTCCGCCAGATCCTCGACGCCAAACTGCCGAAATAGCTTCTCGCAGCAACCGAGGCCTGTCCTCCGTCCCGTCCATCGTATCTCGGCGTTTTTAACCATTCATGCAATTGCCGCGCCCAGCAGGCAATCCATAATCCCGCAGAACATTACAAATCCGTGACAACACTGTCACCCCGTCTTCATCACCGCTTAACCTAACGATGCCAGCGTCTGCTCGTCCTTTAACAAACCGCTATTCAAAAAAAGAAAAACACATGAACAAAAATACTCTTATTGCAACCCTCGCCGCCGTGGCGCTGGCCTTCACCGTGGCAACCGCTTCCGCGGCTGAACAAAACACCGTCGTCGCCAAAGCCAAACTGACCCAGGCACAAGCCGCGAAAATTGCTCAAAAGAAAGTTGCCAACGGCACCGTCAATGAAGGCGAACTCGAAATGGAAAACGGCATCCTCGTCTGGTCATTCGACATCTCCCAACCCGACTCCAAAAACATCGTCGAGATCCAGGTCAACGCCGTCACTGGCAACATCGTTGACGTCTCCATCGAAACCCCGGCGGCCCAGGCCAAAGAAGCCGCCGAAGACAAAAAAGCCGAAGCCCCTGAAAAAGGAGAGAAAGGCGAAAAAGGCGAAGCCAAAGAAAAAGAATAGCTCCCGTTCAAACTGACACCGCCGCTGCGACCTCCCGTCCAGCGGCGTTTTTTATGCCACTTGCTCTATTTCAGCAACCGACCATTAAGAACGAACTCGCAGCAGCCGACGCACCACATCACAACTCTGCAACAGTGAAGCCCATCGCGATAGTGTCGCCATTCGCGTCTCATTTGCGGCTTAAAACCGCCGAATAAAAAAATTCCATCGGAAAGTTGCAACTTCCTGCAACTTCCGCCTCCTTCCTGCAATTAGTTGCAAAGTGGAGCGGTTTTATAGAGGAAAATTCTGCAACTTTTATCAAAGATCACCTCCGGGTTGCACTTCCCCGAATACCGGTAAGGACCGGCGGCCGAAGGGATTATAACGTGAAGCAACGGCGTTTCAATATTGTGTAGTTAAACCCCAGAGGGCAGCGGGGTGGTTCCCTGAGTAAAATCCGAAAAAACGAAGTTTCATTTTCGCGAAGCGGCGACGAAGGAGTTAAATGTCTTTCATTCACAGCCATTGATGCAGCGCATTTCCTGAAAACAGGACCAAAGGCTGGGATTTAGAAAATGGAAATGATGTTGATGACATCTGTTCACTGATTGTTGTCAATACTAAGAACCAACCCGTTTTCCCGATGGTCATTGGTTTCATCGGCGAAAAGTATGGCGCGAAGAACCTTTTCTATGTGCCGCACAAAGTTGCTGGGGAAATTTTCAAAAGGCCCAATAACTCTCTGCGTGCGGTGAAAAAGCACTGTGAACCAGAACTGGGATTTCAGGCACGGATGAACACGGATTTTCAACAGAAGGAAACGGAGACAACGAAGCAATTATGAACCGAAGCAATCTAGTTCTTTGCTGCGTTGTTGGTCAGTAGTTCGGGGGCGACTGTGTTGATCAGCTTCGTTGCGCTCGCGCGAAACACTACGTCGGGGTCGCGGGCACATTGAAGCAGCGATTGTCTCAACAATTCGGCTTGAGCTTTGCGCTCCCGTTTTATGAGGATGTATTGCTCCGCGACAGTGTAAACGCATCCAAGTCGTACATCTCTCGGCAAATTGGTGTTCTCAATGATACCTACGATAGCTACGTAGCCCTCCGGTCCGATTGCCTGCAAATCATCGCACGCAAAGAAATGGGCGACATTCCCTCTGGCGGAAACGACAATGTTGGAGAGCATCGGAATGGCTCCAGATGCTCTCGGTCCCATCCAAGAAAAATAGGAAAGAGCCAGCTGCTTTCTTCGATAGTCGTGATTGAAGAAGTTTTTGAGGGGCTTGCAGTTCCATCGAGTGCCTGCTTCAAGCACAAAGTTCGGGGGTTCGTTGGCTGTCCAGCGAACCATCTGTGGGATTCCGCTGGTCCCGATATGACGCAGAGCATTCTGAGCTTGATCAAACAATTCATTTTCTGCTGCGTTGTCTGCGACTGTAGCGTCAGGACGCATTTCCATACAGAGATTACGGGTCTCCAGCCAGGAGGACAGCGGCTTGCCTTCGTATTCGGGTTCGGGGGTGCTCCGGGTAAGCGCGAATGTAATAGCAGCAATTCCAACAGCCCCACACGCCGCTATCAGTTTCCATCGCTTGCGCACATGTGGAGTAGAGCACGACGGCAATTCGGCGCACGTCTTTTCTCACAGGAAGGTCCGTGTGATTGATCCGCGACAAATCGCAGCTCAGTTGCTCGGGCCGATTGATTGGCAATCGGAAGTTAGCGGCTTTTGCCGTTGTCCTGGGGAATTGCTGCACGCGGTTCAAGCCGGGGAGTTTTCAGCGATCGAACGAAAGCATCGACGGGCATCGGTTTCTTGTTTTGGGATCGGACACGCTGAGTCGCGACGAGGTCGGCGCGGTGTTCGCGTACGTGTGGCGGCGGCTGCGTTACAAGCTGCACTGCATCATTGATACAGCGGGGAAATCTTTGCACGCGTGGTTTGATGCGCCGCGCACTCGTTTGCACGAGGGGCGATTGAAGGCAGCGCTAGAGGTGTTCGGGTGTGATCCGAAAGTTTTTACGTATTCGCAGCCGGTCCCTGTTCCTGGGGCGTTCAGGGACGGACGGCTGCAGAAACTTGTTTGGTTGAGGGACAGCTAACGATGAATGCACTTGCTCCACGGATGCTATTGGCTGATAGGGATAGGTTGAAAATAGACCTGAACCGCTCGCCGGATTTGAGGCGACGGATCGGCAAGACAGTTGGTCAGCGCGACGCGAATGTAATCGAGGTTGGGTTCGGGTTCCAGCGGATACTTGTATCGCAACCAAAGCATTTTGATGAGGAACAAACGATTTTCGAGGGTGATGTTCGTATTGATGACGCTATCGCCGAGAGCTGTTGCCCCTGCAGGCCCCATACAGGCCAGTGCACGTCCCAGTCCCTGGGCAGCGTCCGACGGTGGCAACTCTTGGAGTTTTTGCTCAATCAAAGGAATAGCCGGAGCGGCGTCCGTACCCAAAGGGATGAATATTTGATATGCACGCGTTCGGAGAAGGGCACGGCGTTGAAAGTAATTTCGCAAGATTGGGGTTTTACGTTGCAAAGAAAACGGCATGTGCGGCGACTCATAGCCCGCCCATCGGACCAGCCATGGCAGAGCGTTGGTACCCATTGCGAGGACGGCTGCAACGTCTTCGCGCTGCCGGACCTCAGCGATAATTTTACTGTCGTATCCCTGCGGGAGTTCCGGGCTGTCGGTAATCCAGTCGGACAACGTGCGTCCGTTGTAGGTTGGTTCGGGATTGCCCGTCATCAACACGACTGCAGCTACGATGGCAACAAGCGCAACCATAGCAATCGCAATTTTCCACCCGCGTTTCACGCTCACAGACTAGGCAGGTGCTTTGAATGAGCGAGCAAATTGACAATCTGGGCTTATCGGGATGGACGGCTGCAGAAACTGGTTTGGTTGAGGTCTTAGCAGACGGCCACCGATGAAGAAAGAATTAAACATCTCAATTGAAAAACGCCGCAGGCTTGTCGGTCTAAGGCCGTGCCCGCAGGCAGCTTTGAGCGGCCTGCCTGATTTGAAGCGATGGGTCTGTGAGACATTGGTTCATGGCCGATGTGATTTCAGCAGCGTGGCGCTCCTCATGTTTTTTGTAACGAAACTCGAGAATTTTGATGAAGAGCACTCGGGTGCCAGCAGGTATTTGATTGTTAGCAGCATTGGCGGCAAGGGCCAGAGTGCCGGGTTCGCCTATCCTGAAAAGCGCAACCGAAAGGTTCTGCGCAGCTTTGCTTCCCTCGGGCGGGCGTTGAAGTTTGTCGGTTATCAGCGGGATTGCAGGAGAAGCATCCGTCTCCAAGATGGCGAACATATCAGATGCGCACGCACGAAGAAATTCAGGTCTTTGCGTAAGTTTACGAACGAACGGAATTCTTTTCTGCACTTCTGCGATAGGCGTGGGTGTTTCGTAAGAGACCTATTTCACCAACCAAGGATAAGCGCTCATTCCACCGGCTCGGACAGCATTTACTGCGAGTATTTCTCGTGCTGTAGGTGGATTTACATGCAGGTATTTTGGCAATTCTATAACCCATTCAGACAGTTTACGTCCCTGATATATCGGCTCTTTGTCGGCTTCGGAATTAAGTGTCATCCACAAAGCGACAGCGGCCGCGATCGCTACAATCGCTATCCCAACAATCTTCCAACGCTTTACCACGGGGGAAGCTTCCCAAATTTCGCACGATGAGCGAGCAAATTGACAATCTGGGCTTATCGCGGATGGACGGCTGCAAAAACTAGTTCGGTTAAGGGAAGCATGACTACGAACGCATTCATTCAACCCGCTGACGTTTTACGGCGTTATGCGCAGGAGTTTCATCACGTTCGTCGCAGAAAGCCGAATACGTGGGTCTGGAGTTTTCAGGGCTTCGATGAGCTCTTTCCTGATGAGGTCATGGTCCCTCTGATCACACGGGACGAGAGCGAATTCGGTATGGTACCGGCCTTTGTTATCGGGATTGCGAAGCAACGCAAGAATGGTCTTGTTACCTGTTGTTCCTGTGTGCGTGATTGCGGAGAGAGCGACTTCGGTGAGATACTCGCTCTTTGCGTTCACAACCATGTTCGACAAGGGTGGAATCGCTGGTGCACCGTTGGTTCCAAGAATTGTTAACCCGACTTCCGCCTGCCAAGCCTGGTACAGCCATCGAGTAGTCATCCGCCTGTATTGCCGCCCTGCTCCAAACTTTTCAGCAAGCGGAATAAAACGTTCTTCGGCACACCGCCGCGAAGCAGGCTTTTCGTAACTCAACCATTTGAGAAGGACCGGAACAGCATTCGTGCCGATCCTCTGGACTGCCTGAGCCGCTGCGTTGCGAACTTCGGGTGTCGATTGTTTCGCATCGTAGTCGGAAATCCATTCCGAAAGTTTGCGACCGTTGTAACTAGGCTCGGACTCGCCGGCGTTCATCGCAACAGCGACGAAGACGACCACAATCGCAGCAGCAGCAATCGCAATTTTCCACCCGCGTTTCACGCTCACAGACTAGGCAGGTGCTTTGAATGAGCGAGCAAATTGACAATCTGGGCTTATCGCGGATGGACGGCTGCAGAAACTCGTTTGGTTGAGGAATGGCGAATGAATGCCAAGCCCAATATTGAAAGCAAGGAGGTTTTTGGGTCGTCGTGGGTCCCCAAGCATTTCCATGGTTCCCAGCGCGTTGGAAGCTGCCAAACGGATGAGCGGGTCGGCGTTTTCGAAGACTTTAGTGAGTTCCTGTTTGATGAGGTCATGGTCTCTCCAAACGCAGCCCTCGAGCGCAACCAAGGTCTCGCTTTCATACCGGTTGTTCGGATTTTGAAAGAGCGCGAGAAGAGTCTTTGTCCCTGCAGTTCCCGTGTCGGCAATCGCATTGAGAGCGTTCAAACCAACGTGAGGGTGCGTCGGGTTTACGACCATATTCGAGAGCTGCGGAAGCGCTGGCGCTGCATTAGTCCCAAGTATGCTGAAAACAGCTCCCGCGTGCCAGGATCGGGCTTCTTCTCGATTTATCAGGGATTCGAATTTGTGCGTAACTCCAAGTTTGAACGCGACCGGTCTAAGGAGACGTTCAATGCACCGCCGAGGCGCGGGCGTTTTGTACGTCATCCATTTCAGGAGCGTTGGCAAGGCATTGGTGCCGATTTTCTGCAATGCCTCGGTTGCTGCATGATGGGCCGCGTCGCGGTGGACCGTTGTGTCGTACTGGATTTCGTAGTCGGATATCCAGTCCGAAAGCGCGCACCCTTTATATTTCGGTTCGTCGTCGCCGGTGGTTACCACGACCGTTGCCGCAACGGCAACCAGCGCGACCGTAGCAATCGCAATCTTCCACCGGCGTTTCACGCTCACAGAGTAGGCATGTGTTTTGAATGAGCGAGCAAATTGACATTGTCGTTGATCTTGGCGCCGTGGCGACTCCGTTTCTGCCGTTCGATGTTGGGCGCTGGAAGTTGGACGTTCGCGTTTGCATCCCTCGGTTCTTTTGCGTATTCCGCCTTTTCCCTCCTTTCCCTACATTTTTTGACAGTTACATCACGTCACGCACGCTCGCCCTCGTCCGACAATAACACCGCCGCTGCGACCTCCCGTCCAGCGGCGTTTTTGTTATATCCGGTTGGCAAAACTCAGTCACTCCCCATCACCATCGTCCTTGCAAAAGATCATCCACAAACTGCAGAAAAGAATAAATCATCCAGGCAAGAGAAATGACAAACACCGCCGCAGCACACCAAAGGCCCCAACCCCTGCTTTCGGGTCTCCGTTTCCAGGGCTTCAACCTGACCTTCGGAGGGTCTGCCTGGCGCAGACAATAAGGGCACCCTTGTGAGTCGAGCGGCACGACCCGCCCACAAATCTGGCAACGACTCGGAGACAAATCTGGCTGGCTGCCCGCTTTCATAACGGGACTTCTTGAACCACTTCGTTCACGCACCTTTCCGCTAGAATCCTCAAACTGCGTAATTTTCCTGTTCAGCCTCAAAAAAGCAATTTCCTAACACTTACTTCAAAAATTCTGGCCAGTTTCCTGTATGCGCCAGCCGGGCAGAAAGCTTAACCTCGAATTATGAGCAGCGTCGCTGAAATCAATAACGTCATCGAGAACTTTGATGCGCGGCAACGCGCAGAATGGATTTCGGATTTCGAATTTATTTCCTCAGTGTCCATCCGCGGTTAACCAACCAGCAACCTTCATGCCTCGGCGCCTTGGTGGTTAAATTTTGTCCAAAAAAACATGCGTTTTTGTCCCTCCTTTCCCTGACTTCCCCGCTTTCCCTACATTTTTTGACAGTCCCGTCACTTCACGTATGCTCGCCCTCGTCCGACGAATAACTCGGACCGATGCGCAATAACGTTCATCGCAACGAAGAAAGGCCAGCTATGCGAGACAATGTCGTCACCCCATCCAGCACGCTCGCCCCTGTACAGATTTCAGGCCCTGCCGCCGTCACCGCGTCTCAGCATCACAGCCGCCTCATTCCAACCTCATCGTCACCTCGCAAAATTGCAGTCAACTTAACCTGCCGTAAGTCCACGCAACCTGCCGTAACCGAAAAAAGAAATAATTTATTCACGATCCAACTACCCATCAACCTCGGTTCAGGTTCGGGCCAGCCTCGGTTCAACCTCGGCGAAACCGCACCGAACCGAGCGAAACCGAGGTCAAACAAAAAATATTTTCGCCGCACTCATGCACCCAAAAAGTATGACAGGTGTATTTTCGCCGCATTGTCACCGTAGGGGAAATACGCCCAACTGCGTCGAAACACGCCTAACGACACCAAAAGACAGCTTTAACAAAAAACAAAAAAATGGCGCAGCTTCGCTGAACGCCGATTACCCCTTACCGTTCACTGCTTACTTGCCTTTCACTGGACAATGAATACAACTAACGATCCAAAAGCTATGAGACTCTTACAAGTCCTGCTCATTTCGCTCCTGCTGGGTTGCGTCAACGACAAGCCAACGTGCTGCGCTGCACCTCGGCACGGAAGCGGTCGCGCCCAATGGACCGAGGCCAAAGCAAATAGTTGGTACGCAAAGCAACCCTGGCTCGTCGGCGCAAACTTCGCCCCCAGCACCGCCATCAACCAACTCGAAATGTGGCAGGCCGAAACCTGGGATCCCAAAACCATCGACCGCGAGCTCGGTTGGGCCCAAAGCCTCGGCTTCACCAGCGTCCGCGTCTTCCTGCACGACCTCGCCTGGAAACAGGATCCAAAAGGTTTCATCAACCGCATGGACCACTTCCTCAACATGGCCGACAAACATCACATTGGTGTCATGTTTGTCATCTTCGACAGCGTCTGGGATCCGTTCCCGCAAGCCGGCAAACAACGTGAACCCCGTCCGCACACCCACAACTCCGGCTGGGTTCAAAGCCCCGGCGCAAAAATTCTTGCTGACGAAAAGTTGCAGGATGAACTCAAAGCCTACGTCCAGGATGTCGTTGGCCATTTCCGCAACGATCGCCGTGTGCAAATCTGGGACATCTTCAACGAACCCGACAACCCGGTGCCGCAATATCGCAAAGTCGAAATCCCGAATAAAAAAGAAGCCGCGCTCCGACTGTTGAAGAAAACTTTCGCGTGGGCTCGCGAAATGAATCCATCGCAACCGCTCACCTCCGGCGTCTGGATTGGTAATTGGGGCAGTCCCGAAAAACTTTCACCCATGGAACAAGTGCAGCTCGGCGAATCCGACATCATCACCTTTCACAACTATTCCAAGCTGCCTGAAATGCAAAAGTGCGTCGACCACCTGCGCCGCTACAATCGCCCGATCATCTGCAGTGAATATATGGCGCGCCCGATGGGCAGCACTTTCAATCCAGTCCTTGGCTATCTAAAAGAACAACACGTCGGCGCTTACAACTGGGGCTTCGTCTCCGGCAAAACGCAGACGATTTTCCCATGGGATTCCTGGGAAAAACAATACGGCGACGAACCACCGACGTGGTTCCACGACATTTTCCGAGCTGACGGAACTCCTTATAACCAGGAGGAAGTCCGTTACATCCGCGAGCTTGCTCGCGATGCACGACACACCAGCGTTGTGCAGCCGGATCGCGGCCGAAAAGCCGCATCACCATTGGCGTTCTCAGCGCAATAAGACCAGCTAAAATCACGCATTCTCTTTGCTTTGCGCGTTTGCGCTGTGATACGCTTTACACCCTGTTGAGTTATTAGGAAAAAAGTATGGATAAGCCAGTCAAGGCTCCAATCGACCCGGAGCTGTTTCGCAGAATTCAGGAATTAATCGTCTACAAAGGTTGCGGTCACAATCAGGAACTCGTCGCTGACATCATCGACAACGCCCTCAAAATTCTTCACGACGTTGAAGACCGAGGCGATGTCCGCGTCATCCAAACCGCCGTGCGCGAACTGCGCTACGCCTTCAAAACGTTCGCGCCTTACGCGGACAGAAAAAAAATCACCGTCTTCGGTTCCGCTCGCACCAAGCCCGAAGAACCGGAATACAAGCAGGCGCTCGATTTCGGCCGTAAGATGGCTGAAGCAAAATGGATGGTCATCACCGGCGCAGGCCCCGGCATCATGCAAGCCGGCCTCGAAGGCGCTGGTGCGGATAACAGTTTCGGCGCGGCAATCCGGTTGCCACATGAACAGACGACGCCCTCAATTATTTCGGGTGACAAGAAGTTGGTTAACTTCAAATACTTCTTCACGCGCAAAGTGACGTTCATTCGTCAGGCCGACGCGATTGCGTTGTTCCCCGGCGGTTTCGGCACAATGGATGAAGGATTCGAAGCGATGACCTTGATGCAGACCGGCAAAAGCCGTTTGCGTCCGTTGGTCTGTATTAACCCGCCCGGCTCAACCTTCTGGCGCACATGGGACAAGAACATCCATGAACATCTGCTTCGCCACAAACTGATCAACGAAACCGACACAAAAATCTATCGCATCTTCGAAAACAACGACGACGCGATCAAACACATCGTCCGTTTTTATCGGAACTATCATTCGATGCGTTGGGTGCGCGACACGCTGGTCGTTCGTTTGAAGAACACCCCAACACCATCAGCCGTTCAGGCGCTGAACGAAGATTTCGAAGACATCATCAGTGGCGAGCCCATTCGCGTCATCGACGCGTTGCCAGAAGAACAAGACGAAGTTGCGGCTCTTAACCTGCCGCGCATTGCTTTCGGCTTCGATCGCCGTAGCTACGGCCGCCTGCGCGCCCTCGTTGATGCCTTAAACACCTTGTAATAGGCTTTGACCGCAGAGCGGCAGTTTGCTTAGCTCTGCGGGACTAAACAAATGCACTCCTCCGGCCCCTCTACTCCCGTCAATTACAACTACCCAAAAGGTTTTCGTGCCCGGCGTGGACTGAACTGGGTCGTGCTCGGCGGTATGTACGCGTCATATTACATGTGCCGCTACAATTTCCGTTTCGCGACACCCGGGATGGAAAAGGAGTTCGGGTTCAACCATGCTGATATCACCAACATGCTCAGCGCATGGTCGATCGCTTACGGCTTCGGCCAGTTAATCAACGGCTTGATCTGCGATCGCATCGGCGGCCGCACTTCGATGGTGATCGGCGCGGCCGGCACCATCCTGATCAACTTCATCTACGGTTTCGCATCATTCGCGGGAACGTTCTCCACGTTTGCCTTGATCTGGCTGTTCAACGGCTACCTGCAATCGTTCGGTTCACCCGGGATGATTAAAATCAACGCCGCGTGGTTTAACCGCAGCGAACGCGGGACCTTCGCCGGCATATTCGGTTTCATGATTCAATTGGGACAGGTCGGCATCAACCAACTTGCCCCGTTGATTCTGGCCGGTTTCAGTATCGGTAGCTGGACCCTCGCAGCGAACCAATGGCGATGGTTGTTCCGTCTCCCACCGTTGATCACCGCCGTGATGGCCGTTTGCGTCGCCTTCATTCCGCGCGAAACACCGGAGCAAGCGGGCTACAAAGGTTGTGTCAAAGACGAGAGCGACAGCAACACCGAACATTCTGACGACGTGAAAGTCAGCATGAAGGAATGTTTTGTCACCATTTTCAAACATCCGCTCGTCTGGTTTTACGCCCTGGCTTACGCCTGCACCGGCGCGGTTCGCCACAGCTCAGATCAGTTGTCTGTGCTCTATTTTACCGACCATCTTAAAGTCGACATCGCTCACAACCATATTTTTGTATGGACGATGCTCGCAGTTCCGCTCGTCGCCGTCGCCGGCTCCATCATTTCCGGTGTTGTCTCCGACAAAGTCTTCCACGGCCATCGCTCACCTGTTGCGATGCAACTTTACTTTATTTTGGCGGCGGTCCTTGTGTTCGCGTCCCTCGCAATGTGGGGAGGCATGATGACTTCATCGACGACGGGGATCATCTTGAGCTGCGCATTTCTGATTTTCATTTCATTCACCGTCAACGCCACGCACTCAATCGTGGGGGCTGCCGCGCCGATGGATATTGGTGGCCGCAAAATGGCAGGCTTTGCTTCGGGCGTGATTGATTCATTCCAATACTTCGGCGCAGCGATTGCGTTGCCCATCACCGGCCAGCTGCTCCTCAAATATAGTTGGGCCGCATGGTTCCCGAGCATGGTCGTTTTCGGAATCATCGGCGGCTGCGCCATGCTTTTCGTCATGCGCAAACAACGTCTGATGCGCGAAGAAGCAGAACGACAAGCTCAAGCAGCCACAGTCGCAAGCTAAAGCATGGCGCGCGAAATCAAACTTGTCACCGTCGATGGCGATGGTTGTCTTTTCGCTTATACCAACGTCGGCAGCATTTTCCATTCAAGTTGGGACGCCCTTGGTTTTGCTTATGGTTTGAAGGAACAGTGGGATGTTCGCACTCAGAAGTATTACCCGAAGAAAACCTTCGACCAGCAATGGGCCGAGGAAGACGTCAGCGATTTGGTTGGCCGCCCGTTAGCGCAAGCCGCTGAAGTTTTGTATCCAGTCCCCTACTCGGCCGGAGCAAAGGAATTTCTTGCCGCCACCAAAGGCAAACTCGTACGTGGTTTGCTATCCAGTTGTGTTGATGTCGTCGGCCAACACGCCGCTGACGAAACCGAAATGGAATTTACCTTCTGCAATCGCGTCCACCATCGCGACGGCATCTTTACCGGCACCCTGAACTACGAAGTGCCAACGTGGGAGAAACATCTGCGCATCCCGGAAATCTGCGCGACATACAAAGTCACGCCCA
>Ga0265327_10004454_pt1 | contig 12393 bp, 11 predicted proteins | sample 41621metaG_FD_202089 | JGI IMG/M metagenome (GOLD analysis project Ga0265327, IMG submission 202089) | Rhizosphere microbial communities from Carex aquatilis grown in University of Washington, Seatle, WA, United States - 4-16-21 metaG | ecosystem: Host-associated > Plants > Roots > Rhizosphere...
GTCAGGCTATTGTTGAAATAATAAAGAAGGTGTTTTTGCCAAAATAAAACGCCCAATTATGGTCGGCGGGGCAGTCCCACCCCGTTGCACTACGGGAATTGCATCTCACTCCGTTCCACTACGGAGACTGCGTCACCCACCCCGCCGCCAGCACCGAACCGGACGTGAGACCCTTCCACCGTCAGACTTCCGAAGTCTTAACCCCTTACGGGGCAAGCGACTTCGGAAGTCTGAATAGCCGGCCGCGCGGAGAAGATCGGGAAGTTTTTCTATGAATGAAAAGGACATTCCATGAAAATCACTGGAGTTATCTTATGGATTATCGTTATTGTGCTGTTATGTGTGGAAGGATTTCTGTTTTTGGCGTCATATGACTACAGAATTACCATGCAGAACGACGAGCAAGCCACTGCGGTAGTCACGGGCAACGAACGCCACCCCTATTACGGTAACTACAATGAACAGGGCATCCAATATTATTATTGCGCGAAATTCAAATTCCAAACCCAGGATGGCCGGACTATTTCGGTGCAACAAGATGATTCAACAGATTTTCCCTGCTCATCATACGTGAGCGACTCGCCGAATTATCAGGTTGGTCAGCAAGTGCCTGTATATTACGATCCAAGCGATCCTGCCCATACGGTGCAAATAGCCGCAGATGTGAACAATGCAAATACAGCAGCAGTGGTAATAGGAGTGATCGTTTTCATTTCTATCATTCTGTGCGCCGTGGTTGGCTCGGTATTGTTCGCGATGGGTTTGGCGAAAAGCAGGCAATGAATGGCGCGAGAAGACAGCTTGCATCCGTGAGGATGGAACATGGAAAGCGCTGACGGAGTATTTACAGCGGTTTGCTACTGTTTACAAAAGCGTTTTGCCGTAATTGCCCCAGACTTTCGAAGTCTGAGACGCTCAACCCAAGCGCCAGAAATAGCGCTAAAATGTAAAAAATCCCCCCGTCTCAGCATTGACCGCCAAAACATCGTTCCGACGGGAAAAATAAGGCTCCGACCGCCAGAACATCGTCCCGACGGGAAAAATAAGGCTCCGACCGCCAGAACATCGTTCCGACTGGAAAAATAAGACCGGTGACCGCCAGAACATCGTTCCGACCGGAAAAATAAGACCGGTGACTGCCAAAACATCGTCCCGACGGGAAAAATAAGACTGGTGACCGCCAAAACATCGTTCCGACGGGAAAAATAAGACTGGTGACCGCCAAAACATCGTTCCGACGGAAAAATAAGGCTCCGACCGGAGCAATCACCCATCCTGCCGTTATACAATGTGCAGAAAACCATCGCCAAAAACGCCGTCCAGGCCACCGCCGACCGCGACGCGGCGGTCAAAGCCTTGCAGCAATGGGCCAAACAATTCAAGGGCATCGCCTCCGTGGCCTTGCGCGCCCAACCCATCCAGGCCAAAAAACTGGGGCTGTAATCCCCGTTGGGCGGGGGTCTCCTGACCCCCGCCCCATTCGGGATGGTGGCCCGCCCCCTGGCGCACCGGCGTCCAATACGGCAAGGACAGTAGCCAGTACGAAATGGCGGGCGGCGCGCGCAAGAGATCAAACGCGCTCCCAAGAAAAAGAAAACCGTCTCTTGATGAATAAAAAGACTTCCGAAGTCTTGGAGACTTCGGAAGTCTTTTTGAATCTGGTCCATAACCTGCCTTTGAACCTTAATCAGCAGGCTGAATTCAGCATCCCGCATTTACTATCGCGTTTTGTCCGGCGGGAATTCTTTTGTGAAATCCAAATAGAGCATCGTAAATGCGGTAACGTTCCACGGGCCGATGATCGCCGCCAAGACCTGGTTTGCCAGACTGACGATGGGCACTTGCAGCAGGTTTTGGTAGGTGGAAAGGTCAAAGCCCAGGGGAAATGAAATGCGAGGGGGAGCCGCAATAAAAATGATCAGCATTAATAATCCGAGCAGGACACTTTGCAACAGGAAGAAGATGCCACCCAACCCAAGGCTGCGGGATAAATGGCTGCCCACGATCCGAAGACCCGTCGGGATCGATTTCAACATTTTGACTTGATCGATCACAATGGCGCACATGCAAAAACTTGTGATGGGGGTGAAGACGATGCCGAAAATAGCCGTAAGGAGCGGCGCGGGAGCCGTGTGAAAAACAGCCTGGTGAACGCCAAACAGCAAGAGCAATGATATGGCGACTAAAAAATAAAAGCCCAAAGTCTTGCCTGCTAACGATTCACCTCGATCCCAAGTCTCACGGATGGAAATATCGTTATGATTCAAATGCTTTTGAGAAACAAAATGGATAAACCCCGCAAGGAAAATGATTGGAATGACAAACAATAACAAATCAACACAACCTGATATAAAAAAAAGCAGCAGGTTTTTCTCCGCGAATGCCGACGGCAGGCGAAGGAATTGGGCGCAGGAAATGAGCATATAACACCACGCCACCCTGCTTTTGCCGATATAACCGGCCGATAGCCGGAGCGCCTGGAAATTGTTCATATCATCGATGATCCATCATCCATATCGAAGCAAAATGGTTCTTTTGGAATCAGCGTGGTGCTCCGCCAGATGTAGGTCGGATTGGCAATCCGACTTACGAATCGTCACCAGATATGGCGGTCTATCACGGAAAATCCCAAAGAGCCAGCAAAATTTGTCGGGCTCGCGCGTTCAAAAGGAACAATTCGTCAATCGCTCTGCCGCCTTATGCTGATGCGCACCGCGTTCTCGATGGGCCGGTCGGCCACCAGGATCAGGTACCCGCCGCCGCCCGCGCCGGAGACCTTCCAGCCCAGGGCCTGGCTGCGGTAGGCGTCGATCTGCACCTGCATGTCGGGCGTCAGCATGTTGGGGAACATGGCCACCTGTGCTCCGAAGCTTTCGCGCATCGCGCAGCCAAAGGCGGCAGCGTCCTTGTCGATGGCGGCGTGCCAACAGGCTTTGGCGGCGTCTGACAGCGCCTTCGCGCCTGCGGGGGTGATATTGGTATTCTCGAGCACGTGGTACCCCGAAGGGCGCGGGTCAAGCGGGATCAGGTAGAGCGCATTTTCGATAAAACTGAGCACGTGTTCGTTGTGATTGTCGGTAATATGCTTGGGCCAGTATTCGCCGTCATAATCCGCTTTGGCCAGGCCGGGATAGATAATCCCGATCGAATCCTGCGACCCGGAGATTTCCTGGGTGCCCGGCGGGTTGTCGAAGGCAAAGAGCATTTTGGCGAGCTTTTCGACGTTATCGGCCGGCAGGCGCGCGCCCCACATCTCGATCGCATGGCTGCGAGTGCTGGTGGCCATGCCACTGCGCAGGTTGAACTCCAGGGTGGGGTGGATCGAAATCGTCAGCACCGGGCCTGGATGCAGCTTGGAGACGAAGGGCTGGTCGAGCCAGCCCCCGGCCAGGTCAATGCGGTAGGGGATGGCGCTGATCCCGCGCAGCGCGGTGCTCGAACGCGGCGTCAGCCCCGGGTGCGGCTCGCGTTTCAGGATGACGTATTCGATTCCCAGTTCCTCGCACAGCCGTTTCTTTTCGGGGACGTTGCCGTCTTCGTTGACAATGAAATAATCGGGGCGGATTTCCTTTAGCTCATCGATAAAATCCAGCAGCCCGGAGCCTTTCGAGATGAAGGCGTCCTTGACGCAGGCCAGCGACTTGATAATGTATAGGCGTTCCTCTTCGGTGTTGATGGTGGGACGGTTTTTCAGCTCGAAGATGGTGCGGTCCGAGCCGAGGGCCACGTACAGGTCGCCGTATTGGGCCGCCTCCTGGAAAAAAGCGACGTGCCCGCTGTGGGGCAGATCAAAACAACCGCTGACAAAGACTTTTTTAGGCATGGCAGTTTCTCTAATTATTAGGATTTCTCACTGTACATCCCCAAAATAGAACGCGGATTAGCGCGGATGATGCGGAAATCGTGCCCGTAGGGTATAAGTGCAGATTTTTTAAGCTTTACCCGCGAAAATCTGCTGAATCAGCGTTATCCGCGTTCTATTTGGGTTGTCAAGCGTCAATGTACAGTAGAGAATTTAGGATGAATGCTCCACGCGCCCGGAGACCAGGAGCATGTTGGCATACTGGGTCGTGTCGCCGGTGCGGATCAGCCCGATGGCCTGCGGGACGCGCTTCTTGAATTCATTGTGCGGTTCGAAAGTGACCGGAATGTCACCCGCAGTTTGGGCAAAGAGCGCCTGCGTTTCGCGGCTGTTTTCGGCGCGGAACTCCTCGGCCATAAAAATCTGGCTGATGTCAAAATTGGGGCGAATGGCGACCAATACTTGCAAGACGGTGGGAATACCGTCTGCGAGGGAAATATCCACCGTCTCGATCATCGACCAGAAGGGGAAGCCCCGGTCGGCGATGACCAGCATGTTGGTATGGCGCACCCGCGCCAAAAGGGAGTTGATCTGGGGGTTGAGAATGCCGGTTTTTAGCATAGCGACTCCAAGACTCGCGGCGTATTTATGCTGACCTTGCCGCCATGATTTTTTCGAGCATTTCTTCGTTGGTGCCGAACTTGAAAAATTCCAATCCGCGCTGGCGGGCAATTTCTGTCTCGATTGCCACCAGGCTGCGGACATCGCTCAGGGTGACGAAAGGTTGGGGCAGCTTTTCCAGGCGGGCCGCGAGCGCGGCTTCGTCGGGTTCGGTAGGCGGCAGGGTTTGCAGATATTGTAAAACGGCCTTCGCGCCGTTGATGCCATCCTTGCGGGCGTATCCCACCAGCCCCGAACTGGCCTTGCGCGACCACCCGGCCACAAAAACGTCCTCGATCAGGCTATTCGTCGTCGGGTTGTAGGCTTCGTAGGAAATATCATTCACGGGGAAACGCGGCTGGGGACTCTTGGAAAACTCGTTCCACTGGGTCGGCAGCCCAAAGCTTTCATCCACTTTATCGCCGATTGCAAAAATAACCGAATCGACCTGGATGGTGCGTTTGTGGCCGGTGCCTTTGGGCTTGACTTCATTATCTTGCAGCACCAGGTCGTTGTCCTCGACTTCCAGCCCGTTGACGATACCGTCCTCCCCTCCCATCATTTGCGCGGGCGAAGCCAGGAACTCAAAGCGAAAACGGGTGGGGGACTTGGTCGGTAAGGCCTTGGGCAATGCTTCGAGGATTTGCGCTTTGGCCTCCACCGGGTCTTGCCCAATGGCCACCATCTGCGGGCTGACGCGCGAAATTTCCTCGTCGAAGGCGCGCTGGTCCAGGTTGCAAATAATGTTTTCCATTTCTTTCTTGTCAAACTTGACTTCGGCGGGGCCGCGTCGCACCACGACGATGACTTCCTCGGCTTTGACTTTTTGGATGACAAAACGGGCAACATCGATCATGACATTGCCTGCGCCCACAATCGCCACCTTTTTGCCAAAATGGAACATTTTCAGGGTGTAACGCGGCAGCAGGTTGTAGTGATAAACCAGGTATTTGGCCTGGTAAACGCCGGTCAGGTTTTCGCCGGGCAGTCTGAGCCATTTTGTTCCCTGCGCCCCGGCGGTGACCAGGATGGCCTGGAAACCAAGCGCGCGCAAGTCGTCCAGGCTCAAATCATCCTGACTGCCCACCGTGATATTTCCGAGATACGTGATGCCCGGCGTGTCGAGCACCTGGCGGAACTGGACGCGCAGGCTTTCTTTCATGACAAACTTATCGGGATAGATGCCATATTCGGCCAGCCCGCCGGGCTTGATATCGCGGTTAAAAAGGACAACTTTGACGCCGCTACGCGCCATTTCGCGGGCCGCAAACATCCCCGCCGGGCCTGCGCCGACGACAGCGGCGTAATGGATTTTTTCACTCATGTGTTTTTCTCCTCATGTTCGCTAATGAAATTTGGATAATGCCAGGGCGATTATATGTGACGCAAGGTTGTAACGCAAGTCTCAATAAGCTTAAGCTATCCACAGATTTCGCAGATAAAATCTAAAGAAAAAATCTGCGTACATCGGCGTCACGAGTGCCCGTTAGGGTATCTGCGGATGATGGTTTTTTGAAGCCAATCGCAGCGGTTAAATTAGCAGCCTCCCCTGCAAAGTGACAGAGGAGGCTGCACCCAAAAGGAGAAAGCCTAAATTTACAGCCCTTTTGCCAGGTGGTAATACAGGTCGTTCCAGCGCAGCTTGTCGCGGAAATCGGGGATGGTGGTGTTTTCGTCGATCAGCAGGAATTCGATCCCGGCCATCCCGGTAAAATCTTGCAGGTGCTCTGCCGTCAGCGAGTAGCTGAAGCTGGTATGGTGCGCGCCGCCGGCGTAGATCCAGGCCGCGGCAGCGGTCTTGAGATTGGGACGCGGCAGCCACAGGGCGCGCGCCACCGGCAGCTTGGGCAGCGGCTCGTCGGTGGGTACCACGTCCACCACGTTGGCGACCATTCTGAAGCGCTGGCCCATGTCCATGATGGACGCGCCAATCGCCGGGCCGGTCATCGTGTCAAAGATCAGGCGCACGGGGTCGGCCTTGCCGCCAATCGAAAGCGGATAAATCTCCAGCCTGGGTTTCTCGGATGCGAGCGACTCGCAGATTTCGAGCATGTGCGCGCCGAGCACTTTGTCGCCCGTTGCGCTAAAGTGATAGGTGTAATCTTCCATAAAGCTGACGCCGCCCTTCAACCCGGCGCTCATCGTCTTCATGGCGCGCACCAGCGCGGACGTCTTCCAGTCGCCTTCGGCCCCGAAGCCGTAACCGTCGCGCATCAGGCGCTGGACGGCCAGACCGGGCAACTGCGCCAGACCCGGCAGGTCTTCGAAGGTAGTCGTAAAGGCTTTGAAATTCCCGGCGCTCAAGAAGTTGCGCAGGCCGATTTCGATGCGCGCCCCTTCGCGCAGCGACGTGTTGCGCTCGCCGCCGGGTTTCAAGGCCGGGGCGACTTCGTACTCGTCCAGATAGGTCTGCACCAATTGGTTGATTTCGGCGTCGGAGGCCTCGTTCACCGCCTTGACCAAATCCCCCACCCCGTAGCCGTAGACGGAGTACCCGAAGCGCATCTGCGCCTCGACTTTGTCTCCTTCGGTGACGGCCACGTCGCGCATGTTATCGCCAAAACGAGCCACTTTCGCGCCCTGCCAATCGGCCCAGCCGCAGGCTGCGCGCGTCCACGCGCCGATGCTGCACTGCACGTCGGCATCCTGCCAGTGCCCGACGACCACTTTACGGTCCAGGCGCATACGGCTGCCGATGAACCCGAACTCCCGGTCGCCGTGCGCGGACTGGTTCAGGTTCATAAAGTTCATATCGATTTCAGACCAGGGGATTTCACGCCCGTACTGGGTGTGCAGGTGCAGGAAAGGCTTCTTGAGCAGGCCCAGCCCGGCAATCCACATTTTGGCGGGCGAGAAAGTATGCATCCAGGTCACCAGTCCCACACATTTGGATGTCGAATTGGCTTCCAGGCACAACTCGCGGATGGCTTCGGGCGAGGTCAGCACCGGTTTGAAGACCACGCGCACCGGTACGTGCGCCGAAGCGCCCAGCGCAGCAGCGATTTCGCGTGAATGGACGGCCACCTGCTCCAACACTTTCGGGCCATAGAGATGCTGACTGCCCGTCACAAACCAGACTTCGTATTCTTTTAAGTTAATCATAAATTCGCTCCTAGTCTTATAAAGGATGAAGGATGAAAGATGAAGGATGAAGAAAGACGTTTTTATCTTTCATCCTTCATCTTTCATCTTTTATTTTGTTATTGTCCGTAGACGTGGGTATAACGATAATGTAATTTGTCCACGTCGTCTTGTGGAATTTCGTCGGGCACGCCGATTTGCAGCGCCAGCCAGACGGTTTTGGCGTTGTCTTCGGTCATGACGGCTGCCTTAACCGCCGCTTTCGCGTTTTTACCGATGGTAAAGACGCCGTGATTCTTGAGCAACACCGCCGGAGAGTTGCCAATGCTCCCGACGACGACCTGTCCGATGGTTTCGTCGCCGATCAGGGCGAAGCCGCCGCACGGAATGGGGCCGCCGAATTCGTCGGCAATCGCCGTCAGCACCACCGGGATGGGTTTGTTGACCGCCGCAAAAGCGGTGGCGTAGACCGAATGGGTATGCACCACACCGAATACATCCGGGCGATGTTTGTAAATATACAAGTGAGTATAAACATCAGACGACGGTTTGAAATTGCCTTCAACGATTTTGCCGTCCAAATCCATGACGACCATGTGTTCAGGGCGCATCTCTTCGTAGCGAATGCCCGAAGCCTTGATAACCACCAGCCCCGTCTCCGCATCGCGCGCGCTGACGTTTCCGCCCGTCCATACCACCAGGTTGTGTTTGGGCAGTTCCAGGTGCAGCGCTACCAGTTCTTCTTTTAGCTTTTCGAGCATATTTATCTCCTATTTCAGTCCATCCACAGCGGCTTTTTCAATCCCAAGTCCCTTCTTGTAACGTTTCATGAAAGCTGTAAACCCATCCACGTCTCTTGGATCGGGCGCTATCGTAGCGCCGAGTTCACCCACAAAAACTTTCTCGGAGAGATAGGCTTCCAGGGGTTCATTGCCTGTCTTATAAAGCATGTAGGATGCGAGCAAAGCAATTCCCCACGCGCCACCCTCGCCCGCAGTTTCCATCACGGAAACGGGGACATTCATTGCCGCCGCCATCATTTTTTGGCCCACTTCCTTTGTTTTGAAGAAGCCGCCGTGACCAAAGACCTGGTCAATCTTTACTTTTTCCTGCTCGAAAAGAATATCCAATCCGATTTTCAGCGCGCCGAGTGCCGAGAACAGATTCACGCGCATGAAATTTGCAAGCGTGAAGTGGCTTTCAGGCGTGCGAACGAACAATGGACGCCCCTCCTCTAAGTGCGTGATATGCTCTCCCGAAAGATAAGCGTAGGCAAGCAGCCCACCGGCATCCGCATCGCCCGTAAGCGCTTTTTTATATAGAATTTCATACAACTTCGATTCACTGATCTCCACACCCAGCATCTGGGCGAATTCCTGGAACACGCCGACCCAGGCATTGAGATCGGATGTGCAGTTGTTGCTGTGTACCATTGCGACAGGCTTGCCCGTTGGCGTTGTCACCATATCGATCTCAGGATAGACCTTCGACAGCGCCTTTTCCAGAACGATCATGGCAAAGACAGACGTTCCAGCGGACACGTTGCCCGTTCGCGCAGCGACACTATTTGTGGCGACCATGCCTGTGCCAGCGTCACCCTCAGGCGGGCAAAGCGGAATGCCCGCTTGCAACTGCCCCGTAGGATCGAGCAGTTTTGCGCCTTCTGCGGTCAAAACACCCGCTGCTTCGCCCGCTATCAACACTCTCGGCAGGATATCCTGAAGTTTCCACGGGAGCTTTTCCGCTTCGGAGCGTTCGTTGAACAGTTGCAGCATACGCTCATCGTAGTGATTGGTCCTGCTGTCGATGGGGAACATGCCCGATGCTTCACCAACCCCCATTACCTTCTGCCCAGTCAGTTTCCAATGGAGGTAGCCTGCCAGCGTCGTCAGGTAGCTGATATTCTTCAGATGGGGTTCCTTGTTCAATATCGCCTGATACAGGTGCGCAATACTCCAACGCTGCGGAATGTTGAATTGGAACAGGTCTGTGAGCCTCTCAGAGGCCTGTCCGGTGATCGTATTTCGCCATGTGCGAAACGGGGCAAGCAAATTCCCATCCTTATCGAACGCCAGGTAGCCGTGCATCATGGCGCTAAAACCAATGGCGCCAATATTCTGGAGCGGGGTCTTGTGCTTCTCAAAAAACGCATTGCTCAGATTGCGATAACTTTCCTGCAAACCCGTCCAGGCATCTTCAAGACGATACGTCCAGATGCCGTTTTCATACTGATTTTCCCACTCATAACTTCCCGATGCAACTGGCTTATGATCCTCGTCAATCAATACAGCCTTGATTCGAGTTGAGCCTAACTCCACGCCAATTGTATATTTTGTCATAAGGTCTCCATTGCCACAATCACTTTGATTCCTTCACGCTTTTCTGCCACCGCAAATGCTTCGGCGGCATCTTCCAATGAAAAGCGGTGTGTCACCAGCGAACGCACATCCACCAGGCCGCTTTCCACCAATTGGATGGCGCGCGGGTAGGTATGCTTCATGCGCTGCACCAGCTTGATGGTCAACCCTTTGCGGCGCGCCAGCGAAGCCGAAAACGACGTTTTGTCATCTTCGGGGATGCCCGCCAGGATGACCTTTCCGCCGGGGATAACGGCGGCGAAAGCGTCATCGACGGCTGCCTGCGCCCCGGCGACTTCGAAAGCCACATCCACGCCGCGTCCCCCGGTCGCCGCCAGGATCGGACTCCCATTCGGGCTGCCCTCCGTTAAAAAGGCGTGCTGCGCCCCGAAAGCTTTTGCCGCGTCCACCCGCTGCGGGCGCAGGTCGGTTGCGACGATTTTCGTTGCCCCTGAAAGCCGCGCCAGTTGGACGATCAGCAGGCCAATTGAACCGCAGCCGAAGACCCCAACCGTCATCCCGGCTTTGAGATGACCCAGTCGACGGCGTGGATCGCCACCCCAAGCGGTTCCAGCATGGCTCCGTCGTCGTCCGATAAAGCATCGGGCAGCGGGAAAAGATTTTCGATGGGCCAAGCCATATTTTCGCGCAAAGCGCCATCCTGCGCACCATGTCCGGCAAAGATGACGTTTGCACACAGGTTGGGATGTCCGCGCCGGCAAAACTCGCAGCTTCCGCACGAAATGGCCGGTTCCACGACCACACGCTGACCGGCGCATGAACCATCGGCAATCGTGGCCGCAAATTCGTGTCCCAACACGAGTGGGTGAGTCAGGCGCGCGTCGCCAATACCTTGCTACGAAAACCAGTGCAGGTCAGAACCGCAAATGCCTACCGAGGTAACTTTGAGCAGCGCCTGTCCTTCGCCGGGGACAGGCGTTGGTTTCTTCGCGCAGACGCAAGTCATGCAGGTCGTGCAGACGTAAAGTTTTCATTGAAAATATCATCGAATCGAAAAAAGGAACTTTCTTTCGTCATCGTTCCCGTTATCGTTCACAAAACATTATAACAAAGGTATAATGGAAAATACAAGAGTGAATTTTTGGGACTTGAGGGAATTGGCCGATCTTTAACCTCTTACGCCCGCCTGAACAGCCAGAATCATCTGAGGTGGATCATTATGGGAAGACATAGAGTACAAAAAATTACTATCAAAGATATTGCCAAACTGTGCGGCGTTTCCACGCAAACGATATCGCGCGTTATTAATAAACGGCCGGATGTTTCTCCCGAAACCCGCGAATCGGTGGAAAAGGCGATTGCTGAAATGGGCTACCGGCCCAGCGCCCTGGCGCGCAGCCTGGTACAGCAGCGCAGTTATACGCTGGGGGTCATCACGGCCGGTTTGAAATATGTTGGCGTTTCTCAAACTTTAAATGGCATCACCGAGCAATGTGAAGTATCCGATTACGCTTTATTAATCAAAGAACTACCTCGTTTTGATACGCCCAATATTGTGCCGGTCATCGAATCGCTGATTTCGCGCCACGTGGAGGGAATCATCTTTGCCGCGCCCGAGCTCAACGAGAACGTCAAAATGGTTCAATCGCAGTTGCCTTCGTTTTGCCCGCCGATCATCTTCTTGAAAAGCCAGGCCAACCCCAATTACACGACCATCAGCGTGGATAATTATGGCGGCGCGCGCAAAGCCGTTGAGTTTCTTTTTTCTGTCGGCAGGCGAAAAATCGGCTTGATTACCGGGCCACTGGAATGGCTGGAGGCGCGTCAGCGTAAACAAGGCTGGGAAGACGCGATTAAAAGCGTCGGTGAGTCTGTCTCCGACCAGAATTGGTCCCAGGGGAATTGGTCTTCTTCCAGCGGCGAGGCGGCGTTCGCCGAGTTAATCCAAAAATATCCTGACATGGACGCGGTTTTTGTAAGCAATGATCAGATGGCGTTGGGCCTGTTGCATTACGCGCAAGAACATTTTATTCAAGTCCCTGATGACCTGGCAATCGTTGGTTTTGATGATTTAACCGAAGCGGCCTACTTTACCCCGGCCCTGACAACCATGACGCATCCCCTGCGTGAACTGGGCATTCTGGCGGTTAAGACCATGCTGGCGCAAATCGAGGGGGCAGATCATCAGCCGCCGGTAAGGGCAATAACACTTCAGAGCGAACTTGTGATACGTCACAGCACACCTGCTTCTAATCACGTAGAAAATATTCGAGGCTAATCCAAAACGGTTCGGAATTAGGCCCTTTTTGAGGGCAAGATGATCCCTCGGTATTTACAGATTTTTTAGGCGTAAAATTCATTCGGCAAACCTCTTGACACGCCACTTTTTTTTTGCTAATATAATAGTGTCCAAATGTGAACGATAACGGGAACGTTATCAGGATATTTTCTGGTAAAGTTGCGAGAAAGTCTCGCTTTATGCAGATCAATATATGTATCGAGCCAAAATAAGGCAGTTCCGCGCATGACTTA
>Ga0265327_10004455_pt1 | contig 12390 bp, 17 predicted proteins | sample 41621metaG_FD_202089 | JGI IMG/M metagenome (GOLD analysis project Ga0265327, IMG submission 202089) | Rhizosphere microbial communities from Carex aquatilis grown in University of Washington, Seatle, WA, United States - 4-16-21 metaG | ecosystem: Host-associated > Plants > Roots > Rhizosphere...
TCAGATGGAATGGGTGATTGAAACGGCGGGCTCTGATGCAAGCGATGATGTCCGCTTCCACATCGGCAGTTATCTTGGAAGTCCTATGACATCCATCGTTACGCCGGGGATCGCGCCGGTCCGTATTGCTAACTTACGACACTATCTTAGGAGATAAAAACATGGGACGCATTTATAAAATTCCGATGGATGCCGCGTCTGTCGGAACCGCCGTGCAAGACCTTTTCGCCATCAAATGCGGGGCAGGAGGTTTAATCCTTCATCATATCCATTTGGATTCCAGCAACACTGCGGCAGCCCCAATGCGGCTGCGCCTCAAGCGTGCCACCGCCACCATTACCTTGGGGTCAGGTGGTTCGTCCGTAACGCCAGTGACGGCCAATTTCAATGATTCTGCTGCGGCCGGCACGGCGCATATCAATGACACAACCCAAGCCACCACATCAGGCGCCTTCACAACTCTTCTTGGCTTCAATTGGGACACGGTGCTGCCCTTCGACTATCTTCCGCCCCCTGAAAACCGCGACTCCATTATTCTCAACCAAGGGCTTGTGCTCGATCTGCCTGCGACCATCACAGCCGCGACGGTCAGCGGCTATCTGGTCTTTGAAGAAGTCCCTTAATATAAACGGCGGGGCGCACTAAATGGCATATGTGTTTCGCCGCCCATCTAGGCGCTATTTTAAAAAAGCGACGCCGCGCTTTGTAATTCCAGCCATTGCCATTGCCGGCACGCTCGCGGCCAGTGAAGCCGCAGATGTGGCGGCCTTTGCCGGCCACGTTGATATTCCAACCACCGGCACTCTGGCCGCCTCAGAGGCTCCAGACGTTGCTTCGTTTGGTGGCAGCGTCTCGAACCCCGGCACAGGCACGCTGGCGGCCAGCGAGGCGCCTGACGTTGCCAGCTTTAGCGGGTTTTTGCCAGGGACCGGCACGCTCGCGGCCAGCGAAGCGCCCGACATTGCGGCGTTTGTCGCCCATATCCCAGCCACCGGCACGCTGGCAGCGTCCGAGGCACCGGACATTGCGATATGTGTCGGGCTCGTCCGCTTTGAGTTTGCCGACGTCATGCCGGTCAATCTGCCCTGGCGCATCGAACGCGATGCCAAGGGCGGCCCGCGCTTCAACACCTCAATCTTTATCGGCGCCAACGGGTTCGAGTATCGCAACGTCAATTGGCCGGTGCAGATCGGCCGCTGGTCGATCGCACTCGGGTATCGAGACGACGACGATCAGGATTTCCTCGACGTGCTGGCGATCTTCTACAACGCGCGCGGCAATGCCCTCGGCTTCCTGTTCAAGGACTGGTCGGACTATCGCGCCAAAGACCAGATGCTCGGGATTGTCGAGGGAGAGCCCACACAGTTTCAGTTGCAGAAAGTCTATTCGATTGGCGCGTTTTCCTATGCCCGCAAGATCACACGGCCGAAATATGGAACTGTCGTCATCAAACTCGCCGGCGTTGTGCAGACCGGCATTGACGTGAACCTCAACACCGGAATCATCATCGGCGCCACCTCGGACATGACCGCCAGCTTCGAGTTCAATGTGCCGGTCCGGTTCGACACCGATGCGATGGAAATCGACGTCGAGCGCGATGGCCTGGTGAACTGCCCGACGATCGACCTGGTCGAGATCAAAGAATGACTGGCTGTAGATCAGCAGCAACCTATCCGGCCGATTTCACCCCATTCCCTTAGCTGCAAATAGGAGAAAAACGATGACTATTAAGCCAGTTAACCTTGGCCCAGTCTCTCCGTATGTAGACCCAATCGGTGATGCTATAAAAAAGTTTGCTCAGGTTGGTGTTGGTGCCCCTAACATTCAATGGGTCTATTGGAGCGATCCCGCAGGCACTGGCCGCTGGGAGTTTCAATGCTCCGCGTATTATTTACAGACCGCTGAAGATGCGGAACTTCTCTACACCTTAAGCTGTTTTGGCGGTTGTGCATTTGGAAGTGTTGGCGGGGCGCCACCTGCGCCGACTCCGACATGGCCAACGGGTGCGAATGTCCAGCAACTCCATGGACCTCTATTTAACTCCGGTATTGTATCCCCCAGCGGCCGAATCCTTGGCACGAACGCGCAGACGCGAGTGCTTACTTTGTCTGCCACCGACCCAACAAAGCTCTTGGCTGATATGCAACAAGCCTTGAAACCTTATAACAGTTCCTTGAATTTCATCTATTACGATGACACAGCAAATTCAGGCATCTGGCGGGTCCAGGGGACATCCTATTACCTGCTTAATCTTCCACAGTTGATCTATTCAACAGTGGTGCAGTCCGGTGGAAATTCACGCGGCGGCGGTGGTGTGCCTGCGACCCCTCCACCTTCATGGATGGGCGCTGGAGGCTCACAAGGAGGAGGACTTCCGTCAGGGGTCATCCCGGTCCAGGTCTTCAACCTGTTCCCATTCCTGTAAGGGGGATTGATATGGCAGCCTCAATCTTTGGCTATGACCCAACAGATCCAACGGCAGGCTATCACGACAAGCTAGGGAATTATTCTGACGCTGGGGTGCGCTCACAAGGGCAGGGATCCGCAAGTGGCGATGTGGCTGGGGTACACCCAGCCACTGCCCAGGCGCTAGGATTGGACCATCCATCAACGCCGGTGTTTCATCAGTTTGCTTCATGGTATCAGCAGGCCATTGCCCAGGCTGAAGGGCCAGCTCATCTCGCTGGCTTTACCCATCTCGCGATGAATATGGGGCAGGGAGGGGAGCCGTTTGAACGTCCTGGGTTCACGTCACTGCCAACAGGCGGGGGAGGGTTTATCGGACCTCGTGAGCAGCCAAACCTTACGCATTTTGACGCGACTTTTAGAGAGCAGCCTCAACTCAACCAATTTCACACGTTCAGTCGTCAAGACGTCATGGAGATATACCATCTTGCCGAGACTCCGGAAGAGATGGATATTGTAAGCTATTACGATGCGCTGAACCCATTCGATCCAGCACACCCAGATAACATGCTGCTCAATGTCCCGACGCTGTTTGCAAATGGCTCACCGGTAGCATTTCAACCGTACAACCCAACGACATTCGAGTTTGGAAGGATGGGGTTGGCGCCTTGGGTCGATCAGATGCCATCTGTATACGATCTTGGTGGGCGTAATCAATTTCAGTTCCCGTTCATGACGGATTTCGACGGCAGCATTAATCCGATCACCGGGCGCCCCCCTCCTCAGTTCTAAGGGATTATTTAGGTTTCCCTGGCCCAAACATGCTGGGTGTTTCAGGCCCTTCGTCTGGAAAATAAGGATTATTCCTAAGCTTTCGCATTTGTTCGGCCATAACAGCTTTTAAGAATGCGCGACCAGGCTCCCCCGGAGAATCAAGCCATCTCGTCAGGGACACAACTAATGAATGATGTTGCTCAATGATGGTTTGCAGACTCTTTTCGAGCATGGCAACGCGATATTCTGTCCGGTCTTTGGGGATCATTCTTCTTCTCCGCACAAACTTATGGGTTAAATAAATGAATGGATCATCGCCCGAATGAGGGCCTTTGACAATGGCCTGCTGGCGGCCCTCTCAAACAAAGTCGTCACCCTGGCGCTCTTCGTCAAGATTGTCCGCGCCGATGGGCAGATCGTCCGCTTTTATCAGTCAACCAAGCCGGTGGTGGTTGAGGGGGAGACCTTCCTGCCAGCGCGCGGCGTCACGGTCGCGTCGATCCCGTTTGAGCTCAATGGCGCGGCCTCGCGCGTCGATCTGAATTTGGTCGCCACTTCCGGCGCAACCCTGGATCCGGACGATATCCGCAACGGGCTCTATGATGACGCGCGAGTGACGATCTATCTGGCCGACCGCAACACCACCGAAAGTCTTCAGAATATCCTCTTCGTCGGCTCGATGGGGCAAATCACGCTCACCGAGCGCGGCTATGCGGTGATCGAATGCGTCAGCCTCTTGGAGCGCGCCCAGCAACTGACGACCGAGCAATATTCGCCGGTCTGCCGGGCCGATTTCGGCGATCTGCGCTGCAAGTTCGACATTTCGACGGTGACCGAGCATGTCACCGTAGCCGGCTATGATGGCGGCTATGTCCTGACAGTCTCCGGGCTTTCCTCGGACGCCACGGCGTTGACGCCGGCGACAGGGGCCTTCCTCTTCAAGTCCAACCCAGCGGCCGGCTCGAAGATCAACATCAATGGCACGGATGTCGAGTTTGCCGCCACGGACACCGACGGCATGGTGACGATCGGCTCGGCCCGGATTTCCCATTGGGGGACTGTCAAGCGGCCGAACGTCAATCTCACGGTGCAAAACTTGATTGCCTTTCTGAACGCCTCCAGCGACACCGAAATTGTCAAATGCACCTATGCGCTGGGCGGCATCGGGGAAGTCGTCTTGACGGCTGTCTCACCCGGCGCGGGCGGCAATGACATCACGATTTCGGCCGAGGCGGAGACGAATGCCACGGCATCAGGCGAGACGCTTTCGGGCGGGTCTGGCGCCGGCGGAACCGACTATTGGGTCAACGGCCAGATCATCTTCCGGTCTGGCCTTCTGGCAAACCAATCATATGAAATTCAGGCCAGCGCCGACGATCAGATTTCCCTTTTTACACCGATCGAGTTCGCGCCGCAAAACGGTGACGAGATCGACATCATCCGCGGCTGTGATCATAGCCCGTTCCACCAGGGGTGCGGCCGCTATAACAACATCGCAAATTATCGGGGCGAGCCATGGTGCCCAGGGGATGAGGTCGACGCGAACCTTCAATGGGTTTCGGTCGATCTCGTGACGCCGGCCCCGCCCGCTGACGTGCCGGGCGAATGGCCGGATTGGTTCGAGGTGGCAGACACATGACGTATGGCGCTGGAAATGGGACAGTCAAAGTCACGTTCCGGGGATGGCCGATCCCTGGCGCGCAGAGCAGCGACGGGACGGCGCATTGGTGGCCGCCGACCTATTTCTATGATCCGGTATTCTATCCCGGTGGCGCAGATGCGCACGGCAATCCAACGCCGCCGCCGATGGCCAAGGGACCGGCGACGCAATGGCTGCAAGTCAATCAGCCGATCGGGCTTTGGACGCCTTTTACTGATTGGGGAAGCTTTAGCTTGAATCCGCAATGGTTCGGTAGTTTCGCCAGCGGCACGAGCGGCAAGCCAGTCGATTCGGAGGGCAAAGACCCTTCCATTGGGTATAAATTACACACTGGAGACGCCGGGTTCGACTCGTCGCTTTGGAACACAAATGTAGGCGGCACGGCTAGGCCCGGGCGGGCGCTTTGGAAAAAACAATATTGGGAATCGCACATTAAGTCGGTCCCCTCTGCTGTGCCGCCGTCTTCATCCAAAGAACACGATCCTTTCCAAATCATGTCGAGCCCATCTTGGTTTATGTCAGGTGGCGATGGATTCAACACGCAATGGCCTAAAAATTTAAATACGTTTTTAAATCCGGTCATCGGGCTTTGGCCGAGGTGCAAGCAGTTTTCCAAGTGGAACATAATCGGCCTCGACCCTCCCGATTGCCAATATCGCTCGATCGGCGTCACCCGCACCAGCAGTATGAGGGGTGATGCGACGCTCTTTGGAGCAAAGAAAGACATTGGCGGCGACGCGCCAACGCTGGATTGCTATGTCGTGAATGATTATTCATGGATCGAAAGCACGACTACCGGGCATAGGCCGCCATGGTACTTAGGAGACCCAGGCAGTACGACCGTATGCACGCAATGGAGCCTTGCCCTACACGACTATGGGTCAATTGACGGGATAAATACCTTCGACAATGGCACCGATATAACGCAAGAAAATGTCTTCGAGGTCTGCACCGTCTATGGGCCTGGGGGCGGCGGCACAATTGGAACCCCGCCGACAGAATCTCCAGGGGAAGCCGCTTTGGGACCGATTGGAGGAGGAGGATCATTCACCTATGATCCTTCAACCGGAAAATATGTTTCGACAGGCGGCAGTTTCTTTCCTAACGGGGCCTTCGATATTACCATCGAAGGTTACGGCTCTGATCATACCGTTTTAAGCTGGAAAATCTACGACTATCGCGAATCCGGGCATGGGGGGGGAGCGCCAGGCGGCCCCGACGCCAATGTTAAGTACACTAATCTTTATGGCGATCTGTTCTATGCCCCTGACATCGACCTAGGGGAGAATGCCTTTTTCTCACAACAGCAAGGCGGGTCAAAGGGCGATTGCGCCTTTGGTGGGGATCCTGGAGTTGTCATCCCCTTCGGTGCTGATCCTGGGTTCCATGGACCTGTCTTCAAGGGCCGCGCGGATTGCCTTAACTCGATCAAATCTCCGTCCCGCCACTGCCCGATCAATGCGACGCGGATCGTTCCAGATGACGGCCGCAGCCCGCTCAGCGGCCTTGAGGTGCCGGCCAACGGGGTCTGGACCGGCGTCGATCTCGGCTCATGGGGAGTGGACGATGTCATCATGATTTGCACGGATACCACGAGCCGCAAGGTCTGGTTTGGGATCAATGGCCGCTGGATCGGCCCCAATGGAACTGACGCCGATCCTGTGGCGGGCACTGGCTGGGCTTGCTACATGGATGGCCCCGACGCCAGCGACCCGCTCGCGGACGCCAACATCGACGCCCGCAATTACTATCCCGGCGTCTCCTTCCGCCTGGGCGAGACGATCATCGAACAGGTGACGCAAACCAGCAAGATGAAATATCCGATCCCGAAAGGCTTCCGCGCCTTCGCCGCGAGGTACGGCCCATGAGCCGCCTCACCTCTTACATCCCGAGCGTCGCCAAGAAGAAGCCGCCGTCCCGGCACCCGGGCGACGAATACTATAAGGGCTCTTCGAACACTTGGGGGCAGGTTATTCCCTTGTCCGCCGGCGTGCGGCGCATGAGCTCGTGGATCATTTGGCTGCAAGCCTATATGACCTTCATCGAGGGCGGCACCGTCATCAAGATCAACGTCGACGATAGCGGCACGGTCACCGCCAAAGTCGAGACCGTTGGCGGCAAGGTCTTCGCGACTTTCGCCGTTTCCTTCGGCTATCCGATCGATCATGACGCCGATGACAGCCGGCTGGTGCGCAACATTTGGGCCAATGGCCGCCTGCTCTGGTCGGACGCGGTTGGCGCCACCTCGGCGACGGCCCTCGGCGGCGACGACGCATTCTCCTGGACCTTCTATCCCGGCAGCGAGGATCAGCCGATCGACCCGCTGATGGACGCGGACCACCCTGGCACGACGCCGGCATATCGCGGCCAGATGATCATGGTCTTGGACCATTTCCCCTGCCATGAGTTTGAGGGGAAAATTCCGAGTATCACCGCCGAGATTATCGACGGCGATAGTGCCGAGCGCATGGTGGTCTCGCATCAACTCGCCTTGATGGCCAGCTTTTCCGGCGTCTATACCGGCGCCGATGTCTTGGTCGACGACGCGCTGCTCGACATCGAGAACGACGGGCTGCTGATCGAGGAAAATTGGAAGATCGCCGATTTCTTCAATGTCGTCGGCCGCTTCTACGATTGGGATTATGTCGAGAGCGGCGGGCTCGTGAAATTCTTCCGCTCTGTCAACGCGGCTGAATACACGGTCGCCGCCACGATCACCGAATCCGAGATCGTCGACGATGGCAGCAACCAGGGCGAAGGCACCGTGCTGACGACGCGCGCCGATGATTCCCAGATCCCGATCATTATGGAAGTGAACTACTACGATCGCAGCCAGCAATATCAGTTGAGCTTGCAGAGGGCCAGGCGCCAGCAATTCCCGCAAAAGACGGTGCTGCTCGGGTCATCCGACAATTTCGCAGTCCCCTTTATCACGACGGCCAGCGAGGCCCTGACCGGCGCGACGCGGGCGCTTTACAAAGGCGCCCATGAGCGGCTGACGCACAACTTCACGCTGCCCCCGCATTATGCCTATCTCGAACCCGGCGACATTCTCTCTCTGCTGGCCGGCGGCAAAACCTACATCGTCAAATTGACGTATCTGGAAATGCAGCAAGACCTTTCGCTCCTCTGCACCGCGACCAATGTCGCGTATGGCGCGGATTACACAAGGCCTGGATTTGGCGGTGGCATCATTCCGCCGGTCGTCGATTCCGGCACCGGCGTTTATGGCTGGGACAATCTTTCGGTCGTTTCCGCTGTTGAGGTGTCTTAATGTCCAATCTCGTCTATCCGAAGTTCAAGGGCTCGCTGATGAATTTGGCGTCAGCGACAGGCCTCTTGGCGTATGACATCAAAGTCGCCCTGATGAGTGCGGCTTATGTGCCTTCGGTGGTGGACCAATTCCTCTCCGATGTGTCCGGCGTTGTATCGACGTGCCCCAACCTGACCGGCAAGACGATCTCGGCCGATGGCATCTTCGGCAGCGATGATCCAACCTTTACGGCCGTCACCGGAGACGACGTGGTCGGGTTTCTGATCTATGTCGATACCGGTAGCCCAGGGTCGTCGCGGCTCGTCGCTTATCGCGATTCCGATTTGACCGGATTCCCCTTCACGCCGGCGGGGTTCGATAAGACCCTGACGCTCACCTCGGCCGGCTGGTTCAAGCTCTAGCCCTCGCGCAACCAAACCCGATTTTTCGCTGATTTTGTCAACCGGCCGGCGCCATGCCGCCCGGTCGTTTTCGCACGCCTATAGGAGGCATTTTTGACGATCGACCGCGCCTATTTTTTCAATGCTGCCCGCACCAAACCCTTCGGTGGATCGATCTCGGCGGGACAGGTGGACGGGCTCATCAAGATCCTCGACGAATGGGAGCGCCGCGAGCTCACCGATCCGCGCTGGCTCGCGTACATCCTCGGCACCGCCTACCATGAATCCGGCCACACCCTGCAGCCGGTCCGCGAGATGGGCGGCGACGCCTATCTGCGGTCGAAACCCTATTATCCCTGGGTCGGCGAAGGGCTGGTGCAGGTCACCTGGGAAACCAACCATCGCAAGTTCGGCGCGACGGCGCCAGGCCAGTTGATGCAATGGCCGATCGCCTTGCGGGCCATCTTCGACGGCATGACCAAGGGCATGTTTACCGGCAAGAAGCTGGGTGACTATTTTCACGGCAATATCGCCGACTGGAGCCATGCCAGGCAGATCGTCAACGGCATGGACCGGGCTGATCTGATCGCCGGCTATGCGCTCGCCTTCATGGCTGCCATTAAGAGCGAGACCGACGCCCCGGCTAAAAAGATCACCCCAGCGCATAAAGCCGGAGGCGCCGTGATTGCGGCGGGCGCCGCTGCCGCCGCTGGTGCGCATTTCTTCGGGAGCGGCGATCTTTGGATGGTTGCCGGCATCGGGCTCTATACCGTCTTTATGGTGCTGTCCGGCATGGCGCTGGGCCGCAAATTCGCCGCCGTGGCCGGAATTCCCGCTTCGGCCGCTCCGCACGCCGCCGTGGCCACCGCGCCAGCCGCCCCAACCGCCAGCCCGGTCGATGGCGATGTCCTCGACCAGGTCCTGAACGACGTTGCAGCTCGCAAACAGGCCCTGGACGCGGCAATCGCCACTGTCGGGCATGTGCGCGAGACGGTCCGCGCCCAGATCAATAGTCTCGGGACAGCCGAAAAGGCCGCAGGCGAGCGCCTGATGGCTCTTTTGGCCGCCGCAGCACCAGCCCCCGCCCAAACCCCGCCTTCGCCGCCGCAGGCCGCCCCTGAGCCGCCGCAAGCGCCCCCCGAGCCGCCCGAGCTGGAACCCGCTCACCCCTCCCCCGAACCCACCCAGGAGACGCACCAATGACCCTGCCTTGGATCCCGATCGTGATCATTTTCGGTCTCGGCGTGATGTTTTTCTATGTCGGACCGCAGATCGAGAAATTCCGCCAGACGCTCGGCGTGCCAGATCAGTTGAAATCCGGCAACCTCTCGATCCTGCAAAAAATCCAACTGACGCTGCTCGGCCTCAAGACCCCGTTGCTCGCGACCCTCGCGACCGGCTGGAGCTTCATTGCCCAGAACGGGGACCAGCTCGCCGGCTTCGGCTGGGAAAAATTCATGACCGCTGAGCACGCCGCCTGGGTGCAGGCCGGTCTTTGGCTGGCGACCCTCTGGGCGCATTTCAGCGGCATAAACACGGTTGCTGCGATGCCGCCCGCGGTCCCCGCGCCGCCCGCCCCGCCGGAGGGCTAACGCATGATCGCCCTCCTCGGCCTTCTCCTCCCTGCCATATCCAACATATTTCCCGCGTTCTTTTCCTATTTGGGTAAGAAGCAGGACGTCACGCTAACCGGATTCGGCCAGGCGCTCGGCGGCGACGTTGAGCTTGCCAAAGCCCAATTGCAGGCCGATCTCGCCATCGAGCAGGCGAAGGCCGCGCAAAACTCCTGGATCGGCGCCAAGATCATCGGCTGTTTGGCCGGCGAACTGACGGTGATCTATTTCGGATCGATCGTCATCGATTCGATGTTTCATCTTGGCTGGGGCATCTCAAAACTCCCGCCGCCTTGGGATGACCGCGCCTGGATCATCCTGCAATCTTTCATCATCGTCTCGCCCGTCGCGCCGGTTCTTTCGGCGACGTCGGCGTGGCTCTCGCGGAGGTAGGCCTATGTCAGACATGCACGACCTCCTCGACAAACTCTTACTGCATTCCCAATCGCCCGAGAAGCTGGATCGGGTGCTTGGGATTCTTCACCACATCAGCCAGCAACAGGAACGCATTATGAACACCATGGATGATGTCATCAACGATCTGGCCGACACCAAGGGCAAGCTCGACACGCTGGTCACCGCCTTCAGCGATCTCCGCGCGCAACTCGCGTCGGCCGGACCGACTGTGACCCAGGCGCAGATTGACGCGGCCTTTGCGAGCGTCGAGGCGGTCAAAGCCGAAATCGTTGCGACGATGACGCCGCCGGCACCCCCGGCCGACCCCGCGCCGACAGCCTGACTCCCCGGAATAATCCCCCCCCGCCGGTCTCCGGCGGGGGCCTATCATTTTTCTCAGGAGTCCGGGGAATGCCGTTTGAAGAACACGTAACTCAGGCGCAGTGGTTTACCGAGTTTGGCAAGCTTCAGCAACAGGCGGAAACGATTTCAGTGGAGTTGCAGGCGATCCGGCAAGACATGAAAAAACTGACCAACCCCAATTATGCGAACCTAATCGCGGGCGCGACGCTGATGGTCATCGGGATTGGCAGCCTATGGGGGATCGCGATCAGGCCGATCAGTGACGCACTCACCAATATGCAGGCCGATTTGATGAAAAAAGACCTCATCATAGAGAAATTCGGTGAGCACGACAGGGACTTGGCCGCTATTCATTCTGATCTGGCCACTAAAGCGTCTAAAGAGGACGTGGTTGTGCTGCATGGGGCTCTTAACGACAAGGCCGCGAAGGACGATCTGAACCGCGTCATTATCGATATCGACAGAAGGCTTCCGAAAAGATGAAACGTGGCTTCGTTCTGACGGTTTTCATGCTGTGGCTGGCCGTGCTGCCGGGCGAGGCGTCGGCGCGGTGCTTCTTGTTTTTTTGCTCGCATCCTCACCACCATTATAGCCATCGCCATCACCATGCGCACCATCACCGCAGGCACGTGCGGGTAAAGATCATTACCCATCTAAGGCATGAGCAGCCAGCCGGGGCCAATCAATTGCCCCCGATTAACCCTATCAAATAGCGAGCGCCGCCTTTTGGCACGAGCTGTTAAAGGGGCCTTAGCGGTTAGGCCGACCAGAAATCCCGCAAGACCACGCCCGGCGTTCCGTCGCTGGTCAATTCTTCGCAGGTGGTCAGTTGGTTAGAAAGCCAAGCTTCCCTTCCTTCGTTGCCAGCCTGATCCCCAGCGGCGATTCTGGCCGCTGCCTCATTGTCGGCGCGCACAACAAAGCCGAATGCTCTATCATACCAAGGCTCCCAGCTATTGACCGGCTCCAGTATAAACAATCTCATCACAGGCGCTCCGTAAATAACCGTTAGCTTCACCACTCGAAAACGATGCTGACATTATGGAACCCGGCGACTCGCAAATGATGGTCGATGAATAGCCCGAGATCTTGCTGCCCCGGCGACGCTTCTTCAATCGTGACGGTATAGCCAGTATCGCCCATGTCATTCTCCCAGCGCATGGCTTCATGACATCCCAGGTCCCCCCAATTGATAGCGCCGGGGATATTTTCTCTTTCTGCGAAGGCCAGCTCGCAAGCCTTGTCCGCTACGGCCCGGAGTTCTTTCAAATCGTATGTCAGGGATGCCATCAAAATTTAATCCTCATGATGCGGGGCAACGCTAGGGCATATAAAATCTGGTGTTTTGCACTGTCCAGACTAACTTTGACAATCATGGACACAGAACCCGGCTATGGTGTAACTAGTTGCTATAACTAGACTAAAATGTCTGGCGCAGTCCATGCAAGTCCACATATATTATATGATGAGTTATCATGTTGTTTCCCGAGGAGAACAGCTAATTTTACCCGCCTGGGGCAACAC
>Ga0265327_10004456_pt1 | contig 12389 bp, 9 predicted proteins | sample 41621metaG_FD_202089 | JGI IMG/M metagenome (GOLD analysis project Ga0265327, IMG submission 202089) | Rhizosphere microbial communities from Carex aquatilis grown in University of Washington, Seatle, WA, United States - 4-16-21 metaG | ecosystem: Host-associated > Plants > Roots > Rhizosphere >...
ATATTGTACATCGGCTGATTGGAAGATGAATGCGGGTCCATGTTTTTCCACAAGAGCTGGTTTCTACTGACAAAGTTGTCGGATGGGGGACAATCTTCGGCAGGAAGTGTCAACGTTGGAATCTTCTCCCATCGAAGGTTGGGAAACGGCTCGGGCGGTGGCCGAAAAGACAAATCCTGAGAACTCGGGTTATGGACGCGAATTCGGTGGAAGGTGCCTCTGCTGAAACTCTGGGCACCAGAAGGGTCCGGGAACAGAATGATGAGGGACAATCCCGTTCCCGCGCAAAGCTTGGGCAATCTGGCAAACTGGTCCGCGCAACGTTTCGCCCGTGGCCCGCGTTCCCTGCTGAAATTATCTTCCTGATTGGCAAGATCGGAGGCGTTAAGATAATTCGCGTCCACCAAAAAGAGGCGGCGCCCTTGCTTTTGGGCACCCACCTGCACCTGATCGCACAGGTACTCAATCCTCTTGGGAAGCGAACTGATGCGCGCGTGATCTTCAGTGGGGAACCCCCCGGCAGGCGGTTTCAGAACTTCACCAAAATCCGGCAGGGCGAACTCGTTGGGGTCTGGATCGTTCAACGAGACTTCTTCTTTGTCCGGCAATGCGGGGCCGCCACGATACCACCACACTGCCGGTTGGTAACCGAGTGAATCGTTTCCATTGGGCGTATCCGGGTGCAATGTCCATTTTGGTAGGCTTTCCGGACTGCAATCACCGGTGAACACCCGGATTTCCTCAAAGCTCGGGTCCGCCAACCAGACGAGGGCGGCTTCCAGGGCCGTTGCGGCGGGGGGGCGGTGCAATCCCACATAATAGGGTGGGCGGCTTCCAGTCAGCAGCCAGGCCCCACCGCTGGACTCGATAGCCGTGCGTAAACCCACCACCGATGAAAGCGAGTGCGGCATAACTCAGGTGGCGCGGGATTGTTGGTCCATTTTATCCAGTTCTGCGCCAGGGGCGGCGTAGCTGTTGACCCTGGGAGCCGGAGTGTTCAGCGGTTGGTTCAAGCGACTCCCACTTTCTTTGTGCTGGATCTGGAGACGACTGGTCACATCCTGAACTGCAGACTGTCCGGCCTTCCCGCATTCACTGTCAGTGGTGTGCCCATATTCATGCAGCGTCAACTCACCATCGAGACCAAAGGTCAAATGCAACTGGATGCCAGGATGGAAAGGCACGGTGACCACGAGTAAAGATTTCGGATCCGCAGGGTCGGACACTCTGGATTCGATCTTCCCGGAAGGCTGACCACGGCGTTGGACGTGGCGCTTGACCTCCTCAGCGGCCCGTTTTTTTCTCAGTTCCATCATTTCCGCTACCTCCGGGGCGAGGAGAATGCACTGTTCGGCTACGGACTCAAGTCCATCCAATTCCTCCTTGTGAGTGCGGGCATCCCCTTTCCACAACTCGTAATCCTCATAACATTTGGCAGCTTTCTCTTCGAGCCGGGAAAGCCGCGCCTCGATTCGATTGACCTCTTTCTTGAACAACTTTGCCACCGTCTCATCTTGCAGCAGCGAGCGCACCCGGACAATTTTGGCATTCACATTCTGGCGAGCGCTTTCCAGTTGAGCCCGACGGTCCGCGGCATTCCTGGCGAAGAGAAGGGTTTCGCTGAAGGCCTGCTGGGCATGACCAAGAGCCTGGCCAAAATCGCCTTGTTCAAGCGCCATTTCAGAACGGCGGAGAATTTCTTCGCAGTGTTCGGAGCGCTCGTGCAGGCCCAGTTTGGAAAGATCAAAGCGGCTCTGAGTGTCCCGCACGGCGGTTGTTGCGACGCCCAAGGCTTCGCGGGCACGCAACGTCATGTCTGCAATCCTCGCGAGCCTGGCCTGACGGTCCGCTTCCACCTTGGCATCGACAACGCCAATTTCCCGCTGGAGTTGGGCTTTGGCTGCCTGAAGGCTGGCCTCAGCCTGCTGGAGACCCTCATGAAGCTCATGGCGCACATCCTGGAAGCGCCGGTTCACCTCCGCCACCTGCCGCTCGTGCTCCAGTTCCAACTCGTGGATCTCATGCTGTTGGGCCTCCAGGCCATGACGGAACAAGTCAAACTCACGGTTCATCCGGTCCACGGTCTGCCGCTGTGCTTGTTCTAGCCGCTGCGTTACCCCCTTGAGTTCGTCCACGTTGCAGTTAAGTTCGGAGTTGATCTGCCGCTGGCGGTTCAAATCGGCCCCTGCTCGGCGCAACTCATCGTTGAGACTTTGCGTCCGGCGCTGTAGTTCGTCTGCGCGCGTGCGCAGCACGCGGGCTTCTTGCCGGTGACGTGACGATTCCAAGGCGCGTTGATATTCAGCGTGGTCATGATAGTATCGACCGTCAACCATCCAGCTCATCGTGATGTTCCTTTCAGTTTTTGTCGGATTGACTGCGCATCAAGAAGTCGTGACGCCAGCCAACGCGTCCAGCAGTTTGCCCATCGTATCGAAAAGCTCGAAGCGAGCACGGAAATTTTTTAGCTCATCCAGCTGGCGGGCGTTTTCCGCGCGCAGGTCATCCGCGGACTTGCGATGGTTTTCCACCACGTCGCGAAAATCCGCCAGCATTTCCAAGGAGAGCATCTCCCCCTGATTCGTCCGGAGCCACTCCGCCAGCGGCCCGTCAATTTCCTCATCCGGAAGGATGCGGCCGAGAGAAAGCACACGTTGCAACACCCGCAGCGTTTCTCGCTGTTGAGAGGCTGATTGCTTGAGGGATGCAGGAGAACCTTGGGCCACCGTCTCCGAGGCTTCTTGGGTCAACGCCGACACCGCGCGGTCGAATTCAGCACGCGTGCGCGTCAAAGCGTTCCAAAGCTCTTCGCCTTGATGTAGACCAGCGAGGGCCTGAAGATCATTCTGGAGCCGTTGCAGAGAGTCGTGCGTGCTCATGGGTCAATTTTGCTCTGCTGCTGGAGACGGTCCAGTTCCGGACGGGCGTAGGTCCGCCATTGAATTTCCAATTCGGCGTCCTGAAGTTTGATTCGCAGTTTTGTTGCGAAGTGGCGCGCTTCTTCGGCTCCCAAGGCCTGGTAGCTGGCTATGACTTGGGGGGAAACCTGGTGCCGTATGTCAAGTCCCCGCAGCATTTCGACCTCGCGTTGCCTGAGTTCTTCAAGTTCGCGGCGCTGGGATTCATTTGCCATGATCTCGCCGGAGTAGTCACCCATTGTCTGATGCGCCCGCTTTAGTTGGCCGGCCATCCAAGTCCTCAGCATTTGGACCTGCGGGTTGGTTTCGAGTTTCTCCAAAACCGCCGGAGTGGCTTCCGGCGGCGCTACTGGAGCAGCCGCTGCGGGCTCCCAGCCGGTCTCCCGATGGAAAGTTCCCATGAGAAATCGGCGCGCTTTGTCCAAAAGTTGTTCCTGCATGGCAGCCTCCTGTCTGGCGAGAACCTCGGAGGCAGACGTGAGCCGCTGTCGACGCCGCTGCACTTCCTCCTGGGAGACTTCGCGAAGGCGTTGCTCGGCCGTGGTTACAAGCCGGGTGACCTCGGCAAGTCTGAGATCAAGTTCTTCACGCCGCGTGTCCTGAAGAGTTCGCACCCGCGTCTCCAGCGAGGCCTTTTGCTGCCGCAGCCTCTCCAAGAGCTCCTGCTGGCGGGAGCGCAGCCCCTGATGGTCGGCACGCAGAATTTCGGCAAGTTGGTCGGCGACAGTCTGGTTCATGACGAGGCAAGGCCCCCCACCAGCGACTGGAGATGCTGGAGGCGACGTTCTTCATTGAGCAACTGCTTTTGCAAAGCCGCCTCCGTGGTCTTGGCAGACTCCAGCTCACACAGGGCAGCTTCGAGTCTTTGGATGTCTGCTCGCAACCCAGTCTCCTCCATAGTTTGAGGCGGGGGTGTGGGTGGAAGTTTTTTTTCAATTCTGGCGCGAACATGTTGCTCCAGTTGCTGAAGGCGTGCGGGATCCCGGAGGTGAAGTTGCTGGCAATAAAGGCGCAGCGCTATGACAAAACTGTCGAAGTTCCCCGCTGGAAAATCAGCGGCATCGGCGCCTATTTGCCCGAAAGCTTCAGCCGCCGAGTTCTGCGCCATCCAGCGACGACTGTATTCCGACGGGTTCATGAGAGTTGGCGAAGAAGCCTAAGGCTGGAGGGTGAAGCCAGTCGCTTTTGAAGCCAAGTGGCGGCCTCAAATACGCCGCGCGCCACCCCGTCCGCATTAGCCGGCCGCGAGAAAATATGCAGGCGTGCATTCAGCGCCTGCCGAACATGATTGTGGAGGTGGACAAAACGTTGTTGCAACGCCAGACAGTTAGCGGTCTTGGCGGCTTCGGCTGCAGACTCATGGGTCAAGAACAACATGCAAACCGGAATGCCCGCCAAGCCGGCCTGTTCCAATGCAAATGCCCATTTCTCACTGTTCCGACGCGTAGAAAAATGTTGCACTCCCACTCCAATGCCGATGATCCGGTTCATCTCGTAATCTTCAGGACAGAAAGTGGGCGGTGAGTTTCCCACGATCAGAATGGCGCGTGGCAACCGGGAAGAAATGCCGTTTTCTGCAACTGCCGCCGCCAAAGCCTCCTCCATAGGGTCCCACAGATCGAGTCCTGGCACGTAGGTTGCTGAGTCAAAGTTCGCGCTGGCAGCACCGCGCGCTTCGCTGTCAAAAACCCTCAAAAAGTCTTCGGCCAGCGCCTCAGCTTCTCGCGAGACGGGCAGCACGCCGTCACCGGGACGGTCCGCAAAAATGTAGCCGGTGAGTTTTTCGACTTGCACCAACTCCAGCAATGCCGCGGACAAGGCGCACCGGATTTCCCGGTTGTACTCCGAGGGGGGCAGGGATGTCTCAACGCCAAACTCCGAATTCTCACTCGCCATCCTTTTGCCGCTTTTCTCGACGGAGAGATGATATGCCTGAACCCAGGCCGACGCGTCGGGGCAAGTACGGTCAAATATGACGATGAGATGCCCGAGTTTACCTTGGGTGTCCGGCGGCGGCGGATGCCGCATGACGGAGATAGCCGTGTCGTCAACCCGGGTCACTACCCAGGTGTCCTTTGACGGATCGGTGACGTGGGGACTGACCGTCAGACACAGGGTGACTTCACGAGTGCCCGCAGTTCCCGAAATGCGGAACCACTGGTCTGTGCTGCAGATTCCATCGGCGGATACGCGGAAAAGCGCGGGCGCGGCACCTGTTGACGACACCGCTGCACGAAATTGAAACGGCACCGAAGAAAACTCCAACGGATCACCGTCTGCTGCCAGAATTCCATGCCAGGCGATGACGTTGGGACGCGTTGCCAAGTGCTCTGGACTCAGATAACCCGTCCGCCCGGTTTGGCGAAGATATCCCTGACATTTGGTAAAGTGCTCAAGGTTCCAACCGTTATCTGCAAACGCCTCGAGGGCCAATTCAATCCATGGCAGGCTGGACGAGGCGTCAGACTCTGCATCCAGTAGCGCCAGCGGCGCTGTCTTTGGCAATTTTCCAACTTCGGTGTGCCCCAGCCACGCGAGCAATTCCGGCCCATTGCTGGGAGTTCCGGATCCTTTCAGATCCTCCTCGTGCAGGCCAACGGTCGCCCAAGGCCGGACATACAAAACGGAGCCGCGTAGGGTACCGCTGGTATAGTCCAAAAGTACAAAGTGCATGGGACTCCCCAGAGCCTCCCAGAGCAGCAGTCTTAGATCTTCACCATTCATACAGAAAGGTCATGGATAAGTGTCAATGTTTCAGGATGGGGATCGGCTGTAGACGCGATCCTTCCGCCCACCATCTCCAGCCGTCAAGCTGGGCGAGTTCCTTGAACCAGAGTGGATGTTGCTCCCGCCATGTCATGGGCGCGTTTCCCGCCGGTGGCAGCACTCCTGGGTCCTGCAAGACTGGGAGCAAGGCGGAACGCAAAGCGCTGTCTGACTCCGGCGGCAAAGGTGGCTCACTGAGGATGAACCGCAGCGCCTGCACAGGATGGACCAGCGGAAGGAGCCCTTCCAAAACGGGAAGTGCCTCGGTGGGCATCGGCGCGGGGAGGGTAGCGCCTTCAAGCTCTCTTTTCAGCCAAGTCACCAAGGACCCCGGCGTCCGTGACGCCAGCGCACCGAATAGAAGTGTGTTAACTACCTGCGCCTCCGGCGTATGCTCCCTGCTCCAGATGAGAATCTGGAAGGATAACACCGAGAGCGGCAGGGAAGGCGCCATGAGCGACACATGAGGCTCATCCAGTCTGCCTTCCTTGGCAAAAGCCTTTCCGACCATGGCGGCCGACTGCCCTGAGGGGCTTTCCTGCAAAGTTTTCTCCAACCACGGCACAAGCTCGGGCGTGGTGACAAGAGCGAATCGTTTCCAGAAATTTTCTTGCGTCGCAGCCGCATCCAGCCAAGGCGTCCAATCGGTGTGCCAATCGCGAGGCACTTTGGAAGGCAGGGGCTCTTCCGCGTCGAGTAAGGCGGCCGCCTCTGCAGATGCACTGCCTGCGCGCAGCAGGGTAGAAGATGCCGAAACCGGCATTGCCAGCACAAGACAAGCCCAATCAACGACGCCGTGTTTCAACCACCAAGGAAGTGCTACACGCATCGTTTCCAGCCACAGGTTAGGAGCGGCCCGCATCTCCATGGCAATTGTGGTGGGAGTGCATCATGTGGCCTTCACCATCTGCGCCAGAAGGGCCGGATCAACATGCGGATCATGGGTCCAGTGGGCGACTGCGGAAAGAAAGCGATGCCGCCCAGGTGCGTCCTCATAGCCCTTGGCGGCGAGAAGCCAACCAAGAAGTGGGTCCCACGGCGGAGGCAGGTCCTCCCGCCACTCTCGGAGAGCGGCAGATGCAGGATGGTTTACCAAGGAGTGCACCCACCAATCGCGCCAGCGGCCATCCGGCAAGGCCCAATGCGCAACGGCGCACCATCGCTCCTTTGGAATCGCGCTTGTCCAGGCGGCACCAGCGACGTCTGGTGGCGAATCCGCCGGCGCATGCGCCAATTCTGTGATCCCAGCCAAGGCGTCGGCAGCGGGCTGGGGCAACCCAGCCTTCACGAGCCGTCTGCTGATTTGTGCAGACAGGTTGCTGGAACCGGGCGCAAGCCGCCGCCAGACCGCGGCACACAGATTCGAGAGGGAGAGTCTGTTCATCATTCCAAGGGAGTCTAGCACTGCGAGTTCAGCGTCTCCAGACCCGGAAGGTACAGCATTGTTATCAGGAGACTCCAGATAACGCCACCACACACTTTCTTCCTCGGTGAGGAACTGGTCCAAGCCATCGGCGCCCTTGCCAAAGATGCGCAGGAAGAGCTCCCGTGCGCCCTGTTTATTCAGGGGGCCAGCACAGGCGCGGGAGGTTTTTGAATCACGAGGTAATTTTTCCGCCAGCGCCTCGAAATCAGAAGTGTCGAAAAGACATCCTTGACGGGCCAGAGAGCCAGCCTGTTCGCAGGTGGCCAAGCCAAGGATGGCCCTGCGGTCCGGTACATTCCGCAGCAACCAGGACAACATTCTTTCCGTCAACGGCATAGGCAAAGACGCGTCCGGATCTAATACGCGTGTCAGCAACTGCTTCCGCGAGGCCGCAGAAGCAGCGGACGTCAACAAGTCGCCAAAATCAATCGCATCATACCCGGCACAATTCGCGAATCCGGCAACATCGGGAGGGGGCGGAGTGCTTCGACGCGCGATCACCAGACCGGTGTCCATGAGCGTTAGCGCCGGTACGGAATCCACATTCATAGCCGCTAGAAACATCCACTGATTTGCGCCAAGGCGATGGAGGATTTCCGACGCCGTTCCCATTCCGGTGCAGACTGCGCTGGCCGGCTCCGATAGCGCCAGCGTGAGCAGCGCCGTACGCACGGCAAGAGCATCCGGTGGTTGGACCTGCCCGGTCCTCTCCAGTTCCATGGACTCCCTCTTGGCGTCAAGCCGGCTGGGCACATGATGCCGGGCGGCGGCCATAACGTTCGCGACCGCTTCTTCGACCCCAGGTTCGGATCCGCATCGGCCCACGACAGCGTAGTAGCATTTGCGGTTGGCGGCATCGAGAAAAGAATCCTCCGCAAGGTTGGCAAACCAAAGGCTGCGGTCGGGCAGGCGCAAAAAAACCGAAGTGCCCAGGCTGTCAGAACGCAAGTGCAGATCCAACCATGCTGAGACGCGGACGGCGAGCCCCTCTGGAAGCGGCGTACTCCCACTCCAGGTGTAGTCCTCCCGGGGTGTCAGCTTCGCAAGCAGATGAATATCAAAGATGGTCATGTGCTGCCCAAGCCCAGTGAATTAAATGCTTTGATCAATGGCGTCTGGACATTTCGAGGGTCGATGTTAAAGGGCAGCAGTAGGCCAAATTCGCTGGGAATGAATGCAGGGTGGCCCGCATGATAGCCATACACCGAAGTCGGCCAGACGTTTGCCCCAAAGCGCTGCAGGGTGTGCTGGGCTGCTGGAGTGCGCAACTCCCGCCACCCGTGACGCTGGGTGTCTCGCCACCAGCCTTCAGGATGCTCCCACAGCTGCTGGTCATCATCATGAAATGCTCTTTCGCATTGGGTGAAGAGCAGCCCAGAAAATTTGTCCTCCAAATGCCCTTGGGCCATATCCACTGTGGCAAGTTGGGTGGCCAGATTTGTTGCACCCCATTGAATGCAAAACAAAACCGCATCTGTGCCTGGCAGATACTCATCGGCTTTGGTGGGGTCAACGGTGCGGCCGCCCTGAATATCCCGAATCGTGACAGGAGTTTTATCGCGGGTGCGAAAATTGTACGCTCGTGGCTCGCCCTCAGTAGCCATCGGCGCACGACCTTCCGTGAGACGCGTCCAAGTGTTCCGCAGAATTCCCTGTTCATCGCCACTAGTGGGATCCAGCCAAGGAATCAGGTTTTTGCGGAAGATTTGGGAAACGGCAGCGGCAAGCAGGCAGGTCTTTCCGACACCGGTGCCGCCCCAAAGTTGGATGATTCGAGTTGGCGTGGCGGGCATGTTTTATGGGTAGGGGTTGGTTGCAGTTGACGGTTGATGCTGTTACTGACCGGTGAGACAGGTCGCCAGGGCCGAAACAGTTAGCGAGACGACCGGGAACGGTGGGTCGTCAGGGACCAAATTGAACTCTTGAAGAAGGGGGCGCAATAGCCGCCAATCCAGATCGCCCAGCCCTGGGGGCGGCTGTGAGCCACCCGTGGCGTGGCGCCATGCGAGAAATGGCTTCAAGTGGTCGTAACCGGCCTGCTGCGGAAGCAACTGTCGCAGCCCTTCCAATCCCATGGATGAAAACTGGTTCCGGACTCCCCGGGTGTCCAAGGCCTGATCAAGCCGCAGGAACCGGCCATTGATTCTGCTAAGAAGAAAGCTGTCGAACCTTGTGGTTATGAGACTCGCGAGCCTCCGTTCAATTTCGTTGGCCTGCGTCAGCGACCGCAGCGCCGCAAGCAGGACTGCGGCATCCGGTTCTGGTCTTGATTCCAGCCGATCCACTGCCTCCGCTGCTTCCCGCAGTCTCGTGACAAGATCCCCCTCGGGTCCGCTGGGATCGGCAATCCACAAAAGTTGCATCATTGGAATGGGAGGAGAAGTGGTGCGGCTCATTAGGACGCTTTGAATCAATTGATTCAGGCGTCCGCGGTTTTGTTCCAGCCATTGTCGGCGGACTTCACTCAGCGAGTGTTCCTTGGCCAGCAGTCTTTGCTCCAAAATCCCGTAGCGGCGGAGTTCCTCCAAGGGATATTCACCATCGTCTGACGGAGTGGCGAGGGGGGCGGACATTTCGTCTCGGAGCACCGTCAATTCGGCCGCGCATTGCAGCGCCTCAGCCTCGCTTAGCGGTGGGATCGTTGCCATCTCATCCAGTTTGATGAGACGGCTGTTCCACTCGTGAAGGAGCATCTCCCTTCCGTCCCTCATGGCGGCCATGGCTTGCGCCGGACTGAAGCCTGGACCCAAACCCAGCATTCGCACGATACGCCCGTCCACCCCCGAAAAAAACACCCCCCACTGTTTCTGCTTTTCCTCGGCGTCCTGAAGCGACGCGCGGCCTTGACGCAAGGCCTTCTTGAGGGCGGCCATGTCTAAAGGAGTGGCTTCACAGAGTTCCCGGATTCGTTTTGCTTCCGGAGAGGCGCCCATGCCCAGTCTGATGCCATCATTCTCCAGGCTCCCGGCTTCCCTCTGGAAAGATTCCCGAATCTGAGGCGCCTCCAATTGCAGGGCAAGTTCACGTTCGTGGGTCCGCAGGAATTCCGATAGATTCTTGATTTCCGGGACTTCGTTCATGAGTTCCACAAACGGTGAAAGCTTGCGGAGGAAGCCCAAGTCGTTCGTCCTCGCAGACCAGGTGGGTGGAGACCCCACTACCGCAGGGATCAAGACGACCGCCTGTAGCGCGCCCAGCAGGTACACAGCCTGATCGGCCAAGCTCGTCGTGCTGTCGAGCAGCGCAAGACTGGGCATCAAAGGCCGCAATTCTTCGACCAGTTCCTGCAGCGCTATCCCTAACGTCGCCTGGCGTTCCATCCTCTCCTGATGGGTAATCGCGGCAAGGAGGCGCAATAGTTTCAACGGGGTATCCGTGTCTGTCTCCGGTTGGAGAGAGGGATTGGCGGCTTCGATTTGCCTTTGAACGTCAAGGAGGTTAGCCAGCGCCTCAAATTTTTGTCCGCTATGCATCAACTGATATGAGGCCATGGCGAATTCGCTCCACCCGGGAGGCCACGGAGAGCGCCGCCCCTCCAGCGCATCTGATAAATGCTTCTCAAGTTCCCTGACAAACTGGTCCCAAGCCGCCTGAGCTGCATCTTCAGGGGAGATTGCGAGAAAAGAGACAACCAGTGATTCAAGCGGTGTTTTTGGAAGAACAAATTCTATGTCGATAATTTGCTGGGCGAGCCGTCGCCGTCGGATTACCGCCGCGCATTGGGCGACTTCCGTTGCATGAGTGCACAAGGAAGGATGAAAATTTCGCACGAGCCAAATATCCTCCGGAGACGCCCCATCGGCGACCATGGAAAGCCAATAACGCAATTCCTCAAGTCCGCTGCGCCCAAGGTACTCACGAACATTGGAATCGCGCATTGTAGGCGGTGCCAGCCGGCCCATGGGATCGATGAACTCCGGCCACTGGTCAAGGGGCTTCCCGTCATGTTCCTGCGCCAGTTCTGGAAACAGAAGTGCCATGTGGAAAAGTGCTGGTCTGTGCAACCAGGCACGCACAAAATGAATGACGTCATGGGACGGGATCTGCGCTTGGACAACCTCTAAAAAGAAAGCGCGCAAGACAGGCTCGGGCAAGGTGGCCAGCGTCTGCACCGCTCCGGGGTCCTTAAGCAATCCACCCATCAAATCGGGCGGCACAACTTCCGGCAGGCGAACCAATGCCTGGACCATCTCTTTTGTGGCATTGAGCTGGCCGCCATAAGCCAACGCATCGGCGTCGGTGAGCGCCAGCATGGAAGGCTCTGCGTTTCCTACCACCGGCTCAAGACTGTCGCTATGCCAGCGCACCTGCATGCGAGATTCCGCGTCCCAAGTTTGGGAACCAATCGTTCGCCCCTTCCACAGCACGGGTTTGTCTGCATAGACTACGAGGTGCTGCCCTTCGCCGCAACAAGACACGGTTTCAAACGCGGAATATCCCCGCTCCAACCCAAGCATGTCGGCCGTGACGTTAAATTGGAGGGCTGGTTTTCCGGCATCGCTGGGCCGGTTGCAGTGCCATGAATAGACTAAGAACCTGATGCCGTTCGAAGGAGTCCGTCCGTTCAGGCTACGAAAGCTGAGACGGAATTGAGTATCATCATCCAAATTGGCTTGGCTCTTTGGCGCCGAGCTGTGTTCCCATGCGAAGGTGACCTCAATGGTCGGGACACTCGTTTCGGGGATCGTGACTTTGGCGGGCCCGACAAAGTTCCGCAGCCGCCACGCGTGAACGCGGCCCATGGAACCGCCATTTCCATCCTGCCATTCGTGGCTCATCAGGACGCTTTGTTCGGACTCAATCGCCAAACCATCCAAACCCACTCGGTCGATCTCTTTGCCAGCGTGGGTGGCGCATAATTCGCAATGTTCTCCAAGGTCAGCCAAGTCAAGCATTGCGTCGCCATGCCCGGGAAACAGACTCAACGCCCTGCGCTTCTGGTGGTCTTTCCACAGCGTTATGTCCACGCGGTCTCCACCGGTGGCGTGAACCCAAAGCAAACGATGCTCTCGCAGCCAAAACCAGAGAACTGTCGGAGACGAGGCGGACATATGCCGTATTAGGGTATAACTTCAGCATTAAATCACCCCCTCCCAACTCGGCAAGGTGCAATTCAACTAACCGACCGGAAGCTTGCCTGGCGGCACGGTCAAGCGATGAGGCGCTTGGGAAGTTCGTTGCCCAGATGCCGGGCTTGAAGCAGTCCTACGGTGCAATCGTCGTGGGTGCGGGGGACAAGTTTGGTTCGGACAAATCGCTCGAGCAGGACTTGGGCAGCC
>Ga0265327_10004457_pt1 | contig 12381 bp, 7 predicted proteins | sample 41621metaG_FD_202089 | JGI IMG/M metagenome (GOLD analysis project Ga0265327, IMG submission 202089) | Rhizosphere microbial communities from Carex aquatilis grown in University of Washington, Seatle, WA, United States - 4-16-21 metaG | ecosystem: Host-associated > Plants > Roots > Rhizosphere >...
CCCGCTCTCGGCGGTCGAACCGGCCGTGGTCCCCACCGTCTCCACGCCCGAGACGTCGACGCCACCCCTTGCTCAGTAAACTTCCGGGATGATCATCTCGGGACGCACCGGCTCGCGCCGGTAGTCCGGATGATGGACGCGCGGCGGCAATTCGATCAGCGGGTGCTCGATCTCGCCATATTTCACCTGTGAGAGCAGGTGACGGATGCAGTTGAGCCGGGCTTTCTTCTTGTCGGCGCCCTGCACCACCCACCAGCGGGCCTCGGGAATGTGCGTGCGCTCGAACATGATCTCCTTCGCCTTGGTGTAGAGCTCCCAGCGCTTGCGTGATTCCAAGTCCATGGGACTGAGTTTCCACTGCTTGAGCGGATCGTTGATCCGGCAGCGAAACCGGAACTCCTGTTCCTCGTCCGGGATGGAGAACCAGTACTTGATCACCTGGATGCCGGAACGGACGAGCATCTTCTCGAACTCGGGCACCGAGCGGAAGAATTCCTCGTATTCCGGGTCCGTGCAGAAGCCCATCACCCGCTCGACCCCGGCGCGATTGTACCAACTGCGGTCGAAGAGCACCATCTCCCCGGCGGCCGGCAGGTGGGCCACATAGCGCTGGAAGTACCACTGGGTCTTTTCACGGTTGGAGGGGGCCGGCAGCGCCGCCACCCGGGCCACCCGCGGATTGAGGCGCTGCGTGATGCGCTTGATCACGCCACCCTTGCCCGCCGCGTCGCGGCCCTCGAACACGATCACCATGCGGTGGCCGCTGGCCACAATCCAGTCGTGCATCTTCACCAGCTCGCCCTGCAGGCGGAAAAGCTCCCGGAAATACTGGTTGCGCGTCGCCCGGGATGCATCGGCCTCCACGGGACGAGTTTCCTGGCCGGGCTCGATCCGTTCCCAGTCCTCGCGCTCCATCTCCAGCTCCTCGTCGTAGTCGTCGATCAATTCGCGATGCACGCGCTGCATGAGCTGGTTTTCGTGATTGGGTGTTTGGTTGGACATGGAAGGGAGCGTGGACGCCGAGGAAAGCGGCGGGGCCCGGGAGCGCAAGGCGCCACCGCGCACCCTGCGCCGACCGGAGGGATTGTCACACGTTTGTAACCCGCCGACGCCCTTCCCGCGCGTTCCGCTGCTCGACTTTGCCATCCCGAACGGCAGCGTCGCGCTGCATGGCAAAGGCGAAGCAGCGGCTGTCCAAGCGAACCTATCAGGCCCGGGCCCGGGTGCTGCGCGCGCAGTTGGTGCAACTGCAATTGGAGCTGAAGCAGGCCCCTTTCAAGGTGCTCCTGATCCTGGCTGGCCCCGAAGGGGCCGGCCGCGGCAACCTGCTCAACACCCTGGCCGAGTGGCTCGATCCGCGCGGGGTGGAAACGTTTTCGTATCACGCACCGACCGACAACGAGCGCGCCCATCCACACCAATGGCGCTTGTGGCGCAGCCTGCCGGGAATCGGCCGGATCGGCCTCTATGCGGGCTCCTGGTACACCGAGACGCTGCGGGAGGAGGCGCGCAGTGCGCGCGCACTTCACCATCTCACCGAGGAATCCGAGCGCATCCGCCACTTTGAGAAGCTCCTCGCCGATGGCGGCACCCTGATCGTCAAGGTCTGGCTCCACCTGTCCAAGTCCGCCCAGGGCCGGCGCCTGCGCACGCTGCGCGCCGACCCCGCCACGGCCTGGCGAGTGACCGACGAGGATTGGCAGCACCACCGCAATTACGACCGGCTCGACCGCACCGCGCGGCTGATCCGGGAAAAGACGCACCGCCATGGTGCCCGCTGGACGGTGATTGACGCGGAGGACGAGCGTGCACGCGACCTGCGGGTCGGCCAGCTGCTCCTCGCCCAGTTTCGCCGGCAGCAGCAGCGCTTTGCCCGACTGAAGCAGCCGACGGCCAAGACGCCGGCCGAGCCACTCCGTCCCTCCGGCCTGCGCCGGCTGCATGCCTTGCCGCTCGACCAGGATCTATCCGAGAAGGACTACGACTCGCTCCGGGAAAAATGGCTGGGGCGCCTGAGCCGCGCGGTGCGCGCAGCCCTCGCGGCCGACCGCTCCATCGTCCTGGCCTTCGAAGGCTGGGATGCCGCCGGCAAGGGTGGTGCGATCCGCCGGCTCACCAGCGCCATCGACCCGCGGGACTACCGCGTCATCCCGGTCGCCAAGCCGACGCCCGAGGAAAAACACGCCCACTACCTCTGGCGGTTCTGGCGGGACATCCCGCGCAACGGGCGCATGACGATCTTCGACCGCTCCTGGTACGGTCGAGTGCTGGTGGAGCGACTCGAGGGCTTCTGCCGCCCGGAAGAATGGCGGCGCGCCTTCGGGGAGATCAACGACTTCGAGCGGGAGCTCACCGAGCATGGCACAATCGTGCTTAAATTCTGGCTGCACGTGTCCCATGCGGAGCAGCTGCGTCGGTTCCGCGAGCGCGAATCGACGCCCCACAAGCGCCACAAGATGAATGCGGAGGATTGGCGAAACCGCCGGAAGCGTGGCGCGTATGAAATCGCGGTGGGCGACATGCTCGCCCTCACCGACACAGCCAATGCCCCGTGGCGGCTGGTGCCCGCCGACAACAAACGTTTCGCGCGGCTCGAGGTCCTGCGCTCCGCCAGCCGTCATCTCGAGGCCGCACTCGAGGTTTAATCTTCCCGCGCGCCGGGGATTATGTCCGGATCGGCGCATGCGATTTCCCAGGCTGCCCATCCCTGTCGCGCTGTTGACCCTGGCCGCCATCCCCGTCCAGGCCGCGCCGCTGACCCAGGATGAACAGAAGATCGTCGCTTACGTGGATGCCCACCAGGCGGACTTTGCGGCTGAGCTCGAGGCGGCCGTCCGCATTGACAGCGCAACGGAAAATCTCCCCGGCGTGCGCGCGATGGGGGAGTTTTTCCGGAGCCGTTTCGCGGCGCTGGGATTCGAGAGCCGCTTCGTGCCGCTGCCGCCGGAAACCGGCCGGGCCGGGCATCTCGTGGCGGAGCACCGGGGCCAGCAGGGCCGGCGCGTGCTGCTGATCGGCCACCTCGACACGGTGTTCCCGGGCGGGACCTGGCGCCGCGAGGGCAATGTCGCCCACGGCTCGGGCGTGTCCGACATGAAGGGCGGCGATGTGGTGATTCTTGCGGCGCTCCGGGCGCTCGCGGCCACGGGCGCGCTCGAAGGGACCCAGATCATCGTGGTGTTTTCCGGTGACGAGGAGGCGGCCGGGAGCCCGCTGGCGGTCTCGCGGCGGGACATGCACGAGGCCGCGGCGCGTAGCGACCTGGCGCTCGCCTTCGAGTCGGCCGTGGGGATGACCGGCACCGTCGCCCGGCGCGGCAGCATCACGTGGCACCTGGTCGTCCAAGGTGCGACCGGTCACTCCGCCGGCATCTTCTCGGCGGCGGACGGCAGCGGTTCGGTGTATGAGACCGCGCGGATCCTGCAGGGCTTTCATGACGAGCTGCGGAAGGTCGACGGCGTGACGGCCAATCCCGCCATGATCGCCGGCGGCACCGAGGCGGCGCTCACGCGCACGGGCGGCACGCTCACGGGCAAGACGAACATCATCGCGCAGCGGACGGAGGTGCGCGGCGACCTGCGCTATGTCAGCGCCGAGCAGCTGGCAGACGTGCAGGCCCGCATGCAGGCGATCGTGGCGAAGCACCTGCCCCGCACCTCGGCCGAGCTGACGTTCGACGAAGGCTATCCGGCGATGCCGCCGCGCGAGGGAAATTACGCGCTGCTCGCGCAGCTCAGCCAGGTCAGCCAGGACCTCGGCACGGGCGAGATCACCGCCTTCGACCCCCGCGCCCGGGGAGCCGGCGACATCGCCTTCGTCTCCCCGCCCCTCCCCGGCCTCGACGGCCTGGGCCTGGATGGGGTTGGGGCCCACAGCACCCGCGAATCCGCCGACCTCTCCCCCGCTCCCGACCTGGTCAAGCGCGCGGCGCTGCTGATCTACCGACTGACCCGTTAGTCCGTGGCCTGCGCCGCTCAGCGGTGAAGCTGCGTCACGTAACGCGCCAACGCGACCACGGTGGCGTCGTCGAGATATTCATGACCGGCCATTGCGGTGCCGGGGACCCCGAACTTGTTCTAACCTTGGGGCTCACACAATTTTCGTGTGTTTCGTTAATTTCGTGGTGACCTATCTCTGATGAATCGCGAACCCTCCGCGTCCTCTCCCGCCGCTGATTTTGCCTATCGCACGTTCCGGCCAAATGAGGAGACCGGGGTCCACCGCTGGGACACCGCGGCGGCGGCGGAGTGCTCGGTACCGCTCTTGGGCCCGCCGGCGGGGGCGAAGTGCTGGGCGTTCGCACTGCCGGTGCATTCGAGCCGCGCCACGATGCTGCTCGTCGAGGTCACGCTGGACTGCGACGCCGCGCCCGCCGCCGTCGTGGCCTGCGGCTACCGCACGAGCTTCGTCGTCGAATGGGCGGGCTGGAACACCCTGCCCTTCACGCTCTCGTCCCTCACCCGCATCGGCGAGCCGACCGGGCCCGCGGCCATCCGGCGCCTCCGGCTGCAGGCGGTCAGCGCGACCTTCGCCGGCACGGTGCTGGAACTGGGCCGCGCCACCTGGCCCGACGACTCGCCGCTCGTTCCGGTCACCCCGTACGAGGACATGGTCGTGAATTTCCTGAGCCCGCGGCTGTGGGACCGCGCGGACTGGACGCACACCGGTCCCGCGCTGCTGCCCGCGGGCGAGGAGTCCCTGGACGTGGCGTGGATGTACGCCAACGTGCGCTATCTCCAGAAACCCGGGCGGCGTCACCAGACCGCCTATACCCGGCGGATGAACGTGGACCTCACGCCGTACCAGGCGGTCACCGTCTTCACCGCGACCGATCTCCGGGCGAACTTCAGCCTGATCCTCGAGATTGACGGCGTCGCGGTGCGCGCGATCGACCGGCGTCGCGGGCTGGGCGGTGGCGACGAGATCCGCGCGGAGATTCGCGGACGCCGGCTGACCGCGCTCACACTCGAGCTCGAGCAGGCCGAGACGGCAATCCACGAGGCCCTCGACGTCCAGGTCGCCACGTCCATCCGGTGGATCCTGCTGGAGCGGACGGGCACGGACCCCGCGCAGGTCGGACAGGCCGGGGGCATCCCCGCCATCCCGCCGCCGGACCGCGTCGAACCGCTGGAGACCGGCATCCTCCCCGTTGGGCTAATGATCGGCCGCGAGGAGTTTCTGCGGCTGCGCGACGAGGCAAAGCGCGGCGGGCGGCGCAAGCAGCTGGCCGACGAGATCCTCGCGGAGGCGGCCACGCATCTGGACTACCATCCCGAGCGGTACGCCGGGCGCTACCTGCCCGTGGACCTCGGCAACCAGGGCTGCGAGCGGCGGGTGTCCCCGTGGGACCAGATGTACGACGTGAACAGCTGCATGGTGTACAGCGCGCTGGCCTATGCGCTGACCGGCGACCTCCGCCACGGTCAGGCGGCGCGGCGCGGATTGTTCACGGCGCTCCGATGCACGACCTGGCAGGGGGGCTTTCCCAGCCGCATCCCCGCCGGCCTGCCCGGCTACCGGGCGCCCTTCATCGAGAGCGCCACCAGCGAGTCGGTCGCGGTCTGCTACGACTTCATCTATCCGCTCCTCTCCGACGCCGAGCGCCGCGAGGTCGAGGATGGGCTCTACGAGAAGGGGCTCCCGTGGATCGACATGTACCTCCGCTATTATGGCGAGGGCTACCTTCTCAACAGCAACCAGGGCGCAGTGTATGTGGCAGGCCTCGTGTTCGCCGCGCTCGTGGCGCGCCGCAGCCATCCCGACGTGGACGCCGTGCTCGAGCGCACCCTCCAGTGGTTCCCGCGGATGCTGAGCAACTATTTCAAGGCGACCGGCGCCACCAACGAGGGCCCCGGCTACTGGGAGTACACGGCCGAGAACACCGTCACCGCCCTGCTCGCCATCGCCCGCCATCGCGGCGGCGCGGTGCGCGACCACGCGCCGGCCCACCTCGGGAAGACGATCGACTACATCCTCCACCTCCGCTCGCTGGCGCGGACGCGGCTCTCGTTCCTCCCGCTCGGCGACAACATCGAGCGCATCGGCTTCGCGTTCATGAACAGCTCGCTCCTGTTCTTCGCGCGGCACTACGACGACCCGCACGCGCTCTGGCTGTGGCGGAAGTTCTTCGCCGACCGGGCCAACCCGCCCGGCAGCGACTTCTTCGGCAAGCGCATGACCGGCGCCTATGCGCTGTCGGGGCTCAAGGAGTTCATCCTCCATGTGGACGGCGACCCGGCCCCGCCGAAACTGCCGCCGGCGCACCGGTTCGAGGGCTGCGACCGCGTGACGCTCCGCACCGGATCCGAGCACGGCGATTTGCTGTTCCTGTTCGAGGGCGGGCCGCAGACCTTCGACCACACCCACAACGACAAGGGCCAGTTCATCCTTGAGGCCTTCGGCGAGCGGCTCGCGGCCGACCCGGGCGTCATCAAGTACCAGGACCCCGCGCATGTGTTCTACAAGGGCACGCCGTACCACAACCTCGTCACCCACCGCGGCCGCGAGCAGGACTACCGCGATGCGGCGCACGCGGTCGTGCTCAACGAGCTGAGCTGCGGCGGGCCGTGCGATTTCATCGACGCCGACCTGCGCAACTCGTACCGGACCCTCTCGCGCTACCGCCGGCGCATCGTGTTCGTCCGGCCGCATTATTTCCTGGTCCTCGACGACGTCGTGGCCGACGAGCCCGGCCTCGAGTGGAACTTCCACTCCGGCGTGCCGATCCGGTCGCTCGACCTGGCCGCGGGCCTCGTGCGCTTCGAGGGCGAGTCGGCCGGGCTCGTGCTCGCGCTCGGCTGCCTGGAGCCGCTGGCGTCCGCGACCGGCGAGTACGCCGCGGACGGCACGGTGCTGAGCCACAACCTCGTCCTGAGCACCACCACGCCCAGCGCCACGCTCACCCTCGCCGCGCTGCTCGTCCCCTACCCGCGCCACCGCGGCCCGGTCCCGGCGGTCCGCGTCCACCGCGCCAAGGGCGCCGTCGAGTTCGAGCTGTCCCATGCAGACGGCGCCGACCGCGTGCGCTGCGGCTTCCAGACTGGCAGTGAACCGGTGATCGCGGTCACGCGGAAAGCCGCGAACAAAGCGACAATTTTATTTAGCCGCTAGTGATCGCTCATTCCCGCTCATAGTCCGGAACCCGGCCACTCCGGATGGGGATTGGATTAGCGGGCATGAGCGCAACTCAGCGGTTCCGCCCTGATTGTTCCGGCACTTGGGCGTTGAACGTTCGGCGTTGAATGTTGAGCGTTCAATTTCCTCCCCCTCCCCATGCACTTCACGCGGATCAACAGCGCCGAGGCGATCTTCGAGACCTTTTTCGACAAACAGCTCCGGGAGATGGAGGCCTGGACCTGCGACGCCCCCGGGGCGACCGGCGTCAACCGCGTCCCGGGCTGGGCGTTCATCACCTTCCAGTGGACCCTCCCCGCGCCCGACGGCCTCGTGCACCGGATGCACCGCACGTACGCGTCGCCCGTGCCCTGCGCGGACTACGACCGGCTGCTGGTGTGCTTCAACCTCCCGGAGGAAACCGTCATGACCATCCGCGCCGAGACCGACGCCGGCGGGCGCGAGCGCACCTCGGCCCCCGCCGGCGCCACGCGGCGCGAGGAGGCGGTCGAGCTCAAGGGCGCGAAGGAAATCCGCGCGCTCACGATTGAGGTCCGCAGTCCGCTGCGCCAGGCCGGCTCGGGCTGGCTGCTCTGGATCGGGCTGCAGGACTCGGAGCGACTGCAGCACCACCTCAAGCAGTGGGAGGGATATGACGAGAGCTGGGACAAATATCTCCAGCCGCCCGAGTTCGAGCCCACCTTTGCGCCCACGTACGGGATCATCGTCACGGCCGAGGAGCTCGAGGGCGTGCGCCGGGAGTTCGCGGACTCGCCCGTCACGCGCGAGCTCCGCTTCGTGGCCGAGCGCGCGCGCGGCGAACATCCGGAGGCCCAGATCGGCGAGAACCTGAATTTCTGGAGCGCGAACGTCTTCCGCCGGGAGCGGGACATCGGCAAGATGCTCTCCCAGCATGGCGGCAACGCCGCGCAGGCCGGCGTGCTCTGGCGCGACAAGGAGCTGTGCCGCCTCGCCGCGCGGTATGCGCTCTGCCTCGTGCACTGCGAGCACTGGGAGGACATCTTCTTCGCCCACATGCGCGGCAGCGCGTGGGACCAGCGCGGGTTCGTGCAGTCGATCGGGACGTGGGACTGCGCGCTGGCGCTCGACCTGTGCGGCGAGTGGTTCACGCCCCTCGGCCGCGAGCTGGTGCTCCGTCGTATCGCCACCGAGGCCCACGGCGCGATGTGCCACGCCTCGTGGTGGTGGGAGTACATGTACCACACCAACCAGATGGCGTGGATCTCGCCCGCGCGCATCTACGGCCTGCTGGTGCTGGAGCGCACGATGCCGCTGCACCACGAGAACTACGCCAAGCCCGCGGTCTCGCGCGTGGCGCCCCACACCGACCTCGCCTGGCAGAACCTCGCGGAGAACATCAGCCACGCGCTGCTCCCCGACGGCGGCTACCTCGAGGGCCCGACCTACTTCACCTGGACCGCGCGGCAGGCCATCCTCGGCGCGCAGCTCTACGCGCGCAGCCGCGGGCGCGACCCGCGCGAGTTCGTCGCGCCGTCGCTCCTCCGCACCGGCCGGCTGGCCGAGATGCTCTACTCCACCGACGAGGGCCAGGAGATGATCCTGATCGGCGACGCGGTCATCACCATCGGCGAGGGCGCCGCGATGCTCGCCTGGCTCCTGCCCCAGTCGCACTGGGTCACGATTTTCCGCAAGCAGCTCCAGCGTGCCGGCGCCGCGCCGTTCCTGCTCGCACTGCAGCTCGCGCGCGAGGTGCCGGCCCAGGGGCCGGACTTCCGGCCGTTCCTGGAGATGACCGACACCGGCATGATGTGCTCGATGCGGCGGCTCGGCGCCGAGTGGGTGAAGCTCTTCCTCATGGGCAACAAGGCCGGCGGCGACCACCAGCACGAGGACAAGGGCAGCTTCGTGCTCGAGTGCGCCGGCGACAGCTTCGCGTTCGACTTCGGCGTGGTGGACTACGCCAACCCCGTCACCGAGCTCCTCAAGCACTGCCAGCGTCACAACATGCTCACGCCCTGGAGCGACGACGCGCGGCCGCGCCCGAAGAACCCGATCTTCGTGGACGTGAAGCCCCACGGCACGGGCGATGCGACACGGTTCCAGGCCAAGATGGATCTCCGCGGCGGCTGGGAAGGATGGTACGAGCGCTGGGACCGCAGCTGGGACTCGCCGACGCCCGACACGCTGGTCATCACCGACGAGTGGGCCGTGGCGCAGGGCCGCGGCGTGGTCTTCCACTGGACGACCCAGCTCCCGATGCGCCTCGCGGGCGACCGCGTGATCATCGAGGGCCGCCGGGCCACGGCCAAGCTGACGATTCCCGCGGGCGTCGAGGCCAAGATCGAGCATCTGCCGCTGCAGGATCCCCGCCGCACGGCGGTCGAGCAGGGCCGGCGCGACCTGATCCAGTTCGGCTGGAAGCTGGGCGAGACCCAGCCGGTGCTCACCCTCCGCCAAGCCGGCCGCAGCGGCACGCTGCGCATCGCGGTGAAGCTCACGCTGAAGTCCAAAGGCTGAAGCTTTGCCCGCGGAGATCGCGGATGGACACGGATGCGGCGGGCTCGCTTCCGCGCCTCCGCGCTTCCGCGATCAAAGCTGGCAGACTGGATATTTTCACCGCGAAGACGCGAAGCACGCGAAGAGGAGACTCTCCGAGCTTCGTGTGCTTCGTGCCCTTCGTGGTGACAAATGCCTCCTGATTGAATCGCGGAGGTGCGGAATCGAAGCTCAGGGTTGATCGGCCTTCGCGCGCTGCGCGATCTTCGCGGTGAGAATTCGAACCCGGCACCTGAGCGCGCGGTTGCCTTCGGGCATGTTCTCTCTCATCAGATTCCCATGGCCGTTGCCCCCGCCCGGTTACCGGTGCCGTTGAACGAAGCCGAGGCCATTATCGAGGCCTTCTGGGACGAGCACCTTTCGCCCCTCACCCGCTACACGCTGCGGGCCTCCCGAACCGTTCGACGCAAGGGCAAACGCCCCCCGCCGCTCGGGCCGCTGCCGCCCGACCAGGTTCGCGCCAGCCAGTTCTGGTGCTGGGTGACACTCGCCTGGGAGCGTCCGGCTGGAACCGCGGCGAATAGCCGCGGCGCGACGCCCGTGCTGAGCTTCGAGCGCCGCGTGCGGGTCAACCTCGCGGGCCAGGACCGACTCGTCGTGCGCGCGGCGTGTCCCAAGCATGTGTTCCTGACCGTCATTGCCACGATTGACGGCGTGGAGCGCACCGTCGTCGCGTCCCAACCCGGCCGCAGCAAGGCGCACGAGTACGAGGGGCCGATCCGCGGGCGCAGCCTCGAGCGGATCCGGATCGAGGTGGCCACCTCCCGCGACGGCGCCGATGAGGTGTGGCTCTACTGGATCGGCTGTGCGCACGCCCAGCGCCGCCGGACGATGCTCGCGCGTCCGACGCCGTTCACCCCCGACTGGACCGGCTGGCTGCAGCCCGCGGGCTCGCGGGGCAAGCTGGTCCCCCGGTTCGGCTTCTTTTTCGACGCGAAAGAGCTGGTCGCGCTCCGGCGCAAGGCCCGCTCTCCGCTTTACCGTCCGCTGATGGACCAGCTCCGCGCGCAGGCCCGCAGCGCCATGACCGATCGGCGGACCCCTGAGTCGCAGATCGGGCGCTTCCTCGCGTCGGGTGACGTCTGGTCCATCCAGTCCCGCGAGCGGGACGCCGGCACCCGCTCCTTCCACATCGACGCCCCCGTGTGCGCGTTCGTCGGGCTCATCGACCAGGACCCGGAGTGCCTGCGCTTCGCGGCGCGGGTCGCGGTCTGCCTCGCGCACACCACGACCTGGGCACCGCACTTCATGCAGAGTTTCCCCGGCTCGACCTGGGACACGCGCGGCTTCCCCGAGTCGCATGTCTGCACCGGGCTCGCGCTCGTGCTCGACTGGGCGGGCGCGTGGTTCACGCCGTCGGGCGAGCACCTCGTCCGCTACGCCATCGCCACCAAGGGACTGCCCCGGGCCCGCGAGGCGTTCCTCCAGTACGAGTACATGTGGAACTGCAACCAGCACCATATGGTCGGCCTCGGGCGCCTGCTCGGGCTGCTCGTGCTGCAGCGCGCGTGGCCGCGCACGATGGCGGACATCGACGTCTTCGAGCGCGACTTGTACGAGATCATTGACCGCTACATCCAGGCCGACGGCTCGACCCACGAGGGCGTGGGCTACTGGTCGAACAGCTTCCGCTCGACCCTGCCCGCGCTGGCGGCGCTGGCCCGCCTGCGCGGCAAGCGCCTCGTGGACCTGGTGCCGCCCAAGCTGCGGACCATGGATCGCTACATCGCTTCGCTCCTCTCCACGGCCGGCGAGCCCGGCGCGTACCATCCGATCGCGGACACCGTCGGGGACGCGGTGGCGGTGGATGCCATCTCCATGATGGCCGCGGCGCTCGACGCGCCCCTGTGGCGGGGCCTGATGGCGGACTGCCTGCGGCGCGGCAAGATCGTGAAGCGCGATTGGACGTTCGACGGCTGCTTCGCCATCATCCACGGACCCGAGCACTGCCCAAGGGAAGACGTCAGCCTCCCCGCGTTCACGAAGCTGGCCAAGGCCGGCACCGTCTCCAGCTTCCGTCGACTCGGCCGCGCGGGGGTGCGGCTCTTCCTCGTCGGCGCGATGGAGAACGCCGGGCACTGTCACCGGGACAAGGGCTCGTTCATCCTCGAGGCCGGCGGGGAGCCGTTCGCGATCGACCGGGGGGCCGTGCCGTACGAGGACGCTGCGAACCTCCCGTTCATGAAGAGCGAGGTCTCCCACAACCTCGCCGTGCCCACGGGCTGCGGGCAGCAGAACCCCTCGCCGCACGCGTCCGACTGGATTGCCCGCGGCAACGCGACCTCACTGACCGCGACGATCAACACGGGCCGCACCTGGCTGCCGCCCGTGCTCGCCTGCCGCCGGCGGCTGCACTCGCCCACCCCCGGGCGCATTGAGATCACCGACGAGTTCGAGCTCGCCGAGCCGCTGGCCGTGACCTTCTACCTCCACTCGCCGCTGCCGATGCGCGTCGAGGGCGGGCGCGCCTCGATCCGCGGGCGGGCGCTCACGCTGGACGTCGCCGCCGACTGGGCCGTGGCGGGCACGGCGGAGCCCTGCGGCGTGAACTGGAACTACACCCCCATCCGCCGCCTCGCGCTCGTCTCGGCGCCGGCGCGCCGCCACCGTCTCGTCACCGTGCTCACCCTCCGCCCGAGCCGGCGCGGCTGACTTCACCCGGTTTTCCCGCATGTCCCTCCCCGACTCCTCGGCCGCACCGGCGCCCGGCCCCAAGACCTACCGGGTCGG
>Ga0265327_10004458_pt1 | contig 12378 bp, 8 predicted proteins | sample 41621metaG_FD_202089 | JGI IMG/M metagenome (GOLD analysis project Ga0265327, IMG submission 202089) | Rhizosphere microbial communities from Carex aquatilis grown in University of Washington, Seatle, WA, United States - 4-16-21 metaG | ecosystem: Host-associated > Plants > Roots > Rhizosphere >...
TCAGCACAAGCGTCTGGTGGGTCTCGGCGAGGCCGAGCTCCCATGGCAGGCCCGCGTGCTGGAGCGAGGTCTGGGGCGAGGCGCCGGTGCCGCCGTCGTAGCCGGAGATCAGCACGACGTCGGCGTGGGCCTTGGCGACGCCGGCGGCGATGGTGCCGACGCCGACCTCGGAGACGAGTTTCACGCTCACCCGCGCGTGGCGGTTGCCGTTCTTCAGGTCGTGGATCAGCTCGGCCAGGTCCTCGATGGAATAGATGTCGTGGTGCGGCGGCGGGGAGATGAGGCCGACCCCGGGCGTGGAATGGCGGGTCTTGGCGACCCACGGGTAGACCTTGGTGCCGGGCAGCTGGCCGCCCTCGCCGGGCTTGGCGCCCTGCGCCATCTTGATCTGCAGCTCGCGTGCGCTGGCGAGGTACTCGCTCGTCACGCCGAAGCGGCCGGACGCGACCTGCTTGATCGCGGAGTTCTTCGAGTCGCCGTTCGGGAGCGGGAGGAACCGCTCGGGGTCCTCGCCGCCCTCGCCGGTGTTGGACTTGCCGCCGAGGCGGTTCATCGCGATCGCCAGCGTCTCATGCGCCTCCTTCGAGATGGAGCCGTAGGACATCGCGCCGGTCTTGAAGCGCTTCACGATGCTGTCCACCGACTCGACCTCCTCGAGCGGGATCGCCGTGGCCGCCTTGAACTCGAGCAGGCTGCGCAGCGTGCAGAGGTTGCGGCCCTGGTCATTGATGATCTTGGAGTAGTTCTTGAAGGCGGCGTAGCTGCCGGTGCGCGTGGCCTTCTGGAGATGGTGGATGGACTCCGGCGTGAACAGGTGGGCCTCGCCCTCGGCGCGCCACTGGTAGATGCCGCCGACGGGGAGCACCGGCGCGTCGACGGGACGCTCGGGGTACGCCGCGCGATGGCGCGCGAGCACCTCCTGGGCGATGACATCGAGGCCGATGCCGCCGACGCGGGAGGCGGTCCAGGTGAAGTAGTGGTCGATCACGTCCTGCCGCAGGCCGAGCGCCTCGAACACCTGCGCGCCGCGGTAGCTCTGGATGGCGGAGATGCCCATCTTGGACATGACCTTGATCACGCCCTTGGAGGCGGCCTTGACCATGTTCTTGCACGCGGCCTTGTGCTCGATCCCGGTGAGCGAGCCCTCGCGGATCATGTCGTCGATCGTCTCGAACGCGACGTACGGGTTGATGGCGCTGGCGCCGTAGCCGATGAGCAGCGCGAAGTGGTGCACCTCGCGGGCCTCGCCGGTCTCGACGACGAGGCTGACGCGCGTGCGCAGGCCCTCGCGGATGAGATAGTGGTGCAGGCCGGCCAGCGCGAGCAGCGCGGGGATCGGCGCGAAATCCTTGTTCACGCCGCGGTCGCTGAGGATGATCACGTTGACCTCGTCCTCCTCGATCATGCGGCGGGCCATCATGCAGATCTCCTCCATGGACTTCGCGAGGCCGCGCTCGCCGCGCACGACGCGGAAGAGCATGGGCAGCACGCCCATCTTCAGGCCGGGCAGGCTGGTGCGGCGGATCTTGGCGAACTCCTCGTTGGTGAGGATCGGCCACTTCAGCTCGACGCGGCGGCACGCCGTCGGCTGCGGGTGCAGCAGGTTGCCCTCGGAGCCCAGGCGGGTCTCGGCGGAGATGATGATCTCCTCGCGGATGCAGTCGATCGGCGGGTTGGTGACCTGGGCGAAGAGCTGCTTGAAGTAGTCGTAAAGCAGGCGCGGCTTGTTGGAGAGCACGGCGAGGGCGCCGTCGTTGCCCATCGAGCCGATCGCCTCGACGCCGTCGCGGGCCATCGGGGTGAGGATGATGCGCTCGTCCTCGTAGGTGTAGCCGAAGGCGATCTGGCGCTGCAGCAACGTCTCATGGTCCGGCAACGGCACCTCGGGCGCGGCCGGGAGGTCGTCGAGGTACACCAGATGCTCCTTGATCCACTGGCCGTAGGGATGCTCGTTCGCGAGCTGGGCCTTGATCTCCTCGTCCTCGATGATGCGGCCCTGCTCCGTGTCCACGAGGAACACGCGGCCGGGCTGCAGGCGGCCCTTGCTCACGATGTCCTGCGGCGGGATGTCGAGGACGCCAGTTTCCGACGCCATGATGACGAGCCCGTCCTTCGTGACGCAGTAGCGCGACGGCCGCAGGCCGTTGCGGTCAAGGATGGCGCCGATCTGCTTGCCGTCGGTGAACGCGATGGCCGCGGGGCCGTCCCACGGCTCCATCAGGCAGGCGTGGTACTGGTAGAATGCGCGGCGGGCCGGGTCCATGTGCTGATCGTTGGACCACGGCTCGGGGATCATCATCATCATCGCGTGCGCCAGCGGCCGGCCGGCGAGCACGAGCAGCTCGAGGGTGTTGTCGAACATCGCCGAGTCGCTGCCGTTCGGGTTCACGATCGGGAGCGCCTTCTTGATGTCATCGCCGAAGACCTCGGACTCGAACAGCGCCTCGCGGGCGTGCATCCAGTTGATGTTGCCGCGGAGGGTGTTGATCTCGCCGTTGTGCGCGATGTAGCGGTACGGGTGCGCGCGGTCCCAGCTGGGAAACGTGTTGGTGCTGAAGCGCGAGTGGACGAGCGCGAGCGCCGTCTCCATGGTCGGGTCCTGCAGGTCGGGAAAATACTTCGCGAGCTGGTCCGTGAGCAACATGCCCTTGTAGACGATCGTCTTGCAGGAGAGGCTGGCGACGTACCAGAACTCCGCGCCGCTCATCGTCGAGGTGCGGATCTCGCTGTAGGCGCGCTTGCGGATGATGTAGAGCTTGCGCTCGAAGGCGAGGTCGTCGGCCAGCTCCGCGCTGCGCCCGATGAAGACCTGGCGCATCGTCGGCTCGCACGACTTGGCCGTCTCGCCGAGCGACGAGTTGTCGGTCGGCACGGTGCGCCAGCCGAGGAAGATCTGGCCCTCGGACTGCACGATCTGCGCGAACTTCTCCTCGACGCGGCGCCGGACGGTGGGATTGCGCGGCAGGAAGATGACGCCGACGCCGTAGTGGCCGGGTGGCGGCAGCACGATGCGGGCCTTCTTCGCCGCCTCCTGGAAAAACTTGTGCGGCATCTGGAGCAGCACGCCCGCGCCGTCGCCGGTGTTGGGCTCCGCGCCGCTCGCGCCGCGGTGGTCGAGATTGGTCAGCACCTGCAGGCCCTGGAGCAGGATCTGGTGGGACTTGCGGCCGTGCATGTCCACGACAAAGCCGACGCCGCACGCGTCGTGCTCGAACCACGGGTCATAGAGACCCTGCTTGGCCGGCCGGTTGGGGGAAGTGGCCGGGGCGGCCGCCGGGTGGAAGGGGGAGTCAGGCTGCGGGGAGTTCGACATCGGAGGTGAGGCGGGAAGGGGGAAGCTGATCTTGTGCCACGGGCGCTGGTCCGGGCGGGGAAGGCCGGGGCGCGAGGCGCCGTCGTGCGGGCAAAAAAAAGGCCGGTCCCATCTTGCGAGAGCCGGCCCGGTGCGTGATGAGTGGGGGAGCTCTCGGCGTTAGAAGAAGCGAATCGTTTTAGTGGCCATCTTGGCGTGTTCCTCGTCCGAGCAGCCCTGGTTGGTCGGGATGTCGGACGCGGCGGCGGTGGATTTCACCAGGTCGTTGCTGAGAAGGTAATTCTCCACTTCCTCACCGGACACGTCAGCCAGCATCACCCCGTCAACCTCGACGCAGGGAGAGAGGGGCTGGCCGGACTTCTGCACCATTTCCGCGTAGTTGGTGCGGTTGTTGATGATATCAATATCCTCAAACGGCAGGTGATACTTGCGCATGATGGCTCGGACGCCATTGGACCAGCCACAGGAGGGCTTGAGATAAGCTTTGATGATCATGCAGCAGGATGAACGAAACGCTAATTGCGGCAACCGTATACGACGGGTTTTCACCCGAGCAAGCGGAAGTTTCATGAAACTTGTCATATTCCGCGCAATCCTCGCCGAAATTCCGTCGGGGTCTGTCCTGTTTTCTGTCGAAACTGTCGCGAGAAAAAAAAGATGTCCCGAAATCCGAGAGCCTCGGCGATCATGCCAACGGTGAGGTTCGACTCGGCGAGCAGCTGCCGCGCGCGCTCGATCCTGGCGTTGATCACATAGTCCTGCGGCCGAGAGCGGGTGACCTTCAGGAAAATCCGCGAGAAATGATCCACACTGTAGCCGGCCTTGCGGGCCAGCACCGCGATCGGCGGCACGTGTCCGGGGCTTTCCCGGATCTGCGCCGCCGCCTGCAGCACAATGTCGCGGTGGTGCTGGTCCAGTCCCGGCGCCTCGCCGTCCGCCGCGACTGCCTGCTCGCCCGCCAGCGCCATGAGCAGCGCGCCCATCAGCTCCGCCGCCACCCCCGTCGCCGGCTCCGACCGCAGCTCGATCACGCGTCGCATCATCGTATCCACCAGGTCGATCTGCCGCGTGCGCATCACTTCGAACGGCGGGTCAAAAGCGGATAAAGCCAAATTTTTCCCCGCGGCCTGCAGCCGGAAGTGGATGAAGTTCACGCCGAGCCGGGCCGCGGGCTCCTGCTCCGCCTCGTAGCGCTGGCCGGGCCGCATCCATACGCAGGTGCCCGGCCCCAGCGGCACTTCGGTGTCATTCACCTTCATGCGGCCGCGACCGACCCAGACAAACCACAGGTCGAAATCCTGCAGGCCGCGCCACCACTCCGGTCCCAGGTGCCAGCCCGGCTCGCACCGGACGCGGCCCGCCGCGCCCAGCACCACGCGGCAGGTTTGACCGGCAAGTTTCATGATCGCGGATAACTACAAACAAATAGCGGCGCGATGCATGGCGCGACAAGGCCAATTCGGCTAGCCTTGCCCCACCCTACCCCACCATGAGCACGCCTTCGTCTCCCCCGGTCCTGTTTGATGTCGTGGCCGACATGCACGCGCCCGAGCTGTACCAGCCGGCCGCCGTCGCCGAGGGCGTGGAGCGGCTGGAGGACATTGGGCCCGACCAGATCGCCTTTTTCCGTCAGCACGGATACCTCGTGGTGCGCCAGGCGTTCAGCCCGGGCGAGGTGAACGCGGCGCGCGACGGGCTGGTGGACCTGATCATGGGCAAGCGGCCGGACTTCACGCATGTCTACTTCGAGGGCAAGGCGAGGGAGATCCTCCCCACCCTCGGGCCCGAGGAGCGCCAGGACGCGGTCCGCAAGATCGGCAGCTTCATCGAATTCGACGCCCGGCTCAAGGCGCTCTCCCACCATGCCAAGGCCCTGGCGGCGATCCGCACGCTGCTCGGCGGCGCGGAGCCGGAGCTGTTCCAGGACATGGCGCTCATCAAGCCGCCGCGACTGGGCCGCGAGAAGCCGTGGCACCAGGACAATGCCTACTTCGAGTATCCGCTCGGCACGCCGGTGGTCGGCGTGTGGATCGCCCTCGACGAGGCCACGATCGAGAACGGCTGCATGCAGATCCTGCCCGGCCGCCACCGCGAGGGGCCGATCCTGCATTTTCAACGCCGCGACTGGCAGATCTGCGACCAGACGATCCTCGGCACGAAGTCCGTCGCCGTGCCGCTGGCCCCCGGCGGCCTGCTCTTCTTTGACGGCATGCTGCCGCACGGCACGCCGCACAATTCCTCGCCGAAGCGCCGTCGGGCGCTCCAGTACCACTACGCGCCGGCTGGCGTGCAGAAGGTCGCCCCGGCCGAGCGCCTGAAGCATTTCGGGGGCGAGGGGAAGAACGTCACCTGCTGACCCGCCCGTCCGCGGGCCGGGAAACATCCGGGCCCGGCGCTTTTTCCCTAGCCGGGCCGCGCGCGGTCGCCTATCACGCACGGGATGAAAGTGCTCGTGACCGGCGCCGCCGGTTTTATCGGCTACCATGTCGCCCGCCGGCTCGCGGAGTCCAAGCGCTGCGAGGTGCTGGGCATCGACAACCTCAACGACTACTACTCCGTTGAGCTGAAGCGCGCGCGGCTGGCCGAGCTCGAGGCGCTGGAGAACTTTCGCTTCATGAAGGCCGATTTCGGCGACGCCACGGCGTTCCACGGGATCTTCAGCCACTTTCGGCCCGATTATGTCGTCCACCTGGGCGCCCAGGCCGGCGTGCGGCACAGCATGGTGAATCCCGCCGCCTACGTGCACAGCAACCTGGTCGGCTTCCTGAACGTCCTCGAGGCCTGCCGCCGGCACCCGCCGAAGCACCTGGTCTTCGCCTCCTCCAGCAGCGTCTACGGCGCCGGCGCGAAGGTGCCGTTCCACGAGGATGACGACACCGACCAGCCGATCTCGTTCTACGGCGCCACGAAGAAGAGCAACGAGCTGATGGCCCACAGCTATGCGCACCTGTACGGGGTGATGACCACCGGCCTGCGCTTCTTCACCGTCTATGGGCCGTGGAGCCGGCCGGACATGGCGCCCACGCTGTTTGCCAAGGCCATCTGCGCGGGCGAGCCGATCCGGCTCTTCAACCACGGCAAGTGCCGGCGCGACTTCACCTACGTCGACGACATTGTGGACGGGGTGGTGAAGGTCCTGCTCTATCCGCCGACGGAGCCCCCCACCCCGCCCTACCGGATTTTCAACCTCGGGCACAACCGCCCGGTCGAGGTGCTCCTTTTTGTGCGGATGCTCGAACAGCTGCTGGGCCGACCCGCCCAGGTTGAGCTGCTGCCGGCCCAACCCGGCGACATGCTCGAGACCGGAGCCAGTATCGAGCGCCTCCATGCCGCGATCGGCTTCACGCCGCGGGTGGCGCTGGAGGACGGGCTCCGGCATTTCGTTGACTGGTTCAAGCGCTACCACGGCCACGCATGAAGACCATCCTCCTGCTCGCTTGCTCCAACCTCTTCATGACCATCGCCTGGTACGGGCACCTGAAATTCAAGTGGCTCGAGGGAAAGTCGTTGTTCCTCGTGATCCTCGTCTCCTGGGGCATCGCCTTCTTCGAGTACTGCCTGATGGTGCCGGCGAACCGCGCGGGCTACTTCAGCGGCGAGTTCAGCGGCTACCAGCTCAAGATCATCCAGGAGTGCATCACCCTGGCCGTCTTCGTGGCCTTCGCCTGGTTCATCCTGAAGGAGCGCCTCACCTGGAACTACGCCGTGAGCTTCGTGTTCATCCTCCTGGCCGTGTGGTTCGCCACCGCGTTCAAGCCCGGCAGCGCACCTGCTTCGCACTAAGAATTCCGCTCCGCGCTTGCCTCGGCCCGCGCGCGCGGCTCACCCTGAGTTTCACGTCATAACCCACCCTTAGCCTACATTATTATTACCATGTCCAAAGCCGCCCCCGCCAAAGCCGCCGCCCCCGCCGCCTCCATTCACCCCGGCCGCGAGAAGAACATCGAGCTCGCCCTCTCCTCCATCAGCAAGCAGTTCGGCGAAGGCTCGATCATGCGCCTGGGCAGCAACACCCGGATGAAGGTCGAGACGCTCTCGACCGGCTCCCTCGCGATCGACCTCGCCCTCGGCGTCGGCGGCCTGCCCAAGGGCCGCATCATCGAGATCTACGGCCCGGAGTCCTCCGGCAAGACGACCTTCTGCTTGAGCGTCATCGCCGAGGCGCAGCGCAAGGGCGGCCTCGCCGCCTTCATCGACGTCGAGCACGCGCTCGACCCGAAGTATGCCCGCGTCGTCGGCGTGAACCTCGACGACCTGCTTGTCTCCCAGCCCGACTCCGGCGAGGACGCGCTCAACATCATGGAGACGCTCATCCGCTCCAACAGCATCGACATCATCGTCCTCGACTCCGTCGCCGCCCTGATCACCAAGGCGGAACTCGACGGGCAGATGGGCGACATGACCATGGGCAGCCAGGCCCGCCTCATGTCGCAGGCCATGCGCCGCCTCACCGCGGTCGTGAGCAAGACCAACTGCGTCTGCATCTTCACCAACCAGATCCGCGAGAAGATTGGCGTCATGTTCGGCAATCCCGAGACCACCTCCGGCGGTCGCGCGCTGAAGTTCTTCTCCTCCGTGCGCATCGACATCCGCCGCAAGGACCAGATCAAGACGCCCGAGGGCAAGGTCATCGGCAACCGCACCAAGATCAAGGTCGTGAAGAACAAGGTCGCCCCGCCGTTCACCGAGGTGGAGTTCGACATCATGTACGACGAGGGCATCTCCAAGGCCGGCTCGCTCCTCGACCTCGGCCTCGAGCACAAGATTCTGGAAAAAAAGGGCGCCTGGATCGCCTACGAGGGCAACCTCGTCGGCCAGGGCCGCGACGCCGCCAAAGCCGCCCTCAAGGAAAAGCCCGAGCTCGCCGAGAAGATCACCCAGGCCATCCTCGAGAAGGTAAATGTGGTCGGCGGCACCGTCATCACCGGCGGCGACAGCGAGGCGTAAGACCCTCGGTCTCGTTTTTCCGGCATAAGTCCCATGCGGTCCCTGCGGCCCATGGGACTTATGGTCGGCGCCGCCGAGGTTTGGGCGTTGCCCCAATCCGCCGTCAGGATGTGATCAACGGGTCATGCCCCCCGCTGCGAATCCGCCGAGCCCCGCCGCCGCGCGCGAGCCGCTGTTCCAGGTCCGGGGCCTGGCCCGCGTCTACGGTGACGGCCTCGCGGCGGTCACCGCGCTGCGCGGCGTGGACTTCGACCTCTTTGCGCGCGAGTTGGTCGTCCTCCTCGGCGCCTCGGGCAGCGGCAAGTCCACCCTGCTCAACCAGCTGGGCGGTCTGGATTCCCCCACGCACGGCACGCTGCGGTACCGCGGCTGGGACCTCGGCGCGGCGGGCGAGGCCGAGCTGACGCAGTTCCGCCGCCACGCCGTCGGCTTTGTGTTCCAGGCCTACAACCTCATCCCCAGCCTCACCGCGCGCGAGAACGTGGCGCTGATCACCGAGCTCTGCCCCGAGCCCATGGCGCCGGAGGAGGCGCTGCACCTCGTCGGCCTGGCCGAGCGCATGGACCATTTCCCCGCCCAGCTGTCGGGCGGCGAGCAGCAGCGCGTCGCCATCGCGCGCGCCATCGCCAAGCGGCCCGAGGTGCTGCTGTGCGACGAGCCCACCGGCGCGCTCGACGTGCACACCGGCATCACCGTCCTCGAGGCCATCGAGCACATCAACCGCGAGCTCGGCACGCTCGCCGTGATCATCACGCACAACGCCATCCTCGCCGACATGGCCGACCGCGTGTTCACGCTGTCCGACGGCCGCATCATCCACGAGCGGACCAACGTGCAGCGCGGCCGCGTGCGCGACCTCGCCTGGTAGCCGCATGCCCCTCCTCGACCGCAAGCTCCGGCGCGACCTCGTCGCGATCAAGTCCCAGGCCCTCGCGGTCGCGCTCGTGATGGCGTGCGGGCTGGCGATGATGATCATGACGCGCTCGCTGATCCTGTCGCTCGCGACGACGCGCGACACCTACTACCGCGAGAACCGCTTCGCCGACGTGTTCGCGCGGCTGAAGCGCGCCCCGAACGCCGTGCGCGCGCAGCTCGCGGCGATCCCCGGCGTCGCCACGGTGGAGACCGGCATCGCGATCCAGGTCACGCTCGACGTGCCGGGCCTCGACCTGCCCGCCGTCGGGCTGCTGAACTCGCTGCCCGAGCGCGGCGCGCCCGAGCTGAACCGGCCCTACCTGCGCGCCGGCCGCCTGCCCCAGAGCCACACGACGCGCCGCGAGCTGGCGGTCGGCGAGGCCTTCGCCCAGGCGCACGGCCTGCATCCGGGCGACACGATCGACGCGGTGCTCAACGGCACCAAGCAGACCTTCCACCTCACCGGCGTCGCCCTGTCCCCGGAGTTTGTCTTCGAGGCGCCACCCGGCTCCGCGCTGCCCGACAACAAGACCTACGGCGTGTTCTGGATGCCGTACAAGGAGCTGGCCACGGCGTTCCAGCTGTACGGCGCGTTCAACAACGTGGCGCTCACGCTCGCGCCGGAAGCCTCCGAGGGCGAGGTCATCGCCGCCGTGGACCGCCTCCTCGCGCCGTACGGCGGCCGCGGCGCGTACGGCCGCTCCAATCATCCTTCCCACCGCCGCCTCGACGACGAGATCCGCGTGCTGCAGGGGCTCTCCATCGCGTTCCCGCTCGTGTTCCTGAGCGTGGCGGCGTTCATGACGAATTCCGTGATGAGCCGACAGATCGCGCTGCAGCGCGAGCAGATCGCCATGCTCAAGGCCTGCGGCTTCAGCAACGCCCAGGTGGGCGCGCACTACTTCAAGTTCTCGCTCGCCATCGTCGTCGCGGGCACCGGCCTCGGCGCGATCGGCGGCATCATCCTCGGCCACCAGCTCGTGGGCATGTACCACCTGTTCTTCCGGTTCCCGCAGCTCGACTTCCTGCTCGATACGCGGGTGCTGGTCGCGGCCAGCATCGTCAGCGCGCTGGCGGCGTTTCTCGGCGTCGCCGGCGCCGTGCGCCGCGCCGTGCGGCTGCCGCCCGCGGAGGCGATGCGGCCCGAGGCCCCCGCCAGCTTCCGTCCCGCCGTCGCCGAGCGCCTCGGCCTCGCCCGCTGGTTCAGCGCGTCGTTCCGCATGGCGCTGCGCAACATCGAGCGGCGACCCGTGCGCAGCGCGCTCACCACCCTCGCGCTGGCGCTGGCCACCGCCATCCTGATCGTGCCGAACTCATTCCGCGACGGCATCGCCTACGTGATCGATTTCCAGTGGGACCTGATCCAGCGGCAGACCGTCACCCTCTCGCTGGTCGAGCCCGGGCCCGAGCGCGCGATCGACGATTTCCGCCACCTGCCCGGCGTGATCTTCGCCGAGCCCTTTCGCTACGTGCCGGTGGAGCTGCGTGCCGGCCCCGTGAGCCGGCGGCTGCTGCTGCAGGGCCTGCCCGCGCGCGGCTCGCTCAGCCGCGTGATCGACGGTCATCCCCGGCAGCTCACCCTCCCCGCCCGCGGCCTCATCATCTCCGCCAAGCTCGCCGAGATCCTCCGCGTGCAGCCGGGCGACGAGCTCGTGGCGAAGGTGCTGGAGGGCGAGGAGCGCGAGCTGGCCGTGCCGGTGGTCGGGCTGGCGGAGGACTTTGCGGGCACCGCCGCCTACATGGAGCGAGGGGCCCTCAACCGCCTGCTGCTCGAGGGCGACCGCATCAGCGGCGCGCACGCCGTGGTGGCGTCCGGCCAATGGGAGGAGTTCCTCCGCGCGGTCAAGGACACGCCGCGGCTCGCCGGCTGCGTGATCAAGTCGTCCGTGCGCGAGGGCTTCCGCCAGACCACCGCCGAGAGCATCGGGCTGCTGCAGAAGATTTACATGCTCTTCGCCACGATCGTCGCGTTCGGCATCATCTACAACAGCGCGCGGATCTCGCTGTCCGAGCGGGCGCGCGAGCTCGCCACGCTGCGCGTGCTGGGCTTCACCCGCGGCGAGGTCGGGGCGGTGCTGGTCGGTGAGCTCGTGCTGCTCACCCTCGTGGCGCTGCCGCTCGGCCTGCTGCTCGGCTCCGGCTTCGCCGCCGGCATCATCACGTCCGTGAACACCGAGACGGTGCGGCTGCCGCTGGTGCTCACGCCGGCCAACTACGCCTTTGCCGTCCTGACTGTCGCGACGGCTTCGGCATTGTCGGCCCTCCTCGCCGCGCGCAAGCTCGCGGACATTGACCTCGTGAGCGCGCTGAAGGCGCTCGACTGAAGCGACTCCCCCATGAACGAAGTCCCCCTCCCTCCTGCCACGGGAAAAAAGCCCGCCGTCCCGGCCTGGCGCCGGCGGCTGCCGCTGATCGGCGGAATCCTGCTGGTCGCGCTGATCGTCGTCGGCCTGTGGCCGCGCGCCGTGCCGGTCGAGGTCGGCGCCGTGGTCCGCGGCCCGCTGACCGTCACCGTCGACGAGGAAGGCATGACCCGGGTGAAGAACCGCTACGTCGTGTCCGCCCCCGTGGCCGGCCAACTGCGCCGCATTGACTGGAAGGCCGGCGCCGTGGTCGAGGCGGGAGTCACGCCCCTGGCCGTGCTGGAGACGAGCGGCGCGGATTTTCTCGATGCCCGCAGCCAGGCGCAGGCCGAAGCCCGCGTGAGGGCGGCGACCGCCGCCCGCGAGGCCGCGGCCGCCCAGCAGCAGCGCGCGGGCGCGGCGGCGCGGATGTACGGGGCCGACCTGGCCCGGCTGAAGCAGCTTTTTGCGCAGCAGGTGCTCTCCCCGCAGGAGTTTGATGCCGCCCAGATGCGCGCCACCATGGCGGAGCAGGACGAGCGGGCCGCCGCCTTCAACCTGCGGGTCGCGGACTTTGAACTCGAGCAGGCCCGCGCGCTGCTCATCCGCACGCAGCCCGGCGGCAACGCCGAGCCCCTCGTGATCACCGCGCCGGTCAGCGGGCGGATCCTGCGGGTGCTGCAGGAAAGCTCCCGCGTCGTGCCGGCCGGTTTTCCCCTGATGGAAGTCGGTGATCCCACCGACCTCGAGGTGCGCGTCGAGGTGCTGTCCCGCGACGGCGTGGCGATCCGCCCCGGCGCGCGGGTCTGGCTTGAGCAATGGGGCGGCCCGGCCCCGCTGGCCGCGCGCGTGCGCCTCGTG
>Ga0265327_10004460_pt1 | contig 12377 bp, 13 predicted proteins | sample 41621metaG_FD_202089 | JGI IMG/M metagenome (GOLD analysis project Ga0265327, IMG submission 202089) | Rhizosphere microbial communities from Carex aquatilis grown in University of Washington, Seatle, WA, United States - 4-16-21 metaG | ecosystem: Host-associated > Plants > Roots > Rhizosphere...
CTTGCCCCACCAATCGCGCGCAGCCTTTGGACTGCGGCGACACGTCGCCGCTTTTAGGCTGGCAGACATGTCTGCCAGCTTCCAAAGCGCGGACATGTCCGCGCACTCCACACCTGACCAACTCAAAACCACAGACACGGATGGCACAGATTGTCACGGATAACAAATTGACGTTCGGCCAACGCGGAGAGTGGGAGTGCTTCTCCCTCTCCGCTTGAGCAGCAAGGGGAGAGTAGCCCTGCTGGGTATTGCACAACGGCACATCCGGGTGTCCCGCGCCCATATTCCGCCCTGCCGCAACAGTCGCAAGTCGTTGCCTATGAGCATTAAGACGCTTGGCAATTTAATCCAAATCAAACGCTACGAACAACGCCTCACACTTTGGCAGCTTGCCCTCAAAATGGGAATTGCCACTTCGACGGTTAGGGCGTGGGAACGTGACAAAAGGGTGCCAAATGAGAATCAAAGGCAGATGGTGGCTAGCATTTTGGCCTTTGATTCGGGTGTGAAGTTCAATGTCCCCATATGAGTCAACCATGCCGCAGAAGAATTGGGCGTACCTTTTATGTCACAGGTTTCCAGCACCACAAACACTTTCAGTCTCCCGGAAAAACTTAACACGGTTTGGCCACTGCGCGACCAAGTTGGCGGCGAGCACGGCTTGAGTTTAATTGGCCACTCTCACCCGGACCCCGCGGGGCAACTTGGTGATGTGGCGTGTCCTCACCCGGCTCCATGACATCCAACTCAGCTTCCACCTCGCCAACAAACTTGTGGGTAATTGAAAACTTAGCGTGGCTTACGCTTACCATTCATCGCACGAGGTTGGATTGAAACCGACAAGCAGACCGGCTCCGCCACAGGCGAGACTTTACAGCGGCTTGTGCCGAATGAAGGGAAACTTTTATGTCCGATTCTTAGGGGAGGGAGTGACAGCAATGTCACTCCCTTACTCGACAGTTCACCAACAGTTCAATTTGGAAACCGGATAAAACTACTTTTCTGCTTTGCCAGCACCCCGTAGCGAGGTTTCAAGTTTTTCAATGCTGGCCTTTCTTTTCGGGGTCAATTTTGCTTTATTGAGAAGCTCTTCAAGCTCAGTTTTATCCTTGCTTGAAGCGGTATAAGCGTCGGTCAAATAATTCTCAAATGAAAAGCTTATCTGTTCATTTAAACCTCCCAGTCGCGCTTGAAAGTTAGTCGCTTTTATTCCTTCACTATTAACTTTAAGGGCGGCCTCATATTTTGCCCGTGCCACGGGGTCCTTTAAGGTGGAGGCAGCAACGCCCGATGAATACTGTGGGCCGTGCTCGCCATCTGGCGGGGGAACAATGTTCCAGGAATAAACGTTGGTAATCACAATCGTGTTTTCATCAATCCAAGCCAAGGCACCAAGGTAAAACTCAGTTTTGCTTGCTCGGTCATTGAATTTGACTCTTTCAATGTTGTTTAAGTCAACGCTTATTGGAAGCAACGAATCCATAGCTTTGTTGGTCTCGGCGAAGGCGCATTCCTGTTTAACCCGGCTGGTATATTCGATGGCACTTTCACTGGTGCCGTTAGTGGATTGGGCGAAGACAGCAACCATCCCCAAGGCGTGAAATATAATCAATGTGACAGTGGTACGTATCTTTATAGTCATAAGCCAATATTTTTGTTAAAAAACAGTTAAGGCACAGTTGGATCAGTCGCTTTGCATGAGTAATTAGCTCCGCATTTTGAAATAACCAGTCCATAACCCGGAGGCCCATCTGAGGAGCCCAACTGAATACTATAGCCAGGAAATTGGTTCCACGCACTTCCATTGCATTTCCATTGGCACGGTATACTAATACCTATGCTCCCTGCCGTCAATCCACTCCCTTGGTGTAGACAATCATCTGTTGATGCACACAGAGTTCCAGAAGTAGCATCGACTGTGGAGGTACAACCAACCTCTGTGGGGGTTCCATGGATTTGGCCATTATTTCCTGAATAACAACCACTGCCCATAAATGCAACAGGAGTACCATCTCCCGGCTGCATTGGAAGATGATAAGGATAGTGATCTTCTTCTTCGGTTACGACAGCTAAAAAATTTACATTGGCAGGCGCAATATATATGTTGCAAATCATCTCCAGGGTCGTAGAACCCGAAGTATGAAATATCGCCTTTTTTGTCATGTTAACTACCATAGGATTTAAAACTGTGAATACTACAGGATCCGTTGTCGGGGCTCCCGTGTTGGGATCGTTAAATTGGGCTGTAACGGTACAAGTCATTGAATTATTAACGGCATAGTTAGGGGCAGTCCAAGTGGTTGTGTTCCCGCTGGTCGTATCCAAAGTGCCATGACTTCCGTCCGTGACGTCCAAGATCCAAGTCACGTTTGGAATATTGTGCAAAGTCAGAGTAACCGGCTCTCCAACCCCAACAGTTGTTCTTGACCGAGGACTTGGCTGAATATTTCTACATTGGTGTTGCAGTCCGTACGGATCCCATGTAGTTACACCAGATCCAGAGGCATCGTTTGCGGCGAAAGTCGCTGAAGTGCTCATAGCGTCATCACCGCTGCAAAAGACTACGCCAGGTGACGGGCAAAGATTCGTGTCACTGCTTTTCACCACGACATAAGCTTGCGCGGTGAAAGAGTTTGTCACTACAGCCGGAAAATTAGTGTAAGGAGCAGAAAAATTGGTCCAACCAAATCCACTCACGGAGTAGGTTACGTTTTCGGTGTTAGTAACAGCCTCGCCAGTGCAAGGGAACGTAATCACCTGAGTAAACAAGTTCGTTGGACTATAGACAGGAAGAATGATGTTAGTAGGCATTGTAGGTGCCGTTTTCCAACGATCATAAACTATTGGCGGGCTTACAGAGAAGTTGGTGATAATCGTTGGACATGTTCCATACCATCCATTTGTAACCGGCGTACAATTTGTATTTTCAATATTTGCGCCACCGCCACCATCACCCTGCTGAGCCTTGATAGATATCGAAAAGAACAGTGATCCCGAAAGAAATAAGGCCAGCAACGAGAAAAAAGCGAACAAAGAGATGTTGCGTTGAAGATATTTACTTGTGTTTTTCATATGCTATACCAATTATGTTCCTCTGAAAAGCTAATGCCAGCCCTTCACTGTCTGATTGAAGTTCGATTCGATTTAATCATAAATGTATTTTCTGTCAACATTTATTTTAATATTGCGATCATTTAATTTGGCCCTCGCCTCACTAAATTTCCAGTAGCATCAATGAGTGTTGCTGACTTGGAAAATGGTCACAATGTAGGGTTATATCTAGACCCTGACTCTTGCCAGTTTGTTGGCATATTTATTTGATATTTTCAGGCCGGGCGTTGCCTTGGGGGTCAATCATATTAGAGTAGTTTGTGCTTAGGGATTTTACCGGATCAAATTCAACAGCATGTTTAAGAATATATTTTGTGACAATTTCGTAACCCTTCCCGGCGTAAGAATAAGTATAGCCGTCCCAGCGCAGGTTCTTTTCGATCTCTCTAGTCGGCATGATCCCCAGTTGCTCTAGGTTTTGTTCCCATTGGGAATAAAGGCCGAGCTGGTAATAGCAGGTCGCCAAAGGCGAAGTTCTTGTGATTTCAGACGATGCTCGCCCGGTGCCGCTTCTCAAATACCAACGCAGTAGCATGGTATAGTACCGCCGCTTATTGACTGCCCAAAAACCCGCGTTTTTGAATTGAAGCTGCTGTAATGATTCAAACAATTGGTCTGCAACTGCTTTCTCGGTGATTCCTGACATCAAAGACACGGGTGGCGAATGTTTTTGATTGGCAGTTTCAGGCGAGGCAAACAATGGCAACTCATATTGCTCCCAATGCTGACGAGTTAGATAATAAGGTGGAGGCATTTCATCTACCAAGTCCAAGGTTACGGCCTCTACAATGGTATTGAAGGAATAATTGCGATTAATTTGAACGGTCAATTTGGTTGGGCCCCGTACCAAGAATCGTTTGTAAACACCGCTCCAAAAGTCCTTAATGCGAGCACGGGCTAGCTCCGGCCTTTTTTCAAATTCGGCAAGGTCGTAAAACGAGCGCATAATGGAATGTTTGGGATCTATGATGTCTAAAGATGTACGGCCAGGATGCGAACGAATTGAGACTTCATAATCCCGGCACCTCTCTGCTGTGCCATGGCCGTCATTGTTCGCATTATAAATAGAAAGATAAAACAAACCAGCAGGGATGCTGAGCGAGCAATAAACATGAGGGCCATCTTGTGTTCTAGGGTATATCTCACCATGATCGTCCCATTCCGATTGACGGCGGTTCACATTCCAAGTTGTCAACTTCTTTAGCACTCGACTGTGAAGATAAGTGGGTGACATTTCCAGAATCCGCGGATCAGCTGTTGCAGGAGCCGAAAGCCAGTACCTTAGGGAGTCATTGGGGCCATGATGAGACCCCATCCGGGCATCGTACATCACATCCCAGCCCGCTCCCCACAAGTCATCTTTGGGGGAACAGTTACCACATAGCACTATCCAAAAACGTCCATATCGACCAATCCACTCACCTTCAGTTTTCCAATCATCCTCCATAGGAATGACTATCGGGTTTGTTTCCTTGGGGCCGCCAGTAATTGAGTTAACTTCATTTAATGCCAAATTGAGTTCCGCCAACGTTGGGGGCCGGGCCGGGATTGGCAACTCAATTGTTGTCAGTGCTGGCGATGCACTGTTCGTTTGATCCCCGTTGTATGCTTCATCGCTATTAGTGGACTTCTCGGCCATCGCCAATCCGCCGCCATAGGTGCCGGCATACCCCTTGAAATCATCTCCCGGCAGCATCGCGGTAACATAATTATCATTCAGCCATCCACCCATTCGAGTATCACGGTGCAAAATCTTATCCGCCTTGGGACTTAACACTGCGTAACCTTGCATCCGAAAGCCTAGCCAGATATTTGTATCTTTGTCTTCCGACAGGCAAGTGATGTAATCCTCCGGCAAAAGAAGATCGCGTAAATTGACTTTCGACACGGGCTGCCAATCGTCTGGCGGTGCATCCCCCGCAAATCCCCGAACCTTGGCTGCATAATCCCAACCACGAATGTATTGCCAAGCTTTTCCACTGTTAGTGCTGAAAGCCAGACCGGACGTTGTCGCCGCATAGACTATTTGATCGCGAGCCACCAGCAAGTCATTGATAAGCCCACTCGGCAAACCTGCTCCCAATGGGGTAGTGGGCAATTGGGCAGGGCCGGGAATGATGTTCCATTGTTTGTAACCGCTCGCCGCTGAGCCAACGGCAATACCGTCACACTGGGTTCCAACATATAGATTGCCCTTAAGGTCAAAGGCCAAGCTGCTAGCTTGGTCGCTGGGCAAACCATCAGCACGAGTGTAATATCGCCATGTATTGAGGTCTGGAGAGTAGCGGGTCAGGCCAGCACTGGTGGCCATCCAAACGTCACCATCAGTCGGGCAAACGGCAATCCGAAAAATCCTTTCGCCGATTGGGCCATCAATAATGTCATAATTTTTCCAGTTATCACCATCGAAAACTGCCACACCATGATTGAGTTCGCCCACCCAGATACGTCCTTGCTTGTCACAGGCAATTGCATAAGCGCTGTTGTCACCCAAGCCGCTGTTGGTGGTAAATTGAGACCATTGTCTGCCTGGGTCGGCACTGGGATCGTAACGAAAAACCCCGTTATCCTCCGTCCCAATCCAGATGTTGCCCTGTAGATCACGCGCAAGCGCCATAATGTGAGCATCAGGCTGTGGCATGGAATCTGGAAACTCCAATTTTGGCTTTATCAAGGGTTTTACCTTTGGCTTATTCCGGGCTGCAGCAGATTGATCTGCGGTTGCTACCGCAAGTTGGTTTGTAGCCAAAACACGGACCGCAGACAGGTGTCGTAAATGCGAAGCCTTAATCGCACAAAAAATAAAAAAAACGACAATACTACCAATGGCAGCCCACTGGCAAATTTGTTTAATTTTGGCTCCTATTTTCATTTCAATTCTCCAGCAAGGATGAGCTTAACCATTGCTTTGTAACGCTCATGGTTTAAATCTGATTTTGGAGAAAGCTTGGCCATGTCCTCATCAAACAATAACCGAACGGGAATAAGTTTTTGGCATGCCATTTGCAAAAATCGTTCCGCCTTTAATGTATAGACTATGTCCCGGTTCGGACCGGCGAAAACCAAATATTGCGGCGAATCAGGCACATGGTCTTGAAGCATTGGAAATTCTGTTGGCCACAAAAGAATTACTCCACGCCATGGACCAGAACTCTCGCTCAAAAGATTCCTAACCATGGGGCCATCTACTCCTTGAGCGACAAGGTAAAGTCGTTGAGGATCGACGTTTGCCTGTTTATTAAGTAAATCGTTAATTATTGTCTTTATATCGTCAGACGATTTGGGCCGGACGGATACGGAAATAATGCCTACATTGGCCAAAAACTGTGGCAATGAGTCATAAGGATTATTCCCAAGTAAATTTATCACCGCTGGATATTTTTTCCCCACAGACATATGCGGCGGTGGCAAAACGGAATAAGCCAAAAGTCCGCCATTTGTTCTGGCAACGTCGACCTGGTAGGGCTCCGCCCACTGACTAAATTCCAGCCGTTCTTTCGGTGGAACCACACTATCTAGATCCCCATAATTAACATCATATGCCCAGATGCTCAGTGGCTCGTTTACAATCGAAGCCAAGGCAAATATTTTATCGCCGCGGGGAGAAACACTAAAATTTCGGTAATAACCTTGGGTAAACAGGTTGGTGTGAAACGCTCCGCCCTTGAGGGTGATACCGATAAAATTTTGCCCTGCATAAGCCAAGCCGGTGCCTTCAGCAATCCAATGACCGGAATAAATATGTTCAAAATTAAACCGGTCCGTAAACTGGGCCAATCCACTTGTAACATTATTAGTCCTAGGATCAAAACGATACAGGCTAGGATCAGCCCGCCTGCCTGCGATGAGTAGACTGAACAGAAAGGCATCATTTTCAGGACTGTAATCTAGCTGACCAATGGTGACATTTGTAAGATGTGTCAATTGGGTAAGACGGCCAGAAGAGATGATCAAATGCCAGATGTTGCTTCCATCATCGAAGGCTACTGCACGACCGCCAATGGGCTGTAAGCTGGAACTCGCCACCGGGAAATCGAATCGTAGTTGAACTAAACCCGGCTTGCCGAACGGCCCTATATTTTCCAAATCCCGTTCAAAGTTGTAGAGATATAGCTTGCGCCGGGCGGTTAAAATAAGCGAGTTTGTTGATAGCCAGGAAGCTTGCTCTAAAGGGTCAGGCAAATCAAAGGAACTCTGTGCCAAGCCGCTGGCACCATCACGAACAAAAATGCGCTGGTTCGGCTTGTTCTTTTCACCCGTTGCGGCAAAAGCCAGATACCGGTCATCCGGTGACCAACCGATAAACCGAGGCAGCATTTTCGTCTCTGGTACCAACACGATTTGCTTGCGTTCCGAGGTGGTCAGGTTTGCCAAATATAGCCCCATACCTCCATCTACACTGCGCGCATAGAGCAGCAACGTCTCCTTGGTGTTGCACAATGGCGGAATATTAAGAAGACTGCTCGGAGAGGTTACGTCCCGAATTATTCCATCTAGATGTCTGGGTAGGTAGGGTTGCGCAATTAGTCTATTCAGACGAAGTCCCAATATTAAAATAATTAGCAGAATGGTGCCGACACCCCAGCCAATTGACAGGCGTAAAACTCTTGCATAAAAAGAAGCCGATGGCTCTATCTGTGGAAGGGAGATAGTAGCGGATTTTTGTCGAACGGCTAGTTGACTAGCTGGCGACGGAATGAGTAAAACCGTGCCACAAGCTGGACAGTGAAATGCGCGGCCCAAATACGACTCATCCACGGCCAGTTTTTGCTGGCATGCGGGGTTGGTGCAATGAATTTTTGTTTGCACAGGATTCTGCGTCTAACGTCCATCGAAACTACCGGGATAACACCAGAGGCTGTTCTTATTAATATCCGTTACTTGAAAATACCAGGTATCAAACCGGACGAAACCAACATCACCGCCAAACGCCGCACGAATGGCTCCCTGTAGATGCCGGGTGCTGACACCCTCTCTCGGAAAGCTCGCACCATCATTGAAAAAGTTCGGGAACTTTTCGTCGGTTTCCCAGAAGGCAATATCGGTTGGAAGCATGCCGCCTAATTTTGCTGGAGGAAAATTTGTACGGTCATAGCCAATGATCGCCCCATTCAACACATAGCTCGAAATCTTCTGGGCACGCTTTGCGAATAACGCGGTATTCGTATTATCCATCGGACACATATACATCTTATCGCTCCGCAGAACTGGCCAAAACAGCCCGGTTTCAACCTTAAATTTAGAAGAACCAGCGACGGTGGTGTCAAGGGTGTAAAGCCAGCCCGGGCGGTTGGTGGTATCCCCACTATACCAATTGGGCCACGGTAAAGTGTCACCATTGTCTGTGGCGCAAAGATTCAACGCAATCGCCTGTTGCTTCAGGTTGTTGATGTCAACCGTCTGGATGGCTTTGTTTTTTGCGTGGCTCAAACTTGGTAATAATATGGCAGCCAAAATGCCGATGATGGCTATAACCACTAAGAGTTCAATCAATGTAAAGGCAACGCTTCGAAGGTTACGTGCCTTGTCACACCTTGGTTCCGCAGCTAGAATGTATAAAACAAGGCGCATCTTGATCATCGGGCTGGACTTGCTTTCAAGGTTTCTTTGTTGTTCCAAAGAATTATTATGAATAAGTTGCTGCCAGCCAGAAGCCAGCAAAGAAGTGCCCAAACGACTCCATTTTCAATGACCGGCGATATAGGAAACCATTCATGCAAATTGCCCAAACAATGGCAGAGGTTAGGTGCTTCTGCCCACCACAATCCGATCCGGTAAATTGAATAAATAATGGATAGCCACGCAATCAGAGTTGTTTTTGTTTTGAGCTCACGCCCAAGGAAAAGAAAGGCCGAAATTCCGGCTTCTAGGGCACCGGCTAGGATAAAAACGTGCCGGTTGGTTAATGGCATCAATGGGTCAAGCCAGTCTAAAATAGGAGCAGTACCAAAGGCACTGATGAATTTAATCACAGCGGTGACAAATAAAATCACCGCCGTTGAATAAATGTAGCTGCCTTGAATTCGTTTGATCATAGTAACACTATCAGTCATGCCTAAGTGTCCAAATATTTTCATATTTCACGGACGGATCATCGAATCCTGGGTCATTTAGTCCAAGAGATTCGAGCGGCGAGAGCCAAGCTACGTGTCCATCAGCCAACAGGTAATTAAATTTGCCACCATGATATTTGCTAGATTTAATGATTTTGGTATTTAGGTGTAAATTTGGATTATCGATGGCAGACCCCAAATAACTGAACTCCACATTGTAGCTTTGGGCTTGCTCCGTTAGCAGCATTGTTTCCATCGGCGCGGCAATCATGTCAGTAGTGATAGAGGGGAGCGTATTGGTTAAATTTAAACTAGCCAATCTCGCGTGATCTTGTCCGCGTGGTGCCCACCAAAGCCCGACTCCTGTCGCATTCTCTGGTGCGGGTGGCCAGTTCAAATGGTTCATATTATGCTGGGACATGGAATAGGTGCGGCGCGGGTCTCCACCTTTTGCAGGAATAGTATCTGATGGGCAACGCAAAAAATGGTTTTGACGCGAACCCGATGAACCATAGGAATAAATTAGCCGATCCCATGAAACAGACTTTGTGGAATTGTATTCAATGAAGGCGTAAGGCAATCTTCCACCATTGCTTTTTTCATAGAGCGACATTGCTACGCTCAATTGCCTCAAATTTTCGAAGCAGGCAACTACTCTTGATCGGTGACCTAAGTAGCCAACAAGACTAATTCCGACTAAAATCAATAAAACTGTAGTGCCGACAGTGACTACTAAATCATTAATCGTGAACCCAACCGTATATTTCTGCCAGTTGCAGCGCAAACTATTCTTTTTAATGTTTTCCAACATACCGAAATCCCAAATTTGACGAACTTGGCATCCAGTGGAATGCACACAATCGCTACCAGATAATTTATATCCAAGTCAAATACTTTATATTCGTGACAATGATAAATTGCGATTCTTGTATAATTTATCAGAATAATTACACAGACAATGATCCCTGATCTCCTGAGTCAGAACAAACTTGCATACTTTTCGTCGATACCATGAGGCCCGAAACATCCCAGCCTATGGCAACGCCACAATTTAACTCCCATCCATGGAAGGCAAAGTGCGGCTGAATAGTCGAGTTAAAAGCTACTTGTCTTTTGGCGCTTCCAACTGAAGCAGCTTTGCTTCCAACTCCCCCACTTTGCGGTTGGCGCTGATTACCTGTTCAAAAAAGCCATCGCGTTCTTTTTCCATCCGTTCGATATACATGTCCTTTGCCTTATTGGTTATCTGCAAATCCCGAATTTCATTTTCCAATTCCTTGATTTCTGGCCGTTCCGAATCGTTCGGAACGGATCGTCTGGTTGTTTCCGCATGGTTCGGAACGGTTCTGCTGGCTTCCGAAGCTTGCGGAATCTTTCCGAAGGATTCCGTATCATTGATTTTGGCGGCTTTGGCCTTTTCTTCCGCAATGGCCAGTTCCACGCTCTGCGCTGAAATATAATACTTTCGTTCGTTCGGATCGAAGTACGAATCCAACCGGGCTACGCCGGTTCGGTTCGGTTGGCACCAATTCGTGATGCTTCTTTCCGTCCGGGCCACACCAGCGGCCTCAAACATCCGTGCCGCTTCCCGGACTGTCAGCGTATGATTTTCCTTACGTTCCGAAGCTTTCGGAATGTTTCGGAAGCTTTCCGAACCATGCGGAACGGTGCGGAAAGATTCGGAACCCTTCGGAATGTTTCCGAACGTTGCGGAATCATTCAGAACCGTGCGGAACCCTTCGGCACCATTCCGCACATCGGCAACGAGCTCAACTGGCGGGGGATTGTGGTTTTCATTTTCTGGCATGAAATTTTTGAAATGACGGACGGGAAGTTGTCCACATTAGGAGCTTACCGCCCACATGTGAGATAATTCTATCACACATGAAGGAAATCGGGGAACTGCTCAAAGAGAAGAACCTGCAACTGGACACCATCAATCCGGTACTGGCCAATGGCTTTACCCAAGTCCCGAATTTCATCCTCAAAAACCCTGAAATCTCGGTGGGGGCCAAGGTGGCTTATGCCATGTTTTTGAGCTACGCATGGCACAACGATTCCTGCTTCCCAGGGCAAGACCGGCTCGCAGACGACATGGGCCTGACGCGAGCGCGAGTGACCCAGTTGATCGGGGAGCTAGAAAGGGCAAATCTGATTACCATTCAGCGCCGGGGACAAGGCAAGACGAACCTTTACACGATCCACTTCCCGGTGAGGCAGGCTGGGGATAAAACCCCCAGAGGTAAATAGGCTTACTTCAAGAAGTAAGCCCGCCAACCTCTGGTGGTAAACAGGCTGACTTCTCTCTATATAATAATATACAGATAAAGAATATTCAGTTACGGGCATTTTCTTTGAAAAGGGAACGAAACTGTGGATAACTGAAAAGTGTGGCAATGATCTGATGTTGGAAATGGAAACCGGATTCCTCAAAAAAAGGAAAAGAAAACCGCGCCACACCTTTTAGTGTGTGTCAATAGTCGCCCGCCATCCTTAACGTCATCGGTATTTTGTGATATGCTTGAACCCATGCTCCCTCCCAGCGCGCAAAAATATTTTTGGGAAGTTGATTCTGATTCGCTCGACCCAAGGAAACATGAGCGATTGATCGTTTCGCGTTTGCTCAATTTTGGCGAGTTGGACGACTGGCGATGGCTCGTTCGTACTTATGGCAAACGCAGGTTGTCTCTGCTGTTGCAATCAGATTCCCGGCTTGGCATTCGGGAATCTGTGCGCCGTTTGGGCAATATTATATTTTCGTAACTTATTTATGATCCAATGACAAAAGACTTCGACGTATGGAACGTATGTAAACAGGGTATTCACTATGCTGCCGAGAACAAACTGTATCACGCACGGGAGGTATGGTGGTGCGCTCTCGGCATAAACATTGGATTCGAGCAGGACGGAGCCGGCGTTAGCGGGGAACGTCCAGTCTTGATTCTCAAGGGATTTAGCAAACAGGTTTGTTTAGTTATCCCGCTGACTACCTCGGCCAAGAAAAATCCATATCACCTGGCCCTCGGAAAAATTGGTGGTCGCGATTCCTTTGCGATCATGTCACAAATTCGTCTCATCGACACAAAGCGCCTCATTAACAAGGTGGCTGTAATCGAGCAAAGTTTGTTCGATAAAATAAGAAAAACCGCCAAAGCCTTGATTTAGCGGTTTTTCCAAAATTTTTCTCCCCCCGAAGAGGGCGAGGCCGAAGCC
>Ga0265327_10004461_pt1 | contig 12373 bp, 6 predicted proteins | sample 41621metaG_FD_202089 | JGI IMG/M metagenome (GOLD analysis project Ga0265327, IMG submission 202089) | Rhizosphere microbial communities from Carex aquatilis grown in University of Washington, Seatle, WA, United States - 4-16-21 metaG | ecosystem: Host-associated > Plants > Roots > Rhizosphere >...
GGTCAGTCGCCACCGTTGATTCTTCCGCATCAGGTGCCATCGAAGCGTCCGAAGCTGCACTGCCGCACGGTCTTCCTTTCCGACATTCATCTCGGCACGCCGGACAGCAAGGCCGCGGAGGTCACTCATTTTCTGAAGCACCTGCACTGCGAGAAATTGGTGCTCAATGGCGACATCATCGACGGCTGGGCGCTGCGCCGTGGCGGCCGCTGGCGTGGGCGGCACAGCCGCTTCATCCGCAAGGTGCTGAAGATGATGGAGAAGGAAAAGACCGAGGTCATTTACCTGCGCGGCAATCACGATGACATCCTCGAACGCTTCCTGCCCCTGGCCTTCGGGAGACTCAAGATCTGCAAGGAGCACATCCACACCTCCCTCAATGGGAAGCGCTACCTGGTCGTGCATGGCGATGGATTCGACAGCGTCTCCACCAACCACAAGTGGCTCGCGGTGCTGGGTTCCGTCGGGTACGACGCGCTGCTGAACATCAACCGCCTCTACAACCGCTGGCGCGCCTGGCGCGGCAAGGAGTACTATTCCCTTAGTAAAAAGATCAAGGCCAGGGTGAAGGGCGCGGTCAGCTTCGTGGACCGCTACGAGCACCAGCTCCAGGAACTGGCGCGTCACAAGAAGTGCGACGGCATCCTCTGCGGTCACATCCACACGCCCGAGGACAAGCAGGTGGGGGAAATCCACTACCTCAATTCCGGCGACTGGGTGGAGAGCCTCACCGCCATCATCGAGCATCTCGACGGGCGGATGGAACTGGTGGAATACCGGAGTTTCATGGAGAAGCTCGGCGGGTGGATCGAGCCCGTGGATTTCGATGAAGCGGCGGCTTGAAAAAACCCAGGAGACTGTCATCTCCACGAATATAGGTCCCATGTGTCCTATAGGACCTATTTGAGGGCCCGATTCGCCCGAGGCCTCGCAGGCGTAGGATTATTGCGGCTGATCCGAACTCCTGAGCTGGATGTCTCCGATCTCCACATGAGGCGGGGCCTCGAGAATGGTGAGGATGCAGTAGGCCACATCGGTAGGCGTGAGCATCTTCATGTGGGCGCGGATGCCCTTGAGCGTCTCCTCGCGTCCGAGGAAGTAGGTTTCCAGCAAGGGGGTATCGACGAAGCCGGGTGACACGCTGGAGACCTGGATCGCGGAATTCGCCGCCTTCAGCTCGTGCCGCAGGGCATCGGTGATGGCGCGGACGGCGAACTTGGTGGGGGAATAGAAGCCCCCGGTCGGCGGGACGCGATGGCCGCTCATCGACGAAACATTGACGATCCGGCCGCCGGACACCGGGAAGTGCCGGAGCGAAAGCTGGCAGCAGAGGGTGAGCGCGAGCACGTTCACCCGCCACATTTCCTCCCAGTCGGAGGGGTTGCCGTCGGTGATCCGGGCGAGGTGGGCGATGCCGGCGGAGTTCACCAGGGCGTCGATGCGACCGAGACCGCGGAAGATCGTCGAAATTTCGTCCCGCTGGGACAGATCCGCCACGATCGGGCTCACGTCCTCGGGCAGGGCCGAGGGACGGCGGGTGACGCCAAGGACATTCGCGCCCCGGAAGACGAGCTGTTCGCAGAGGGCGCGGCCAATGCCGCTGGAGGCACCGGTGACGAGGATGGTCTGACCTTGGAGGGGTGACATGAAATCGGAAGGCGGACGCAGGCGTCCGGGGTGCGAGGGACTCTAGAAGATGGAGCGCCGGGCGCAAGGAGGCGGAAAGGAAATCTTCCCGCCCGACGAAGCTTGAGGAGACCCTGGGCTGGTGGTAAAGCCGCATTGCCGATGAATCCCACCCCCTCGCCGCGGCCTCGTATTTTTGTCTCCGCGGTCAGCGCGGAGTTCAAGAGCGTGCGGCGGAAGGTGGATGAGGCGCTGCGATTTCTTGGATACGAACCGGAGTCGATGGACATCTGGGGGACGGAGTCCGGGGATTTGCGGCAGTTGCTGAGCGACAAGATCAATGGCTGCGAGGGGCTGGTGCAGATCGTGGGCGAAGGCTATGGAGCGGAGCCGCCGGACATCGATCCAGCGTATGGGCAGATTTCCTACACGCAGTTCGAGTTCCTGTATGCCCAGGCACAGGGGAAGCAGACCCATCTCATCTTCGCGGGCAAGGAATGCCACCGTGACCGGCCGGTGGCGGAGCTGGATCTGCCGGTCGATGCGAATGAACCCGATCCGGCAGGCTACCAGAAGCTGCGGAAGGACCTGCAGGCGGCTTATTGGAAGAAGCTGTGGCGGGGGGCTCACCTCTATCACACGGTGGCCAATGACATTGAATTGGAAAACGCCATCCTGAAGCTGCGGAACGATTCGGACGCGCTGCGGCAGGAATTCCGCCAGTGGCAGGCGAACCTGATGGAGAGCCAGCGGGACCTGCTGGCCGGGCAGAAACAGGCGGCGGTCCATTCGCGAAAAGCCCTCTGGATCACGCTGGCCGCGCTGGGCGGGTTGCGGTGATCGGAGTGGGGGCCGCAGTGCTGTTGCGGCAGCAGGGGAAGGCCGATGTTGGCAAGGTTCAGGCCGGGCAGGAGCAGTTGCTGGCCTATCAGACGGATCTCGATACCCAGGCGGCTACCGCGCGTGCGCGGGCGATGCGGGATTACCACACGCGCAAGGATGAGCTTTCCAAAGCGGCCGGTGCGGAGGCAGGCGAGGCCTTGCAGGCGCTCGAGGCCGAGCATCAGGCGCGGCTGGCTTCGATCGATCGCCTGTTTGAGACGCTGCGGGTGGGCTATGCGGCCGGGGAGATCGATGACATCACCCGCGGATTCCAACGAATCCTCAACGACAAGGGGATCGATGCCGCGTTGGCGTTTCTGGAAGGCAAGCAGGCCCTGCAGTTGCAGCGGGCGGAGGCTCATCTGGCGAAGCGCGAGGAAGAGGAGCAACAGGCCCGGACCGCGCTGAGATCGTTCCTCGTGGCTGCCCAGGCCGCGACGGTGGATGGCCGTAATGACAAGGCGGCGGAGCTCTACGAAAAGGTGCTGAAACTCGATCCGGATTGGAGCGAGGCGCTGGTCGCGGCGGTGTGGTTTTACAACGGCCGGTCGGAATTCGAAGGCGAGCACGGGTCGTTGACCCAGGCATTCAAGGCGGCGGAGATGGCCCTGTCGTATGGTGAGCGTCTCGGGAAGGTGGAGGGAGGCAACCGAGCGTTGTGGAGCGCCCGATTGTTCATGGCGGACCTCTTGGTCAAGCGCAGGGGAGCCGGAGACGTCGACGCCGCGCTCGCGTACTATCGGCAAGGGCTGGAGGTTGCGGACGAGGGTTTCAAGAAAGCACCGCAATCGATCGAGGCGATACGGGATGTGGGAATCAGCCTCGACCGGCTGGCAGATTACCTGATGACACGCAGCGCGCCGGGCGACCCGGCGTTGATCTACGGTTATTACCAGCGTGCCCTGACGCTGACGGAGGAGTGGCTGAAATTGCAGCCGGGCTCGATGGAGGCGACGCGGAACCTATCGGTCTCGCTCAACCGACTAGGTGATTTCCTGAGTGCCCGAGGAGGCGCCGGGGACGCCGAGGCCGCGATGGGGGATTACCAACGCGCCCTGGCGTTGAAAGAGTCGCTGCTGGCGGCCGATCCGAAGTCGACATTCGCGATCCGTGATCTGGCCCTCAGTGTGAACAAAGTCGGCGATGCCTTGCTTTCCGGGGGCAATGCGGATGGGGCGTTGACCCATTACCAGCGCGGACTGGAGCTGAATGAGGAGGTGCTGAAAGAGACCCCGAAATCGGCGCAGGCGGCGCGCGACGTTTCGGCGAATCTCGACCAGCTGGGGCATTTCCTGATCACGCGGAATGGAGAAGGGGATCTGGCCAAGGCTTCCGGGTATCAACGGCTGAGCCTGGAAATCTCGGAACGCCTCCTCAAGGAGAACCCGCAGTCCGGTGAGGCGGAGCGGGATGTTGCAATCAGCCTCAACCGGCTGGGAGACATCCTGGCGAAGGGTGGACCGCCCGAGGCGGTCGAGGCGAAAAAATACTACGAACGTAGTTTGGGCATTTCCGAATCGCTGGTGGCGCGTGATCCCCAGTCCGCAGTGGCCAGGCGGGATGTGACCATTGGATTGAACCGGCTTGGGGACCTGTTGGCTAAAAGTCCGGCCGACTCCGACCGGCAGGCGGCCCGGAAGAATTTCGAACAAAGTGTGGAAATTACCGATGAACTCTTGAAGGCAAACCCCGGGTCGGTTGCCGCGGCCAAGGATGCATTCCTGAGCCACCTCAAGCTGGCATCCCTGCTCCAGAGCCAGGGCAACAAGGAGGTTTCAGAGCAGGAATACGCGGCGTGCTTCGGAATCCTGGAAGACCTGGTCAAGAGCGGGAAACCGCTGGATGCGGGGATGAAGAATGCTTACGAGTGGCTGAAAAAGCGGTCGAAGTGACTGAGGAGAAGAGATGTTTCCGTCCCTTCACTTCGAGGCTCAGTTCAGCAAGGCGTTATTCCAGATTTATTTTCAGCTCGGATTTCTCGGCAATCATCTTCTTGATTACCAATGTCCTCGATCCGTCGGCATTCAACTGCAAAACATACAAGCAGGCATGTGTTTGAGGTTCCGACCTGATCAGTAAGTCCCCTTTGTCGCCATACATGCTATTCCCTCCCTCGGTCAGTTCCTCTTCTTTTCTTTTGTTCCAGCTCACGCCAATTTTTCCAAAGGGCTTTTGTGAGAAAACCATGATTGTTTTAGCTCCGCCCCATTTTTCGCCAATCGTCAATTTTTCATAAACCGGGTCTGAATCCGCTCCCACCAAAATGAGGTATTTTTTCTCCTCCGGCCCATTTTTAGCAACTATTGCGTGAGCTGAAAAAATCACGAGGATTATCCCAACTAGTAGAATTGCCAAGTTCGCTACACGATGGCCCTTCATCTATTTCCCCATTCCTTGTTCACTTCGCGGCTGCCGGGACCGACGCGGCTTCGTGCTTCTCTTCGGCTTCTTCCAGGGCCGCACGTTCGCGGGCGATCACGCGGACGAACTTCGAGGCGGCGTTCTGCCAGTCGGCGAGAAGGTCCTTGGCACGCTTGCTGCCGGTCTTCTCGTGATGCAGTTCGATCAGGCTCTTCAGTTCGGCCAGGTCGGCCTCGCGCTTCATCGGCAGGGCCACGACCATTTCCGAGTTCACGCGGGAGTAGAAGCGGTCGTCGATGTCATAGACATAGGCGGTGCCGCCGGACATGCCCGCGCCGAAGTTCTTCCCGGTCTTGCCGAGGATGACGACGGTGCCGTTGGTCATGTACTCGCAGCCATGCTCGCCGCAGCCTTCGATGACGGTGGTGGCACCGGAGTTGCGCACAGCGAAACGTTCACCCACGCGGCCATTGAAGAACGCGCGGCCGCCGGTGGCGCCGTAGAAGCAGGTATTGCCCGCGATCGAGTTGGTGGCAGCTTCGAACTTCGCATCATCGGAGACGCGGATGATGATTTCGCCCGCCGCCATGCCCTTGCCCACGTAGTCGTTGGCCTCGCCGATCAGCTCCAGCTTGATGCCCTGCACCAGGAAGCAGCCGAACGATTGGCCGGCAGTACCACGGCAGGTGATGTGGATCGAATCCGCCGGCAGTCCGCGATCACCGTAGGTTTCGGCAATGCGTCCGCTCAGGCGGGTGGCAATGTTGCGGTCGGTATTGACCACGTCATAGTCCAGTGAAACAGCGGCGCGGTCCGGCAGCAGCAGCAGGGCCTTGGCCACTTCCGGCGGCACCGAATCGGCTCCGTATTCCTGAGTCTTCGCGGGCTCGGCGCCCGTCACGGCCTTCACCAGGTCGTTGAGGATTTCGAGGTCGAGCGCATGCTTGGCGATGCCGTCGTTGCGCTCCTTGGTGCGGATGCGGGAAATCGTTTCCGGTGCCACGCCGAGGGATTCCGCCAGCGTGGGAATCACATCCTTGAGCAGCGGCTTCAGGTCGAGGGCGTTGGCCTTCGGGTGATCGGGGATGTGGCGCTGGGTCAGATACTCGGAATGGCCGATCATCTCATCCAACGAGCGGACGCCGATGGAGGCCATGATTTCGCGAACCTCCTGCGACACGCCATTGAAGAAGTTGATGACCATCTCCGGCGTGCCCTTGAACTTGGCGCGGAACTTCGGATCGGTGGTGGCGATGCCGACCGGGCAGTTGTTCAGGTGACACTTGCGGACATACACGCAGCCCATGGCGACCATCGCGATCGTGCCGAAGTTGAACTGCTCGGCACCCAGCGCGGCGGCGATGACGACATCGCGGCCGGTGCGCAGGCCGCCGTCGGTGCGGACGGTCACCCGGTTGCGCAGGTTGTTGATCAGCAGCGTCTGCTGGGCCTCGGCCAGGCCGAGCTCCCACGAGGAACCGGCGTGCTTGGTGGAGGACAGAGGCGAGGCGCCGGTGCCGCCTTCGTGGCCCGAGATGAGGATGTTGTCGGCGGAGGCCTTCGCCACGCCGGCGGCCACCGTGCCGACGCCGGACTCGGCGACGAGCTTCACGGTGATGCGGGCGCGCGGATTCACTTCCTTGAGGTCGTGGATGAGCTGTGCCAGGTCCTCGATACTATAGATATCGTGGTGGGGCGGCGGTGAAATGAGCTGCACGCCGGGCTGCGTGTTGCGCAGGCGGGCGATCAGCGCGTTCACCTTGTGGCCGGGAAGCTGGCCGCCTTCGCCGGGCTTCGCGCCCTGCGCCATCTTGATCTCCAGTTCGTCCGCATTGACCAGGTAATAGGCCGAGACGCCGAAGCGGCCGGACGCGATCTGCTTGATGTAGGAACGGGCAAAGTCGCCGTTCGGATATGGCTTGTAGCGCACCGGATCCTCCCCGCCTTCACCGGAGTCGGACTTGCCGCCGATGCGGTTCATCGCGATCGCCAGCGTTTCGTGGGCCTCGGGCGAAAGCGCTCCGAGCGACATCGCCGCCGTGGTGAAGCGCTTGCGGATCGACTCGATCGACTCCACCTCATCGATGGAAATCGCCCCCGACTTCGCGGGCACGAACTCGAACAGGTCCTTGATCGCGACAGGTGAGCTTTCGAGCGTGACCTTGACGTAGTCGTCGTAGTCCTCGGCCTTGCCGGTCTTCACGAAGGTGTGGAAATTCTTGATCACCTCGGTGGTCAGCGCGTGGCGCTCGCCGGACTTGCGGTAGCGGTTGTAGCCGGGATCGCCGAGATTGAGCGTTTCTCCGGGCGCGACCGTCGATTCGAACGCGGCGCGGTGGCGCACCAGCGATTCTTCCGCGATCTGCTCGAAGCCGATGCCGCCGATCTTTGACGAAACCCCCGTGAACGAAAACGCGACCACCTCGTGGCCGATGCCGACTGCTTCGAAGGTCTGCGCACCCTGATAGGAATTCAGCACGCTGATGCCCATCTTCGACATGATCTTCAGCAGGCCCTTTTCCAGCGCCTTGCGGTAGTTCGACATCGCCTTGGAAACGGTGATCTCGGACTTGCCCTTGGCCGCTTCCTGGTGGACGAGCTGGCGCACCGTGGCATAGCCCAGATACGGGCAGACAACGGTGGCGCCAAAGCCGAAACAGCAGGCGATCTGGTGCACGTCGCGGGCTTCACCGGTCTCGATGACCAGCGAGGCGCGCATCCGCTTGCGGACGCGGGTGAGGTGATGATGGATCGTGCCAACCGCGAGGATCGTTGGAATGGCCACGCGGGTGGACGAGGTGCCGCGGTCCGAGAGCACGAGGATGTTATACCCGTGATCGACGGCATTTTCGGTCTCGGTACAAAGGGCGTCGAGGCGTGCCTTGAGACCGGCCGGGCCTTCCTTCACATCCCAGGTCATGTCGAGCGTGCTGGCGGGGAACCCGTGCATGCCGAGCTGCTTGATCTTCTCCAGCTCGTGCTCGAAAATCAGACCGGACTCCAGGTTGATCACCCGGCAGTGGTCGGCTGTTTCGTCCAGAATGTTGCGCTCTGGTCCGAGGCCGGCGGAAAGCGACATCACCGCCCACTCGCGGATCGGATCGATCGGCGGGTTGGTGACCTGCGCGAAGAGCTGTTTGAAATACGTGTAGAGCAACCGCGGGTAGTGCGAGAGGATCGCCAGCGGAATGTCATCGCCCATCGAGAAGACCGCCTCCTGGGCACCCTTCATCATCGGCGGGAACACCATGTCGAGGTCTTCCTGGGTCACGCCATGCGCCACCTGCTGGCGCGAAAGCTCGGTGGCCGAGTAGTCCACATCCGGGGCATGCGCATCCGGCGAGACGAACTTCCTCAGCTCCAGGCGGTTCTCATCGATCCAGCGGCGATACGGCTTCTGCTGGGCGAGGGCTTCCTTGATCTGGCGGTCGTACTTCAGCTCGCCGGTGGCGGTGTTGGCCGAAAGCATCTGCCCGGGCCCGAGGCGGCCCTTGCGGATCACCGTCGAGTCTTCGAGAATCACCGCGCCAGCTTCGGAGCCGATGTAAAGGATGCCATCTTCCGTGACCTTGTAGCGGGAAGGACGCAGGCCGTTGCGGTCCAGCGAGGCACACAACTTCGTGCCATCCGTGTAAACCAAGCCCGCCGGGCCATCCCACGGCTCGGAGAACGAGCGGATGTATTGATAGAAGGCGCGGAGGTCATCGGAAATGTCCTCGTCGTTCCGATAGGCGGGCGGCACCAGCATGCACATCGCGTGCTCCAGCGAACGGCCGGAAAGGACCAGCAACTCAAGTGCGTGATCCAGCGAGGCGGAGTCCGATTCGCCATGGCGCATCAGGTCCTTCACCAGCTCGATCTCATCGCCCCACACGGGCGAGGCGAAGAATTCCTCGCGGGAGGTCATCCAGTGGCGGTTGCCCTCCACCGTGTTGATCTCACCGTTGTGACACATCATCCGGAACGGCTGGCCCAGTGGCCAGGCGGGGAAGGTGTTCGTCGAGAACCGCTGGTGATAAAGCGAAATCGCCACCTCGTAGTCCGAGTCCTGCAGGTCCAGGTAGAACGCCCGCAGCGCCGCCGGCATCGCCAGCGCCTTGTAGGACAGCAGGCGGTTCGAGAACGACGGCATGTAGAAGTTCGCCACTTCCTTGGTCAGTCGTTCGATCTCGCGGCGGGTCAGGTAGAGCTGGCGCTCGAAATGATCGGAGTCCCAGCCGGGCGGCTTCACCATCAACAGGTGCTCCACCTGCGGACGCGTGCTGGCGGCGAGCTTGCCGAGGGCTTCCACCTCCACCGGCACTTCGCGCCAGCCAATGAGCGGAATGTTCCGCTTCGAGAGCACGTCCTTCGCGATCGACTTGATTTCGTCGATCACCTTGGCGTTTCCAAACGGGAAAAAGAACACGCCCACCGCCAGATCGGCGTCGTTTTCCAGCGTGTGGCCGAGCTTCGCGGCGGCCTTGCGGAAAAGCGGGAAGGGGAGCTGCGTCAGCACGCCGGAGCCGTCGCCGGTCTTCATGTCCGCATCCACCGCGCCGCGGTGGGTCATGCAGCAGACGGAGGTCAGGGCGTAGTCCAAGACCTGATACGAGCGTTTTCCCTTCAGGTGGGCGATGGCGCCCATGCCACAGTTGTCGTGCTCCTGGGAAAGCTGGTGCAGGGAGCCTGGAACCAGCGGCGTGCTCGGGTGGTAGAACGGATTCATCAGATCAGGGAATGCGAGGCCGTCAAAACGGCACCAAGGTGCAGTCATTGCCCGGCCGGAAATCGCATCCCGATCCGGGGGCGCAGTGAAATCCCGCGCGCCCCCGATGCCAAGCAGGAATTATGCCCGGCTTGACCGTTTCGCTCAGGATTCCCGTCCGGATCGGTCAAACGGCGGCTTTTACTCGTATTTCAGCGTCGCGGTGACGGTGGCGTCCCTGTCGCTGCTGAAGCGGATCCAATACGCTTGGAAAGCCGCCGGGAACTCATGCTGGACCGTGTCTCTCACCACGAAGGTCTGATAGGGTACCCATTGGCCGGTTCCAGTCAGGTCGATCTCCGCGGTGACGGTCACCGGAGGGATAGCCTTGAGCACCAGTGATTTGTGGTCGAAACCGGTCATCAGGAACGGGTCGGAAACCTGTCCGGCCTTGACCTCCGTATCCTTCCACGGGCCACCCTGGCCGCGCGGTTTGCCGAGTTTCCAGACGTCGTCGATCGCGCCCACCCAGAGCGAGGTCTTGCCATCGTCGGAGGTGATGATGTGCGGGTTGTTCCTGCCCTCGCCCAGGCCGGTGCCGCTCATCACCAGCATCCCGCGGTAGGAGCAGTAGTCGTGGATCCTCAGGTTGTGGGTGGAAACCGCGCGCACCTTGGCGAAACCGCCGGCGTTTTCGGCCGGTTGCTCGTAAAACGTGCCGCCCGCATTGAATAGATTCCTCTCGGTGGACACCTCCCGGCAGACCCGCTCGTCGCCCAGCGCGCCGGTGTGCTCGTAAAACGGATCGCCCTTCGGCAGGCGCCAGCGGCCACCCTTGTCATCCACATAGAGCAGGGAGGCGGCATCCGCGGTGATCACGCCAATGGGGATCGCGCTTTGCTTCTTGGAAAAGTCGAGCGCCGCCGCGTCGTCCACGCGCTTCAGCTTCAAGTCGCCATCCAACTCGTAGTAGCCAATATCGCCCCGCCCATTCGCGGCGGCAAACGCGAGCGTCCGCGTGTTCTTGTCGCGCGCCCGGATCAGGCCACCCGTCACCTCGGCATCCGTATCCTTGGCCAAGCCATCGAAGATCGGATCGGGGGCGCTCAATCGCGGATCGTCATTGGCATATTGAAAATACGCGGTTGCACTCACGAGGTCGCTGTCCGAGGTCAGGCGCACCCACGTTCCTTTCACATCGGCGAGGTCGATCCACTGCGCCGCATGATCCAGGCGGATCTTGCTCGCCGTCTTCCACTCGCCATTGCCGGCGGCATCCACCTCCATCGTGATCACGGGGATCAGCCCCGGCGTTCCCACGCTTGCAGCCAGGTGCAGTCCCTTTCTCTTGTAGCCGTCGAGAAGATACGGATCCGATGGAATATTCCGCTTTACCGCGTCATTCATCCACACCGCTCCGCGGCCGATGGCCGGTCCGAAGCTGTCGAGCTTGAGCGGATCGACGAACCACAGGTTCGACTGCGACTGCGGCGCGGCGATCACGCCTTTCGCCCTGCTCTTGTTGAGAAATTCATCCTTCGCGGTATCGTCGCAGCCGAATACGACCTTGTCGTTCCATCGGCTGAAATCGCCGATGACCTTGAGGTAGTTCGAGAGCGGCGCGATCCCCGCCGAATGCGTCGAGTCGAATGTCTTCGGGAACTTCCAGAATGTGCCATGCATCGTCATCAGGAGATCCTTTTCGCCGATCTCACGGATGCGCGGCCACTCGGTATTCCAGCCATGTGCGCCATCGTAGGAGTGCGACCCCTTGGGCAGGCGGTAAGCAGTCCACTTGCCGTGATCGAGACACATGAGAATCAAAGAGCGGTAGTCCCATCCGATCGACCAAATCGGATCCCGGCCCGGGTCGGTACTGCCGCTGATACCACCCGGCCCGGTGACGTCGGTGAACTGGTTGCGGCGGATCACTTCCCATTTGTCGGCCTTGCCATCCCACCCGGCCAAGGCACCGGAAGGCGTCGAAGGCTCGGTAAGCGCGGCATTCGCATGATCGCCGTTGTTCGCATAAATGAGCTGCCCCTGGCCGCTGTAGAGTCCCTTGCCGTGATAGCCGGGAAGATCGGCGTGGTGGCCGTCCTTGAGCTGTTCGTCCCGCCACAGCTCGTTCACTTCAAGCGTATGGACATCCACCTCGTAGATACCTTCCTCCATGGTCGCGTAGTACACCTTGTTGGGGGGATCGGTGAGATGCCGCGCGTTGCCAGTGAGCCGTCCGAACATCTTGTCATAGGGAATGGTGCGGACGGTGCGCTGGCTGTCGATCACGTAGGGTCCGATCAGGAGCTGGTTGCTCTCCTTGTGGATCATCCGGTTGGCCGGGGTGCCGCCGATGCTTTCCGGACGGACCGTCTGCGCCAGGTCGGAGGAGATTTCATACAGCTTGTCGGAAGAGCCCTTCGGCTTGTGCGGCGCATAGGTCACCACCCACAGCCGGTCGGCCCAAGGCACCACCGCGCCGGTGCCGCACTCGCCTTCGTCATTGAACATGGCGAGGCTCGGATAGATGCCGGACACATTCGGCGGCACGGCGTGAACCAGTCCGGCCAGCGCCAGTGACAGGATGCTCTGTTTCAGGATCTTCATGGTGGTCTCAAGGCAGGTGTCGCGCACCGTCCAAGGTAACACCGCAAATTCCGAAAACCATCACCGTCCCGAATGGCGGCGCAGACCAGTTGCCAAAATAATTACCGGTATGTTCCGGGATCCCTACGGGATCGAGATTCCGACAATAACGATTGGCAACTGGTATATGATTGGGGGGATCCGGTGCCTCCTCCTCAATCCTTCCGCGTC
>Ga0265327_10004462_pt1 | contig 12373 bp, 3 predicted proteins | sample 41621metaG_FD_202089 | JGI IMG/M metagenome (GOLD analysis project Ga0265327, IMG submission 202089) | Rhizosphere microbial communities from Carex aquatilis grown in University of Washington, Seatle, WA, United States - 4-16-21 metaG | ecosystem: Host-associated > Plants > Roots > Rhizosphere >...
TTGCCGGAGGACAGCCAAATTAAAGAACCTTCCGCATTGGGCGCATTGATCGAACGCCGACGGGTAAGCCATTTGCTGGCGCTGCCGCCGCTTTATGAATTACTGCTGGAGCAGCTGCCGACGGTCGCGCTGAAAACCTTGAATACGGTTATCGTGGCCGGAGAAGCCTGCACCAACCGGCTCACCGAACTGCATTGCCAGCGTCTGCCGGATACCGCGTTGTTTAACGAATACGGCCCTACCGAAGCGACGGTGTGGAGTAGCGTTTATGCAATTGCCCGGACGCACGGCGAAGCCATTGTGCCGATAGGCAAAGCCATCGCCAATGTGCGTATTTATATCGCGGACGATGCGCTGCAACCGGTGCCGGTCGGCGTTGCCGGAGAAGTGCTGATCGGCGGTTCGGGTATCGGCCGCGGTTATCTCGATCAAGCCGGGCTGACCGCGGAAAGGTTTATCCCCGATCCGTTCGGCGACACCGGCGGCAGGTTGTACAAAACCGGCGACCGGGCGCGCTATCTGGCCGACGGCAATATCGAGTTTTTAGGCCGTGTCGATCAGCAAGTCAAAATCAGAGGCTACCGGATAGAGTTGGGCGAAATCGAAGCGTGCTTGCTGCGCCATCCGTCGATAAAAACGGCGGCGGTGATTGTTCATGAGGACCTGCCGGGCAATAAACGCTTAGCCGCTTATCTGGTCGCGGAACACGGCAATACCGCCGATACCGAGGCTTTAAAAGCCCATCTCAAACAGCGCTTGCCGGAATACATGCTGCCGTCGGCATGGCTATGGCTGGACGCAATGCCGCTGAACGCCAACGGCAAACTGGACCGCAACGCCTTGCCTGCGTCGGCCGCGTCATGTAACGACGCACCGGCGTATGTGGCACCGCGCGATGAAGCCGAACAAGCGGTGGCCGACATTTGGCGGGAAGTGCTCGGCGTCCGCCAAGTCAGTATTCACGACGATTTTTTCGAACTGGGCGGACATTCGTTGTCCGGCGTGCAAGTAACGGCGAAAGTGCAGGAATTGTTCAATATCGAAATGCCGGTGAATATTTTGTTCGAAGCCGCGACCGTCGCGCAGTATGTCGAGCGCTTGGCGGAGTATCAAGCGACCTAAGCAGCTTTATCGCGGGCATGGCCCGCTCCTACACGATGAATCAACCAAAAATAGAACGTCGATGCCCAAAGTAGGCATCTCTGTTCCATTGTATTTGTAGTTTATTTTTGCGAGTTACCAAACGCTTGGAGTGCGACATCATGAACGATAAAACCCTGTACCGTCTCGCCGATTCGACCGCGGTGGAGGCGCTGGTCGACAATTGGGTGGCTTGGCCGCATACCTTTTCGCCGGTGCCTTACAGTCTGCACATGCTGAACTATCAAAAGAAAAACCTGAGTTCGTATCTGCAAAATCCCGAGATCCATATCAAATCCAGCGCCAACCCCAAGTTGTTGGGCGGTGCGTTTGTCAATATCCCGGTCGAGCGAAAAGCGGAAGTCGCGAAGATGCTGGACCGGATGGACAGCGAGCACGGCGGCAACCTGCAAATGGCGCAGGATTTGATCGATTTTCAAAACCTGTTGGATAAAGAAGCCGCCGGTCAAAGTCTGGAACCGTATTACTCAATGCTGCCCGAGTCCTTGCGCGGTTACGTCGAGCTACTGTACGACTACAACAACCGGCCTATCGTGCGCTGCATCGAAAGCCTGTTGTACCGAAGCCCGCATTATAAAAACCGGCTGCAATCGCTGCGTTTGTTTACCCAGACGCATGACCGCGCCAGAGCGTATTACATGAGTACGCCGCGGCTGCCGGAACACGACAGCATCGACTGGAGCATCCCGTTCGCCCAAGCCCAAATCGACGAGTTGTTTAAACTGGACAGCCAAGCGCAACCCTTATCTTACATCCGCGAGGTGTTGGGACTGGATGCCGACGATGACAAAAAACTGATCAAGTTGCTGACCGAACAAGCGCCGCGCACAGCCGAAACATGGCAAGGCGACAGCGTGCGGATTCGCTATCTCGGCCATGCCGGGGTGCTGATCGAATACCACGGCGTGGCGATTTTGATCGACCCGTTCATTGCCGTGCAACCCAGCCAGGGCGGCATCGACCGTTACAGCTTCCAGGACTTGCCGGCGCATATCGATTATGTGCTGATCACCCACGTCCATCACGATCACTACGTGTTTGAAACGCTGCTGCGGCTGCGCCATAAAATCGCTTGTCTGGTGGTGCCGAAAAGCTCGGGCCTGTTCTACGGCGACATTTCGATGAAACTGCTGGCCCGAGAACTGGGTTTTAGCAATGTGCTCGAAGTCGATCCGCTGGATACCATTGCGTTTCCGGGCGGTTCTATCGTCGCCGCGCCGTTTCTCGGCGAACATAACGATCTGCCTTTCGCCAAAAGCGCTTATCTGATCGAAGCCGGTCGGCAGCGCATATTGTTTGCGGCCGATTCCAACTGTCTGGATCGGCGCATGTACGAAAACCTGTGCGCAAGCCACGGCCCCATTCAAACCGTGTTTTTGGGCATGGAATGCATCGGCGCGCCGCTGTCCTGGGTCTATGGGCCGCTGCTGCCGAAACTGCCCGAGCACAAACACTGCCAAAGCCGCCGTTCCAAGGGCAGCGATGCCGATGCGGCGTTGACTCTGCTGGACGCGGTTAAAACCGAACGGGTTTATATCTACGCCATCGGCCGCGAACCGTGGCTGCAATATTTCATGGCCTTGGAGCCGGAAGACGACGACGCTTATATCAAGGAAATCGCCAAAGTGCTGGAAGCGTGTCGAAGCCGTGGCTTTAGCGATGCGCGCAGGTTGTATGGCCGCGACGAGATTCATTTGGATGCTTGATGCGACGGAGATTGCTGCTCGTCCCCACGCGTTGCGTCACTGCCATTAAATTTAAGCGTTGTAGGAGCGGGCCATGCCCGCGATGAGGGCGCGCTACAACTCCGCAATCGCTTTCACCTATCGCGGGCACGGCCCGCTCCTACGTGTATCGTTATTCTTGTGACGCAGCGAGTGGAAACGAGATGTACTTGAATATTTATGTAGAAAGACGGGTAAAGCTAAATCTTTGGAAGACATCATGACCGACACAACACTACCCGACGGGCAAGCCAAGCGCGCGCAGCTGCTTGCCAGACTCAAAAAAACCGGCCACCCAAGCGACGGCGTTATCGGCAAGCGCAACGACGGCCAAGCGATACCGTTATCGTATTCGCAGGAGCGCTTGTGGATCATGTCCCAACTGGAACCGGGCAACCCGATCTACAATGTCGCCGGAGCCGTGCAATTCGACGGCCGCTTGAACACGCAAGCCTTGCAGCAAAGTCTGGACGAAGTGGTCAGACGCCACGAGATCCTGCGCAGCCGCTTCACTGCCGAGCGTCGGCAACAGGTTTTGCCCGGCGGCGGACTAGCCTTGGCCCGCCTGGATCTTGCCGAATACTGTCAGGCTCAAGCCATGCAGCAATTCCAACACTGCGCCGACGCTTTTATCGGTCATCCGTTCCGGCTTGCCGAGCAACCGCCGCTACGGGTATTGTTGGTTATGATAAATAAGCGGCGGCATATTCTACTGTTGACGCTGCATCACATCGTCTCCGATCGCTGGTCGGTCGGCGTCTTAATGCAGGAGGTTTCGGCCTTGTATGACGCCTACAGCCAAGGCAAAGCGTCGGCCTTGCCGGAGTTGCCGATTCAATACGGCGATTATTGCGTTTGGCAACGCGAACGGCAGGCAACAACAGCCAAGCATCTGGATTATTGGCGGCAAAAACTGAGCGGCGCGCCGCCGTTGCTGGACTTGCCTAGCGACCGGCCGAGGCCGCCAACACCAAGCTACCGGGGCGACACTCATCCTTTCGAAATTTCCGCCGAGTTAAGCCGCGCGCTGAAAGATCTGGGCAAACACTACAAGGCCACGCTGTTCATGCTGATGGCCGCCGCGTTCAACACTTTGCTGTACCGCTATACCGGCGGCAAAGATCTGTGCGTCGGTTATCCGGTGGCCGGACGCAACCAAACTCAAACCGCGGCTTTAATCGGCTTTTTTGTCAATACCCAGGTTTTGCGTTGCCGCTTAAATCCGGCCATGCCGTTTTCGGAACTGCTGCTGCAACTCTGCAAGCAAGCCTTGCAAGACCAGAATCATCACCAAGTCTGCTTCGGCCAATTACTGGAGGCGCTGAATCCGGTCCGCAACATCGGCCATGCGCCTTTATTTCAAGTGATGCTGGCCGTGCAGAATGTGCCGATGCCGGAGTTTCGGATGCACGACGTAGCGGCCGCGGCGTTAACGCTAAAGACCCGCGTGGCCCAATTCGACCTGACTTTGTTTATCGATGAACGCGACGGCAAACTGCTGGGCAGCTTCGAATACAACACTGATTTATTCGACAGCGCGACGATGGCAAGAATGGCCGGACATCTGCAAATACTGCTGGCAGGCATTGTTAATAAGCCCGAACAGCCGCTGAACCGATTGCCTTTATTGTCTGAAACGGAAACCAGGCTGTTAATTGATAACTGGAGTGGCGTAGACCGCGCCTTGGCTGCGAAGGCGAGCCCTACGGCGGATGCCCTGTTAATTCACCGGCTTTTTGCGGCGCAGGCGCACATGACGCCGGATAAAACCGCGCTGGTCTTCGCCGGTCAAGCTATCGCTTACGGCGAGCTTAACCGTCGCGCCGAACTATGGGCCGAACGCTTAGCGGATTTGGGCATCGGCCCCGAATGCCGGGTTGGCGTCTGTGCCGAGCGTTCGGTCGAACTGATTGTCGGTTTGCTGGCCGTGCTCAAAGCCGGAGCCGCCTACGTGCCGCTGGATCCGAGCTATCCCCAAGAACGGCTGGATTATATGGTTGACGATGCCGGTATCGAGTTATTGCTGAGCCAAAGCGCGTTGGCCGATAAATTCAAGCATCGCGCGATCAACAGGCTTTGTTTGGATGAAGACGGCATCGAGGTCCGGGCAAAGCCAACCTCGCCACGCCCGCTGCTGTCGCCGGACAATACCGCATATATCATTTATACCTCGGGTTCCACCGGGCAGCCTAAAGGCGTCGCGGTCAGCCATCGCAACTTGCTGCATTCAACCTTAGTCCGGGCCGATTATTACCGCGAACCGATGGGCTGCTTTTTGCTGCTGTCCTCGTTTGCGTTCGACAGTTCCGTTGCCGGCATATTTTGGAGCTTAAGCCAAGGCGGCTGCTTATGCCTGCCGCAGCAGCAAGCGTTAAGCGATCCCGCCGCCCTCGCCGAACTGATTAACCGGCACCGCGTCACTCATTTGCTGGCCCTGCCTTCGTTTTATACGGCCATTATCAACGACCGAAATCTGCCGAAGTTGAATACCCTGCAAGCGGTTATCGTCGCAGGCGAGTCCTGTTCCGGCGATATAGCCGAGGAGCATCGGCGCAAGCTGCCTGCGGTGGCGTTTTACAACGAATACGGGCCGACCGAAGCCACGGTTTGGAGCAGCGTTTATCGCAGCGGCAAGGACGACTTCGGCGCTATGCTGCCGATAGGCCGGGCCATCGATAAGGTGCGTATTTATATTCTGGACGAGCAACAGCAACCGGTGCCGATAGGCGTTAGCGGCGAGCTGTGCATAAGCGGAGCCGGTTTGGCGCAAGGCTATCTGAACCACCCCGTGCTGACCGCTGAGAAGTTTAGGCCCAACCCGTTTGCCGCAAATGGCGCCCGTCTGTATAAAAACGGCGATTTGGCGCGCTTTCGCGCCGACGGCGAGATTGAGTTCCTCGGCCGTATCGACAATCAGGTCAAAATTCGCGGCTATCGGATCGAATTGGACGAAATCGAAGCCCGCTTGTTGCAGCATCCCGACATTCAAGACGCCGCCGTCGTGGTAACGGAAGCAACGCCCGGCAACAAAAGACTGCTGGCCTATCTGGTTGCCCGGCCTTACGCCGATATACCGCCCTTCCCTGTACTACAGTCCCACCTTAGGCAAACGCTGCCCGATTATATGCTGCCGTCAAACTATATCGCTTTGGATGCAGTGCCGTTAATGCCGAACGGCAAACGGGACCGCTTGGCCTTACTGAAAATCAGGGAACCGGCTTTGCAAGCGCAACCATTAAAACCGCCGTCGAATTGGCTGGAGGCCGAACTGGCGGCTATTTGGCGCGAAGTATTAGGCCTTGAAGCCATCGGCGTCGATGCGAATTTTTTCGAATTAGGCGGACATTCGTTGGCGGCGATTCAGGTTAAATCGCGCATTCACTGCGTTTTCAATGCCGATGTTCCGGCCAAGCTGCTGTTCGAAGCGCCGACCGTCGAATTACAGGCTGCCGAGATAGCCCGCTTGCAGATTGAGCAGCACGACGACGATTCTTTGCACGCGTTGTTGCAAGAACTTGAACAGCTTTCGGATGAAGAAGCCGGTCATTTGCTTAGGAACGCGCATGAAATAAATTGAACAGTTGGTGCCGGTTGTCTGCAACGGGAGTGCAAGCTTTTACGCTGGTTCCCAAGCTCCTGAGGCTGTGAAAGTATTATCAAAATCAGTTTAAAAACCTATTCACCACGAAGACACGAAGTTCACGAAGAAAAAATAATTGATTAAACTCAACGCATTAAAAACTTCGTGTCCTCGGCAATTGCTCCTGCATTGCTCTACCTCCTGCATCCGTGCAGTCGTTCGTGTCTTCGTGGTGAAAGCTTTTGCTTTTGTTCTAAAACGAATACTTTCACAGTCTCTCCTGCTTGGGAACCAGCGCAAATAATTATTTAAACTCAATGCATTAAAAACTTCGTGTCCTTCGTGCCTTCGTGGTGAATGCTTTTGATTTTGTTCTAAAACGAATACTTTCACAGTCTCCGGAGTCTGGGAACCTGCACTCCGGCTACCGGCGACTTGACTCAGTTATTTCGTACACATTCCCAAGGCTACTCGGCAATCGCGTTGCCTTCGGCGCGGTCAACAGTGAGTTTGCCGCTGTTTTACCCGGTTAACGTAATCAATAAACTTTACTTCAGGATTTTAAAATATGCCCAGCCATACCGCCCGAATCGCCGATCTGTCTCCGGAAAAACAAGCCTTGCTGTTGCGGCGCATAAAAGAAAAATCGGTGTTTGTTAATCAGGACATCGCTAAGCGAACGGAGTTTTCCCCTTGCCCCTTATCGTTTGCGCAGGAAAGGCTATGGTTCCTGGCGCAAATGGAACCCGACAACCCGTTCTATAACATGGCCGGCGCGGTGCAATTACAAGGCAGGCTGAACAGTCCGGCGTTGGCGCAGGCGCTGAACGAAGTCGTCCGTCGCCACGAAGCGTTAAGAACGTCGTTTCGGCTCATCGACAACGAAGCCCGGCAAGTCATCGACGCCTCGGCGGCGCTAAGCGTTAACGCCGTCGATTTAACCGCGCTGAACCAACGCCAACAGGAAAGCATCGTTGCAAGCCTTGAACGCCAGGAAGCGCAACGCGTTTTCGATCTGGAGCAAACGCCGCTGTTAAGAGCCGCGTTGCTGAAGCTGGATGACCAACGTTATGTCTTGCTGATGACCTTGCATCATATCGTTGCCGATGAATGGTCGCTCAGGCTGCTGATCAAGGAAATCGGGACCTATTACCCGACTTTCAACAGCGGCGCGCCCTCATCGGAACCGGAGTTGCCGATTCAATATGCCGATTTCGCCGTGTGGCAACGCAAGCGTCTGCAAGGCGAAGGGTACGACCGGCAAATGGCTTACTGGAAACAACAGCTGGAGACTGCGCCGAAAGCGCTGACGCTGCCGTCCGACCGGCCCAGACCGGCGTTGCCGTCATATCGCGGCGCCAACCATGAGTTCGCATTGAACCAACAAACCTCAAGCGCATTGATCCGCTTAAGCCGCCAAGCCGATACCACCGTGTTCGCGGTGATGATGGCCGCGTTTACGCTGTTGTTGTCGCGCTATGCCGGGCAAAACGATATTTGCGTCGGCTATCCGATAGCAAACCGCAACCGCCGGGACATCGAAAACCTGATCGGCTTTTTTGTCAATAGCCAAGTCTTGCGCAGCGATTTATCCGGCAATCCGTCGTTTACCGAGTTGTTGGGACGCGTCAGCAACAACCTTCTGGATGCGCAAAACCATCAGGACTTGCCGTTCGAGCGCGTGGTCGAGGCATTGAAGCCGGACCGGGAGTTAAACCTTACGCCGTTGTTCCAAACGATGCTGGTTTACCAAAACGCGCCGATGGCCATGCCCACGGTTTCCGGGCTGCATTTTAATATAGCCGACGCGGCAATGAATTCCGCCAAGTTCGATGTGACGCTGACGGTATCGAGATCGGAACACAGCCTGCACTGCGGCTTTAATTACAGCAGCGATTTATTCGACGCCGCAACGATTGCGCGCATGGCGGCACACTTGCAGCAGTTGCTGGCAGGCATAGGCAAGCGCCCGGATAGCCCTGTTTCCGAGCTGCCGCTACTGACGCCGGAGGAAACGCGGCAAATTCTGCTCGACTGGAATGCAAGCGCAATCGATTATCCGAAGGGCCTGGCTCTTCACCACTACGTCGAAATGCAGGCGGAACAAACGCCGGATGCCGTTGCCGCGGTTTTTGCACGGCACACCTTAACCTACGCGGAACTGAACGGTAGGGCCAACCGTCTGGCCCATTATCTGCAAGCCCAAGGCGTAGGACCGGAGCTGCCGGTCGGTATCTGCGTCGAGCGTTCGCTGGACATGGTGGTCGGCTTGTTGGGGATTTTAAAAGCCGGTGCCGCTTATCTGCCGCTGGATCCGAGTTATCCGCAACAGCGACTGGATTTCATGCTCGGCGATGCCGCTCCGCCGCTTGTGTTGACCCAGGCGGCAGTGCTGGAAAAATATCGCTTCGGCACGGCGATCGTGCTCTGTCTGGATAGCGACCGGGCGAAATGGGCGCATGAAAAAACCGCCAATCCCGATGTAAAACTGCTGCCGGACAATTTGGCCTATTGCATCTATACCTCCGGTTCCACCGGGCAACCGAAAGGCGCGGCCGTGCCGCATCAAGGCATAGTCAACCGGCTGCAATGGATGCAGCAACACTACCGGCTGGATGACACAGATTGCGTATTGCAAAAGACCCCGTACAGTTTCGATGTGTCGGTCTGGGAGTTTTTCTGGCCGTTGATGACCGGCGCGAAATTGCTTATTGCCCCGCCCGATCAGCACAAAGACAGTCTGGCGCTGATCGAAACCATTATACGGGAGCAAGTCAGCACGATTCATTTTGTGCCGTCGATGCTGCAAGCCTTTATCGACACGCCGGGCGTGGAAAACTGCACTTCGTTAAAACGCGTGATCTGTAGCGGCGAAGCCTTACCGGCCGACTTGGTCGCACGTTTCCGGCAAAAATTAGCGGCCGAACTGCACAACCTTTACGGCCCGACCGAAGCCTCGGTGGACGTCAGTTATTGGGCCTGCTTGCCGGACAGCGCGGAAACCGCGATTCCGATAGGCAAACCGATAGCCAATATTACGCTTTATATTCTGGACCGGCAGCTTAACCCGGTACCGGCCGGTCATCCGGGCGAACTGCATATCGGCGGCATCGGCTTGGGCCGGGGCTATGTTAATCGTCCCGGCTTGACTGCGGAAAAATTCATCCCGAATCCTTTCGGCCAAGACGGCAGCCGTCTTTATAAAACCGGCGATTTGGCGCGTTACCGTGCCGACGGCAACATCGACTACCTGGGCCGTATCGACCATCAAGTCAAAATTCGCGGCTTCAGGATCGAGCTGGGCGAAATCGAGGCGCGGTTGCTGGAATACCCGGAGGTCAAAGAAGCCGTCGTGCTTGCCCGCGAAGACCGGCCCGGCGACAAACGGCTGGTCGCGTATCTGGTTGCCGCGATCGACATTGACGGGCTCAAAACCCATCTTAAAAAAACGCTGCCCGACTACATGCTGCCCTCGGCTTTCGTGCTGCTGGACAACATGCCGCTCAGCGCCAACGGCAAACTGGAGCGAAAATGCTTGCCGCAACCGGATAGGCCTGAACCGGCGGAACTCCGCTATGAAGAGCCGCAAACGCCGGTGGAAAAGATTCTGGCCGCTATTTGGCGCGACTTGCTGGGGCTTAAGCGGATCGGACGGCACGACAATTTCTTCGAAGCGGGCGGCGACTCGATTATCAGTATTCAGGCGGTAAGCCGCGCGCGGCAAGCCGGTGTGGTGATTACCCCGAAACTGCTGTTCCAGCATCCGACGGTAGCCGCACTGGCGCTGGCGGCCGGGTACAGCCGCTGCATTGCAGCCGAACAAGGAACAGTGTCCGGCAAGGTGCCGTTGACGCCGGTCCAGCACTGGTTTTTCGAACAAAACCCGAGCAATCCCGAGCATTGGAATCAAGCCTTGTGGTTGCGGATAAAGCCCGGCTTGAGCCCCGATCTATTCGATTATGCAATCAAGCGATTGCTGATTCATCATGACGCCTTAAGGCTGCGCTTTAACCGGCAAAACGGCGGCTGGGATCAACGCATCGTTAAGGCCGAAACCCAAGCCGTGTTCGAGCGCATCGATTTATCCGGCGTCCCGGCCGCACAACAACCAGCAAGGCTCGAAGCGGCGGCGTCGACTTTGCAAGCCCGCTTGCATTTAAGCGAAGGGCCGTTATTGCGCGCGGCGTGGTTCGATTTAGGCGAGGAGCAAAACAGCCGGGTATTGCTGACGATTCACCATTTAGCCGTCGACGGCGTTTCCTGGCGGATTTTGCTGGAAGATTTGGCGCTCGTTTGTCGCCAATCGATGTCGGGGCAAAGCGTGGCCTTACCGGCAAAAACCAGCTCGTTCAAACAGTGGTCGGAACACATCGTTCAGTACGCCAATTCCGGCAATTTACCGCTCGATCAAGCCTATTGGCTGGATCAGCGGCGCCATCGGATCACAGCCTTGCCGGTAGACAGGCCCGAAGGCGGCAACAGCTTTGCCATGGAAGACGAGGTCACGGTTACGCTGACAGCCGCCGAAACCCTCGCCTTGTTGCAAGACGTTCCGGGCGCTTATCGCAGTCAAGTGGATGAGCTGTTGCTGACCGCGCTGACCTTAACGCTGTGCGAGTGGCAGCAGAGCACAGCGGTATTGATCGATTTGGAAGGCCATGGCCGCGAGGAACTGATCGGCGAGTTGGATGTTTCCCGCACGGTGGGCTGGTTTACCTCGATTTATCCGGCGCTGTTGAGCCTGGACGGCGACGCTTCGGAATATGCAGGAAATAACTCTGACATTTTATCCCCTCACCCCAACCCTCTCCCGAGGGGAGAGGGAGCAAGTTGTCGAAGTTATTCTGTGGGCGACGCATTGAAATCGGTGAAGGAACAATTACGGGCGATTCCACTGCACGGCGTCGGTTACGGCTTGTTACGCTACCTTTCAGAGGCGGCAACGCGCATCGCGCAGCAGCCTAAAGCGCAGATTATGTTCAACTATCTAGGCCGTCTCGATACCGCTATCGACGGCGATGCGCCGTTCGTGCCCGGCCGTGAAGCGACCGGCGCAAGCTGCGCTCCGGAAGCGCTCCGGACTCATGAATGGGCTATCGTCGGCGGCGTTGCCGACGGCTGTATGCAGCTAAGCTGGCGGTACAGCCGTGAACGGTACCGTAAAGACACGATTGAAACCCTGGCCGATCATTATCTGCGCCGACTTAAAGCCTTAATAGCGCATTGCCTGTTGCCCGATTCCGGCGCTTATACGCCGTCGGATTTTCCGTTAACCGCGTTAAGCCAAGCCGGTCTCGATGCAATGGCTTTACAGCCGCGCCGGATTGAGGATATTTACCCGTTAACGCCGTTGCAATCGGGCCTGATATTGCATGGTTTTTACGCGCCCGAACCCGGCGCTTACTGCATTCAACTGGGCTGCCGCTTGCTCGGCGAACTGAATGTCCCTGCCTTCAAACAAGCGTGGCAGTTGCTGGCCGCGCATCATCCGGTGCTGCGGACGCGGTTTTTGCTTGAGCATCAGGACCAACCCTTGCAAATCGTGCAAAAGCAGGCGCAACTGCCGCTTAGCGAATACGACTGGCGCGATAATTCAACGCAACAGCAAGCGCTACATTGGCAACAGTTGCTGGCAGAAGATCGGGCCAAGGCTTTCGATTTCAGCCAAGCGCCGTTGATGCGTTTAGGCTTGGCGCACTGCTCGGAGCGGGAGCATTATTTTTTATGGAGCTATCACCATCTGTTATTGGATGGCTGGAGCGGACCGTTATTGTTAAAACACCTGTTTACCGCCTACGAGGCATTGCGGCGCGGAGATGCGGCGGTATTACCGGCCGTGCGGCCTTATCGCGACTATATCGCCTGGCTGCAACACCGCGATGCGGCGACCGCCGAAGCGTACTGGCGC
>Ga0265327_10004463_pt1 | contig 12372 bp, 11 predicted proteins | sample 41621metaG_FD_202089 | JGI IMG/M metagenome (GOLD analysis project Ga0265327, IMG submission 202089) | Rhizosphere microbial communities from Carex aquatilis grown in University of Washington, Seatle, WA, United States - 4-16-21 metaG | ecosystem: Host-associated > Plants > Roots > Rhizosphere...
GTATTTTGTGCTCGTAAAATTTATTTTATTCAGAAGTTCTTCATGCATTGTGTTTTGTGAAAACTCGGAAGCTACTATTCTGGTTGATCACTTAAGGTGCCGGCCTCGAACTTCTTGAAGACGTTTAAGGCATATTTGAACTTCTCTATTGGTTTCGCTGTCGAACCACCTATCTTTTAGACGCATGAATTTCGGATTTAAGAAGCAACTGTTATTGCTCGTCCTGTTTTTGGGCGTTGGCCTGGCTTTAGTTTTCAATTTCCCGGCGTTCATGCCGGCGGGCGACAACGCGCCGATGCCCTTCTTCAATCCGTCGCAGATGCTCTTTAATAATGACAATCCGCTGGGTGCCCAGAAAGCGGAGATGAACCGGGAACCGGGCATGATGACCGGTATGTGGGGAAATCTGAATTGGGTCGGGGGCGAAGGTGTGAGTGATTCGCCTCGTGTTGGATCGTTGACGTCCAGTGTTCTAGGGCCGGAATTGTTCGTAAAATTTTATCCATTTCTGACGATGGTTTTTCTTGGGTTTAGCGCATGGCTGCTTTTCAGGGCGTTGGGCCTTAGTCCGATGGTCTGCCTTTTCGGTGGGTTCGCTGCCGGTGTGAACATGCATTGTTTTTCAGTTGCGGTGTGGGGGCTCAGTCAATGGGACATCTCGATTGCCAGCATGTTTCTGGCAATGGCCGCGCTGCTGACCAAGTCCATCAAGCAATGGTGGGCACGCGCGTTGTTGGCTGGCGCGGCAGTTGGGATGGTTATTATGGAAGGTTTCGACGCCGGTGCGATCCTAAGTATTTATATCGGTATTTTTATTCTGTTTGCCGGTTGGCATTCCGAACAGCCGACCGCGCAACGAGTGGTCAAAACTGGTGTCACTGCGTTGCTTGTGGTTGCGTTTTCCGCTTTGCTCGCTGCTCACACGCTCGACGCATTAGTTGGCACACAAATCAAGGGCGTCGCCGGAGTTGAACAAAGCGGGTCGAAAACGCAAACGCCGGAGGAAATTGAAAAGGCGAGACAGGAGAAGGACCGCCGTTGGTCTTTTTGCACCCAGTGGAGCTTGCCGAAACTGGAAACGCTGCGCCTCTTCATCCCGGGTTTGATGGGCTATCACATGTATGAAAATGTCGACGGCCCGGACAAATCCAGCGCGTATTGGGGCCGCATTGGCGAAGATTTGGGTTTGACCGCCATTCGAGAAATGCGCGGCAGTCCTGATCCGGAGGTGAGACGCCAGGCTGACGACGCCATGCGCAATTTCGGAGGCTATCGCCGACATATCGGCTCTGGAGATTATGCCGGATTACTGGTCATGATTCTTGCTGCATTCGCCGCCGCGAGCTCTTTCCGTGGCGCTGGTGGACCTTTCTCAGAAAACGAAAAACGCTTTGTTTGGTTTTGGACGGCCGCAGCATTGATTTCATTAATCCTCGCATTTGGGCGGCATGCCTTTCTGTATCGTTTTGTTTTTGAGCTTCCGTATTTCTCGACGACACGCAACCCGATCAAATTCCTGCATCCGTTTTTCGTTTCCGTGTTGATTCTGTGCGCGTATGGAGCTGAAGCGATTTGGCGCAATTATTTGCGCGCGCCGGCGCGGACTCCCGGCGTGTTCGAAAAGCGTTGGATGTACTTCTGGATTGGCGCCGTCATCATTTCGATTTTCGGATTGTTCGTGCTCGTATCGAAAAAAGATGACCTGGTGCATTATCTAACCTTGAGCGGCGTTGTCTCCGGAACGGAAACGCAATTGGCCTCGTTCTGCATCGCTGAGACGGTTTGGTATGTTTTATTCCTGATAGCCTCCGTCATAATTTTAACGCTCGTGATTCGCGGAGTATGGGCCGGGAAGCAATCGAAATGGGCGTGGATCGCCATGGGTGTGTTGCTCCTCTGCGACGTTGGTCGCGCGGACCGTTACTGGTTGAAGTATTACAATTACAAAGAAAAATACGCGATGAATCCCGTGTTGGATTTTCTGCGTAAAGAGCCGTACGAAAAGAAATCCACGGCGAAGCTGATGCCATTCGGACACTACGACATCACGTCATGTCCCGCTCCGCGCAAGCCGTTCGACAATAATTTTTATGCAGTCTGCAACGAATGGCTGCAGAACCAATTCCCGTATTACAATATCCAGGCGATCGACATCATTCAGGCACCCCGCACGCCGGAAGTTGATAACAACATGGCGCAGGCTTTCATGCCTAGAACGTCCGCTGATCTGCAGATTTGCGCGCGGTTGTGGCAATTGACCAACACTCGCTACATTTTTTGTTGGACTGGGTTTCTGAATCGCCCGTTGTATCAAGGTGGTCCGTCGCTTCAAGGCCTGGATCCCTCCGGTAATGCGTTTCAGGTGCGCACACGTTTGAACGTTGTGCCCGGTCCAGGCGTGATCACCCCGACAACCTCAGCCGATCTAAGTATGGAAGTCGCTGATGACGGCGAGTTCGCGCTGGTCGAATACACAAACACTTTGCCGCGCGCGAAGCTCTATTCGAATTGGCAAAGTGGCGATTCGACTGAGTCAATTTTGGCCACGTTAAAGTCGCCGGCATTCGATCCGCAAAAAACCGTGATCGTTGCGAAAGAAACACCCGTTTCTGCCAAACCATCGGCTCCGAGTGATGCCGGCACAGTTAAAATCGAGGATTATCACCCGAAATATATTAAGATGCAGGCGAACGCCAACATCGGGTCGGTTCTGTTGCTCAATGACCGCTTCAACTCCAATTGGCAGGTATGGGTCGACAACAAACAAATGCCGCTCCTGCAATGCAACTATCTGGTGAAGGGCGTTTACCTCGAAAAAGGCCAGCACACAGTTGAATGGAAGTTCCGTCCGCCCAATGGGAGTCTTTTTATAACCTTGGCAGGTTATGGGGTTCTAATCCTCATCGCGGGTTTCGTCGTTGCTACTAATCGCCGGAACGGTCAATCGCCTGTCGCCCCGGAGGATTCCATGCCCAAGGATAAATCGACGAGCGGCAAGGCTTAGTTCCGATCGTTGGACCGGCTGAAATACGAGTTCGCGACTCGAAATCCTAGAACAAGCTGTTCACCATCGTCCCGATCACGCTGAGCGGTCCGGTGTCTTCAAGACTCTCGGTCGCCTTGTCGAGCTTCTGCAATGAAAGCTTCACATTCTTAAGCAAACTTTCGTCGTTTACGAGTTTGCCGACCGAGCCTTGGCCGTGGTTAATCTTGAACAGAATCTGATGCAGGTTCGTCAGCGAGCCTTCAGCTTCGCGGTAAACTTTGTCATCCTTGATGAACTTGCCGACCGTTCCCTGACCGCTGTTCACCGTCGCCACAACCTCATTCGCGTTCGTCAGCAGCAAACGCGCTTGCGACAGAGCATCGTGAATTTCACCCGAGGTATTCTGAAAATTGCTCACCGTGTTCAGCGCAGTGTTATAAAGCGCTTCATCATTGATCAGTTTGCCTACGGTGCCTTCGCCACGCGCGACGCGATCTGAAACTGTTTTCATATTTCCGATGGTGGCTGTGAGCGCGGCGTCGTTGTGCTTGACGAAGTCAGTGAGAGGCCCAATCAGTTTCTCAATGCTTTCACCGCTGAAACTCTTGGTCAGGTTTTGCACGCCGGTAGCAACATCATCCAACTTGTTCATCAGCTGGCTCAAGTCCGCTTGTTCCTGGACCTGCAAATAAGCGCCGTTAGCGGCAGCCACGCCGGAGGGGGTTCCGAAATCGATCGACACGAAATTCTGGCCGAGCAACCCTGCAAATTTCACCGCCGCTTTGCTGTCAGTTTTAACCTCTCCATTCTTCTCCAATTCCTTGTTGAGGTTCATCGTTACGAGCACTTCCGAGTTTGTGAGCAAAATGCTTTGCACGTTACCCACGCGCACGCCCGCCATCCGCACTTCAGCGCCGGCTTTCAGTTCCTGCACGTTTTTGAAAAGAGCGTGGAGTTTGTAGCCTTGTTTGAAAAATGCGAATCCACCGACGGACTCGAGGATGATGAGAATAACAACCAGCGCGAAGGCAACGAATACGCCGATGCGTGTTTCAAGTGATTCTTTCATGGTTGAGCTTTCTTTAAGTATTTGTCAATTCAGCGTGAATAAACTTTTGGATCATCGGGTCGCGTGAGTTTTTTATTTCATCCGGCGTGCCGATAAAACGGATCTGCCCTTCGTCGATCATCGCGATACGATCGCCGATACCGAAGGCTAGATCGCGATCGTGTGTAACGATGAGAATCGTGGGATGCAAACGGTCGCGCATCAGCTTGATTTGTTCGCCAATGTTCACGGACATCAGCGGGTCCAATTCAGAAGTTGGTTCGTCAAAGAGCACCAGTTGCGGATCTATGACCAGCGCGCGAGCAAGAGCCACGCGCTTCTGCATACCGCCTGACAATTCACTCGGCGCCCTGTCTTCCAGGCCTTTCAAACCAACGGCTTCGAGTTTCTCGGCGACAATTCGAGCAACTTCGTCCGGGTCCTTCAATCGATGTTCGGTTAAATAAAGGCCAACATTTTCGCCCACAGTTAGAGATTTGAGCAACGCACCGGACTGGAAAACCATCGCCACGCGGTAATTTTTCAAAACTTCCGACCCGTGCAACGACTGGCCCGCGATCAAAATCTCGCCAGAATTAGGCTCTTCCAATCCAATGATGTGTTTGAGCAGCACGCTTTTTCCGCTGCCGCTCGGGCCCATGATGACGAACGTTTCGCCGGGTTTCACGTCGAACGAAATCCCTTTGAGCACTTCGTCTCCATTGAAGCTCTTGTGCAAATCGCGCACAGCCACGCTCACATTTCCATTTCTCTGTTCGGGCGCGCTCATTTATTGAAAATAAATCAGGAACCGGGTCACGAAATAATCCAGGATCAGGATCACAACGATCGAGTTAACGACCGCTTTGGTCACGCTCCGCCCGATTCCGCGAGGGCCACCGATCGTCACCAAACCCTGATGGCAGGAAATCAGGCCAATCGCAATCGCGAAAACAAATGCCTTAACCAGGCCGTGCATCACGTCGGACACGGCGATGCCTTCGCGCAGATCGTGGAAGAATGTTTCAACAGGAACTGAGATGCTGGAGTTAAACGACGAAACCAACGCGCCTCCAAGCCAGCCGACCGGAATCGAAAAAATCACCAGAGCCGGCAACGCGATCACCATGGCAATCATGCGCGGCATCACGAGATAATTTACCGGACTGATGTTCATTGTGCGCAATGCGTCGATTTCCTGATAGACGCGCATAGAGCCAATTTCCGCTGCCATTGCGGACCCGATTCGGCCCGCGATCAAAATTGCCATCATGACCGGCCCAAGCTCTTTGCACATGGACAAGCCGACCATTCGTCCGAGCACGCCGGACAAACCGCGCTCGACCAGTGTCGGCCCGGTCTCCAGCGCCAGTTCGCCGCCGATGAACAGCGACAAAATACAAACCATCAGCAGACTAGCGTTGCCGATTTCAAAAAGCTGATCATAAACTTTCTTCCGCTCCAGCCAGGCGTTGGGGATCGCCTCGATGGTCCGCCAGAAAAGCATCATGATTTGGCCGATGTTGTAAAACATACAAACTCGAGATTAGAACTTAGAAGATAGCAGCTCGAATGTCATCTTCGGCCTTCATTTTTGTGTTCTTTGCCCAACGGGATATAAAACAGGCGTGAGCTGTGGCCCTCAAGGCTCGATCGGGATTGGAACAATCCAAAAAAGAAGGAAATCTTTTTGGAAACCACCATCTTCTTTGAATCGCTGTCCAGACTTGGCTTGGTCTGCACTTCGCTTCGATAAAGGTTCCACAGCAATGACTTGGTTTTAACACCGGTTTTCGAATTCTCCTGCGCCCGCCATAGTGAGTAAACAGGGGAATACTCGCGGACAACGCTGGTGTTATTCGGTAACAGCGGCTCGATGATTGAGAGCACCTGCAAATAGCTTCGCCCTTCCATGTCTCTTCGATACGTGTAAAACGGCCAGAAATCCACGCGATGATATTGCTCATCGGTTTGTGTGTTTTTCTCGGTGATATCAGAATACCAGAAATACAATATGCGCGTGCGCTGGCGATCGAGCGGTTCGGATTTTATACGGGTTTTCTTCCAAAGGATGAAGCCGTACCAATGACTTTCTACTCCGTTCGTGTTCGACGCATGGCTGTAAATGGGCCAGACGCGACGAATCGTTTTGCTACCATCGGCGCGAACGTACAACGGCCACAACCAATCGCTTTCCGTAAAACCAGCGGCACGATCATCGGTTACGGTGTGACCAAACGGCCAACCCCACGAGGTCGAATCACGCTTCGGCGAGCGGAGCTTGCTGTAAAACGGAACGAGCGTGAAGCGATGCTCGGGATCGTCCGTGCCGATCCCCATCTCGTCACGAAAGTAAAACGGCCACAGGATGAATTTATGGTCGTAGCCGCCGATTTTCTCAACTTCATCCAGCGCATTCGTTTGATAGGTCAGGCCTTTGACGTCATGCCCGTAAAGAGGCCAGACCTGCCATCCGTGCATGTTGTCCCCGTGGCGCACATCGCCGAATGGATAGAGATAATTACGCACCTCGATGTCTCTCTTCCGCGTCTTGGAATACAGAGGGAACATGACGAACCTGATATCGTCGCGAAACAATCGATTCACCAAATGCCCGTAAAACGGCATAACTGCGGTATAATTCAGGTTCGTATCCGGCGACCTTTGCTGGAAATAAATCGGGAATATCGTGAATCGCTTTTTTGGCACTTCCTCCTGGGTTGGTCCACCCGCAAAGCTAAATAACTGAAATAACTGCCAGCGATAATTCTTCCCATACCAACGGATCGTGAGCAGGGGATACAAATAATCCGTTTCTGACGCCTCGACCGACGGATCCCGCCACTGGTCAAAAAACGGCGGGATTGCCCATAGGTGCTCGTTCTCAACTTTTTGAGTGTAGTAAAAGGGCGCAACGACTTCAGTTCGCCAGCCATCCTCCAGCGTCAGGCGATAATGGGAATACGCAGGGCCATTAATGACCTCGCGTTCCGCCTCTGTGGCCGTAGCAACGATGACGCTGGCGAAAAGTAACGCTGTTGAGATTTTGAACACGTGGATTCTGCTTTAATTGACTGGCGAATACTAAGTTCAGCGCGCCAGTCGTCAATATACAAACGGATGAACGCAGGGTAGGGGTTGGGGCGCATCGCCAGGGAGGTAGGCAGCGTCACTCCGCGCGCGCCGGGCCGAATTTTGGGGCTGTTGGACCTCACGCTTTCCCGTTGCCCGATGCCACATTGCGCGATAACGTTCCAGACAGTGACCGCTGTAGACAGTATTGGAATTATCGCAGGGAATCGCAGTTTGCCCCTCCTCTTTGCCCGCCAGGCGCGTGCAATGGGAATTAAACGCATCGTCGCGCTCGCGTTCGAAAACGAAACCGACCCGCAACTTGCCAGGCTCGTCGATGACATTGTTTGGCTCAGAGTTGGTCAACTTTCGAAAATGATCGATGCCTTCAAAGAGCGAAATATCAAACGATGCGTCATGCTGGGCCAGATCGCCCCTCGGAACCTGTTCGATATCCGGCCAGACCTTCGCGCCCTGACTGCTCTGCTAAAGATTAAGGAAAAAAACGCGCACACTGTTTTCGGCGCGCTCATCGATGAACTGAGGAAAGACGAAATTGAGGTCGTTGAGGCGCTTCCGTGGCTTAAACCAATCATGCCCGGAAAAGGCTTTCACCTCGGCCCCAAGCTGAGTGATGAACAGCGGGCCGATGTAGCTTTCGGCCTCAAGATGGCAAAGGAAATATGCCGTCTTGAAATCGGTCAAAGTGTTGTGGTGAAAGACGGCGCGGTCCTCGCTGTTGAAGGATTTGAGGGAACCGACAATTGTCTGCGTCGTGGCGGTGAACTTTCCGGGAACGATCGCGGTGCGATTGCCGTCAAAGTCGCCCGTGATAAGCACGATACTCGTTTCGACGTCCCTTGTCTCGGAGCAAGAACCATCCAGGTGTGCGCCGAAGCCGGCATTTCCGTCCTGGCTTTCGAGCCCGGGATGACTCTTTTGCTCGACCGCGAAGAGGTTGAAGCCCTTTGCAAGAAGCACCGTATCGCGCTGACGACAGTCTAAATCTCCGTTGTTAAATTGCGGGGTCGAGAGTTACTCTCCGGAAAAGAAATGAGAACCAAAGCGGAAATAGTCAATAACTGGCTCCCTCGATATACAGGCACTCCCGTAGACCAGTTCGGCAAATACATCATCCTCGTCAACTTCAGCAATTACGTCCACATGTTCGCCAAGCGCTTTAAAACCGAAGTGCGCGGATTGGACCGTCCCATGCCCAATGCCACCGCTGAAGGCATTACGATCATCAACTTCGGCATGGGCAGCGCCAGCGCGGCCACTGTCATGGACCTCGTCTGCGCTGTTGAACCCAAAGCCGCTCTCTTCCTCGGCAAATGCGGTGGGCTCAAAGAAAAAAACAAGTTGGGCGACCTCATTTTGCCAATCGCCGCAATTCGAGGCGAAGGAACATCCAATGACTACTTCCCACCCGAAGTCCCAGCGTTGCCCGCTTTCAGTTTGCAAAAAGCCGTTTCAACGACGATCCGGAATTACGGACGTGATTATTGGACCGGCACGATTTACACCACCAACCGCCGCGTTTGGGAACATGACCTCAACCTGAAACGTTACCTGCGCCGCGTTCGTTGCATGGGTATCGACATGGAAACCGCAACGATTTTCATCACGGGTTTCGCCAATGAAATTCCAACGGGCGCGTTGCTGCTGGTCTCCGATCAACCGATGGTCCCTGAAGGCGTGAAGACAACGGTCAGTGACCAAAAGGTTACGACGGAATATGCCGAAATGCATCTGCGCATCGGCATCGATTCCTTGCGCCAGCTAAAGAACAAGGGACTCACCGTTAAACACCTGAAGTTCTAAGTCATCTATCATGAGGTTGTTGGCCAACGTTGCGATCCGACGTGTCGACTACAATGGACGTGACCGGGCTTTTGGGCCGAAATCCACTATTGACGACTTCGCCAAAAAGTTTAAAACCCAGATGTGGAGTTTGAGGTCGTAATGCATTATGCTACCAACGCCTAACTTTGCAGTAGCAGTAGCAGGTCTAAAATACATGGCCACATCGTCGTTTAGTAACAAAAAGACCCTCGGACTCGAGACAGTCGAACCAGCCGTCACGCCCCATACCGACGCTGCTGCGACCCAGTTCATCAAAAAACCCAAGCTGACCACTTCCAAGGCCAAGAAACGGGACATTCCTGAAGGTCTTTGGACGAAGTGCAAAAAGTGCGCCAGCATGATCTACGATAAGGAGCTCGACGAGCATCTCAAGGTCTGTCCCAAGTGCAATTACCATTTCTCTATTGCCGCACGTGAGCGTATCCATGCGATGGTCGAAACCTGTTCTTTTGAAGAGATGGACGCCGGAATGGAATCGGTCGACATGCTCAAGTTCACTGGTGTCGCCCCGTATACGGCCAAGCTCGAGGCCTACAAAAAGAGCACCAGCCTTAAGGACGCTGTCTGCACCGGCATTGGTCGCATTGGCAAACACCGCATCGCCCTCGGCGTGATGGATTTTGGATTTCTGGGTGGATCAATGGGCTCAGTCGTTGGTGAAAAACTGACGCGCCTGATCGAAGCCGCAACTGATAAAGGTTTGCCGGTAATTATTATTTCAACCAGCGGCGGTGCACGCATGTATGAAGGCATGTTCAGCCTGATGCAGATGGCAAAGACATGCGGTGCCCTGGCTTATCACGCCAAAGCGCGTCTGCCTTACATTAGCGTCCTGACCGATCCAACCTATGCTGGCGTTATGGCAAGCTACGCGAGCGTTGGTGATTTAATCATCGCTGAACCCGGCGCGATGATTGGCTTCGCCGGCCCACGTGTCATCAAAGACACGACCCAGGCTGAATTACCGCCCGGCTTCCAAACCGCCGAATTTCTTTTGGAACACGGCGTCATCGATGCCATCGTCCCGCGTCTGGAAATGAAAGCGCGTTTATCCTACTACCTGGATTACCTGATGGAAGGCCGCGAACAATTTGCCGCACTTGGTTAACTTAGCGCAGATGCGCTGTTAACTTTTCTACAATCTCCTTTGGCAACCGTTTCGGTTTCTCATCCCGCGTGGTGCAAACGTGTTTGGTAACGCCTTCAACAATCACCGTCCCATCCTCTTTCAGAATCCGACAGCCAAAGCTCAACCGCACTCCACCACATTCCGTCACCCAAACCTCAGTAGTCAACACGTCGTCATAACGCGCCGCCGCCTTGTAAGAAAGGTCCACTCCAATCACTGGGAAAATCGTGTCCTGCTCCTGCAACACGCCCAGCGGCATCCCAAGCTCCCGCGCAAATTCTCCACGCGCCGCTTCGAGAATATCGAGATAGCGCGCGTAATAGATGTGATTTCCAACGGTGCACTGCGCATAGGTCACGCGGCACGAATATCGAAAAACGTTCGTTGTCATGAACTTCGTCCTGCGATTGATACCACCGTGTAGGTGCCTTGTCATGCTTCGCTTAATGCCTTCTCTTATGCATTAATGCGGCAAATTGGGCTAGTCTGCCGTCTTCTTTGATAATATTTTTTTGACACGGTCTTGATGCCAATCCAAAGCAAGAGAATATTGTACGCAGAAGACGACCCTAACGACGTGGTCATTTTCAGCATGGCTTTTAAACGCGCCACGTTGCCACATGAGCTCTATATGGTCGATGATGGCGAAGCCGCAATGAATTGGGTCACGGGAAAAGGGAAGTATCAGGATCGATCCAAATTCCCCATGCCGGACCTGTTGATGGTGGATTTAAAGATGCCGCGCAAAAATGGCTTCGACGTTTTGGAGTGGGTGCGGAAAACGCGGGAATTGGATGGGTTACCCGTGATTGTTCTCAGTTCGTCCGATGATCCGGGCGACGTCAAGCGCGCTTATTCCCTCGGCGCGACAACCTACTTCGTCAAATCGCCTTCATTCGAGGATGTGATCCGTTATTTGCGGGTTTCGCTTTGAGATTCTGACTCTTTGGCAGCTCGATCCAGAATGTCGAGTCCCGGCCTTCCTCCGATTCCACACCGACTTTTCCACCCATGCGATCGATGGCTTTTTGAACGATGGCCAGTCCGACGCCTGTCCCGGGATACTCGCCAACCTTGTGCAATCGATTAAATATCCCAAACACCTGTTGGTGATGCTCCGGCGCGATGCCGATTCCATTATCTTGAATGGTTAAACGGATCGAGTCTTCCTGTTCGATGGCGTCGACTTCAATTTCAGGACGTTGACCGGGCTTGCAAAACTTCATCGCGTTCGAAAGGAGATTTGTGATCGCTGTTTCAATCATTGCCTCGTTACCGCAGACGGCGAACGAGAACTCGTGGACGTCAATGATCGCCTGGTACTCAGCGATTTGGAATTCCATGTCGGCGCAAATTCGCAAGATGAGCGGCCTTAAATCCACCGACTGAGTGTTAAGCTCGGTTCGGCTGAGCCGTGAGTAGGCCAACAAATCCTGGACCAGGCGATTCAGGCGAATCGCCGAATCCGAAATCCGTTGCGCATAATCGCGGCCCGCTTCGTCCAAAACATTTTTGTAGTCATCCAGCAGTGCCGTGGCAAAACTCTGTTGCGCGCGCAAAGGCGCGCGGAGGTCGTGCGCAATCGTGTAGGTGAACGCTTCCAGTTCTTTATTGAGCTCTTCCAAAGCGGCTGTGCGCGCCTTGACTTGCGCCTCAAGCGTGCCGGCTAAATCCCGGTACCGTTCTTCGCTTTTTCCCAGCTCTGTCACCAGATCACGCACTTCGTATTGGCGTCGGCGCGAACGCAAAGCAACCTGCACCGTGTTGACCAGCGTTTCCGGCCGAAACGGACGCTCAAGAATCGTCACATTCCCGAGTCCTCCAAAAAGCGCCAGCCGACGCGATGCGTTACGAAACCCGTCAGTGCCAATAACAATCAGACAGATAGGTATTTCAGACCAGAACGGTTGGCAGGATAGTAATTCGGTCAGCATGGTGACCGACATGGTGTTGAGCGTTTCTTCAGCCAGAAGTATCGCTCCGCATCCGTTTGGGACTTGATGAATAAGGTCGGACATATCGCGGCACGGATAAGATTCAACCCCCGCTTGTTGAAGGAACGTGCGAGTCAATTCGGCGTCGCGTCCTGTCGGCGCAAAGATCAGAACACGCAATTGATTACTGTTGGAAACTGGGTCCGCCACAATTTAACCGTGCAATCTAATCGCACATCTCGGATGCCGCTACGTCAGTTATTTTGCATTCATGATTTTCTCAGCCATGCCAAGAAATTGCGGGACGCCGGTCAAGATCCCGTGAAAATCTTTGAGC
>Ga0265327_10004464_pt1 | contig 12371 bp, 14 predicted proteins | sample 41621metaG_FD_202089 | JGI IMG/M metagenome (GOLD analysis project Ga0265327, IMG submission 202089) | Rhizosphere microbial communities from Carex aquatilis grown in University of Washington, Seatle, WA, United States - 4-16-21 metaG | ecosystem: Host-associated > Plants > Roots > Rhizosphere...
CTCGCTGAGTGAGCCCAGTGGGCCGTCCCTCGCAAGGGTCTCGACGCCCGCGCGAGCGCCCTCAGAAGGCGATCTGCTGCCCGTCGCGGAAGAACCCGCCCGTCGGGCCGTCGTCCGGCAGCGTCGCCAGCCAGACGATCCCCGATGCTCCGTCCTCGAGGCTCTTGGTGGCCCCCATCGGAGTGCCCATGTCGCTCGCCACGAACCCCGGGCAGGCAGAGTTGACCAGCACGCCATCCGACGTGAGCTCGGTCGAGAGGATCCTCGTCATGGCGTTCATCGAGGCCTTTGACACGCGGTAGCCCGGAGACCATCCGCCCATCTCAGAGATGCCTCCCATGCCGCTCGAGACATTGACGATCCGCGGATGGTCGCTGGCCCGAAGGAGGTCGAGCATCGCAAGCGCCGTCCGGTAGGCGCCGAAGAAATTCGTCTGCAGGGTCTGCTCCATCACCTCGAAGTCCGGCTCCAGCCCCGACACGCCGAAGTCCAACCCCACGCCGGCATTGTTGACCAGCACGTCCAGCCTGCCCGGGTCCGATCCGATCTGGACCCGCGCCCGCGCGATGCTCTGCGGATCGGAGACATCAAGCGCCACCGGCCTGACGGTCCCCGAGGTCTCCTGAGAGAGCTCATCAGCCGCCATGCGGGCACGCTCCGGGTCGCGCGCGCCGAGCAGCACCTCATATCCGCGCTGAGCCAGCTGCCGTGCGACCTCCCGGCCGATGCCCCGGCCCGCCCCCGTGACCAATGCCGTTCCTGTTTCACCCGGTGCGCTCATAGACCCTCCCACTCGTTTTGTAGGACCTATGACTAGCATCACCCCGGTGCGCGTCGCGGTACTCGACATCGGGACCAACTCGACCCGGCTCCTGATCGCCGACGTCGACGGGGACAGTGGGGCCGTCAAGGAGATCCTCCGCGAATCGCGCGTCACCCGGCTGGGTGCCGGGGTGGATGCCGGCGGCTCGCTCTCGGAGGAGGCCATCGGCAGGGTCCTCGAGGCGCTCGGCGACTACCGCCGCCAGATAGACGCCCACGACTGCCAGGCCAACCTGGCCGTCATGACCTCGGCCGTTCGCGACGCCGCCAACGGGGAGGAGTTCGCGAACAGGGTCCGCCAGGACTATGGGCTGGACGCCCAGATCCTGCGTGGCGAGCAGGAGGCCCAGCTGACCTTCCTCGGAGCCATGTCCGGACGGCCGGCCGCCATCCAGCCGACGGTCGTGATCGACATCGGCGGCGGCTCGACCGAGTTCATCGTCGGGGTCGGCCGCTCGGCCGGCTTCCATGTCTCGGTGCACGCCGGGGTCGTCCGCATGAGCGAGCGCCACATCCATCACGACCCGCCACACCCAGCCGAGCTGGCGGCCCTGGCCCGCGACACACGCGAGGCCTTCCTCGACGCCATCCCCGCCGATGAGCGCGGCCCCGTCACCGCCGGAATCGCCGTTGCCGGGACGGCCACCTCGGCGGCCTCGATGGAACAGAAACTCGTCCCCTACGACCCAGACCGGGTCCACGGCCATCCCCTCCTGCTGGCCAGCGTCGAACTGCTGCTCGCAAAACTGGCCGAGATGACCGAAGCGCAGCGGCGCAAGGTCCCCGGCCTGCATCCCGACAGGGCACCCACGATCATCGCCGGGATGGTCCTGCTCTCCGTTGCGATGCGCGTCATGGACCTCGAGCAGGTCGAGGTCTCCGAGCACGACATCCTCTACGGCGGGGCCCTCCGCCTGGCCGGCCTGGGCTGAGGCGGAACCGCGCCCTCAGGCGAGGTTCGACTTGCGGGGGTAGACCACCGTCGGGTCGGTCAGCACGTTGACCAGGGCCGGCTTCCCCGAGGAGAAGGCCCGTTCGATCGCCGGAGCCACCTGGTCCGGCTGGGAGACCATCTCGCCGTGGCCGCCCAGCGCCTCGACGATCTTCTCGTATGGCGTTTCGGGCCGGAGGTCTGCCACGACCGAGTATCCGTAGAGGAACTCCATCGGGTGCTTCTCAAGCGCCCAGATCCCGTTGTTGCCCATGACCCCCACGATGTTCACGCCGTGACGGGCCAGGGTGTCGAACTCCATCCCCGAGAAACCGAAGGCGCCGTCGCCGAGCATCAGCACCACCTGGCGCTCCGGGTGGGCCAGCTTCGCCGCAAGCGCATAACCCGGGCCTGAGCCCAGGCAGCCGAACGGCCCCGGGTCAAGCCAGCAGCCCGGCTGGTAGCTGTTGACGACCCGCCCGGCATAGGAGACGAAATCTCCGCCGTCGCCGATCACGATCGCGTCCCGGTCGAGTGTCTTTGCCAGCTCGGCATAGAGGCGCATCGGGTGCAGCGGGCTGCGCCCGTCCTCGAACTCTGCCCGCTCGGCCTCGCGGCGCTCAGTCTCCGTGGCGCGCAGCTCGGTGAGCCAGTCCTCGCTCGGAAGGGCCTGCCCGCCGCCCGCCGAGGCGAGCTCCTCGAGCGTCGCCGGAATCGAGCCGTAGCACTCGGCCGCGACCGCACGGGGGTGGCCCCGCTCGGACTCGGCGCTGTCGATCACCACGATCTCCGTGTCCTCGCCGAACGAGGCACCGAACGCCAGGCGGAAGTCCATCGGCACGCCGATCACCAGAGCCACGTCGGCTCCCTTGAGCGCCTGCGAGCGGGCCCGCGAGAAGAACAGCTCGTTGTCCGCCGCCATGCAACCCCTGGCCAGCCCGTTGAGGAAGACCGGGATCCGCAGACGCTCGGCCAGTGCGCACAGGGCATCCTCGCCGCGGCCCCAGTAGAGGTCCGTCCCGGCCATGATGACCGGGCGTTCCGCGCCGGCCAGCAGATCCGCCGCACGCTGCAGCGCCGCGCCGTCGGCGGTTCGGGTTCCAGCCAGGGCAAGTCCTGCCGGTGCCGCTGCCGGCTCGGGCTCCTCGGCCTCCATGAAGACGTAGTCCAGCGGGAAGTCGACGAACGTCGGGCCGCCATGGGGCGAGACCGCCGCCGCGAAGGCGTCGTCCACCAGACCGGGGATCTCCTCGGTCGACTCCGGTGTCGCCGCAAGCTTGGTCAGCGGCCGCACGAAGGGGACATGGTCGATCTCCTGCAGCGAGCCCTGGCCCCAGCGCAGCGCCGGAGCCCGGCCGCCGAGGACGACCATCGGCGAGTGGTTGGCCTGGGCCGAGGCCATCGCGCTCATGCCGTTCGTCACACCCGGGCCGGCTGTCAGCGCGCAGACCCCCGGCTCGCGGGTCACCTTGGCCCAGCCCTCGGCCGCGAAGGCCGCCGTGGACTCGTGGCGGACGTCGATCAGCTCGATGCCCTCCTCCCGGCAGCCGTCATAGATCGAGAACAGATGGCCCCCCGAAAGGGTGAAGAGGCGACTGACACCATGGGCCTTCAGGCGCCTTGCGATAAGGCGGCCGCCGTGGAAGGTCTGGGTCTCCTGGGCGCTCTCGCTGGACATCGGCCGCGACTCTATTCGATGCTCGAAACTCATGCCCGGGGTGGGATTCGAACCCACACGCCCTCTCGGGCCATCGATTTTAAGTCGATTGCGTATGCCCATTCCGCCACCCGGGCTTGCCAGAGCGCAAGTCTAGGGGAGCTCCAACCCCCTAAAAGGTCCCTAAATCGCGCAACTATGCGGTTGCTACGGTGTCTATTAGGGCAAGTAGCAAGGGCGATGGCAGCGCAGGGGGCACCTATGGAGGTTTCAGCACTACCGAATCCGAGCGGCATCTCGGGCCTTCGTGGCCCGTCCGCTCTGCTGCGCCTGCAGGCCGACGAGCGCCTCATCGCCATGACCCGCCGTGGCAACCACGCCGCCTTCGAGGTTCTCTGCTCCCGCTACCAGTCGCGCCTGCTCTCCTTCTGCCGTCACATGCTCGGCTCCAAGGAGGACGCCGAGGACGTCCTGCAGGAGGTCTTCGCCGCCGCCTTCAACGCCGTCCTGGCCGACGACCGCCCGATCAACGTGCGGCCCTGGCTCTACAGGATCGCCCGCAATCGCTCGCTGAACCATCTTCGCCGCAACACCGCAACCGGTGTTGACTCGATGGACATCCACTTCGCCGAGAACGGCCTCTCGACCAGCGACAAGGTTCTGCGCCGCGAGAGCTTCCGCGAGCTGATCGAGGATGTCCACGAGCTGCCCGAGACCCAGCGGACCGCCCTGCTCTTGCGCGAGATCGACGCGATGTCCTATGAACAGATCGCCGACGCAATGGAGACGACAGTTCCCTCCGTGAAGTCCCTCCTGGTTCGCGCCCGCATTTCCCTCGCCGAGGCTGCCGAGGCGCGCAAGCTCAGCTGCGACGAGGTTCGCCTCGAGCTCGGCGAAGCAGCTGAGGGCCTTACAAAGATCTCCACTCCCGCCCGCCGCCATGTCCGAGGCTGCGAACGCTGCGGCGGCTTCAAGAAGCAGCTCAAGCAGAACAACCACGCACTCGCCGCCGTCCTTCCCGTGGCACCTCTGCTGATGCTCAAAAAGGTCATCCTGGCCAAGCTCGGAATGACCGCCTCGGCCGGTGGCGCCCACGTCGCCGGCGGTGCCACCGTCGGCGCAGGCGCAGGCGCAGGTGCCGCAGCGGGTGCCGGCGCTGCCGCCGGTGGAAGCGGCCTTGCCGGTGGCCTGATGACAGCCGGTGCCGGTGCCATCGCAACGAAAGCCGTAGCCGGACTGGCCGCCGCCGCGCTGGTCACGGCCGGAGCCGTCGCTGCCGACCACGCCGTGACTCCCGCCCATCACCACCACGCTCCCGTCGCCAGCGCCTCTGCAACCACCGTGGCCGCCTCGCCCGCACCGGCACTCGTCGCCCGTATCCGCCCCCAGCGCCCAAGCGCCGGGACCGCCGCCGCAGCAGCCGCCTCGCGCCGGGCACTGAAGAAGCCCGCCGCCAAGCCCGCTCTGCTCCCCGCCGTGACGACCACCGCCGCCCCCGTGACACCGGCGCCCGCCACCCCGGCCGCTCAGGTGAAGCCCGAAGAACCCGCTCCCGTTCAGGTGACCGAGGTGACCACTGAAACCACGGCTCTGCCGACGACCGCCACCAGCGAAACGCCTCCGCCGCCGCCGGTCACGACGCCGACCGAAACGACCCCCACCCCCGAAGCTCCCCCGGTCGTCGTCACCCCCGTCACGCCGGCTCCCCCCGTGATCGTCAAAAAAGTCCGCAGCATCGACGGTGGCACGCTCGGCCCGGCCCGCAAGGCCGCCCGCGAAGAACGCAAGCTCGACCGCGCCGCCCACCGCGCCGCGGCCGGCTACTAGCCGAACGTAAAGGTCTTCAGGGGCTTCAGCAGGACCCCCGTCGAGGCGACTTCCTTGGGGGTTTTGACCTTGGAGCTCGCCGTGGCGGAGGTCAGCATCACGATCTTGACCCCGCGACGGACGCCTTCCTTTTCGGGCGTCAGCAGGACGTTGCGTCCGAACAGTTCGTGGCCCTGAGACATCGTCGTGTAGAGCAGCTGGTAGCCCGGGACCTTGTTGACCCGCGTCTTGCCCTCTCCCCGCAGAACGAAGTGCGGATCCAGGCGGGCCAGTTCCTTCGCGTAGCCGGCGGCGTAGACGGGGAGCTCGCCCGAGACGTTCCCGCTGTAGGGCGCCAGCAGCAGCGGCTCGACGGCGTATGAGTACTTGACCGACCCGTCCCCTTCGTGGGCCGCGACCTTCACGTAGCCGCCCGGGTCGGGCGTCGTCCTGTAGAGGCCCTTGTAGCTGAAGCTGAAGGGCATCGGGGCACCCTGGGAGTAGTGGGCGCTCAGCAGCGTCAGGGTCAGGCCGATGGCCGCCGCCACCAGCATCGCCCCGCCCAGCATCACCGCCATCCGCACCCACCTGCGTGTGCCATGCCACCAGGGCGCGAGCAGGCGCCCGAGCGTCGGCCCGTACTCGGGCTTCATCGGTACTGCCGCCATCGCGCTCAGGCGATCATTCGCCGATCGAGAAGAGCTGCTCGAGATCGTGGCGCGAGTAGGCCGCGAACGCCACCAGCGTCTGCGTCCGCACCACTCCCGAGAGCCCCCCGATCTCCGAGGTGACGACCTCTGCCAGCTGCTCGTGGTCGGGGACCCTGACGATCGCCACGAAATCCCACTCGCCCGTGACCGAGTAGGCCTCGGCCACGCCCTCGATGTCCGCCAGGTCGCCGCCCAGCGTGGAGAGCGCATTGCGCTCCGCCTCGATCAGAACGACGGCATGGGTCATCGTCATGTGCCCTCAATCATAAGCCTGTTCAGGCCCTCGCATCGCTCATCCTCGTGAGTCCCAGGCCGACCAGCAGGCCGATCACCGCGCCCGTCACGCCTCCCAGCCAGCTGGCCTCGGGCCGGGCGAACGGGACAACCAGGAGCAGCGCCGCGATAACCCCCGCACCGGCCAGGTCACCTTCGTAGGGCTCACCCGCCCGCGCCGCCAGGAGGTCCGGGGCCGCCCACGCCGCCAGCAGCGCAAGCGCCGCCGCGTTTCCGCCCGAGACGATCGGCAGGTTGTAGGTGGCGCTCGCCACCAGCGCGCCGGTCGCACCCGCCCCCAGGTAGAGGGTCAGCACCACCACGGGCCCGTGACGGCGCTCCAGCAGCCATCCGAACAGGCCGGCCGCCCCGATTGCCAGAAACGCGTAGACACCCGCCCCGCTGCCGCTGAGGTAGACGAACTGCGTTGTCAGCAGGCGCCACCATTCGCCGTTGAGGGGACCGATCAGCAGCATGTGGGTGTAGAGGAACGGTTCCGCCCGGACCGCCACCCAGGCGACGCAGGCAACGCCGACGATCGCGATCGTGGCGTAGGGCCGGCTCGCCGCCCAGCGATCCGAGGACGCCCGCGAGACCTGCCTGCGGGGCTTGGCTCGCGTGCTCCCTTTGCCACCGCCCAGCAGTGAGCGGCGGCCGGGACGCCCAGCCTTGGACCCCTCGGGCGAGTTGACCTTCGGCAGCTTCGGAGCGCGGCGGCGCAGCCGGTTGCCGCAGTAGGGGCACTCGGTGATGTACGGACTGACCTCCGACCCGCACTGCTTGCACACAACGAAGAGGTCTGCGCCTGAGCTCACGCCCCCATTCTATGGACCTCCCGACCCCGCTCTGCACCCCTCTGGAATACTCAGGGTTATGAACCCCGGATACGACCAGAAGCTCTACATACTCGCCTTTGACCATCGCGGCTCCTTTCAGAAGAAGTTCTTCGGCATCGAGGGAGACCCCGACGCGGAGCAGACGGCGATCATCGCCGACGCCAAGCACCTGATCTTCGAGGGCCTCCTGCAGGCCGTCAGCGCTGGCGCCGACCCGTCCGTGACGGGCGTGCTCGTCGACGAGCAGTTCGGATCGACCGTTCCAGCCGAGGCGCTCGAGAAGGGCCTGAAGCTGGCCATGCCCGCGGAGCGCTCCGGGCAGAACATGTTCGACTTCCAGTACGGCGAGGACTTCGGCGAGCACATCTCGAGCTTCAACCCGGACTTCACCAAGGTCCTGGTCCGCTACAACCCCGACGGTGACGCCCCCGAAAACGCCGTCCAGCTCGGCAAGCTGAAGCAGCTCAGCGACTGGCTCCTGCAGAACGACCGGAAGTTCCTCTTCGAGCTCCTCGTCCCAGCCGAGGAGGCCCAGCTGGCCTCGGTCGGTGGAGACGGCGAACGCTACGACGCCGAGTTGCGCCCCGAGCTGATGCGCCGTGCCATCGCCGAGATCCAGGACTACGGGATCGTCGTCGACATTTGGAAGATCGAGGGCGTCGACGAGCGCTCCGACTGCGAGATGCTCGTGGCCCAGGCCAGGAGCGGAGGGCGCGACGACGTCGTCTGCGTCGTTCTCGGCCGCGGCGCCAATGACGAGAAGGTCGACCAGTGGCTCACAGCCGCCGCCCCGGTCGACGGCTTCGTCGGCTTCGCCATCGGGCGCTCGATCTGGTGGGACCCGCTGAAGGCCTACGTGGACGGCAAGATCGAGCGTGCCGCAGGGGCCCGCAAGATCGCGGAGAACTACCTCCGCTTCATCGCTGTCTACGAGCGGGCCAAGGCCCCCGTCGGCTCCTAACCGGAGAGGGTCCTCCCCGATGAAGATGCGCCAGAGCCTCGCCGACTGGGAGCGGGCCTTCGTCAAGGAGATCAGTCTCGACCGCCGGCGCCGCGACTCGCTGCGCCGGACCGCCGAGCAGCGCGCACACAAGCGCGAGGTAGAGAAGCGTCACAAGCGCGGCTCTGTCCGCTTCGCCCTGCTCGTAGCCACCCTGATCCTCACCGCCGTCATCGTGACGGTCGTGATGTTCAGGACGCTCTACCTGCTGCTCGGCTAGACGCCGGGCACTCCCCGGGAGCGGCTCGCTAGGAGCCCTCGCCCAGTTCGCGCAGGGACTCGTCGACCTCAGCGGTCTCGTCCGTCGCATGAGCGGCGGCCGTCGGCGGCGCGACGCCCGTGGCTTCACGGTGAATCTCGAGATAGATCTCCTTGCGGAAGACCGGCACCTTCTGCGGCGCCTGGATGCCGATCCGCACCTTCTCGCCCATCACGGACAGCACCGAAACCTCAATCTCGTCGCCGATCATGATGCTCTGGTTGGACTTGCGCGTCAGAACCAGCATTTTCGGTGCACCCTTCCTCTTTGCCGACTGGCGTTACCGGTGACCGTCCCCCTGCCCCCGGGTGCTCGGAAGCATAACCCCGGGACCGGGGGAACGCGACCCCAAAGCCGCTATTTGAGGCCCTCGAGACGCCCCGGCTCCCCGCAATAGCCCCCCGGGGGACCGTGCGCCGCCCCTCGCAGGGTGCTTTGCGCTAGTCTCCCGGACCGTTCATGCCCCGGAAATCACTGCGTCCGCACCTGAATCAGATCCGCGCCTGGGTGCGCCAAGGTCGGACCGACGCCTGGGTCGCCCACCAGCTCGAGGTCAGCGTCCGCGACATCGAGCAGTTCAAGCGCCAGAACGACCTGACCGGCGAGGAGTCCGGTCCGGACACCGCCGCCGGGGACTACCCCGAGGAGATCGATCTCCGCGCCGAGGATGACGCTCTTATCGCCGCCGAGCTCGAAGCGGCAGAAGCCGAGGCCGAGCGAGCTCGCGCAGAGGCCGCCGAGAACGGCGACGGGCCCGACGAGGACGAGGACTCCGAGGCCCGCCCCAAACGACGCAGCCGCCGTGGCGGCCGTCGCGGACGCGGCGCAGGCAAAACCGGTCCGATCGAGGGCACCTTCGATCACGGCGAGGAGGGCTACGGACTGTGGCTCGACCCCGCCATTCAGGACAACCCGATCTACGCCGAGCACTGGGCCGGACACCGGCCCGTCGAGGTTGCGGTCGAGGAAGACCGAATCGTCATCCGCCGGATCGGCGACGACGAGGAGTAGCCCCGCTCAGGCGCCTACCATGCGCCTGCCGCCCGCATAGTCGGAAGCCTCGCGAAGGTAGCGCCCGAAGGCCGCATCGATGACGATCCCGGCCTCCCAGGCCCAGGCATCCTCCGGCGCGACCTTCATGGCCACCTGGAGGCACCAGGCTGTGCCGGAGTCGTAGAGGTCAGCCAGCTCCTGGGCTGAGAACTTTCCCCCAAGCCGTCTGCGCAGCTCGGCCACCAGGGACGAGGTCACACGCTCGAGCAGTCCCTGACGCTCCTGGGGCGCACGCTGGAGGCGACGCTCACCCTGTTGCCATTGGTAGAACGCGCTCTCGTAGGACACGCGCCGAGGCTAGCAGCGAGCCGCTGCTACTCCGGCGGTCAGTCGTGCGGCAGGTTCGGCACGACGTAGGGCCGCTCGCCCGGACGGAGCATATCCAGCTGGTGTGCCTGGATTTCCAGGTTGCTCTGGCTGCTCAACGTGTTGTGCTGGCGCAGCAGGGCCCGGTGTTCGCGTTCGAGCTTCGCAACGTTGGCGTTGTCCCGGCTCGACTGTTTCCAGCTCGAGAGCATGTGAGCTCCGGCGCTCAGGTAGAGGTAGACCAGGGCCATCAGGACCAGGAGCATGGCGATCCGCCCGAGCCGATCCCAGCGGACCCGCCCGGCCGCCGCCAGCGCCGTGGGACGCCCGCCGGCGCCCTTGGAGGCTGTGCCCCTGCGAGGTCGCGGTGGGGCGTATGTGGCGGAGGCGCCGGGCATTCTCGACGGCCTTTTCGCCCTCGAGGCCCAACATCCTTCCTGCGGGCGGGCGTTCCCGCCCTCAGATTGCCGCTAGGCCCGGGCGAAGACGCCCCGGCCACCGAACCGCGCGGCCGATCCCAGCTGCTCCTCGATGCGCAGCAGCTGGTTGTACTTGGCCACCCGGTCCGAGCGCGACGGGGCACCCGTCTTGATCTGCCCGCAGCCCGTTGCCACGGCGAGGTCGGCGATCGTCACGTCCTCGGTCTCGCCGGAGCGGTGGCTCATGACGGCCGTGTAGCCGGCCGCTCGAGCCATCTCGACCGCTTCAAGGGTCTCCGTCAGCGTCCCGATCTGGTTGACCTTGATCAGGATCGAGTTGGCCACGCCGAGGTCGATGCCCCGTTTCAGGCGTTCCGTGTTCGTAACGAACAGGTCATCCCCCACCAGCTGGACACTGTCGCCCAATCGGTCCGTCAGCGTCTTCCAGCCGTCCCAGTCCTCCTCATCCATCCCATCCTCGATGGAAAGGATCGGGTAGCGCCCCGCAAGCTCGCCCCAGTAGTCGGCCAGCTCCTCGGCCGTCAGGCTGCGGTTCTCGTGCTCCAGGACATAGTGGCCGCCCTCGTAGATCTCGCTGGTGGCCGGGTCCAGGGCGATCGCCACGTCCTCGCCCGGGACGTAGCCCGCCGCCTCGATGCCCTCAACAAGCATCTTGAGCGCCTCCTCGTTGGAGGAGAGGTCCGGAGCGAAGCCGCCCTCGTCCCCCCCGGCCGTCGAGAGCCCGCGGTCATGGAGGGTCTTCTTGAGCGCGTGGAAGACCTCAGCTCCCATCTGCAGGCAGCCCGCGAAGCTCTCGGCCCCGCAGGGAACGATCATGAACTCCTGGAAGTCCACTTTGTTGTCGGCATGCGCTCCACCGTTGAGCACGTTCATCATCGGCACCGGAAGCAGCGACGCCGAGGGGCCGCCCAGGTGACGCCAAAGCGGTTGTCCCTCCTCGGCTGCCTGAGCCTGCGCGCCCGCAAGGGAGACGCCCAGGATCGCATTGGCCCCCAGCCGGGACTTGTTCGGGGTGCCGTCCAGCTCGATCAGCGCCCGGTCCAGGCCACCCTGGTCGGAGGCGTCGGCACCGGCGAGCGCCGAGGCGATCTCCCCCTCGACGTTCTGGACGGCCTGAGTCACGCCCTTGCCCCCATAGGCCTTGCCGCCGTCACGAAGCTCGGTGGCCTCGAACTCACCCGTCGAGGCGCCCGAGGGCACCGCTGCACGACCCGTCACGCCCGAGACGAGAGTGACCTCCACCTCCACCGTCGGGTTACCCCGGCTGTCGAGGATCTGGCGGGCGTGGATTCGCTCGATCTTGCTCATGCGGGGCCTCCGGGGGGTTGGTCAACTTCGACTGCCAACGCTCCCAACCCGGCCTCGCCGGCGCGGGGTGAATCAGCCGCCGACGGCGGGGGCGGTCGTCGTGCCCGTGCCCGTGGTGGTCGTCTTCGGTGCTTTGTACTGCTTGCAGTCCGCGACGACGTATTCCGAGCGGCAGTCTGTTTTGCCGACCCACTTCTTTTTGAAGACCTTGACGAACTGGCTCAGTGACTGCTGCTGCTGCTGCGCCACGAGCTGCTGTTTGATCGTCTTTTCGACGGCGGACAGCGGCTGCTGCGTGCCGGCCGTCTTCTTGAGCACTTCGTAGATGTAGTAGCCGAAGGGGGTCTTCACGGGGCCGCCCAGAGTGCCCGGTTCGGCGGAGAAGACCGCGGCGTCCAGTTCCTTCTCCTCGGAGCCTTTGATGACGCCCGTCACCTTCCCGCCCGTTGCCTTGCTCGTCGGGTCGATCGAGACCTTCTTGGCGACGACGGCGAACGGCGTGCCCGATTCGATTTCCTTCTTGGCGGCCTTGGCTTCGGCTTCGGTCTTGGTGAGGATGATCTGCACGTCACGCTTTTCCGGCGTGCCGTAGCGAGACTTGTTTTCGTTGTAGTACTTCTGGATCTGCGCCTGGGTGACCGTTGCTTTCTGCTTGATGATCTTCTGCTGGATTTTCTGCGAGAGCAGGTTCAGCTTCACACGCAGCAGAAGGTCGGAGACGGACTGGCCCGAGGTGGCAAGGAATTTTTCGAATTCAGCAGCTTTGGGGAACTGCTGGGACTTGATTTTTTCGAACTGCTTCTTGACTTCGGCGTCAGTCAGCTTGACGCCCAGCGCTTTCGCTTCGCCCAGGACCCAGGATGAGGAGATCAGGAAGCCCAGGACCTCCTGCTGAAGCGATTTGTACTGCTGCTGGCACTGTGTCTTCAGCTGTGCAGCGGTGGGAGCTTTCAGGCCCTTAGCCGGTTTC
>Ga0265327_10004465_pt1 | contig 12371 bp, 8 predicted proteins | sample 41621metaG_FD_202089 | JGI IMG/M metagenome (GOLD analysis project Ga0265327, IMG submission 202089) | Rhizosphere microbial communities from Carex aquatilis grown in University of Washington, Seatle, WA, United States - 4-16-21 metaG | ecosystem: Host-associated > Plants > Roots > Rhizosphere >...
TTATACATTCACTCAAATGTATTAAAATATTTCTTCATCATCACATCTTCAAAGCTGCACATTACTCCTTCATTACCTTCCTTACCAAGCCTTTTCCATCTGCATTAATATTGATAAAATAAATTCCAATTTTTAACCCAGACAAATCAATGGGATTATTCAGTTGATTGAGCATTCCATGCATCAATGATTTACCATTAATGTCCATTACCTCGTATGTAATTTGAGCGTATTTTTGAGTAAGATCTATTCGTAAAATATCTTTTGTCGGATTCGGATAAATTTTAATTTGATCGCTCAAACTATTTTTTTCTGAAATTCCTTCATGAATAGATTGAATTTTTGTACTGAATACTCCATTGCCAAAAGTTGACACAACAAACATTCCATCCGTTGACCTAAAATCCATCATCGTTACTATACTATTTCCTATTATATCAGGTGATTGATTAGTCCATTTTGTTTGCATTCCATTCAACACTTTTGTTGCATACAATCCTGTGCTAGTTCCAACAAAATAGATCACCGAGTCACCCACATTGGCAATGGTAAGCCACCTGCACGAAGGGCCATTTCCTGTACCATCCGCATTCTGTTCAAGATTTCCTGAAACTGCTGCCCAGTTTGTTCCACCATCTGAAGAATAGAAAATACTCAACACTCCATAGTTGGTGAACACTACAAATAATTTATTTGAATCTGTTGGATGCTGGGCAATACAATTAATGTATCCTCTTACAGGGAAATTTGTTCCGGAAATATTTTCAGGAACAGAAGAATCTTGCGATGCATTTCTTAACCGAAATAATTTTCCGTTTTGTGATCCATAATACAATACATCATTTTGAATTGGTGAACTAAAGATTGCTGCTAGTGAATCATTCATTTTTGTTTTCACCAATTCATTCCAGTTTGTTAACACCCTGTTGCTGTCGATTTGATTGTGCAAAGGAATTTGAGACACATCATCATTACGCCAAATTCTGTCGTAAGCTGTAATATAAATTCTCTTCCAATTATTCGCATCAGGAGTAAATGGATTAATAAAATCATATTTATTTTTATCAATTCCAGGTGGATCAATACGAGCCATTTGTGTCATGTTACCGGCTGCATCAAGCATCACTCTAGCCACTTTCCCTTGCTGTGCCGACATATATCCTTCGGTTGCACCAGGTCCAACAAAACAAAAACTTCCATCAGAATTAAACGGTTGTGGCCATGATGCATATAAATTTTGATTGTTGGTATAATACGTTCCATTGTCTTGCAAGCCACCAATCACAACATCACTCGTAGTGGTATGATCTATTGCTATTGTATAAAACTGTGTACACATATAACCTGAGTTCAATGAATTCCATGTGATGGTTGAGGCAATATTATTTTGAGTAAATGCAATTCCTCCGTCATTTACCGAAAGCATCTTTTTAGGATCTGATGTGTAAAATACCACTCCATGATTATCTGGATGGTGATTAGGATAGACTTTATAATCAGGTAAAGTTGTGTTCACATTATATCCTCCACACCATGTTGTATTTGATGTTGAAGAAAATCCATCTGTTGAGCGATATAAATTTGCACCTCCCAAAAAAACCACATTGGGATCATCCGGTTTTACTTTTATACTCAAACAATATCCTTGTTGTGATATAAAATCTCCAAAAGCACCACCTAACCCAGGAACATTAGCACTTCTGTCGCTCCATACACCTCCCGCACCTGAGCCATTTCCACTCACATAAGTATATTTCCATAAACTGTTCCACTCTTCCGTTTTTTCGAAATTCAAAGATTTTTTCCCAGTACCAGGAGAATACGCTGCAAAATATATTTGCTTCTCATCTGAAGGAGAAATTCCTATAACAATTCGTTCTGTTGTATTAGCAAAAAACGAAGGAGAAATATTTGTCCATGTATTTCCATTATCCGCAGAGCGCCAAATTCCTGTTCCTGCACTTCCTGTTGAAAGTGTAGCATATACAATTCCTGATGGAGTTACGGCTACATCACTCCATAAATTTCCTCCTCCACCTTTTTTGGGTGAGAAAGTTTTTCCTCCGTCAAGACTTCTCCATATCCAATTATAAGTTGCTACAAAAATCACATCAATTGAATCAATTGCTGTGTTGAGTGCGATATTATTTACCACCGACCAACTATTGTAGAGCCCACCAGGACTTGTTGCTGTTGCTGTGAGTTGTTTCCATGTTAACCCTTGATCTGTTGATTTATACACTCCATTTCCTGAAAAAAAAGAGCCTGGAACATAAGAGCCATAAAGCTCTCCTGTGCCTGCATACCATGTATTAGTTTTACCTGTTCTAGTGTCTTGAACTAAACATGTAATGTTTGATGCTAAGGCACTATCCAAGCATCTATTCCATGAAACTCCTCCATTTGTACTTCTCCAAAAACCACCCATAGTTGATCCTGCTAACAAAATATTTTCATTTGTTTTATCAATCACTATTGCTCGTGTTCTTCCTCCTACATTCCATGGCCCACGCATAATATAAGGACTTCCATAAGATTTCTCCATAGTTGTTTTAACTGTAGGAAGCGATGCTGAAAAAGTTAACTCTTTGCTTCTGAAATTGTCAGGTATTTTACCTGTAGAAGGATCTCCAAGCATTTTGTCCATCCATTGTTCTAATCCTGCAATATCTTCATCTTGCCCTTCCTGTTCATATTCTTCATGATGCTTAATCTGATTAAAAAAAGTTGAAGAAAAAATAAGCGCAGCAAAAACTGAAACAATAAAAACTGAAACGAGGTTATATTTCTTGATCATAAAATGAATACTGATTGATTATCAAATATAGGTTTTGTTTTAAATTGCTGGGAGATTTTACTATCACTTGTTTTTTAATATCTCAGTAACTTAACATTCTCCACTTTTTTAAACAATACAAATTTTATGTGTTTTATGTTTAAAATATCTCAATGTATATTCGGCAACTGAACAAGGTCAGAAAGCGCGGATGAACATTTTACGATTTAGAATTAGTATTTTAATATTTTATATTTTCTTTACTCAGATTGTTTCTGCCCAAACATTTGAAGTAATTGATGGTGACACCATAAACCTTACTGACAAAAACGGCAAACAACAAGGGTTTTGGCGCCATTTCTGGCCTAATGGTGATCTGAAATATGAAGTGTTTTTTGAGAACGGTGAAAAAGAAGGTCTGGAGATCCGTTACTATGACGCACAAGATTGTATCGAATTTTCAAACACTTATAGTCATGGCGTTTTAGATGGACCAAGTGTGACATTTTTCCCAAATTGCAGTACCAAATGCGAAGAAGTTTATAAAGCTGGAGTTAAAAGTGGATATGAACGCTGCTATGATGATAAAGGATTTCTACAAACCGAAGCTGATTTTAGTAAAGGTGAATTAGTAGGGGCTTATGCTCATTTTGATAAAAAAGGAATGATTACCTACGAATCACCCACAAAAGAAACTACCTTAAAATTTGACAAATTCTTAACAGGTGAATACAAAATAAAAGATTCAACAATATTCAAAGTGTTTAACCGCAACACTCAATGGAAAAAAGTGTTGATGGTAGTAGATATGACAGGAAGCATGTTTCCCTACATTGGACAATTATTGGTGTGGTACAAGAAAAATTATGAGAGTGAAAAAATAAAATATTATGTATTGTTTAACGATGGCGATAATATGCCTGACGATAAAAAAGTAATTGGTCTCACTGGAGGAGTTCATCCTTTTGAAGCTAGAGATTTTAAGAAGTTTAAGAAAGACATTGAAGATGTGCGTAAACTAGGTGAAGGTGGTGATGACCCTGAGAATGATTTGGAAGCTGTGCTAAAAGCAACCACCACTTATCGTGATTATGGAGATTTAGTTTTGGTAGCTGATGATAGTGATATTCGTGATATGAAATTATTAAAACGTATTCGCAAACCTGTGCATGTGGTGTTGTGTGGAACAAAACGCGGCATCAATAATCAGTATTTACAACTTGCTTACCGAACAAAAGGCTCTATTCATACTGCAAATAATGATGTGAATATGAAGACAATTAAAGAAGGTCAGCAAATAGAATTGGATAACGATATTTTTATTTTCCAAGGTGGTGAATTTGTGTGGTTGGATGTGAAAAATTAGTGCTAGTTAATAAAAGAATCATGCAAAAAAAACAAGAAACACTCCCACAATTTTACACACTGATCGTTGTATTTTTCTTTTGGGGATTTGTTGCTGCAAGCAATGATATTCTGATTCCTGTTTTTAAAGAACATTTGCATCTTGAGCAATGGCAATCACAGATGGTGTCGTTTGCATTTTATGTTGCCTACACATTTGGTTCAATTATTTATATGATCATTTCCAAATTAAGTGGTGGTGATCTCATCAACCGTATTGGTTACAAAAATGGTCTTTCCCTTGGATTGGTGATTTCAGCAATCGGAACATTATTATTTTATCCTGCAGCAACAACCGCATCATTTGGCTTGATGCTTTCCGGATTATTTATTGTTGGACTTGGATTTTCTTTACAGCAAACTGTTGCAAATCCACTGGCTATTTTATTAGGGAGTCCGTCAAAAGGATCACAACGACTAAGCCTTGCAGGTGGTATCAACAATATGGGAACAACCATCGGTCCACTTATTGTCAGCTTCGCAATATTTGGCTCTGCTAACTCATCTAATGCTTCACTTGCAAGCATTGATAGTGTAAAAACTCCTTACTTAATTTTAGGAGCAGCATTTTTAATTGTTGCTATCATTTTTAAATTCTCTTCTCTGCCTGATAGACAAGGGTTGGAAGAATTAGAAGAACAAAACAAAATTGAGCACGACACTAAAAAAAATGTACTTTCTTATCCTCATTTAGTTTTAGGAATGATTGGAATTTTTGTATATGTTGGAGTAGAAGTTTCAACTGCCAGTAATTTACCGGAGTTCATGAAACAACATTTGCATATCACTACTGATAAAATTGCTCCCTTTGTTTCATTGTTCTGGGCAAGTTTAATGATTGGAAGATGGACCTCATCTGTAGGAGCAATGGGATTGACAAAAAATTTGAAAACAATTATGAATTTTGTTTTGCCATATCTGGCTTTTGGTTTTTTTCTTCTCGTTAATAAAATTGCAAATAATGATATCACTCCATTTTATGTGTATGCTTTTGTGATTTTAGTTTTGATTGCTGCTGATATTATAAGCAAAGGAAATCCTTCAAGGCAACTTTTTATTTTTTCACTTTGCGGTATTGCAGCCCTCACAATTGGCATGTTTGCAGATGGAATGGTAAGTGTTTATGCATTTATCAGTGTAGGATTATTTTGCAGCACCTTGTGGCCTTGTATTTTTACATTAGCAATTACAGGACTTGGAAAACGTACCAATGAAGGGTCAAGTTTCCTCATTATGATGATTATGGGAGGAGGATTTATCAGTTTGTTACAAGGGTATCTTGCAGGAAATGATTTATTGGGAATTCAATACAGTTATATCACCGGAATTTTCTGTTTTGCTTACTTAGCTTTTTATGCATGGAAAGTGAAAGCTTTCTTTAAACAACAAGGAATTGAAGATGTGCAAGTAGAAGTTGCCGGACATTAATCTTGCCGATAATTTTTATTTTTTTAACCTTTCACAAAAACAAGTTTCCTTTATCTGATGTTATACTCAACAACTAAAATTTACAGAAAAAATGTATTTTATTCTCTTCTTTATCCTAATCATTTCATTATCCTTAATTCTATTTTTAAAACATCCACAGTTTGGTAAAATGCCAAGCGGAAATAGATTAGATGAAATTAAAAAAGCAAAAAATTATTCTAACGGTTCTTTTCAGAACTTGAACCATACACCTCCTTTGGCTGAAGGTGCTAATATGTTCTCAATCCTTAAAGATTTTCTATTTAAAAAAAGCAATACAAAACCTCTCAAAAAAATTCCTTCTCTTAAAACTGATCTGTTAAATTTAGCTATTGAAAAAGATGTTTTAGTTTGGTTTGGACATTCTTCTTATTATATTCAAATTGATAAAAAAAGAATTTTAGTTGACCCTGTTTTCAGTGGAAGTGCATCACCTTTACCATTTGGTGTGAAGTCATTCAATGGATCTGATATTTATACAACAGATGATATTCCTGAAATTGATTATCTTTTTATTACACATGATCATTGGGATCATCTTGATTACAAAACAATAAAAAAGTTAACCCCTAAAATAAAAAAAGTGATCTGCGCACTTGGTGTTGGTGAACATCTTGAACATTGGGGATACCACAAAAATCTGATTATTGAAAAAAATTGGAATGAAGAAATTAAATTGGAAGATGGATTTATTGCACATACTGTTCCTTCAAGACATTTCTCCGGTAGAGGAATAAAACGAAATGCATCACTATGGACTTCTTATGTTTTGATAACACCAACAATGAAAATATTTATTGGCGGAGATAGTGGATATGATACCCATTTTGCTGAAATTGGCAATACATTTGGAAGTTTTGATTTGGCAATTATCGAAAATGGACAATACAACAAAAACTGGAGATACATCCATTTATTACCTGATGAAATATTAAAAGTAGCGAAAGAATTAAATACTAAAAGATTATTCCCAGTTCACAATTCAAAATTCAATTTGTCATTGCATTCATGGGATGAGCCCATGTCATTAATTATTGAAAACAATAAAACGGAAAACATTTCTCTTATTACTCCACAAATAGGTGAGCAAGTGAACTTAAAAGATACAACTCAAAAATTCACTGAATGGTGGAAGGAAATAAGTTGAAATAAATGCCTTTGATTCATTTATTCTGTCATATATCCAAGAGAATATCTTCATGTTTATTATCATTATCTTTTCATCAATTCGTTCTATTCCAAAAAATTGTAGTATTTTCGCGCCTCATTTTCCTGAAAGCCATTCAAATACTTGTTGGCAGGCAGGTCTAACCACTGAATATGCAGAAAATAAGAAATATAGCAATTATTGCCCACGTTGACCATGGTAAAACTACATTGGTTGACAAAATTTTACATCAAACCAAATTGTTCCGTGACAATCAACCTCAAGGTGAACTTATCCTTGATAGCAATGATTTGGAGCGCGAACGCGGAATTACCATTCTTTCAAAAAATGTTTCAGTTCGTTACAAAGACTATAAAATAAATATTATTGATACTCCTGGTCACGCGGATTTTGGAGGTGAAGTGGAACGTGTATTAAACATGGCTGATGGTGTTTTATTGCTAGTTGATGCGTTTGAAGGTCCCATGCCTCAAACACGTTTCGTATTGCATAAAGCACTTGCTTTGGGTAAAACTCCTATCGTTGTTGTTAATAAGGTAGACAAACCTAACTGTCGTCCTGATGAAGTTCATGAAGCGGTTTTTGAATTGTTTTTTAACCTCGATGCAAACGAAGAGCAACTAAATTTTCATACTATTTATGGTAGCTCAAAAGTTGGTTGGATGGGACGTGATTGGAAAAATCCAACAACCGATTTCACTACTTTATTAGATGATATTATTGAGCAAATTCCTTCTCCAATTGTTGAAAAAGGAAACCTCCAAATGCAGATCACATCATTAGATTACTCTTCATTTACTGGCCGTATTGCAATCGGAAGAATTTTACGTGGAAGCATCAAAACTGGTCAACCGGTAAGTTTGGTAAAACGTGATGGAAGTATTCAAAAATCTAGGATCAAAGAATTATATACGTTTGAAGGTTTGGGAAGAATGAAAGTGGAAGAAGCTGTTGGTGGTGATATTTGTGCGGTGTTTGGAATTGAAGGTTTTGAAATTGGGGATACCATTGCCGATTTTGAAAATCCTGAAGGGTTGAAACCGATTTCGATTGATGAGCCTACAATGAGTATGCTTTTTACCATTAACAATTCTCCATTTTTTGGTAAAGAAGGAAAGTTTGTAACCTCTCGTCACTTGCGAGATCGTTTGGAAAAGGAGATTGAAAAAAATCTTGCCATGAAATTGGAAGATACGGCTTCACCTGATTCGATATTGGTTTATGGACGAGGAATTCTTCATCTCTCAATTTTAATTGAAACAATGAGACGTGAAGGTTATGAGTTTCAGGTTGGGCAACCACGAGTGATCATCAAAGAAATTGACGGGCAAAAATGTGAACCTATTGAATATTTAACTGTAGATGTTCCTGAAGAAAGTGCCGGAAAAGTGATTGAATTGGTAAGTCAACGTAAAGGTGAAATGTTGATCATGGAACCAAAAGGCGATTTACAACATTTAGCATTTTCGATTCCTGCTCGTGGAATCATTGGTTTAAGAAATAACGTATTAACAGCAACTGCAGGAGAAGCCATCATGGCTCATCGTTTTAAAGCATACGAACCTTGGAAAGGCACAATTTCACATCGTTTAGCCGGTGTGTTAATTAGCGGTGATAAAGGTGCAGTAACTGGTTATTCTTTGGATAAATTACAAGACAGAGGAAGATTTTTTGTTGAACCGGGTGAAGATATTTATGAAGGACAAATCATAGGTGAACATATTCGCCCCGATGATTTAGTGGTAAATGCCATCAGACCAAAACAGCTTACAAACATGCGTGCTTCAGGTACAGATGATAAGACTCGCATTGCTCCAAAAATTAATTTTTCTTTGGAAGAATGTATGGAATATATTCAAGGTGATGAATACGTTGAGGTAACTCCAAAGTCATTGCGTTTAAGAAAAATTCTTTTAACAGAAAACGACAGAAAGCGTGCAAAAAATGCTGCTGTAGCGAACGTATAATTTTATCATTTAAAAAATAAAAAAGCCAACGATTTAAATCGTTGGCTTTTTTGTGACTATTCTGATTCACTCAAATGCCTGTAAGCATTTTCCACCATCACAATTCCATCATCCACAATTACACCAATTGCTAAAGCTATTCCTGTAAGCGACATGATGTTTGAAGAAAAGCCAAATGCATTTAATAGAATAAAAGCAGATGCAACCGAAATCGGAATTTGAATAAGTATAATTAATGCGCTGCGCCAATGAAATAAAAAAATCAACACAATAATTGAAACGCTGATGAATACTTCGATCAAAGTTTTCTTTACTGAATGAATAGCTTCTTCAATTAAGCCGCTTCTATCGTAAGCAATTTTAAATTTCACACCATCAGGTAAACCTTTTTGCACTTCTTCCATTTTTACTTTCACATCACGAATTACTGCATCAGCATTTTCTCCATAACGCATCACCACAATCCCACCAACTTTTTCTCCTTCACCATTCTCATCAAAAATTCCATAACGAATATCTCCTCCCATTTGAACCGTTCCAACATCTTTAATTCTTATCGGAACATTATTGGAAGTACTCAACGGAATATTTTCAATTTCAGGAATAGATTTGATATACCCCAAACCACGCACGATATACGACTTATCACTCATCTCAAATTTTCTTCCTCCAACATCATTGTTATTTGATTTTACAGCTTTCAAAACATCTTCCATCGAAAGATTATAATAATTCAATTTCACAGGATCGATGATTGCCTGATATTGTTTTTGAAATCCTCCAAAGGAAGCCACTTCACTTACCCCTTTTACAGTTTGCAAAGCAAATTTTATATACCAATCTTGCAAAGCTCTTTGCTCTCCAAGATCATAACCTTTCGCATCAAGAGTGTACCAAAATATATGTCCAACGCCAGTTCCATCTGGACCGAGCGTTGGTGAAATTCCCGTTGGTAATAATTTTTGTGCAAAGTTTAATCGCTCGCTAACTCTTGTTCTTGCCCAATAAATATCAACATTATCTTCAAACACCATATACACGAAACTCATCCCAAACATGGATGCTCCACGAATATTTTTTAGCTTCGGAATACCTTGCATATTTGCCACAAGCGGATAAGTAATTTGATCTTCGATTACCTGCGGACTGCGTCCCATCCACTCGGTAAAAACTATCACTTGGTTTTCGGAGAGATCAGGAATGGCATCAACCGGATTGTTGCGCATTTCAAAAATTCCCCATATCAAAAGGCAACCTGAAATCAGCAAAACCAATAACCGATTTTTGAGTGAGAATGAAATAAGTTTTTCTACCATGATATTAAAATTTAGCTGTTAGTTTTAAGCCTATAGCTGTTGGCAACTGTGAACCATTATCTCTTCTTTATTTCCATCAAATCCATTTCGCACTTTGGACATTTTCCTGTTTTATCAGAAATAACTTCAGGATTCATCGGACATTGATAAAATGATTCTCCACTTTTTAATTTTGATGTATCAAAATTTGAAGCATTTACACTTTGAACTTTTGATGAATCAGTTGAATTTGTTTGCTCAACTTTTTTGGTTGAGTTGTTACATGAGCTTAAAATTAATGCAACAACTGTTGCTGAATAGATGATTGATTTTTTCATTTTTGTTTTGATTAATTATTGATTTAAAATTTAATTTTTTAACATTGTCATTCCGTCCATTGGGTTCGCACCTTTTTTAAAAATATATTCACTGTTTAAAAGGTAAGCACCTGAAACTACCACCACATCACCGGCATTTAAACCACCCGTAATTTCAACTTGCTTATTGTTTTGCATTCCTATGGTTATCATTCTATTTTCAAATACTCCATCGCTATTTCTTATCCAAACATTTGCTCCCTTGCTATCGCGAATAATTGCATCAATCGGAAGTGTCAATGATTTTTTTGTTTCTGTTTTAACTGTAATATCTGCTAACATCCCTGGCTTTATTTCTTGTGTCGGATTAGTGAGTTGAAACCTAGCCAGAACAAAACGTTCGGGTGATTGAATTTGAGGAGCGATAAAAATTACTTTACCATTAACTGTTTTTTCACTTGCTGAAGGAATAAAAAAATTGGCTTCAGTTCCAATAGTTATGTACGATAAATATGGAAGATAAACTTGTGCTTCAACCCAAAGTGAATTGAGTGATGAAACTCTGAAAAGTGTTGTCCCTGTTGAAACATAGCTTCCTTCTGCTACTGAAATTTCGTTTATAAAGCCATCCGATTTTGAAAATACCTGAACAGTTTTTAAAACAGTTTTTGAATTTTTAATTTGGTTAATTTGAGCTTCATTTAATCCATATAACAGCAATTTGTTTTTTGCAGCATCAGCAAATTGTGTCGTGTTTTTATTTTCGTTTGATAAAATAAATTCTTGCTGTGCTGCATTTAAATCTTCGCTATAAATTTCATAAAGCAATTCTCCTTTGTGAATAAAATCACCAACGTTTTTTATTGCTAACTTTTCAATTCTTCCCTGAACTTTTGAACTGATTGCTTCCGAAAAATTTTGATCGATGGCAACTTTTCCTGTCAATGTAATTTCTTTCGATAGCTCATGAATTCTCAATGTATCAAAAGCAATATTGGCTAATTTTATTTGTTGTTCGCTTAGTTTTATTTGTCCGGGTTTGAGACTATTATTGTTCACTTTGATCAATTTCATATGGCAAATAGGGCAATTGCCAGCCTTGTTTTCAATCACTTGTGGATCCATTGAACACGTATAATATTCGCCAACTCCAGCAATATCTGTTTGAGTGCTTTTATTTTTGCATGATAAAATTATAAGTGTCGATAAAATCATCAACATTCTAATTAACCTCATATTTATTTTTTTATTTTTCATCATCATTCGATAAAATAAAACTTTCACTATCTACCATAAATTGTGCGTTTGCGGCAACTTTTTCAGTTCCGCTTAAACCAGAAATTATCTGCACTAACGAATCTGTTTCAATTCCTGTTTGAATATTTTTTGCGATAAAATGATTTTCGCTTTTCAAAAACACAACTTGCTTCTGCCCGAGATTAACAACTGCATTTCTAGGCAACCACATTCCATTTATTTCTGAAGAAAAAATTTCAGCGGTAAGCAATGTTCCAATTTCTACATGAAAATTTTCAAGATGTTGCAAGTAAACACGGGCTTTTATAGCTGGAGCATTTTGTCCTGTAATGGGTTCGATATAATTGATAGTCGCTTCAATTTTATTTTCAGGATTTGTTTCCGATGATATCAAAACTTTATTGCCGACTTTTATTTGCGCAGCATCTTTTGGAAAAATATTCAACACCGCCCAAATCTTATTCATATCATACACCGCAAAAATATTCTGACCACCTTGCACGTACATTCCTTCTTTTATTGAAAGCTCTGATGTTTGAGAAGATGGAAGATTTTCTATTTGTTGTTTTGATGTTGTTGTTGAATTCATTCCTACACCCATGGATGATGAAGAAACATTTCCTCCAATTCCAATATCGTGAATATGTCCATCATATAAACTGTAAATTGGTAATGGGTTGATAGGTTTATCAGATGAAATGATTTGCTTGATTTGTGATT
>Ga0265327_10004466_pt1 | contig 12370 bp, 11 predicted proteins | sample 41621metaG_FD_202089 | JGI IMG/M metagenome (GOLD analysis project Ga0265327, IMG submission 202089) | Rhizosphere microbial communities from Carex aquatilis grown in University of Washington, Seatle, WA, United States - 4-16-21 metaG | ecosystem: Host-associated > Plants > Roots > Rhizosphere...
TCGGTCCACTGCCCCTTGGTACCGCAGTCTGGGCAGACGATGTCAGTCATCGGGACCGACTCCGGGTCGTCGATACCCTTCTTCTCCGCGTAGGCCTCCTGCAGGTGATCCTGACGGTGCCGCTTGTGACAGTTCAGGCACTCGACCAGCGGGTCATTGAAGACCTCGACGTGACCGGAGGCGACCCAGACCTGACGGGGCAGGATCACCGAGGAGTCCAGGCCGACGACGTCGTCGCGGCTGGTGACGACGGAGCGCCACCACTGCTTCTTGATGTTTTCCTTGAGCTCGACACCGAGCGGGCCGTAATCCCACGCCGACTTGGTACCGCCGTAAATCTCGCCGCAGGGGTACACGAGTCCCCGGCGCTTGGCGAGGTTGACGACGGCTTCGATCTTCTTACCGGCGGCGTTCGGCTTGGCGGCCACGATCTGCTCAGGCTCCTCTTGAGGTCCACAGGACTGCAGTAATTGTCCTGAACAGCCTAAGGGCCGGACCAAGCGCGTTTTACCTCGGTGGCCGCAGCAGCTACTTCAGATGGTCCAGCAGGATGCCCTGCGGACCGAAGTACTCCTCGCGCCACTTCTCGAGCAGTGGGCCGTGATCGATGTCGTCGGGATGGAATCGCAGCCGCAGATAGCACCGGATCTTGGGCCCGAGGCCGGCGAACAGCGGCGTGCAGGGCAGCCTGAGAATGCTGCGCAGGGTGCGCACCGGGTGACGCCAGACCCACGGATCGGTGACGATCGAGGCCAGCAAGATCACCGTCCTGCTCAGGAAAAGTCCCAGTGTGACGGCCATGGCCGCGATCCTCATCCGCTCGGAACCCCCGACGTGGCGGTACACGTCGAAGGCAACGGACTTGTGTTCCATCTCTTCGATGGCATGCCAATTGAGCATCGCGCGCACCTCGGGATCGGTCAGCTGCTGCTGTATCCACGCCACACTGAGCACCTGCTCTCCGAGGATGGCCGTGAGGTGTTCGACCGCAGCCGTCACCGCGAGCGCGGCTCGCGCCACCGGATCCGGCAGCCGGTCCCTGTTCTGCTTCATGCGCTGGACCAGCCGCGTGCCCATCCGGTCCATGAACCCCGTCGCCCAGTACCCGCGACGCACCAGCTGCGTGTTGAGCTCACGGTGCTGAATCCCGTGCGTCATCTCCTGCCCGATGAATCCAGCGACCTGCTTCCTGAGCACGGGATCACCGATCTGACCGTCATAGCGGCGCACCGACTGGATGAAGAACTCCTCACCCGAGGGAAAGAAGCCGGACAGCAGGGCGACCAGATGGCTCATCGCGATGTCGCCCGCGACGAAATGCCGCCGCGACGGGGACGCCCCGTCGAACGTGAACGCGATCCGGCGGGTGTGCACAGCGCGTCCGGCGGCCGTTGACGGACGCGGTTGCGGATTGTTCGCCGGCATCATTTACCTCGGTGGCTCGATGGGCAGCGCCGGTCCGCCGTACGGCGTCGGGATGGTGTAGCGGCCGGGCGGTGTCGGGTCGGATCGGGCACCCAGGTCGGCGCCTGGCGGCGGCCCGGCCGTGTCATCCCCTGCGGGACGCGGGGCGTTCTTGGCACCCCGGACCAAGACGGCGGGGTCGTCGTCGCGGCAGTACGTGTACAAGAAGGGCTCCGGATAGTCCGCCGAGGACGGTGGATGACGCGGAGTGCCGTAATCGCAGGCGTATCGCGGATACAGGTCGGCCGTCACCCACAGCCCGTGCTCGTGCATGGTGCTGATGAACGCCTCCAGCGCCGAGCCGCGATAGGTGGGAAACAGGGCGTTCAACGCCGGTACCCGCACATACGACAGATGCGCGTTGGTGGCCAGATTGGCCAGCAGCTGGACCATGGTGTCGGAGTTGTCGGTGAACAGGTTGTCGGTGGCCGCAAGCACTCGCGGGGATTGATCGATGAGTTTCCGATAGCCGCCATCCATCGCGTTCATCCCCGCCAAGGTGCTGCGCAGATTGCGTGAGGTGACCGCGATTCCGTTGTTGACGTCCACCGCCGACGACAGCACCGTCCGGCTGTTCCTGAGGGCGCTGACCGTCTCGGGGAGCACCGAATCCAGGGTGGACAGCAGGAACACCCCGCCGTCGACGATGTCGGTGAGCTTGCGGGGCCCCTGCGCGCTCAGGCTCAGTTCCGTCTTGATGCGCTCAATCTTGGCCGGATCCACTTGGGCGAGAACACCGTCGGCATGGGTCAGCAGCTGTGCCGGAGTGACCGGTATCGCGGTGCGGTCCCGGGCAATCACATCCCCGCCGGACAGGAACGGGCCCTCATCGGATGCGGCGGAGAAATCGAGGTACTGCTCACCGGCCGGGGACAGCCCGGACACCCGCACCGCCGCCGACGCGGGAACACGAACGCCGCTGTCGACGCTCACTGTCGCGTTGACGCCGTCGCCGGTAAAGGTCAGTGACTCAACCGAGCCGATGCGCACTCCGTGCAGCGTCACGTCCTGGTTCGGCAGCAGGCCGCCGGACTCGGCGAGCTGGATGGTCAGCGGGTAACTCGATGTCAGCGGCCGGACGTGCAGCACTCCCACCAACAGATAGGTGACCGAAATAGCCAGGGTGGCAACGAGTGACAGTCCACTGACCCACGCGCGGCTCATCGACCGGGTTCCTGTACGCCGGGTCCCAACGGCGGGAGGCCTTGCGCTTCGGGGCCCTGCCCGACGACGCGCTCCTGCAACCGCCACAGCGTGTACTTGAAGGTCCCCACGAGCTTGGCCCAGTCATATCGCTTAGGGCCGTGCAATCCAGGATCTCCCCCGAAACCGGCATCCGGTATGGCACCCAGCACCAGTCGGTCGATACCGGCACTACCGGAGATAGCCGATCCCGCAGTGATTTTGATGAACGGCGCATACAGCCGGTTCAGCGAGAGCAGGCTGGTCTGCGGATCGAGCACCACGTCATTCCAGGACCGGGAGATCGTGTTGGCGTCGGCCACCACGCTGCGCCCACTGGCATCGGTGCCCGCGATCGACGGGAACTTGCCCAGCTCGCGTGCGGTATCACCCAGCAGCAGCACCAGATCGGAGATCTGGCCGGCATTGTCTTGCAAGGTCGCGGTGGCCGGGCCCGCTGCGTGCAGCACCTCGGCAAGCTTCTCGCTTTTGCCGTCGAGGACCTCGGCTAGGTGGGTCGTCTCGGTCAGCGCGGTATCCAGCTGCCCCGAGCGTGCGTTCAGCTTGCCCAACAGCTCGTTGGACTTGCCGATCATCCGCCCGAATGCCTGACCGTCCTGGCCCGCCGCCCTGCCCATACCGTTGACGACGTTGGTGAGGTTGTGCACCGCACCACCGTTCACCAGAATCGCCGCCGAACTGAGCACCGATTCCACCGTTGCCGCCGCGCCGGTGTGGTCGATGGTGATGGTATCCCCGTCACCGAGTGTGGCCGCGACGGGTTGTGCGGGCGGCGTGACGGCCACGAAGACATCACCCAGCGGCGTGGCCGTGCGTAACTGCGCCGTGCTGCCTACCGGGAGGGTGACATCGTGCCGGATGCGCAGCGTGGTCACCGCACGGAAATCCTTGGCAGCCATCGATTCCACCTCGCCGATATCCGCACCGGCGAGCTTCACTTTGGCACGCTCGGGCAGATTGAGCGCGTTCGCAAAGACCGCGGTCAGCCGGTATCCCCCGGCACCCAGACCCGGGGCCGGCAGCGGCAGGTCGGCCAGTCCTGCAGAGGAACACCCGGCGCACAGGAACACCACCGCGGCGAAGATCGACAGCCTGCGCCCTATCACTTCTGCCCCATCGCCGCGAGTCCGTCAAGCATGTAGGTAAGTCCGAAGTCGGGGCCGTAGTCCTGCAACGTCCCTGTGCTGCAGCCCAGTTGACGCAGTCCCATCAGATTGCAGATCTCCTTGGCCATCTGCCCGTCGAAGACCATGTGGTCGGCCAGGAAGTGGGCGCGTATCGCGCCGTTACGTTGATCGATAGCGTTGTAGAGGTTGTCGGCCATCAGAGGCAGCACATCGAAGAACTCGGCGACCTCCCGCTGCCGGTCATACACCGACTGAATGCTCTTGTTGCCATTGGCGATACCGCGATGGATGGCATCGCGGTTGGCCTGCAGGATGTTTCCGGTCTGCTCGATCACCTCGTTGAACTGCCTCCCGGTACTGCCCGAACCGAAGTTCTCCTGGGCCAGGACGTCGCTGAGCTGGCGCACAGTGGAACCGAACTGGCGCAAGCTCGCATCATTGCGGGCAGCCGCGTCCAGCAGGCTGCTGACATTCTTGACGATGGCGGTCATCTGCTCACGACTGTGCTCGCCACCGTCGGCGCCAAGCCGCAGGGCCCGCGATAGCTCATCAAGCGCGGTCTTGATCCGATCACCGTTACCCGCGGCCACACCATCACCGGCGTTGAGCACCGCGGCGATGGGCCCGCCTCCGGCGCCGTCGCCGTGCAGGGACCCGGAAAGCTTGTCGAGCATGCCGAGTACCCGATCGAACTCGACAGGAGTCTTGGTGCGGTTCAGTCCGATGGTGTCGTGATCGTGCAGCACCGCCCCGCCGCGGTAGGGCGGCGTCAGCTCGATCTGGCGGTCGGTCAGGATGGACGTCGACAGGGTGACGGCCTGGGCGTCGGCAGGAATTTTGACCTGCCGGTCGACCGTGAACTGCACCTCGGCGTATCCGCCCCGGGCGGTGATCTTGGAGACCTGGCCCACCGGCATACCCAGCACGGCCACCACATTGCCGGGGTACAGGCCCGCAGCACTGTCGAATTGAGCTGTGAGCGTGATGGTTCCACTCTCCCCGGTGACGGACCAGGCCGCCCCGGCCGTCGTCGCGGCGAGGACGAGTCCCACACAGATCAGGAGTATCTTGCGCATTGCGGTCACTGGCAGTCCTTGAAGTACTGGATCATCCCGAATTGCTTGGCGCGCCCGCTGATCGCACACATCCACGAATCGATGAGCGCGCCGCCCGGCGGGTTGGCCTCGATCGAGTTGCCGAAACCGGTGGCATTGGCAATCTCCCGGATGGGCACCGGTGCGATCTGGAGCAGGTTGCGCAACAAGGCATCCTGTTCGGCAAGCTTGTCGCTGAGTTCCTCCAGGGTCTGGATGACACCGTCCAGTGCACGGCGATCGCCGACCACGATGGTGCGCAGCGACGCCACGATGCTCTGTAATGAGCGCATCATCGCGTGGAAGGCGGCCGAGCGTGCCACGAACTCGCCCACCAGTTCCTGTCCCTGCCGGATGAAGGTGCCGATATCGGACTGCTGGCGACGCAGCATGCCGGTGACCTTTTCGGTGCTGGCCAGCAGTGTGCCCAGCTGTTCGCGCCGCTGCGCGATGACCGAGGACAGGGCACGCACGTTCTCCATGGCCTGTGGCACCACGTTGGGCAGCCCGTCCAGCTGGGTGCCCAGAACACCCAGCGAGGAGGCAATGCGATCGGCGTCCACCTGCTCGAAGGTTCGGGTGGAATCGGCCAGCGCCGCCTGTAGGTCGTAGGGAACATCGGTGTGCTGCAGGCCGATCCAACGGCGCGGGGGTGCCCCCGCACCCGCGGGGCGCAGATCGACATAACGAGAACCGAACAAGGTCGTGATCTTGATGGCGGCCCGGGAATCAGCGCCGACCGGCACGTTGTCACGCACCCGGAAGGTCACTTCCACGCGATCACCCGACAACCGCACCCCGGTCACCGAACCCACCTGCACTCCCGCGACGGCGACGATGTTCCCCGGCCGCAGCGCGGCGGCCTGCAGGAACTCTCCGGTGAACTGCCGGTATCCGATTCCCAATTCCTTCACCAGCAGTAGCGCACCGATGAGTACGGCGACGACGGCCACGGCGATCACACCGAGCCAGGTTTTGTTGTAGGAGTCCAGCGGTCTCATCGTCTAGCCACCGTCGCCTGCGTTCCTGCACCGCGCCGTGTGCTTGGCCTTACCGCCCGGGGTGGCTGCGTCGACGATGATCGGGACCACGTCGTTGAGTCCCGGGAAGAATCCGTAGGCGTTCACATCACAGGCGTAGGCGTTCATGTAGGACCCCTCCCCGAACATGCGGGCCAGTCCCTTGAGGAACAGCGGGGTGTTGAGTCCCGTGTAGGCGAGCTGCGGTTCGATGTTCAGCATGTGCCGGGTGTAACCCGGTTCTCGCGTGAGCAATTCGTGTACGGACGGATTTACGTCCTTGGCGATCCGGGACAGGTTCCGGACCACCTCGGTCATCTTCCCGACCGAGGACACCAATTCGGGACGGCGGCTGTCGAACTGGCCGACCACCTGCCGGGTGGCGGCGATGGCGTCCTCGAAGTCCTTGTTCTGGGCCGCTAGGCTGCCCACCACGCTGTCCAGACTGCCGATCACATGGTCCAACGCGTCGTCGCGGCCGGTGAATGTCTTCGTCAACGTAGATGTCTGGTCCACCAGCGTCGCGAACGCCGCGGTATCGCCCTGCAGCGACCCGATGACCGCCTGGGTGAGGTTGTTCACCTGCGCGGGGTCCAGCACCGCGAAAAGTGGCTCGTATCCGTTGAGCAGGGTACCGATGTCGAAGGAGGGTTCGGTCCGCTCGACCGGGATGACACCACCGGGCGCCAGCAAGGATCCGCTTCCTGAGTGTCCCTGTGCCAGTGCGAGATATCGCTGACCCACGATGTTCTGATACGTCACCGATGCGGTCGTGCTGTCGGGAAGCCGCTGATCTTCCTGGACGGCGAAGCTCACCTTCGCGAGCGTCCCGTTGAGCTCGACACCCTCGACTCTGCCCACGCGAACCCCCGCGATCCGGACGTCGTCACCGTCGCGCAATCCGAAGACGTCCGTAAACATGGCCGCATAGGGCACCGTGGAGCCCCTGACATCCCGGCGCAGCGTGACGTACACGAGCCAGGTGAGCACCGTGGCCATCACCAGGAAGACGACCAATCCGACCAGGGAGGCGCGTGTTGCCGTATGTCTCATGGGGCACCTCCCTCGTTGTGCGCGTGCTGGTTACGGGTCACGGTCGTGCCGCGGGCGACGGGCCCGAGGATCAGCTGATCTGCCGCTGTCGCCGGCTGTCCCAGAATTCGGCCCAGTTGGCTGCGCTCCTGCGCGCTGCCGACGGGTCCCACGTTCCCGCCGAAAGACGCCGGTGCCACGGCGATGTCCCCCGGGTCAGCGCTGCCGGGTACCGGTGGCGCCGGGGTGAGCCACGACGGCACCGGCGGATTGGGGTCCTGCAGGTTGGGATTGGGGTTGACCAGGGGCGGCCCGACGGCGACGAGATTTCCATTGTCACCGACCACCGTTCCCGGCGGAGGCGCCAAGCCGGCCGGCGGATGATAGTTCTGCGGCAGCAACACCTCGGGCAAGTCCGGGCGCACCGCGATCTGGGGAGCGGTGAAACAGCTGGGCCCCTTCAGTTCCCCGTAGCGCGGGCAGTCGGCGCGGGTATAGCTGTAGGAGGGAGTGAATGACAGGTTCACTCGGCCTCGGGCGGTGGCCAGTTCCGGGTCCCAGACTTCCTGGAAGAAGGTGTCCGAGAATTTGGTGATGCGCTGGGTGATCGGCACGAAGTGCTCGGCGTTGTCGGCCAGCACCCCCAGCACAGGCGTCAGATCGGTGGTGATCTGGATGATTTGGTCGGTGTGGTTATGCAGCGAATCCACCGTGGTGCCGGTGGTGCGCACCCCGGCGCCGATGAATGTACGCAACTGATCGCGCTTCTCGGCGAGAGTCTGCATGGGCTTCACCGCCTGATGCAGGGCATCCACCAGATCCGGAGCGGTCGCAGACAACCCGTGCGCGGCCTGCACCAATGCCGATACCGTGGAGGGCCCCTGGTCGGTCGCGACAATGGCGTTGAGCTGATCCAGTATGCGGTCGAGTTGCGCTGCACTGGTGAGTAGTTTGGCCCGGCGGTGATCGGTAGCCGCACCAACAGCGGCCAGAACGCCCAGGGATTGATCCTCGCGGCCGCGGCCTCCGGCGGTCAAGATCTCACGCAGCTTGTTGACGGTGGTCTGAAACAGCACGGTCGGCAGCCGGGTGTCCTCGGCGATATGCCCGCCCTCACGGATGGGAGCGCCGGGTCCGTGGTCGACGAGTTGCAGGGCCGAGACCGCGAAGACATTGCTGGGGACCACCCGGGCGGTGACAGTCCCGGGGATCGACGTGGCGTACCCATGTTTGAGCCGCACGTGTATCCGGTTGGGTTGAGCGCCGGCTGCTGGGGTGACGCTCTCCACGGCGCCGACGAGCACGCCGCGATACTTCACATCGGAGCGCGGCGGTAGCCCGTCGCCGACGTTGTGGAGCTCGGCGACGATGTCGATGTACCGGTCCAGCACGCCCGTCGACTTGATCAACAACGCCGATGTGATGGCGGCAACCGCGACCAAAGCGGCACCTCCGCGCATCAGCAGCTGACGGCGGGTGAAGCGCACACCGTCCAGGTCGTAATGGATACCAAGCTGATTCGTCACCTCATCCCCCGAACCTTGCGCCGGAGTCGACGCTCCACAGCGCCATGGTGAGCAGCATGTTGACGACGATCACCGCGGTGATGCTGGCGCGCATCGCGTGTCCCGCGGCGATGCCCACCCCTTCCGGCCCGCCGTCTGCGCAGAATCCGTAGTAGCACTGCACCGCCGAGGCTATCCAGACGAAGACGATGGCTTTGAAGACCGAGTAGGCGATATCCGTACCGCTGGACAGTAGCGTGAAGTAGTGCAGGTACGGGCCCAGCGAGCCGCCGCTGACGATGCTCACCATCACCTGGCAGGACAGATAACTGATTGTCAGGCAGGCCACATACAGCGGGATGATGGCGACCACGGAGGCCAGCAGTCGGGTGGTCACCAAGTACGGAATCGGCCGGATGGCAAGGGAATCCATCGCATCGACTTCTTCGGCGATGCGCATGGACCCGAGCTGGGTGGTGAAACGGCAGCCCGCCTGCACGGCGAAGGCCAACGCGGCCATGATCGGAGCGAGCTCACGGGTGGTCACCAATGAGGAGATGACACCCGTCGCAGGACCCAGGCCCATCAGTTCCAGGAAGTTGTAACCCTCGATCGCCACCAGGGCACCGGTGGTGACACCCAGTACCAGCACCACACCAGCGGTCCCGCCGCCGACAACGATCGACCCGTTGCCCCAGGTGATATCGGAAAGCAGGCGCAGGAACTCACGCCGGTACCGGCGCAGCGCGATCGGGATCGCCAGGAAGGCGTGCAGGAAGAAGGTCACCATGTGGCCGAATCGCGCCAGCGGCCTCATCGCGACATCGCCGCGGAAGGCCCTTGGAGACAACGTCACCCGGGGATCCGTCAGGGTCGCCGTCACAGCACCCCCCGCGGGAACAACATGGTGTAGACCTGGCTGACCACAACGTTCACGATCATCAGGAGCAGCACGGATTCCACCACTGCCGCGTTGACCGAGTTGGCCACCCCGGTCGGCCCGCCGTGTGCGGCCAGCCCCTTCTGGCAGGCGATCACCGCCACGATCGCGCCGTACACCGCGGCCTTCAACAGCGCCAATAACAGATCACCCGTGGATGCGAACGACGCGAAGGTCGCAACGAAACTGCCTGGGGCACCGCCCTGTACGTAGACATTGAACAAGTAGCTGGCCAAGAACCCGACAAAGCAGACCACACCGGTCAGGGCAATACCGACGACGATCGCCGCCGCGAAGCGCGGCACCACCAGACGCCGCACCACCGATACCCCCATGACCTCCATGGCCGCGGTCTCCTCGCGCATGGTCCGGCATCCGAGATCGGCCGTCATCGCCGAGCCCACCGCCGAGGCCAGCAGCATCGCCGCCACCAACGAGGCGGCCTGCCGCACCACCGCCAGCCCACTGGCCGCGCCCGCCAGCGAGGTCGCGCCGACCTGTCCGGCCAGCAGCGCGAATTGGATCGAGAGTGTTACCCCGATGGGCAGTGCCACCAGCACCGTGGGCATCACCGCCGTGCCCGCCATGAAGGACGCCTGCCGCACGAACTCTGCCCACTGAAAACGGCCCGTCACCACATCGACCGCGAAGTACCGCAGCGTGTGCATGCCGAGAACGAACTGCTCACCCACGGTGGTGAGTGCGGCAATCGGATGGCGCCGCATGTAACCCGCACTTTGATCACCCAGTGGGCGAACCACTGTGGATATAAGAGAGCGGACACGGACCTGTTGTTCCCGTGTCGTCATCGGGTCGGTTCACACCTCGTCAGCCGTTCCGTGGTCGCTTTCCTGCGCAGCTTCCCCGAGGATGTCTTGGGGATCCATCCGGCCGGGACCACATGGACATCGCGCGGGCTCACCCCCAGACTGCGGTAGACGCGGTCGGCCACCTCGGCCCGAATGCGTGCGCTCTCATCGCTGTCGGCATGCGACGCAGACTCGGCCACCATCGCGAACCCCTCGCCCGCCGCAGCGGTGGACAGACGTACCGCGGCGACGCCGCCCGACCGTACGCCCGGAACTCCCACGACCGACCGTTCGATGTCCTCGGGGTGCACGTTGCGACCCGAAATGATCAGGATGTCCTTCTTGCGGCCGCAGATCACCGGCTGCCCGTCCGCGGTGAGATACCCGATATCACCCGTGGACAGCCAGCCCTGTGCATCGAGCGTCGATTCGAACCCGGCCGCCGTGCGGTACCCGGCGGTGACGTTCTCCCCACGGATCTCGAGCTCACCGATCGCCCCCGTGGGCAGCACCGAGCGGTCGTCGGCCACCACCCGCACCTCACACCCCGGCAGCGGAAGCCCCAGCGCAACACGGGCACTGGCCTCGCCTCCCGAGTCGGCGACCAGATCCGGATGCGGGGGCAATACCTGGTAACCCTCACCACGGCGCACAAAGGAAACCGCCAGCGTGGCCTCCGCCATCCCGTAGGCGGGAACGATCGCATCGGCCCGCATTCCGAACCGGGCGCCCTCGGCCGCAAAGCGTTCCAGGGTGGCGACGTCGATGGCCTCGGCACCACTGAGCGCGAATCGCAGCGAGGACAGGTCGTAGGCACCGTCGGCCGCCTTACGCAGCCTGCGCGCCAGCAGTGAGTACGCGAAGTTCGGTCCGGCGGTCATGCTGCCCCGGTAGGTGCTGATCAGCTCGGCCCACAGCAGCGGATTGCCCAGAAAATCCATGGGCGTCACGCTGACGGTGTTCATCCCGCGGCACATCGGGACGATGAGATACCCCATCATGCCCATGTCGTGAAAGAGCGGCAGCCAGCTCACCACCACATCGGATTGCGGATCGGCACCCGAGGCGATGACCATCGCCCGCAGATTGGCCTCGATGTTGCGGTAGGTGATGCTGACCGCCTTCGGCGTACCGGTAGATCCGGAAGTCAACTGCAAGAACGCAATAGCATCCTCGTCGGTGTCGACGATCTCCCCCGGTGCACCGGTCAGCAGGCCCGGCAGCTCCAGAGCGCGAGCGCCCACGGCGGCGAACTGCCCCGCGGCCGCCAGGAACGGATCACCGACCACCACGATCGAGGAGCCCACCGCGGCCAGCGCCTTGCCAGTGTCCTCGATCCACAGTTGCATATCGGAACGGTGGGTGGGCTGATGCAGCATGGTCACCGAGGCACCGGACATCCAGATGCCCTGCACCAACGGCGCGATTTCCCCCGGGGCACCGGCCAATACGGCCACCGCATCGCCGGGTCGCACACCCGCCGCCTGCAGGGAGCCCGCGATGCGCAGCCCCCGCCGGTGCACGTCGGCCCACGAAACGGTGCCCAGCTCCTCCAACCGCGAGGTGCCGTCGGGGTTGATCGGCGCGCAGGTAAGGCCACGCTCGGCGACCGCAGCACTGTCGCGCAGTCTGTCGATCACCGGGTTCGTCGTCTTCACAGCCGGCTCTCCACCAGCTCGATCAACGCCCCGAGTGTCTTGCACTCGAAGACATCGTCCTTGGTCAGCTGAATACCGAAGCGGCCCTTGATCTCCGAAACTCCTACCGCGAACGATAGCGAGTCGAATCCGAGATCACCCACCAACTCGGAGAAGTCGTTGACATCCCCGGTGGGCATCTCGAGTTCCTCGGCGATGAACTCGATGAGGAACTCCCGGACTTCTGACGTGGTTTCCATTTTTCCAAGCCTCTACTTGCCGATTTTCCGGCGGATCACCAGATGGATGGGGATTTGCAGCAGTGCGAACATGCCGATGGCCACCAGCGAACCCTTGACGACGAGCATCGCGTCGAATTCGCCGTACATGATCGTGGAAGCGGCGGACACGATGTGCGAGAAGGGGTTCGCGTTGATGCTGATCCTGAGCCAGTCGGACAGGAACACCGAGGGCATGAGTGCCTGGCTGACGAACAGCACCGGCAACGCCAGCGGCAGCATCGCCACCGGCGCCTGCGGA
>Ga0265327_10004467_pt1 | contig 12370 bp, 7 predicted proteins | sample 41621metaG_FD_202089 | JGI IMG/M metagenome (GOLD analysis project Ga0265327, IMG submission 202089) | Rhizosphere microbial communities from Carex aquatilis grown in University of Washington, Seatle, WA, United States - 4-16-21 metaG | ecosystem: Host-associated > Plants > Roots > Rhizosphere >...
TTTCTTGACCCCTTCTTTCGACCGCTCATATCCAAAGTTCAGCACCAGTTCGTGCTCGGGCTTCACTTCAGGGGGCTTGGCGAGCATGTCTTTGGGCAGCTTGACACGTTCATCCGCCTTCGTGTTTTCAAAGTTGATGGCGATCATGAAGAACGTCAGCAGCTGAAACACGATGTCGATCATCGGCGTCATATCGGGTTCGGTAAAACCCATCTCGATCTTGCGGGTCTTCATCAAACTACCTCGTCAGCGCCGGCGCGCTGTTCGCGGACCGTACAGGATTGGCTTTCCCGATCGACCTTGCCGAAGGGATGGGGTTCTCACCATCCCTCATGCAAAGCCCAACTCATTCCATCAGACGTCGGAACAAGTTATTCGGCCGGGGCTCCGGGAGCAGCGGCGGGGGCAGCACCACCTGCGGGACGTGCCGCGGGCTTGCTCATGTTCTGGAAGTTCTTCATCAGGTTGCCGGCCACAAATCCACATTCCATCAGGAAGCGTGCCAGGCGGTTCTTGAACAGGGCGTAGAAAATGATGGCGGGGATCGCGACGACCAGTCCTTCCAGCGTCGTGAACAGAGCGGTTGCAATACCGTCTGCCAGTTCCGAAGGCTTGGGCGAGGTCGTTGCGGTCGCGATGACCTGGAAGCTGAGCACCATCCCCTGCACCGTGCCGAGCAGACCGAGCATCGGGGCGACCGAGCCGATCAGGGCCAGATAACCAATCTTGTGTTCCATGGCCATCGTTTCGTCTTCGCCGACTTCCTGCATCCCGGCTTCGGCTTCTTCATAGCCACGCGACAGGCGGCTCATCCCGGCGGCGAGGATCCGGCCGATGAACGAGTCGCTTCCCTTGGCCGCTTCCCAGGCCCCCTGGTAATCTTTGGCCTGCAGACGCTGCTCAAACTGTTCTATGAACGAGGCGGGCAGGTAGTTGTCGCGACGCAGTTGCAGGCCGATCATCATGATGATCGCAACCATGACGAAGGAAACGAGCATGATCAGGAATCCGAAGATACCGGATGCGCGGATCATCCACGCCAGGAACGATTCCTGTTGCTTGGGAGCGTCAGCCTTTTTCTCGTCACCCCCTCCGTCGGCTTTCTTTTCCGCCGCCGCATCGTCCTGCGCGTACGAGGTCGATTGCATACCGTCGATCAGGAACACACACAGGATGGCCGCCACGGCCAACCACCAGAAGTTGCCGAGTCCGTACGCGCGATTCAATTCATTCCCCTTCACGTTAACCGTCCCTTTGAGTTGGCGGTCCGTTTTGGACCCGTCGATGATGAATGCCTGTCCCAACTGATGGTGCGACTCGATCGTCGAATGTGGTCGTCGAATGCGACAAATCAGATTCTAAACACGGGTGAGCCCTGTTTCCAGCGGCTATTGACCTGACGCCAGTTTCTTTCTCCAGGAGCTGTTGGGATACAGCTGAACCAGCTTGGCCCCGGCCTCTTCGCTCCGATCCGGGAACTGGGCCTGCTTCCAAGCCTTACTCAGATTATAGAGCGCTTCGGCGTGCAGTGCCGTATCCTTTCGAAACAGGATGTCGACATGCAGATACGACATGGCGGCTTCCTTCATCCGGCCCAGCGACTGCAGGGCATTCCCCTGCAGCACAAACGCTTCGGCCTGGATCGAGGCTTCATCGGCAGGCCCCTTTTCGGTGACCGTTTCCAGGATCTTCAGGGCATCCTCGAACTTGCTCTGGGCGATCAGGGCTCGTGCCTGGCCGAGCATCGCTTCATACTTTCGTGCCTGATCGGCCGGGGTGTCCGTCGCGGCCGCCGCGGCCGCCTCAAATTCCTTCGCGGCGTCGTCCAGCTTGTTTTCAGCAACCGAAATCCGGCCCGATGCAATCTTGGACAGCAGCTTGTAATCGTTCCAGGGAGCCTTGCTGAGCAGATCGGTCGTGGCCCGCGCCCCCGCGAAATCGCCCATCGCCAACTGCAACTGGCTCAGCACGTACACGGATTCGTAGTAGCGGAAGTGTTCCGGTCGCGACTTCTGCACGGCCAGCAACCCCTTGATCGCCGCGTCCTGCTTGGCGGCATCCGACATCGCCGCCTGGGCATTCACCCGGGCGATGATGTAGTCAAACTCGGCCTTCAGATGTTCGCTGGGATTCTTGGCGTCCCCTTTGGCCTTCGTGTACCGGGTTAACGCGGTTTCAAACTTCCCTGCTGCTTCGTCCGTGTATCCCAGGCGAAGTTCAGGGCCGCCGCCGTCCCAGTCAATCGCAGCGACGTCATTGGCCTGAATCACTTCTGGTTCGCCCACCGCCTTCTTGATGTTGATTTCGGTCTTCGACATCTCGGTAATCGCTCCGGCGACCTTCTTGCCGTCACTCTTGCGGGTGATGGTGTCGAGGCCGAAAGCGGGGGCCGTGGCGAATAGAGCCATTGCGACAATGGCCCAGGACTGGCGTGTCATGAACAAATCTCCTGACCGGATGCGGTCGATTCTGCAAGGCATGGACGGGTCATAGCGGCGCAGGGCCGAACAGGTTTAGAAATCACTTGCTTCCCGGTGGTGTCGGCGGCTTCGGTCTCGGCTTGGGAGTGGCAGTCCCTGCCGCCGGCGCGGGTTTCGGAGCGGGCTTTGCTCCCGTCGACGTTCCGGTGGAAGCAGCCCCGGCTGAGGCGGGCCTTGGTTTTGGCTTGGGGGCGACGAATGTGGCGGGAGGCAGAGCCTCGCCCCCTGTCACCCCACTGAACGTCACCGGGGCCGATGCCGCGACGTTGCCGAACGCCTTCGGTTTCGGCTTGGACTTCCCCTTCACCAGCACCCAGACGATCGCACCAAGTCCAAACACCAGGCAGGCCCCGAAGATTGCCCAAGTCGTCATGTCGATCGTTTTTTCCGCGGGCTTCTCTTCCTTTTCCTTTTTGGCGTCTGCGACTTCTTTCGCCTTCGTCGTCTCTTCGACAGTCGGTTCCGGCTTGGCAGCCGCGTCCGGTACGTCAACGGCCCGAGGCAAGTCTTCCGGAACTTTGCCCTGTTCCGTAAGGACATCCCGATAGAGAGTGTTGAACTTGGCGTACCATTCCTCAGGCATCTCCTTGGTCACCATCACCGTCGCCGTAATTTCCTGCCGACACCATTCCAGATGCTTCTGCTTATCTTTCGCCGGTTGCTCGCGAGCATACTTCAGACGATTGGACGACCCCGAGTAACGGGCATTCAGGAAGTTGTCGACATAGGCGGGATTCGTCTTGAATTCCGGTGACTTCTGAAGCTTGGAGGCGATCATCCCCCAACCCCAGATATTGCCTCCGGACTTTGTATTTCCCTGGATGGCCGTCAAGTACTTCTTGACGCTATCCGCCTGACCGCTGGCCCCCCAGTCCTGGTAAAGCTCCGCCGCTTCCGTCTGAACCTTCAAATTATTCGGGCTTTCCTTCAGGATCTCGGTCAGCAACGTTTCCCCGGCGGGATAGTCCTTCTTCAACCGATAGACTCGAACCTGCCGCAGCTTCACGCCGTAAAGTTGTGGCGCTGTCGCAAAGTTCTGATCGGCCTTGGTCTGCGTCAGAATTTCTTCGAACGCCTTCCCCGCCTTGTCATAAAAGGCCATCGACTTGGCCGCATCGGCGCTGACGGATTCTCCCAGTGCAAAGTAGGTTTCTCCCAGCCAGCTGAGGGTACCGAATTTCTGGTCCTTGCGGCTGGACATGTCGTTCAGGAATGTCTCAAACGCCGTCATCAGCTTGTCAAATCGTTCTTGTTCGCCATTCTGGCGGAAGACATCCAGTTCCGACTTCAACTTGCGGCCCAGGTCGACGTACAACTCGTTGACTTCCGCACCACCATCCGGTCCACCCGCTGCGGCAATCACCTCCAGCGTCTTCATGGCCTCGCGGGCTTTATCGAGGTTTCCGAGGCCGATATTCGCCCGCAGGACAAGCTTGAACGTTTCCGTTGCAAACTTGCGGCTGGTCACTCCCGATTCTTTTCGAGTGGCCTCGTCTGCCACCGTCACTGCCTTGACAACCGATTGAGGGTCGTCCTGCAGCATCTTCAATGCATCGGCGTCCTTCCCCTGGCTAAGCTGAATCTGTGACAACGACATCTTTGCCGCAATCAACTCATCCGGCGCCGCGTCCTTCGGCAGGTTTTTCGACAGCTTGGCGATCCCGTTCAGCAGGTGATCTTCCGCCGACTTTTTCCAGGCAGCCAGTTGTTCCGGGGTCGGCTTCTCGACAGCACGGGATGCCCCGGTATAGGCAGTCCAGTACGCCTGCCCGGCTTTCAATTGCGCTTCCGGATACTTCGGATCCGATTCAGGAACCTTGCCGAACCAGGCCGCTGCTTCGGCGGGCTTTCTCTGGGCGCCGATCATGCTGCCCAGGATCATATAGGCTTCATTCGCCTTGTCGCTGGCAGGCCAGCGATCGGTGATCTGGTTCGCAGCCTTGATGATCATCCGCATGTCTTCCCCCTTCTGCTCCTGAGGGATCTTGTTGTCATTGTAGGCCTGAACCAGGGCGGCCATGGCCATGTAGGCAGCGTCCAAGGCAACGCTGCCGTCGTCCTTGTCGGCGGTGCGAGCCACATACTGCGCCAGCACGGCCGCCTCGTAGTTGCGACGCTGCCAGAAATTCACGTAGGCATAGTGCAGGCGAGCCGTTGCGACACTCTTCTTGTCATCGGACGGCTTGACGAGCTTCAATGCCAGTTCGAAATACGTCGCCGCATCGGCCAGTTCATTGACACGGTCTTGATTGACCTTGTCCAGCTCTTCCTTGGGGCGCTTCACCTTGACCCCATCATCGTATTCCTTCTTCAAGTCCATGGCGGCAGTGAAGGATTGATGAGCCAATCCGCTGGCCAGTTCAAAGTTATCCGGGTCCTTGACCTTGGCCCCCAGGTTCACCTGCAAACGCTGCAGCATGGAAGTCGCGTCATCTTTGTACTCGCCGGGAAACTTCTGAATCTGGGTCGCGGTATTGCGTGCCAGCTTCCAAAGCCGCTCCTGCTCCATCTTGATCAGTTCGCGATTGTTCCCCAGGGTTTCATACGCCAGGGCCTGCTGCCATTGGATGCTCAGGCCAAGTCGAGTCCGAAGTTCCGCAGGGTGTTTCTTGATCCACTCTTCAGCCAGGTCGACGACCAGTTGATGATCGTTTCGGTCCTTGCTGTTCAGGCAGATCAACTTGAAATAAAGGGTCTGAGTCTTCAGCTGCGACAGTGCCGCGTTTTCTCCGGGATGCTCGAGCAGTTCGTTGTAAATCCCCATCGCCTTCTGCAGGTCGTTCTGCTCTTCGTAGCACTTCCCCTGCCAGGCGCGGGCATGCAGCCCTCCCACCTGGCTGCGATACTTCTGGTGCATCTTTTCGAATTCTTCAGCCGCCTTGTTCAGCAGTTGCTTGAATTCGGCCGACCCCGCGTCGTACGACTGGGCTTCTTCGTAGGTGCACATTCCCAGGCTGAGCGACGTTGTGATCAGGTTCTGCTCAACCGTGGACCGGGCGGCATATTGTTCGGGGTCGTTTTGCTGATTGATGAAGACCGGGAATTTCTTGAAGGCCGCTTCGTGCTGATCGAACGCCGTCTGGAACACCTGGCGAGCCTGCTTGACGTACTCACGCGCCTTGTTCTGAAAGTCTCTCTTCCCCCCCTGGTTGGATGGGGATTTGGCCTGCATGTTCTCCGCCTGCCCCTTGCTCAGCAGAATGGTTCCGCGGAACGAGTTGGCATCGCCGGCGCTCGGGTGATTCGGATTCGCCTTGACGAAATCTTCCAGGAAGGCGTTGGCCTGCGTCAGTTGCTCGATCTGTTTTTCGGCGGACCGGATGGATTTGGAACTGTCCATCAAAGTCTTGGCCTTCTCGAACGGAACGATCTCCTTGATCTCCGCGGGAGTGCTGTCTTTGGCCGAGATCTGATCCAGGTAGAGAAGCGCGAAGTCGTAATATCCCTGGTCGCGAAGCCCCTGGACGAACTCGAGATACGGCTCAACCGCCTGGGATGTCCGTGCACTGGCGATCCACACCATCAACGCAACGACCGCAAGCAACCGTGGTTTCATCGGCTGGCTTCCCATCAGACAGAGTACGATATCGTGGCAAGGGGACTGGCGGACGACGATTTCGACGCCAGCGGACTCGCCGGGAGACTTGACTGATACAGAATAAACCGCGCCCGCCCTCACTTGGCAAGCTTCCTTCACTGAAATGAACCACCGACGGCCGTTTTCCGACCGTTTTCGTGGAAACTCCGACCGGCCGCGCCGCCGGGAGGTCATTTCGGTCTCGCCAAACCCACCCTGAATTCTTGCGAACTTGGTGTTGGCCTGCGAGGGACTTCGGGTAGAACTGTGTGCTCTGCTCCAGCCATTGTTTACGCAGAGACCGGCAAGAGCGCTTGAGAAGGATTTTCAGCCGGATTCCCCTAGACGGATCGCAACCACCATGGAAGACCAATCCGCTCCCCGCCCAGGACTGATGAGGGACCGTTCGTTCTGGGGGCTGAACCTGACCCAGTTCATGGGGGCGTTCAACGATAACCTCTTCAAGCAATTGGTGTTGCTGCTTTGCGTCGACCTTGCCAGCCAGGGGGGGCGTGATGCGCAAGGGCTGGCCATGATCCTGTTCGCCTGGCCCTTCATTGCGTTCTCGGGGTTTGCTGGATTTCTGTCCGATCGATACAGCAAACGGACCATTATCGTCCTGTGTAAGCTGGCCGAGTTTGTGATTGTCCTGCTGGGTTTGATCGGGTTCAGTACGGGCAATCTGTCCGTTTTGCTCGGCGTACTCTGTCTGATGGGGGTACACAGCGCATTTTTTGGACCGTCGAAATACGGAATCCTGCCCGAGTTGCTTCCGTCACAAGACTTGCCTCGCGCCAATGGCGCCATCCTGATGGCCACGTTCCTGGCAATCATTTTTGGATTGTCCGCTGCCGGCGCCGCGAAACATCTGTTTCCCAACGCGCTGTGGATCGCCAGCCTGCCATGCCTGGCAATCGCCGTTACAGGACTGGCGACATCGCTGCTGATTCGACCGACCCCTGTGGCGCAGCCACACCTGACGTTTGACTGGTCATCCGTCGCCATGGCCCCCGATACTCGGCGCCTGTTATGGAAAGATCGGACTCTGCTGGGCGTCCTGCTGATGTCGTCTGTGTTCTGGTTTGTGGGTGGCACCGTCTATCCCCCGGCAATCAATGCGTTCGGCAAGGACCAGTTACGGCTCAATGACATGGAAACAGGGATCATGGCCGCCAGCACGGGACTGGGGATCGCCATCGGCTGTGTCCTCGCGGGAGTCCTCTCCAAGGGGCAGGTGCGAGGCTGGATGATCCGAATGGGAGCGTGGGGCCTGACCGTCAGCCTGGCTGTATTAAGCCTTCCCGGCCCCGGATTCCAGACCATTCGCGAGGAGATTCATCAGACCAACCTCCGGCGCGAGGAATTGAAACGGGAATCGGCCAATCAAAATGATGTCGGGAAATCCAGTCCGAAAGCAGAACCTTTCAAATCTGACATGAAGACCGACTTCACGCCGCGGCCGAACCTGTTTCTCCGAGGATCTCTGCTGGGGCCCCTTTGTGTTGTGGCCCTGATCGCCGTCGGAGTGTTCGCCGGATTTTTCAGTGTTCCCCTGCAGGTTTATCTCCAGACTGCGGCCCCCGTGGATCAGAAGGGACGCATCATCGGTGCCCTGAACCTGATGAACTGGATCGGGATCGCCGGTTCCGGAGCCATCTACTGGATTGGCCGTGCGGTCCTGGTCGATTGGTTGGAAATGCCTCATGCCACCCTGTTTGGATTCGCCGCCCTGTTAATGCTTCCCGTCGCCCTGTTCTATCGTCCCCCGGGGCCGCGGAACGAGGTGACTTCCACTCCCGCCTGAATTCCACAGGATGCGTGACGACGCGAAAGAAGAACTCTCCCCAATCATCAATGCGTGCGACCAGCGGGACCAATCCTTCCCATTGACTCGATGCAGCCTCCCTTTTAGCCTGTCACTGATCGCCTCCACAGAACAATCTCATTGACGCCTTCCACCTGCAGACACCACGGGAATCGACCTCATGACTGCCGCTCCTCCCACACAATTCAAAGCCGTTCTGGATCATGCCGAGCTAGCCAAGTTGCCACGTGATCTCAGCTTCCATCCCGTCGCGAATCCCGCCCCCAGTGTGTTGACGCCCGATCAGGTGCAGCAGTTCAATCGAGACGGTTATGTGAAGGGGATCCGGGTTTATTCCGAGTCCGAAATCACCGCGATCCGACAGTATTTCGATCAACTGCTTGCCAAGGTGGTTGCTGCTGGTGGAGACAGCTATTCGATCAGCTCGGCCCATCTGCGTTACGGCAAGGTCTGGGATATCGTGACGAATGCCAGGATCGTGGCGTGTGTCAAAGATCTGCTGGGCGAAAATGTCGTCGGCTGGGGCTCGCACTTCTTCTGCAAGATGCCTGGGGATGGCAAGAGTGTCGCTTGGCATCAGGATTCCAGCTATTGGCCCCTGACGCCGTCCAAAGCGGTCACCGTCTGGCTGGCCGTGGATGACGCAGACGTGGAAAACGCCTGCATGCGATTCGTCTCAGGTTCGCATCACTTTGGCGCGATGACCTTCCGACCCAGCGATCCGTCCGAACACAACGTCCTGAATCAGACGATCGAAAACGTCGAACAGTACGGTCACTTCGTTGACGACTGTCTGAAGGCGGGCGAAATCAGCCTGCATTCGGATCTGTTGCTGCACGGATCCGAGGCCAATGCTTCCAGCCGCCGCCGCTGCGGATTGACGCTTCGATATGCCCCCGTCGATGTGCATGCGTACATGGACTGGAACCAGAAGGGGGTCTGGGTCAGCGGCAGCGATCCGTCCGGCCATTGGTCAAACCGAGCCCGTCCAACCGACGAATGATCTGAAGGCCTGGTCCCGGTATTGCATCGCACACTATCGCTCGTTGTTGATCGCGGTGACGCGCAGTTCCGGGTTCACCGTGGTGGATTCCAACCGGATGATCAACCGTGATGTTCCCGGTGGACCATACGTCCAGACTTCCGAGACGCCACTTTTGGTCAGTGCCCGCCCGAGTGTTCCCGGTCGAAATCCCATCACGTTCCGGGCGGCTACAGCCGACATCCCGACCACCACGGCCCCCGGGACTGGTACTTCCGCCAGCCCGTTGGGAGCGGGGGTGTTGTCGGGATTGGATTTGATCCAGGTGCCGCTGACATCAACATACCCAAGTTGCTTCAGCTTCTCGGAAACATCCGTGAAGGCGGGATCCAGCTTGTGAGCTTCTGCCAGAAGTGTCACCGCTTTCCGTTCGTCCCGGGCCAGCGAGAGATATTCGTCGGCCAGTTGCATCAATCCCAACGCTCCATCCTGACGCATCCGCGGTTCACGCTCCTGCAGCCAGCGGGTGACCGCCTGCCGGGCCAGGTCCGGTTGCTGACGGGCTCGGAAGTCGGCCGCCAGTTGTTCGATTTCGGGTCGAGTCGCATGAACCGCCTGTTCCAGACGCCAGTTCAAGTGCCGAGTCCGGTATTGTTCGGCCAGCGAGTGAGCTTCGGGAACCAGTTCGTCCAGGCGCGCGGCAATCACATCCCCATTCTTTCCATCCCTGGCAGCCTCACCCTCGATCATCTTCAACAGCACAGTACTGTAAAAGATCCGGTGCAATTGCTGGCGAACTTCCAGCGGGGATTCGTGATAAAGAGCCAGTGGCTCCTTCTCATAACGGCCGACCATGTCCGCAGGAAGCCGTTCCAGAGGCTGAGTGCTTCCGGGCAGTCCCTCGGCCAGCCGAGCGGTCAGTTCCGTCCAGGCTCCCTTGTCGGCCGGAGGATTTTTGACAGCCGCCGCCCACAAGATTCGATTGGCTTCATGGATCAGTTCCATGCGGCGTGAGTCGGGAAGCTTGAACTTCGTGACCTTGGCGACCAGTTGAAATCGTCCGTCCGCATCATCCGCCGCCAGCCCCCGCCATTCCGCCATGACACCATGCTCATACGCCTGCAGGGCTTTCTTCGCCAGTTCGGCATCGTCATAGAATTGGCTTCGCTCGGCGGCCCAGTCACCGACTTCATACCATTCAGCGGCGCGGGCATTCCGCAGGCGGGCTGTCCGGGTACCGTACTGCTCCAGATCTGTGGGCAGGATCTGAATTCGATCCACGGAAAAGAACAGCTTTCCGTTCTCTTCCTTTTTGATTCGCCCGGTGACCTCCACCGATTTCTTTCCCTGCAGCGACCGCATCTGCCCAGCTTCGGTATGAAAGGAAAGATCGCACTTGGCCAGCTTGAATTGACCGCCCCCCGCCAGCGACACGCGGCCTTCCACGCGAATTGTGGCCCCCGAAAGCTGATCCCACTCCCCTTTGCGGGAATTGAGAAACTCCACCGACCACGCACCGTCCGCACCCTGTGCCACGCTCGCCGCCTGAAGCCCCAGGAGGATCACAACGCATCGGGCCGCGAATCGGGACCAGTTCATTTGGATCCCTCCGACTGTTCCAGTTGACGGTTCAGAATCTCTTTGGTCAGTTGAATTTCCTCGGGGCGGTCTTCGGCATAGCCAATCGCCGCAAACGTGTCCCAGGTCGTCCACAGAAATGCAGTTTTACTCTCCAGGACGAGGACTGCTTCCGCACTGTCGGCTGAAGGAGGGCGAATTTCGCTGAGTTGTGCGGCCACAATCACTCGAGCCCAACCGGTCGTCTGTTCCCGTTGAGCTGAGGTGCGGATTGCCGCCGAATCGACTTCAATCCGGAACCGCACACCGTCCAACACGACCGGCATGTCGAGAATGCAGGGGCGATCGGCCGATTCAGGATTCGCCACGACCGAATCCAGCACGATCCAGGCATCGCGATAACGGGAATTCAACCTGGGCTTTCCAGCCTTGAGATCCGCTGCGTAGTCGGACAGGATTTCGAACAGGCCTGCCCCCACGAGTTCATTGGCGGCAATCGCTTCGCGGCAATGCCTGCGAATCAGAGCGGCGTCAGGATCGGTCCGTCCCAGCAGGTTGACCGCATCGCGTGCCACGGTCAGCTCGCGGGCGGCGACCACGAAATCCTTCTCTTTCAGGGCTTTCATCCCGGCTTCGCTGGCGGCAACCACTCGCAATCGGGCGTTGGCAACTTTTTGGCGGTGCCAGAGTCCATAACCGGTCGCAATCCCAACCAGAACGATCACCGCGACAATCAACCGTAGCGGAGTCAGGAGTCGCGATCGGCCTTCGACCAAGATTCCGTCCGGCTTCGGCTCGGCAGGCTTTGGCGTTGTGGCGGGCGTCGAAGGAGTGGCCTGACGTCGCTGAGTGCCAGGAGGGGATGTCGCAACGGCCGGTGCGTCTCGCTCGGCCACTTTTTTTCCGGCCGGTTCCGCGGGATCCGCCTTTTTGGGTTTGACGGCATTCGGATAGACATTCACCGGCAGGACAAACACCGGCCGTCCACAATTGGGACAGGCAGGCCGCTGCGCTGCCGACGCCCGATCGCCCGTCACCGATCCACCGCAGTCGCAGCGAACATTAAACGGTTCGGGTGCGGGCGGAGGTGGTTTCCGGAAGGCCTCGGTCGCTCGACTCAGCCAGTTTGCCATGTTCGTGCGCCGACGGTGAGAAATTGGATCCGACATGCAATGGCCCCTTCGCGTGAAGGGGCCATCAAAGCCGCTTGCCAGGCTGCTGCAAATTATGAGTCACACGTCGGCAATGGTCAATTGGCGAATCCTCACTTCGGAATTCGGTTCAGTGTGTAGAAGGCTTCATGATGCAGCAGCGGCAGGCCAGCGGCAGAGCGGACTCCCTTTGCTGTCAGTTCGTGAATGTTCCCTGCCTTCAGCCCTTCAACGACCAGCCGGACGCTCTTGTGATCCGCTCCAACGGTCGCGGACACGATCTTGGGAGTTCCCTGGTCCACTTCCGGGCTGCCATAAGCGGCCTGAAAGATATACGTGTAACTGGTCATGTCGTAGCTTTTCAGATCGGCTGCCGTCGCCGGATCCACTGGTTCAGTGAAGGTCAGTTCAAACCCGTCCGGCTTGGCACGCATTTCATGAATCTCAAACGGAATCTTTCCCGTCCAGACAAGTCGTTCCAGAGCGCCGGGCTTTGGACCGCGCGAACCCCACCCTCGATTGGTCCCGCCGACAAACATCGAACCGTCCGCCGTCATTTCCATGGCGAGCGTCCCTGAACCGAAACCCTCCCGGAATCGGAAGCAGGCGCCCTGGTAATGTCCGTCGACCTTTTCCAGGAAGCAACGCATCACCGTGCTGTCGCTCTGGTCGCCGACAAACATCTGGTTCTGGAAGGGACCAAACTTGCCGCCGGTGGTATCGCAGGCCACGCCACTGGCCGACTTGCCCATCTTGGTATAGGGCAACAGGATCGTC
>Ga0265327_10004468_pt1 | contig 12367 bp, 14 predicted proteins | sample 41621metaG_FD_202089 | JGI IMG/M metagenome (GOLD analysis project Ga0265327, IMG submission 202089) | Rhizosphere microbial communities from Carex aquatilis grown in University of Washington, Seatle, WA, United States - 4-16-21 metaG | ecosystem: Host-associated > Plants > Roots > Rhizosphere...
CGGAAACGGAGAACCTGGAGAACAACGCCCGAGCCAAGCTAATTTCGAAGCGGGCGGACCTCATCATTGCCAATGATGTCTCCAAGGCCGGACTGGGATTTGATTCCGACCGCAACGAGGTGCTGCTGGTATACCCGGATCACAGCGTGGCATTGCCGGCGGACGACAAAGTCCACCTTGCCAATCATTTGGCTGAGGCCATTCTCGAACTCGCCACTGGTTCAGGTGGCCACTGATTTTTCCGCCATGACCGATCTCGATCTCGCCATCCATGCCGCCCTTGAAGCGGGTAAACTGCTTCATTCGCATTTCGGACAGGACGCCACGGTGGATGAGGCCACCCATCACGACATCAAGCTGGCCCTGGACAAGGAATCCCAGGATCTCATCACCCGGATTCTGTTGGGCGTGAGACCGGACGACGCCCTGTATGGAGAAGAGGGATTGGCGGGAAACCAGGACGCCGCCCGGCAGTGGATCGTCGATCCCATCGATGGCACGGTGAACTATTATTATGGCATCCCCCATTTCTGCGTGTCGATCGCGCTGCGCGTGGACGGGGAGATCACCGTTGGCGTGATTCACGATCCGATGGTGGGAGAAACCTGGACGGTGGAGAAGGGCGGCGTACCGCAGCTCAATGGAAAGCCCATCCACGCCAGCCCACGGACCAGCTTGGAAGAATCGATCCTTTTCGTGGGCTGTGGCAAGGATGGCGACTCCCTGACGATCGGACTGGAACGGTTTCGCAAGGCCTCCCTGCGTGCCCGCAAGATGCGGATGATGGGCTCGGCGGCTCTGGGCATGGCCTACATCGCCAGCGGTCGTCTCGACGGCTACATTGAGTCGCGGATTTCGCTTTGGGACATCGCCGCCGGCAAGTTGCTGGTGGAAGCCGCTGGCGGGACCGTTGATCTCCAGCCGGTTCCGAACAAGCCAGATGTGTGGGCCATTGTGGCCACCAACGGCAAAATCCCGATCTCGGAGATCCTCTAACCACTCCAGACCCGTGATCGGCATCGGCTACGACGTTCATCGTTTCAAGGAAGGGCGCCCCCTGGTGCTCGGAGGGGTCACCATTCCCCACAGCCACGGGCTGGACGGCCATTCGGACGCGGATGTGCTCTGTCACGCCTTGGCGGATGCGGTGCTGGGCGCCCTCGGCCAGCCGGATATCGGTTACTTTTTCCCGCCCGGCGATCCCGCCTGCGCGGGCATCTCGTCCCTGAAGATTCTCGAAAAGTGCCGCCAGCTCGCGGATGAGGCGGGAGTCACCATCATCAATGTGGATGCCACGCTGGTGGCGGAGGCACCGAAGGTGCTGCCGCATCGGGACGCGATGCGGGTGAACATCGGGGCGGCCCTCGGGATTCCGCCCGAACGTGTCGGAATCAAGGCGACCACGAACGAGACCATGGGGTTCGTCGGCCGGCGTGAAGGCATTGCCGCGATGGCGGTGGCCCAGGTTGCTTGACCGGCGGGTCGGCGGCTGTTAGCCTTCTGGTGTGGTGAAAACGAAAGCCGAGCGGCCTTATTTCGAGGCATGGCTCAGGCGCACGCGGCGGCAACTTTCGCCCAGCGGGCGGCTGACGGAAGCCGCGTTGATCCTTTCACGTGAAGAGGGCGGCAGCGAGGCGAGCTGGCGCCAGCGTCTCCGGCAGTTGATGGATGGACTGGAGATTCCGTCCCTCGATTTGCTTACCCGGATCGATGCCCTGTTGGCGTCGGTGAAGCCACGCGTCGAGATTCCGGATACAGGCGATTATCTCTTCTAATCTTGGCCGGAGGCGTGGGGAACATCCGAGGCGGCTGATACCCCTATTTTCTAAAAATTCTGGAATTCAGCGGTCGGATATGATCGATCGCTCCCGTTGTCTTCTTGGAGATGTCGTAATTTTCCGAGTTGACTGAATGGCGACTTGTTGTTGGTTGTCGGATATTTTTCTCTTCCAAACCGTTCATTCATGCATCGCCTGCCGTCACGCTCCAGCGTCCTGAGATTCCGCCTCGCCTCCCTCACCTTGGTCGTGGCCATGCTGATCTTCTGGGGAGCGGTGGCCGTGGTGGGGATGGGTATTTTGCACGGTGCGCGGGTGGAGGTGTTTGTGGGACTGGGGCTACTGGGAGGGTCGGTGGGCCTGTTGATTTTTCAGTGGTTGATCGCGTCGAGGGCGCGCTGTCCGCTGTGTCAGGTGCCCCCTCTTCAGCGGCGCGGTTGCCAAAAGAGCCGGAAGGCCAAACGTACTTTTGGCAGCTACCGCTTGCGTGTGGCTTCGGCCATCATGTTGAAAAATGAGTTCCATTGCCCCTATTGCGGCGAACCCACGAAAATGGAGGTTCGGGATCGTTCGTTAGGCAGGATTGACAGCCCTGCCGGTGGCGCCGAAGGTTAGAGCCAGCGTTGACCATGAAAAACCGTCGAAACCTTCTCCCTGCCGTGGCAGGCCTCCTCCTCGCCGCCACTTCGCCTCTCTATGCTCAGGACGAGACTGATGCGGCGGACGTGGGTGCCGACACCCAATCCACCGCCAAAGCAACCATGCCTGCTCCTGCTGACGTAGCCGCCGCTCCCGCCGATGCCGAAAAGACCGCTTCCGGTCTGGCTTCCAAAGTCATCACCAAAGGAACGGGAGCCGAACATCCCGTCGCGGCTGATACCGTCACCGTTCACTACACGGGCTGGACAACTGACGGCAAAATGTTCGACAGCTCGGTGCAGCGCGGGCAGCCAGCCACATTCCCACTTGGTCAAGTGATTAAGGGCTGGACCGAAGGCGTGCCGCTGATGGTCGTCGGCGAGAAGCGCCGTTTCTGGATTCCCGCCAACCTTGCCTACGGGGAGAGCCCGGAGGGTGGGCGTCCGGGCGGCCAGTTGACCTTTGATGTGGAACTGATTTCGATCACCAAGGCCCCGAAGCCGCCAGCGGATCTCGCTGCCGCTCCGGCGGACGCTGAAAAAGCCGAATCCGGTCTGGCTTCCAAGGTCACCACCAAGGGCACTGGCACCGATCATCCGAAGGCCAACGACGTGGCCAAGGTGAACCTCTCTCTCTGGAGCAGCGATGGGAAACTACTTCAAAGCACTGCCCAGCAGGGTGGCGCCCAGGACATCCCGCTCGATCAACTGGGTCTGGGCGGACTTGCCGATGGCATCCGCCTGATGGTGGCGGGTGAAAAGCGGACGCTCTGGATTCCCTCGAAGCTCGCCTTCGCCGATCACGTACCTCCGGGCGCTCCGGATAGCCTCGTGGTGGAGGCTGAGTTGGTCTCGTTCCAAGCGGGTGAAGCTCCTCCAAAGGGACTTGAAGCTCCCGCTGATGTCGCTGCCGTTCCGGCCGACGCCGAAAAGACCGCTTCAGGCCTCGCGTCCAAGGTGATTGCCAAAGGCACCGGCACCGATCATCCCAAGGCAACGGACAAGGTCACGGTGCACTACTCCGGCTGGACGACGGACGGAAAGCTTTTCGACAGCTCGGTGAAGCGTGGCCAGCCTGCTTCCTTCGGCCTGAATCAGGTGATCAAGGGCTGGACCGAAGGGGTTCCGCTCATGGTCGTGGGTGAAAAGCGCCGTTTCTGGATTCCCGCCGCTCTTGCTTACGGGGAAAACCCCGGTGGTGGTCGTCCCGGCGGTATGCTTGTCTTCGACATCGAGCTTCTCAAGATCGGCGAGTGACCAGCCGATTGGAAAACGAATCCTCGCGGCCAATTCGATGAAAAGAACGCTGGATCAGCGGCTCTCTCGCGGGTTGGCCGCCGTCCTTTCCTTGTTTGGACTGGGCGGTTGCAGCAACCACCCGGCTCCGTCCGCCAAGCGGGAGGAGCCGCATCGCACAGCGGAGGCGACACCTTCGGCGCGAAAGACCGCCAAGGTTTCCACCATTGATCTCAATGCCCTGTCGCAGCTTCAGCAAAGCGGGAAGGTCCTACTTCTCGATGTGCGCCCACCCTTTGTGACCCCGTTCGGGCGCATTCCCGGAGCCATCACCTGGCCGCGATTTTCCTTTTCCAAGGAGCTGTCCCAGCACGAACCCGAGGTCAAAGCCGCCCTTGCCGCCGGGCGCACGGTCGTATTGTACTGCACGGATGCCGGGTGCCCGGATTCGAGAGCGGTGGCCGAAAAGCTGGCTGCTCTCGGCTATCCGGTTTCCGTTCTCCAAGGGGGTTACAGTGCTTGGAAGGAAGCGGGCCTTCCCGTCGAGTAAGTCTCTGATTCATTTTTTCAACCAACCATGAGTGCAGCGTCGTTTTCCAATGTCACCGTCGATTCCAAGGCCAACGTCTACTTCGATGGCAAAGTGGTCTCCCACACCGTCCGTTTCGATGACGGTAGCAAAAAGACCCTGGGCCTGATTTATCCCGGGGAGTATCATTTCGGCACGGTCGCCGCCGAGCGGATGGAAATTATCGCCGGCACTTGTGCCGTGGTACTCGATGGGACGGGTGAGTCCCTGATCGTTGGTGCCGATGCACATTTCGATGTGGTGGCCAACAGTGGATTCACCATCACGGTCCGCGAGGGGATTTGTGAGTACGTTTGCTCGTTCCTCGACTCGTGAAAGCGTCCGATTCGGGTGTTTGTGGGAATTTGGCTGGTGCCCGCGCTGGATTTCCTGAACATCCGCGGCGTCCGATGTCGCGTCCCCGATTCATTTCCATCACGTGGTGGCTTGTGCCTTGCGCATTGGCCCTCAGTTCCTGCATCCGCATTCCGGTTTCGCAGGAACTCCGGCGCATGGAGGTCCGGGCTGATTCGCCCGTTTTGAAGCAGGTGCCGCCAAGGCGCGTGCCCCAGCGGGATCCGGACGTGCTCGTGTACCTGTTGGCGGACGAGATCCACACCGGCATGGTGTTTCCGTACGAATGGCTGGTCGAAAGCGGCTTCCGTCCGCCGGCCAACTTTCCTCCGAATACGAGGTACGTGAACATGAGCTGGGGAGCCCGCCAAGCCTACATCCAGCACACCTGGCTGACTCCATGGCAGGCTTTCCGTGCGCTGTGCACGCCCTCGCCCTCGGTGATGGAGATCATTCCCTTCGACTACGATGTGGTGGACGTCTGCCATTTCCAGCATATCTGGAAAAAGCTGGTACCGCGCGATCGCGGACCGGCGCTTGCGGCGTTTCTGAACGGCTGTGTGAGTCATGGTGCCGATGGGAAGCCGATCGCCATCGCTCCCTCCAGTTGGGGCAAAGGCGGAGCCATCTTGGACTCTCCCTACCGTTATATGATCCCGCGTGTCTGCAATACCTGGACCGTGCAGACCATGGAAGCCTGTGGCTGCCAGATGGATCCTTTCGGTGCGACCACGGCCAATGGCGTGATCCGCCAGGCGGAAAAACGTGGCAATGATTTCCAGAAAATCTGGGATGCCTACGATAAGAAATAGCCACGCAATTTGTTAGTCCCCGGCATGCTTCTTTACGGCTGGACCGCCAGGCAAGCATCCTGTTGTTTTGTTCCGCAGTGCTCCCCCGCCTACCCTATCTTTGCGTCACCCTGACTGTGATGAGTTGGGGTATCCTCCTGCCCGGATTGTCGCGGGCGGGCTGCCATGTTCCGCAGACAGATGCCGCGGCCTTCGACGCAAGCGCGTCGGTGGCCGAGGTCGGGGTCCTTTCCGCCACCGCGTACAGGGCGCCGGATCAAACGATCCGCACCCGATATCGCCTGCAGGTCGTTGAGATATTCAAGGGGAGCCTCCCCGCTCAGCTTGAAATCACCACCCCCGGTGGCAGGCTCGGGGAGCTCGTCGCCCGTCGCTCGGATTCCCTGGACCTGGTGGCAGGCCGCCATTATGTGCTGATGTTCGATCGGACAGCGGATGGGACGTTTTCAGCCAGTCCCTACCATGCGTTCCAGGCACCATCGGTTGGTCAGGACGTTCGCGGATTTTTTCGTGGCCGGGCTCGGGGACTACGGCCCGCATTGGTTTCGGTCTCCGCACCGGATGCGGCGAATGCCGAGAGCGGTTCTGGAGTGTCCGGGTCAGTGGTGACTCCGACCGGCTACATCACTACATCCAGCATCACCAGCAACCAGCCGGTCCGCTGGACTACCTGCGATGGAGATAATCCAATCCCCTACGTCGTCGATGTGGATCCCTCCAAGCTGCCGCCCGGAGTGACCGGGGATAACGCGATCGCAGCGGTTCAAGAGGCACTGGCCGCGTGGTCTGCCGTCAGTTCGTTGAAGTTCCGCTGCCTCGGAGTCCAGTCGTTTGGAGTCTCGGCGGCGGCGATTACCACCACTGATCGTGTCATGCGGATCCAGTTGCACGACAACTATGGCACGATTTCGGATCCCAACACTCTCGGTGTGGGCGGCGGCTATTTCACGGACAATGCCCACGTCTCCATCGGGGGACAGCTCGGCAGCCAGGGGTTTCAGGAATGCGTGAACGGTTATGTCGTGCTGCAAAGCACGCATTGGTTCATGATGGCATCGGCCGCGAATTTCAAACAGGTCCTGACCCACGAAATCGGCCACGCCCTCGGCCTCGCCCACTCCAGTGAGAACCCGAGCGAGCCTGACGCCACGTTGAAGGATGCGACCATGTATTACGCGGCTTCCAACGACAGCCGGGGAGCGGCCATCAAGGCGTATGACGAGGATCGGATCAGCTTCGGCTATCCGACCGACGACACGCCGCCGTACACACCGGACCGGATTTTCCGCTGCCTCAGCGGGCCTGGATTGCCGAGCGGCGTGCCCGGAGTCAATGGCATCCAGCTTTACGCGTACGATCGGCAGGGCACGCCCCTGACACCGGTGCTCACCTACAAGACCGCCGTGGCGGGCGTCTTCTCGCTTTCCGGAAATCAACTCTCACTGGCGACGTATGGAGCGGTGGCGCCCACGCTGGACGATGCGAACATCGTCGCGGGCAGCAATTATGGCCAAGCCTACGTTCAATTCAGTGATGGCGTCAATCTCAGCCGGGCGGCGGTGTGCTCGGTCATTGGCGCGGATTGGGATTCCACCGGCACGGATGGCCTTCCGGATGGCTGGATGATTGCCAATTTCGGGACGAGCATGCCCGGAGCGCCCGGATCGGGCCGTCATCCCGACGACGATCCGGACAATGATGGCGTGACCAACCGCATCGAGTATCTCCTCGGGACCGATCCGCAGTCGTCTACCAGCGGTCCGGTCTCCGCCACTTATGACCACGCCAGCCGCACCCTCAGCTATCTGCCGGTGCGGTATGCCTGCTACCGGATCGAATCCTCCACCACTCTCAGCGGCCCGTGGACCCTGCGCCGGGTGCAGTCAACGTACCGGGTTCCCGAAACGGCGATCGTGGATTTCAGCGGTGACACCGCTCCGGACAAGGAATTCTACCGGGTGGTGACGGGGCCGTGAAAACCGATTGCGGCGTCGCCGATGCCGCTCTAACGGTGTGGTCATGCCCGCCCTGCGAACGATTCTCCTCCTCTGCGTCTCGAATGTGTTCATGACCTTCGCGTGGTACGGCCACCTGAAGGAGTTGAAAGACAAGCCGTGGTGGATCGCGGCGTTGATCTCCTGGGGCATTGCTCTTTTCGAATATCTGTTTCAGGTGCCGGCGAACCGCATCGGCTCCGCCGTTTACTCGACGGCGCAACTGAAGATCATCCAGGAGGTGATCACGCTTTCGGTGTTTGTGCCGTTCGCGGTGTTTTTCATGAAGGAGAAGCTGACGTGGAACTACGCTTACGCGGGGCTTTGCCTGGCGGGCGCGGTGTTCTTCATGTTCCGCGGCAACAGCGGCGAGAAGCCGGAAGCTTCCACTCCGCCTGCGGGCATCGAGCAGAAATCCTGAGGGACTTCCACTACTCACGGGGCTGATGCTCAGGCCAGCGGCTTGAAGGCGATGTCCTGCAGCACCTTTCCGTCCAGGTCCTTCATCAAGAATTTCAGTCCGTCCTTGTCGGCCGAGCCTTCGATGCAGGTGGCGATCTCCATCTTCGGCCCGCCGCCGACCAACTGGCCGTAAGGGAACTCCGGCGTGCCTGGAATCCAGGCGTGCTGGTGGGTATGACCGGAGATCACGATCTGGGTCTTCCATTTCACGAGCGAGTCGTGCCACGCATCACGGCTGAATTTACTAAAGGCATCGTAGCCGCCATTGGCATAGTCCTGGCCGTGCTCTTCTTTCCAGCGCAGTGGAATGTGACAGAACACCACACGGTAGGGGGCATCCCGGAATTCGGGCTGTTCGATGATGTGCTTGAGCCACTCGGCCTGCTGGGCCCGCAGGGGCTCAAAGGCCACGCGGCCGCCGAAGCTGGGGTGGTCGTCCGGCTTGTCCTCTCCGGTGTGCAGGCAGATGAACGCGACCGGCCCGCTGCGGAAGGCATAGAACGGCCGGTCGCTCGGAGTGGGGATAAGCCCGGGCATCTTGAACGCCCATTCGCCCCGCACGTCATGATTGCCCCAGACGATGAACATCGGTCGTCCGGCGCTGGCATCCTGGCCGGCTGGGTGGAGAAGTGTGGGGATGAGCAGGTCTTCTTTGATCCAGTTGTTGCAGGTATCCCCATTCCAGAGGAGAAAGTCGGCGGAGGGTGTGACGGTCTGGAGTTTTTGAATCGTGTCGTTGTGCTCGTGGGTGTCGTTCCAGACTACGAACTTGGTAGCGGCGGCCTTGGCGTCGAGCGTGCGGAATTCCTTCCACGGGCTTTCCTCGCGGATCTTGGCGGGGTCTCCGGCTTCGGTCACCGTGCGGATCTGGTACGTGCCGCCAGGCTTGAATCCGTCCACCCGCACCCGCACCACCCGATCGCCCTGCGGCACGAAACCGAAAGCGTCCTCATGCGCCTTGCCGGTCGTGCCGTCGGAACCTTTCCATTCCACCCAGCCACGGGCCAGTCGGCTGACCGCCCACACCACCTCTAGTCCGTCGGCTCGCGGTGCCATGTGCACGGCGGGTGTGGTCACAAGCGGACCCGGCACCGCCCCTGCGGCGGTCGGTGCGGCATCCGCTGCCGCTGACTTGGAAAGCCCGGTGGCCACCACGGCTCCGCTTGCCATCCCACCCGCTACCTTGCCCAAAAATCCGCGTCGTTTCATGAATCGAAAATCTACGCGCTTGAAACGGAGCCGTCCCCAACAATCTTGCGGACTTGCGGGAATGGCAGAAACCTTGGGCGATGTGCCAAAGGGTGGTCAGGGCTTCGGCGTGGGGAGGGCGGCAAACTGCTTCACGGATTTGGGGTTCCCGGTGACCTCCACCTTGAGTTGGGAGAGTGCCTTGCGAACAGGTGTCACCTCGACTACCCGGGAGCCATTGCCCGGACCCATCTTCCAATCCAAACGGGTGAGCTTTTGAAATAGATAGGCGGTCTCTGCATCGTAGCGTCCGGCCGGTCCTGAGGCTGACGCCTTGCTCGGAGGGCAACGGAATCGACGTTCACGAAAGCCTTTTCATTCTTTGGATCATATTCCGTTTCCCGATCGCAGTGCGTGATGTGCCACTTCCCATCGGCGTTTTTCTCACGAAGACAGAAGGCTTCAACGGGCATTTCAGACTCATAGCGTGTGACGATTACTGGTTCTTCGGCATCCGGGTCCCTTCTGACATCACGCTCATCCCGCCACCAGGTCGCCACGAGCCTGGGGCGGCCATTGACCCACTGGTGGTACTCGGAGCCATCACCGAAAGGAATTCTTCCGCCTCCGTTGAAGGTGATCAGATAACCGCCTTACCGCCAAGATTCTTGAGCTTGGCAATCCTCGTTGGGAACAGGAATCTCTCCGCGTGACGCCTACCGATCTTGGATTCTCGATGCCCGCCGAATGGACTCGCCAGCAAGCCGTGTGGCTGTCCTGGCCGGTGGATGATCCGCGGCATTGGGGCGGCTCGAAGCGCGATCTGATCTGGGCGAAGTTCGCGGAAATCGCCGCCGCCATTTCCCGCCACGAAGCCTGCCGGATCAATGCGCCGGCAGCGGATCATGCGGCGATCCGGGAGGCCTGCAACCGGGCCAAGGCGGTGCCGGAGCGCATCGAACTTTTCAATCATCCGCACAATGACGTGTGGTGCCGTGACCACGGCCCGATTTTCGTGAAGCACCGGCAGACCGGTGAAGTCGCCATTACGGATTGGGCGTTCAATGCGTGGGGAGGAAAGTTTCCGCCGTATGATCTGGATGACGAGATCCCGACCTTGGTGGCGGATTCACTCGGGCTGCGGCGGTTTGAAGGGGGTATGGTTCTCGAAGGCGGCGCCATCGAGATCAATGGCGAGGGCACTTTGCTTACCACCGAAGCGGTGTTGATGAACCCGAACCGCAACCCACATCTCTCCCGCGGCGATATTGAGAAGAGACTCCGGGAAACCCTGGGGGTTTCCGACATCCTGTGGCTGAAGGAAGGCATCGAAGGCGACGATACGGATGGCCACATCGACGACCTTGCCCGCTTCACGGACAGGCACACGATTGTCGCGTGCCGGGACAAGGACTTTTCTTCGCCCAATTACCCGATCCTTGAGGATAATTTTTCCCGCCTGAAAAACCACGGTGGCTTCGAGGTGGTGGAAATCGCCCTGCCCGAGGCTTGCGAGGTGCCCGGTTGGCGCCTGCCAGTACTGCCCGCATCGTACGTCAATTTCCTGATCGTGAACGGAGGCGTGCTGGTGCCGACGTTCCGTCAGCCGGGCAATGACGACCGAGCGCTCGGACTCATCAGGGAGTTGTTCCCCGATCGGGAGATCACCGGCATCGACTGCCTGGATCTGGTGGAGGAGGGCGGGACGCTGCATTGCATTTCCCAGCAGCAGCCGGAGTGAGCATTCACCTTTGGAGGAGTGATTACAGTTTCCCTGGAGGCGACACCTGCGGGGTGATGCATCCTCCCGGGGGTAGCTTCGCAACCCCGGGCTAGTGGGATGAGGAGAACGGAAATTTCCCTCCCCCACGCGATCGCGTGAGTGCATCGCGTGAATATCCTGCTAGGTTGATGACGTCGCCCGGTTGATCACTGGTCCGACACCTCCCCCCAATTCCAGTTTTGATCGTCCCGCCAATGGTGCGGTCCGGCCGGCATGGCAGCCGGGGGAGAGACAGTTTTTTCAGTCGTCGTGGCTTTGTCCCAAGCAAGAACACGCCGGCTCTCCCCCCGAAGAGATCGTGCCGTTCCGGATTTTGGACAGCCTTTGCACCCGGAACGGCTCTTCGGCCCCTTTTGATTCCCGCTCCTCCTGGGGAGGAGCGGGAATCTCCCTTTCAAGCAACCGCCTGCCCGTGCTAGGAACCCGGCGTGCCCTTCGAGCCGCATGTTCCCTGGCTGAGTGAAGCCTCCCCGGTGCGGCGCTACCTGGTGGCGGTGTCCGGCGGTGCGGATTCCACCGCACTGCTGCACCTGCTGGTGAATGCCGGATTCGGGAATCTGGTGGTGTGCCATCTCGATCACGGGCTGCGTGGATCGGAATCCGCGGAGGATGCGGAGTTTGTCGCCAAGCTGGCGGACGAGCTGGACCTTTCCTCGGACATCGCCTGTGACGACGTCACCGCAGTTGCGAATGAAACTGCGAGTTCCCTGGAGACCGCCGGACGCGAGGCGCGGCATCGCTTTTATGCCGACTGCGCGCGGCGGCATGACTGCCGGGAGGTGCTTCTCGGCCACCATGCCGACGACCGTGCGGAGACCGTGCTGTGGAATCTACTACGAGGATCGTATGGAGCGAAGGGCATGCGCCCGCGGCAGCCCCTTGGCGATCTCACGCTGGTTCGTCCGCTGCTGGGCATCCGCCGGGAAGAACTGCGCCGTTACCTCACGGAGCGCGGATTGGCGTGGAGGGAGGACGGGAGCAATGCGGAGCCCTTCGCCATCCGGAACCGAATCCGCCATGAGGCACTGCCACTTCTCTCAAGCATCACCGGACGCGATGGAGTGCCCGCCCTGGTGCGGACCGCGGAGGCGGGAGAGGACCAGGAGGAAATACTCGCCTGGGCGCTCGACCGGGCTGAGGTGCTCGATCCCCAGGGGCGGCTGCACCTTCCCGCGCTACGGGAACTGCCGCCGGCCCTTCAGCGCGCGGCAGTGTTCCGGTATCTCCACCGTCATGGCATAGTCGATCTCGACCGGTCTCTGCTCCAGAAGGCCGTGGCGCTACTCGATTCCCAGGGGGAGACCTCCAGCCTCAACCTGCCCGGAGGCCGGTATCTGCGCCGCCGGGCGGGGCGGCTGCTGATCGAGTAGGGGGCGCACGTGAATACTTGCACTGACCGGCTGGTTGCATCATTGTTAGGTATGCGGAACGTCTGACTCCGCGCACCCGAACCTCCGCACCATCATGAGCGAGACCAACCGAGAAAAAGCCTTCCGCTGGATGGAGAGCATCTGGAACCACCGCCAGCTTGAGGTGATCGAGGAATTGTTCGCG
>Ga0265327_10004471_pt1 | contig 12363 bp, 7 predicted proteins | sample 41621metaG_FD_202089 | JGI IMG/M metagenome (GOLD analysis project Ga0265327, IMG submission 202089) | Rhizosphere microbial communities from Carex aquatilis grown in University of Washington, Seatle, WA, United States - 4-16-21 metaG | ecosystem: Host-associated > Plants > Roots > Rhizosphere >...
TGGGGCGACCGCGGTGATCCGGGAACGAATCGGTGTAATCGATCCCCAGGTGCCGATAGACGGTTGCCCACAGGTCGTTGGGTGTCAACGGGCGATCGGCCGGGTGTTCCCCCTTTGAATTGGTGGAACCGATGATTTGACCAGTGCGGATCCCGCCCCCCGCCATGATGAACGACATGGCTTGAGGCCAGTGATCGCGACCGGGTTGCATGACACCCGTCTGCGAACCGATCGTGCTTTCCAGGCGGGGGGTCCGTCCAAACTCGCCCGTGACGAGGACCAGAGTCCTGCGATCGAGTCCCCTTTGGTAGATATCTTCGATCAGCGCGGTGACCGCCTGATCGTAGATGGGCAGACGGACCTTCAGGTCGTCCCAGATGTGGCAATTGACGGCGTGCGAATCCCAGTTGTACACACCCTGCTTCAGGTGAGTGATCCCCGACTGGTACGGATTCTCCATCACGACCGTGACGAAGCTGACTCCCGCTTCCACCAGGCGACGAGCCATCAGAGCCCGTTGTCCCCAGCAGTGGCGGCCATAGCGATCTCGAACGGCATCGGTTTCTGCGGTCAGATCAAACGCCTTCCGCGCCCGGTCACTCGTGATCATGCCGACCGCACGCTGCTGGTACCGGTCCATCGATTCCATGAGCTTCGAAGAATCGACCTGGCGTTCAATGCGATCCAATCCGCCCAGCAGGCTCATTCGATCGTCCAGACGCTGGGCAATCTGTGAAACGGGAGCAATGTTCGGGACGACAAAATTGGGGGCCATCGGGTCCCCTTCCACATTGAACGGCAGATAGGCGTTCCCCAGGTACGCCGCTCCCTGCGCAAAGACGTCATTGGTGCGTCCGCCGGGATTCATCGAGATGTAATTGGGGATGCCAATACTGCGATTCTCGCGGCACTTCGCCACGATCGAACCGGTGGCAGGGGCGTCGTTCACGGTGTCGACCGGAGTCTTGGGGATTCGACCGGTCATCATCCGCTTGTGGCCGCCACCATGATCGGCGAACGTGTGCGACACCGATCGGATGACGGCATACTTGTCTGCGATCTCGGCATGGCGGGGCATCAGTTCGCAAACATCGAGTCCCGGAACGCGTGTCGGGATGGGATGAAAGGCGCCGCGGTATTCCGACGGCGCCTTGGGCTTCATGTCGTACATGTCCATGTGCGGCGGCCCGCCTGGCAGCCAGATGAAAATGACGGACGTGTCATGATCAATCGGATGCCCGGCTTCTGCCGCCCGAGCCCGCAGACGGAACAAATCGGGCAGAGCCAATCCGCCGATTCCGAGCGCTCCGGCCGAGAGAAAATCGCGGCGTGTCGTCGGGCCAGAACAGAAATTGCGTGAGACGCTCATGGAGTCTTCCGAATGCCTGAAGGTGGGATGACCGGCGGGGTTTCGTCTATTGGAAGTATAACATATGTGTATCATTTTATCGAGCCATTGTGAAGATTTCTGCACCCGATTCAGGGGTTGGACAGGAGACCACGGATCTTACGGTCATCGACGCCCCTCTGTTCGGCGAGGGGCACCTGACCCAAGCCTTTCGACCTTGCTTTGAATGCAACCCATTTGCCACAATGGAATAACGCCCCTGCCGAAACGGACTCCGAAATGGGATCCAGTGCCATGCACTCCGCGTCGATGTTCGTCATGTCTCTGGTAATTGCCATGTCGATCTCGGGATGCGGATCGACCGCGGCGACGGGGCCCTTCGGGCCACCTCGATCCTCTCCCCTGATGGTTCCCTTCGCAGGGACTTGGCGACTTGATCTGGAAAAGACGCTCGCCGCGCAGAAAGAAGCCGGAGCCACGGACGAACAGATTTCCCTGCTTCGCCAACTGTATGCGCAGAATACCGCCTTGGGAAAGATGCATCCGGATCTCACGTTCACCGGCAATGAAGCGGTCGGCAGCGGCGGGCCGAGTGTGGAATACCGCTTCTTCAGCATGCACCAGCATGGCTCCAAGACATGCGGCAAGGCGTGGCACCATGAAGATCGATTCGATCCCGGCGACATGAGCAAGTGTCGCGTTCGCCTGGAAATCATGGATGGAGACCTGCACCTGCAGGTCAACATGGACGAGGGATTGCCGGATTTGAACGATCCGGATCTGGCGGCCGAGCCACCGGTCGAAGGAAATCTCGCTCAATGCGATGCCGACACGCTTTCGGAGAACCAACCCCGGATCTGGTTCACGTACGTGTTTTCCCGCTGAATTCCGACGGTACCAAAATCAAACAGGGACGCGCACGCGTCCCTGTCGTTTGGATTCCTTCGAGAATGCCAGTGGCTTCAGCGGAAGTCGATTAGAAGTTTCCAACCAGTTCACGACCCGCGCGAGTGGCAACGGACTGCCAGAGCGTGCCGTTGACCTGCTGATTCGTGAACCGGACCGAACCGTCACACATCAGGACATTGACCCCGCCAGGATGCAGGCTGCGGGCGGCCTTCCAACCCATGGCGGTGTATCCATAGTCAAACGCGTTGACCACACAGTCCATGTTGATTGAGTTCGGTGTGTAGTAATGGTTGTACGAGGCACAGCGGATTTCTCCCGCGTACCAGGCGAACTGGCGTCGTTGTGACAAGTTGTAGAACGGCGGGTTGGCACAGGCGGAATCCGTGATGAAGATCCCGGTGGTATATCCCAGGTATCCATACACACGGCGGCGATCGACCGTCGTCGGAATTGTGGGGGACGAATCCGGACCGGCCCCCAGCAGGCTTTCTGAAAACGCGGCCGTATAACTGGTGCCGTCGGTGATGTCTTCGATGCGGACGCTGGAATCGGCGAAGAAGACGCCGTCGGCGCCCAGTGGCGATCCGTTCATCTGCACATTTCCACCGATGGTGTCGATCCCGCTCCCCTGGTTGGCACAGTAATTCGTCGGGCCCAGCTGGGTGACGCCGTAACCGCCGTCGACAGATTTTCCGATGTCACTGGGACACAGGAACGTGGGGACAAGGGAACTGACGGCCACCAGCGTATTTGGATCTCCGCCAGCGATCGTCGTGACCGTGCCAACCTTGGCGTAGGTCGGCAACGACAGATTCATCATGTTATAAACATTGGACTGTTCGAGATACGGGTTCAGGAACGCCAGCACGCCCCAGCCCCCTGCGGAGTAGTTGTAGTTCGTGCCACCCGGGCACAGGTTGGGCGGAAAGGTCCTCATCGCGCCATGATAGTTGTGCAGGGCCAGTCCGATCTGCTTCAGGTTGTTGCTGCATTGAGCACGTCGAGCGGCTTCGCGAGCCGACTGGACAGCCGGCAGCAACAGCGCAACCAACACCGCAATAATCGCAATCACCACCAGCAGCTCGATCAGGGTAAAACCCTTACGACTCTTCATGCGCTTGGATTCAGTCATCAGGCTTCCCTCACACTGACTAGAGGAGTAATCCATGTCCCGAGCTCGAAATCCTGATGGAATCGCGGAACATTGTTCTCATGAGGGGAGTCCCCTCAACCCAATTCGAGCGACCACTCGGAAACTGCCGCAGCCGCTCCCGTTGGTCGCTCGCGAAAAGATGCGCCAGATGGTGCTCATCCCATGACACAACAGTCTCATGACCGTAAGAGTGTCATATCTTGGTGTGGGAATGTCAACCGAGTGCACGGATCTGCACACCGCATGAACGGTGTGCAGAGGCCGCGAAACCGGAATCAAAGATTGGAACGGGCGACGGGTTGGAAGATCCAGCGATCTCCATCCTGTCGCCAGTTCTGCGGCAGTCCTGAAACCGGCTGGCCGCGTTCAATCCGAAGGCCGTCAATCCGCACCTGCAGGAGGGCGTTCGGATGATTGGCGTTGACGATTTCGACATTGAGATTCGCGTCCCGCTCAAGCGTGGCCAGTGAGGCCACGACGGGCGCCGGGTTGTCCATCGCCCACAGATGCAGTTCATGGCTTTGAATCGAATCGGTCAACTGCCGCATCGTGCGGAAATCCCCCTTGAGCCACGCCAGGGTAAACATCTTGGCACGGGGTTCCAGTTCCTGCGGAAAATCTGGACCTTCAGGGATCACATTGCTGTCGGACTCGGGGCGGAATACCAGGAACATCAGCACCACCGCGACCGAAGCGATGGCCGCGAGGACGCGTTTGTCTTTCCAGATTGTCAGGCGATCCCGGACGACACTCCATTGCCCGCGCCGGTTCTTGACCATCTGAACAAGTGTTCCATCGGCCTGGACGGCAAAGTTGCATTTGCAGCGACGACATGACATCGCCTTGCCGGGTTGTAATCGCTCCCAGCGGATGATGTTCATCCCCTGGCAACCTGGACAGCGAACCTCGATATTCGTCTGAGCCGTTTGCGCGGGATCCGTTTGCGACGGCGATCGATTTGCCATCGCGGCCGCGGTATCGGCCGCTGACCCCATCACGCTGTTCGTCGGCGAGGATCCGCCCGATGCCGGAATTGGAATCGAAGCCTTGCTGCCTGTTTTCGAGCCGGAAAGCGCGATCTCTTCATCTGTCACTGGCGCCGGGACGTCAAGAACCTGATCGGCGCCGGGATCCGAGAGCACTGCCAGGGCCAGATCGTCGAAGGTCTCAGCGGGGGGGGAGGTCGTTTCCTTGTCGGCGTTCGTCACCGTCTTGCTGGCGATCGGTACTTCACCTGAGCGACGATGCGAGCGCCGTCGTGTGCTCATTTTGGAGCGGCGCGATTCCACCGAAGGGGAATCCCCCTCCTGGATGGGAACTTCCGCCGAGCTTTTGCCACGCCGTTTTGGCGCGGGGTTTTCAATCGGCACGCCCAGTTCCGTCAGTCGCTCGATCGCCTCGGGAAGATCCGGTTGGACTGCCAGTGCCGCCTGGAATTCCCGGATGGCGGTCTCGGTCTCTTTTCGAGCCAGGCAAATCAGGCCTCGATTCAGATGGGCTCCGGGCCGATTTGTCCTCAGTTGCAGCAGTTGTTCGAACTCGGACCAGGCGGCATCCAGTTGTCCAAGCATCCGCAACACCACGGCTCGGTTGTACCGGACGATTGTGCTTTCCGAATTGATCTCCAGGGAACGATCATAGTCCTTCAGGGCGTCGTCCAGTCGACCACAGATGGTCAGCGCATCGCCGCGCCAGCGATACGCCAGCGGATCCGCGTCGAAGAGCCGGATTGTCCTCGTCAAATCGGCAATCGCCAGGGGCGCATTGGAATTCAGAAGCCGGATTCGCCCCCGCTGCAACCAGGCCATTCGCAAGGCGCCGTCGAGCCGCAACGCCTCGGAATACAGCGTTTCGGCCGTGGGGAAGTCCTGTCGCTGATGCGATTGGATGGCAAGATCATAGAACTTTTGTGCCTCGGACCGATGGACGTCGTTCGCGGTCGATGCCAGCGAAGCCTGCCCTTCGATGGCGATGTCATCGCGGGACAATGACGCGTTCTGTCGAGCGGGCTTCCGAACCGCTTCCGACGCCGCAGCGGCGAGTGATGTCATCGAGGAAATCAACCGTTCGGCACAATCCTGAGCCTGGTTGATTCGCTCTTCCAGTCCCGCAACCGCATCCTGACAATGAGCATCCGCAAACTGCAGCAATTGTTCGGCCGTTGTTCTCGAGACATTCAGTTCGGCGCGCAATTGTGCCAGCGCCACGGACCGACAGGCGGAAAACATCAGGTACAGCGACGGCATCGTTTGCGACAGGACCGAAGATTCACCCGGCCCTGCATGCAACAGGACCAGCACGCCTTCGCAGAACTGCTGCAGCGGCTGGTCCACCCCCTTGTCACGTTCCATCGCATCGCTGAGTGGTGGAATCCAGTCCTGGTCGTCGACCAGGGGGACCACATCACTTTGAGTCGACGTCAGCTGCTTCAACGCGTCGAGAACTCGAATCCCTTCGCGGGAAATCTGCTCCAGGCTTTCGATCAGGGACTTCGAATCGCTGCCACAGTGGAGCCTGGCGAGGCGTGCCAGTTGCTGCGACTTCTGCTTCCAGGCATCCAACTCCCTGAAGACCGGCTCGCTGGCTCGCCCGCATCCCTGCAGGGTTCGAGCGAATGAAGGGAGCACATCGGCGAGGATCGATCCGCGCGCAGCCTGACCGGTGACGAGTTCGAGGCACGCCTCACAGAACTCCTCCAGATAAAGCTCGACAACTTCAATGGTCGGCTGCGACCCCATAAATCCTGCCTCGCGCACGCCAAGGCCGGCTTTGAAAGCCACCGTTCCGCTCTGGTTGCTGGCAATCCGTCCATCACCGCCCCGAGAGTCACCTCACCGCGACCCTCAGACAATCGTACGGTCGTCAGAGCAATATCGGCTGCCGCGATTCGCCTGTCAAGGACGGGTTCCGCCCGCGACAGCTGATCACGCTGGATTTCAAGAATGGCTGGGCAACCCATTGGATGGGATTCCGGCGATGGTTTCAGTCGGCAATCAGCACACCTGTCCCTGTCCGCAGCTGATGGGAAGCAGGTTGGACGCGGAGATGCGGGTGAATTGCCCTGTGACACCCGCGGCTTCGAGGGCGCTCCAGGTGTTTCCACAGATTTCCACCCGTTCGCCGCGCGGAAATGTGTGGCCCTCGTCGTCCTGCAGGACCGCGAAGGGGCCTTTGTAAATGACGTCAAACCGGCTGCTGCTGCCGCAGGTCGACGCAGCGGGGACACGAGCCTCGATCATGGTCTCACGCAATTCAACTCCCCCGACTTCGAAGCAGGGTTTTGTGCCAAATTTCGTCAGGGTGATCTGCAGGAACTCGGCATCGGCGAGCGCTTCGAGCAGCTCGGAACGGACCGGGACATGCTTGACGACCGACGCCCGGCCGGGGAGCGACAACGAGGCATCGGGGACGGGAACGTCCGATGTCAGCTGGTGCAGATGAATCTTGCCCCCCGGAGCAAGATGCTTGCGGACTTCGCCGAGCCGGTCTCGAATTTCGCTGGCGGTCACGGGAAGGTTGAATGTTCCGCGGAGCCGGATCTCGTCACACGCTTCTGCGGGTGGCGAAAAGGGTTGCCCCATGAAATGTTCGTAAATCACCGGTTCACGAACCGGGGTCCGATTCGATGCCGCGTCGGACCCGATCATGCTTTCCAGAGACTGACCCGCGCCGCGGTGATCGATGTCCCCTTCAAGGACGTAGAACTCCCACAGTCGCTGATCCAGGTCATTCACCCAGAACTTGGTCTGCCTGGCGTAACAGCATTCCACCCCCTCCTCGCGTGCCGTGCGAATTCCCGCCTGCTCGAGTCGCCGTTGCACATCCACCAGTGTCGCGCTGTCGGCGTAACGAAATCCGATGTGATTCAGCGAGCCGTGCACGCCGGGGGAACGAGGCTGAATGGAGAAAACCAGTGGAGGGGAATCGAGTTCAAATTTGGCGTAGTCAGCCTGCTTCTTAGCCGCAGGCATTCCCAGCACCTTCTCAAAAAACTCAACGGCCTCTGGCAGGTCCGAGACATTCAGCGATAAGTGAAAGCGGACGGGAATCGTTGCTGCGGGTGCGGGGGCCGAAGCAGGGGCGGCGGCAACCACGGGAGCAGGCGAGGGAGTGTCAAGGACCGTCAGTGTTGCGTTTGTCATCAGGCAGACTCCGGAAGCGTTGCGAGGGGAATGGGGACAGATTCAGTTTGTGGGGCCTCGTCGGGTGACGGCACTCGAACAAATACGGACCACAGGGCCAGCAAGCCGACGATGACCGAAAGTCCTTGAAATGCCGGCGCGTAGGAGTTGCAACGTTCCAGGCATTCCGCAAAGACCAGGGGACCGGAGGCGGACGCCAGCACCGTCATCATCTGAGCGACAGACTGAATGACTCCCAGGTGCTTTCGTCCAAAGGCCTGCGCCCAGACGGTAAAAAACAGCACCGTGGTGATCGTGCCGCTGATTCCCATCAGGACGGCATACGTCTGGATTGCCCACATCGACTGAATAAACGGGAGCCAGATCAAGTTCATGGCCAGCAGGAAGAGTCCCACCGCATGCATCCGGTTGAGCGGGCAATGTTGTCCAATCCAGCCGACAGGCAATTTCACCACCAGACCGGCGATCCCCGTGATCGTGATCAGATTGTAATACACTTCGGGAGGAAACCCCTGCTGCTTCAAGACGGATTCGTTGAACAGAGACTGTCCGGAACCGATGAGGGCAATGACCGAAATGGCCAGCCCGAACAACCAGAACGCCGGATTCTGCATCGCCTGAAATAATGTGAAGCCGATTTCTCCCGGGCCTGGATTTGTGGAAGCGAGCACCGCGTCTTTCCGCGGTGAGTCAACTTCGGAATGAGCAGGTCGAACGGGATTGCGGGTCAGCAGCAATGCCAGGGGCGTTATCCCCAGCACCAGAATCCAGCCAACACCACCCCAGACCACTCGCCAGTCGGAATCGGCATAGGGCTTGGCAAATTGCGGAGCCAGGGCGAATCCGAATGACAACAGCATGGTATAGACGGCCATCGGCATGCTGACACGACCGGAAAACCATTTTCCCACCATCGTGATACTGATGACGGACAGCGCGCTTTGTCCGAACCCCCGTGTCAGCAGCAGGGCGAAGAAGAGCGACCACCAACCCGTCAGCCTGGTCATGGCAATCACGACGATTCCCAGTGCCAGGACCGTCGTTGTCAGTGTTACTCGCAGCCCAAACCGGTCAATCAGGTAACCGCACGGCAGACAGAACAGTCCCCCCAACAGGGTGGCCCAGAGGTTCATCTTCGCGTAGGACGTGCGAGTCAGATCAAACGCCGAATCCGCCAACAGTCGCTCGGTGATCATCCCCAACCCGTGGGTCCGCCCCGGCAACGTCGCGACCATTGCCAGCGCGGCCACGCACACCATCACCCAGCCATACGGATTGGCATAGACCGCGGCGCAGGCCTGCCTTCCCGCCTGCCAGGCGTGACCCGCCATCCACCGGAGAACAGACCCGATTCGCAACATGAACACTTCGCCTCTCGATGCATCAGACCTGTCACAGCAGGCGTTTCCACTGTCGCAACCGCAGACACCGTTCTATTGAAAGTACGCGGGAAATCCTGACTGCGTTTCGATCCGGGTCCGCATTTTCTGCTGAAACTCGGCGTAGTGCGATGCCCGTTGATCGCCCCCGTCGGACGCGGCGTTGTAGCTGACATAGAACGTCCGTCGCATCGAACCCGAGCAGTTTGGATTCGACCGATGCGGCGTCAGACCATGAAAAATCGCGATGTCGCCCGGATCCAGTTCCAGCCAGGTCCGCCGTTCCGGATCGACCGTGTCATCCGGCATCATGTAGGTCTCGGGGCTGTTCGATAGAAATTCCGAGTGATAGCCGGAAAAGACTTCCGTGCACCCATTCTCGCGGGTGGTCTTGTCGATTGGGATCAGCAATGTCACGAAGCTGTGAGGAAACCCCGCCCAGAATCGGGGAATGTCCTGATGAAGGTTGTACCCCAGCGCCCCCGGCAGCTTGAAAATCAACTTCTCTTTGAAGAGCAACGCCGGCTCATGGTAAATCGATTCCATGATCTGCAGTATCCGCGGATCCCGGGTGAAGCGCTCGCAAATGGGCGAAATATCGTTGACGGGATCGAAGACTTCAAACAGTGGCTCACCCGACTCATGATGGGCCATGTACCGGCATCGCAGATTTTGCGGGCTGATCAGCGAAGCACACTCTGTCAGCAGCCTCTCGGTTTCCTGCCTCAGTTCGTCCATCTCTTTCCGAGCGAACACATTCCTGACGACGACAAACCCATGTCGTGAGTAGTGTTCCAATTGTTCGTATAACAGCGGCGCGGCCTGATGATGGTGTCGCGTTGAAATTTCTGCGTCGGCAATCGCATTCGTCATCCGCAGTCTCCGCCTGAAGCCAGCCCGCCTTCCACCCGGCTTTTTGGGATACCGAGTGTTCATCACACATTCAAACGATTGTCAGGACTTCAGATTGGCGTATCGAAGTGGACATGTCAACCGGACCAGCTATCAGGAACCGAGTCGCAATGGACTGAGGAAAGGTGTCGCGGTACCCCTCACTTGTGAGAGCGAATCTGGTAGTTTGATGACCGTTCTGATCCATCCTCCTGGTTTTTGATTTGAGTCGTCGGCATGTCACTTTGGTCAGGTTTGCGCGGTCATACTCAGCAGCAGGAAATGTTTCGGCGAGCGGTCGAGCGGAACCGGCTGTCGCAGTCGTACCTGTTTGTCGGTCCGGATGGCGTCGGGAAGCAATTGTTTGCCCGAAAGTTGGCTCAATGCCTGCTCTGCCGTGATTCGGGCGATCCGCTCGAAGCTTGCGGTGAATGCACGGGATGCCGACCGTACCTTGCCGGAAACCATCCCGATTTCCTGTTCGTGGACCGGCCTGAGGGACGGCGTGAACTGCAGATTGACCTGATCGCCGGTCCCAAGGAGCGGCGCGGGCAGGCGGGACTCTGCCATGATCTGTCGGTGCGGCCGCTCGCGGGATCCCGCAAAATCGCGATCGTGAACGACGCGGATACCATGAATGAGGAAAGTGCCAACGCCTTTCTGAAAACATTGGAAGAACCCCCGGAGCGGGCGGTGTTGCTGCTGATCGCATCCAACCTGGATGCGGTCATGCCCACGATTCGATCGCGATGCCAACTGGTCCGATTTTCGCCATTGTCGCGGCCGGATATCGAAGCCCTGCTGATGGAACAGGGGATGGTCACTTCGCCGGAAGACGCGAGATTTGCCGCGGATCTGTGCGGAGGAAGCCTGACAACCGCCCGGCAGTTGTTGCGACCGGAACTGCGTGACATGCGTTCCGCACTGTATTCCTCCATCGCTCATTCCGGTTTTTCCGGCCTGACCCTGGCCAAATCGATGCATGAGGCGATTGAAGCGATCAGCGCGGATACCCCCGAGCAACGGATCAATGCCAACTGGCTGATCCGGTTCGCGATTGAGTTTTATCAGTCGGCCCTGCGCACACTGAGTTCATCATCGGATGGAGCGAACAATCCCGCGGGAATGATCCCGGCGGCGCAAACCTGGGTCCGTTCCGCGGGAGCCACTCATGAAACGATGGACATGATCGGAGCGCTGATCGAGCGATTGATGGACGCGACCGGACATCTCGAACAAAACGTCTCCGTCCCCCTGGTCCTGGAAACTCTGCTGGATGATCTGTCGCGAATGACGCGGCCTGCGGTCGCTCGTTGATCGCCGATTCATCCGGCTGATGTGCCCCGATTCCGATCAGAAGCCCGCCGCTCCCATCACGATTTCCGTAACTTCCCCAAACAGCGGGGTTTGACGGCTGACAGCGAGTCATACCAAGGGCTATAATCACATCCCCGTCAAGACGGGGCTGTTGAATTGCCCATCGCAAAGTCGTCCGACCAATGAAGGCCGTATGGATACACCTGCCACTGATCTGTCCTATGTCGTACGCTACGGCGTTTCGCGAATTGTCGGCGAATTTTCGTCGCGGGGACTTGGCCTGCTGGGACGCGGCAAAACCGTGATCATCCGCAGTGACCGGGGGCATGAATGGGGAACAATTCTTTCCACCGCCACGGAACAATCGCGAACCTACCTGGGGACCCCTGACGAGCACGGCCGGATCATCCGGCTGACGACTCCCGAAGACGAAATCCAGCACGACCAGAATATTGCCTCAGAAAAGGAGGCATTCACCGGCGGGCAGGAAATGATTCGTGAACGCAGCCTGCAAATGCAGTTGATTGATGTCGAACGAGTCTTTGGTGGCGAACGGCTGATATTTTACTACCTGGCCGAAGATCGAGTCGATTTTCGGGAACTGGTCAAGGCGCTGGCCAAGCGGTTCCAGACGCGAATTGAAATGCGGCAGATTGGGATTCGCGACGAAGCCAAGCTGCTGGCCGATTACGGTGACTGCGGCCAACCCGTCTGCTGCAACACCTTCCTGAGGGAAATGCCGCCCGTCTCGATGAAAATGGCCAAGCTGCAGAAGGCGACCCTGGATCCCTCCAAGATTTCCGGACGCTGCGGGCGGCTGAAATGCTGCCTGCGGTACGAGTACGACACTTATGAAGAACATCGCCGCGAACTTCCCCCTGTCGGCGCCACAGTGGTCACCAAGCAGGGGACGGGCCGGATCATCGGTCAGGAACTGCTGGCTCGCAAGCTGATGGTGGCCTATGAAGGCCAGCGGCATGTCATGACGGATGAAAAAGACATCCTCACCGTAGTCAGCACAAAGTCTGGCAAACCGCCGCAGCATGCGGCCGAACGCCAGGACGGCGAAGAATCATCAGACGCACCTCGAAGGGACAATCGGTCCCAGGGTGAGTCTCGCTCTGAGGACCGGCCGCGCGGCGATTCCGATCGTCGCGGGGGACGCGGTCCACGCTCGAGCCCTCCGCGCTCCGAGGGCTCCAGCGATCAGCGAAACAAACCGAA